>Ga0067045_1029690_pt1 | contig 18920 bp, 18 predicted proteins | sample TerdegcTABiofilm_FD_59184 | JGI IMG/M metagenome (GOLD analysis project Ga0067045, IMG submission 59184) | Combined Assembly of (Gp0054472, Gp0054536) Wastewater bioreactor microbial communities from Singapore -Terephthalate degrading... | reverse complement strand
ACCCCCTGAGCCTTCGGATTGACGGCGTAGAGCGCACCCGCGTAGCCGCCCGCCTGCAACTGGCGGATCAGTTCGTAGCCCAGCTTGCCCGGCGCGGTGGAACCGATCACGACCACGCCGCGCGGATTGAAGAAAGCGTCCAGCGTCATGACATCACTCCTTAGGGCGTCGCCGCCCGTGCGGTTTCGGTTGGGGTGGCCGCCGCAGGGCCGTGGCCCAGATCGGTTTTCGCTTTTCCTGGTCGTGCTCACGCTCGCGCTGCCCGCGCTTAGCGCGCCGCAGGCGCGGCTCTTTCTGCCTCTCCACGGGCAATTCCAACGCCGGCCCCCGCTGGACCTCTTCGGGCAACTCATACCAGCGCACACGCTCGCCGAGGGTGTTACGGGCGTGCCAGGCCAACGTCTTGGGCGTTCGCCGCAGGGCCTGATCCAGCAGCTCCAGTTGTTGAAAGATGTGGTTTTTCTGAGCCGGCGTTAACGCACTGGCCGCGCAAAAGTGCCGCACTTTTTGGGCGCTCAAATTGACCGTCTTCCACAAGCCCCAATCGTTCGCGCACAGTTTGGCAATGCGCGGCAGGTTGAACATGCCCTGATCACTGTCGCCAAAGGGATGGTCCAGCAGCAACGCGCACAGGTCCAGCGCGTCCTTCTCATTCATCTCCACGATTTGCAGCTTGGTCAGCAGGAGCTCGGCCAGCGGCAGTGTCAGCGGCTCCAGCCCCATGCGCCGTTTCAGCGGGATATGGTGGCACATCCGGAAAGTATCCAGAAAAATATCTACCTGTCGCGCATGGAGATCATCAAAAAACAGGAGCCGGTCATCGCCATGATAAAGGTTAAACGCCTGATCGGGGCGATACCCCAGGGCGATCATCAATCGTTCCACCTGATAGGTCCGTTTGCCGGCGACGGCAAAATCCAGATCACCGTAGCCGCGCGTCAACGGCTGCTGAGTGGCGCTGGGAGATTGCAGCAAGACGGCAATTCCGCCCAAAAGGCGCATGGTTAAGCCCTGCGCAGCGGCGGCAGCGATCACGCGCTGAGCTTCGGCCTGCGGTTCCCCTAAAATAGTCGTCATCTGGGCCTCACTCCACCGGGATTTCTTTATAAACGACGCTTAAATCCACGCCGTGACGGCGACGATAGAGCCGGGCGCCAAGATAGATGCCGCCGGCCAGGAGATACATCGCCCCGACGAACACCAGTGAAGCCGTATTCCGGTAGCTGATGCCGTACAAGCCGTTGGGATCAATCAGCCACTCGTAAAGCAGGAAAAGCAAAAAGGCCCCAAAGATGGCGCCGGCGACCGTGATTAACGGGATACCGAGCACCTTGTACTTCGCAATCGGCGAAGCTGCATACAGTTCCTTCCGGGTGAAAGGCAAAATTGTCGCGGCCACGGTGGACCCCAGGTAGGTCACAGCAATGACCAGCGTGGAGGCTAAGGTGAGGCTCTGAAAACCGTTGCCAAAGAGCGGCACGTTCCAGGCGTACAGCGCGGAGACGATGAGGCCGGGAACGACCATCAAAATCAGCGCCCAGAGCGGCGTGCGGGTGCGCGGCTCCAGCGTCGCGACCGCTTCCGGCAGGATGCGATCAAAGGCGGCGGCAAAGATGACGCGGGTGGAGGAAAGGAAAATGGTGCCGGCCCACCCGAAGAACCAGGCCCCCATCGCTAAGATGATCAGCGCCTGCAAGAGCGGGCTGGATGTCAGGAAGACGGCCAGTAACGCCGGATAGGGCCAGATGTTGAGCGGCGGGGTCTGGTCAGTGTACCCCCAACGATAGTTCCAGTAGGCGGCGTTGGCATTGACGTAAAAATCCCACCCGATGGTTTTAGCGATGAGACCCAACAGGATCACGGCCAGCACCGTGGTCACGATCAGCGCCAGCGCCATGCCCCGGAAGTTCTTCTTGAAATCATCGGAGCCTTTTACCTCGCCGTAGAGCGTCGCTCCCCAGTTCGGCCAGAGGTTGAAAAAAGCGAGATAGGGCATGATCAAGAAAATCGCGCCGAGCCCGCCCCCCACCAGCGGCAGCGTCGCGCCCGCCGCCCGGCCGGCCGCGAGCGTCGCCTCGTAAACTCCCGCCGTCGCGCCGAAGAGCCGGGTCGCGTTGGCTTCCAGTCCGGCCTGGAATGCCGCCGGGCTACCAAGGAGCAGGCAAAGGCAGACCGCCCCCAACCCCACCAGGCTGATCCAGAAGCAGAGGGTTTGCACGCGGGCGTAGGTCTTCATGCCCAACGCGATGACAACGGCGACAAAGGCGCAGGTCAGCACGCAGACCAGGAACCAGGCGGCCGGGCTCCAGGCAAACCAGAGCGCGGCCTCCTGCGCCCCTAAAATTCCCAGCAGCGGCACGAAGAAGATGTGGCGCAGCATATCGGCGTAAAGCGGCGTCCAGAGCCAGAGGATGAACCACCAACCGGTCACCGCCAGCACGAAGCCCACGCCGCCGCCCAGGATGCGGCTCTGCCAGACATAATCGCCGCCCGCGCGGGGCATCACGGCGATCAGGGCCGCGTAGACCACCACCTCAAACAAAATGATGGCCCCGCTGATCACCAGTGCCGGCAGCAAGCCCCCCTGCAGGTACCACATCTGGCTGAAAATGTACAGCCCTAAGGTCACCAGGTTAATGGAGAAAAAAGCATAGATAAAAGCGTCAAAAGTAGACCACGAGCGGATCAGGCCCGTAGCTTTGCGGAGGAAAAGGCTCGACTGACTCATAAAAATGATACCTTCCTTTCAGAATAGATCAGTGAGTAGTGAATAGGGAATCGGTCTTTGACTCCACACTTCCTACCTTTGCATTTCTACCGCAGCGGCAAATACCGCACCTGCCCTTCCCATTCGTCCTCCAAACTATACTCTGTCAAGAGAATCAGATCATCAATCACCCTACCAAGTGGAGCATCCCGGCTTACCTCAAAAACACCCGGCATGGCCAACCCGGCTCGGATCCGCGCATATGCATATTTAGTAATGGTAGTAGCATCATGCGTCAACAAAACGCGCCCCTCACTGGCAGCCCACTCCAAAACAGTAGGGTCATCAGCCCCTGATAACCCAACATCTTGAATTCGTACAATATCGGCATCCGGTTTGCGGCGTAGCAAACCCCGCAGAATATCATTGTTGAGATTTTCGTCAGCTGCCCAACGCATCAGCTAATGCTCCGAGCCACGCCGCGCTAACAGACGGTCGCGTATTCCCTGAGAAGTAAAGTAGACCTCGTTTTGCTCGCGCACCTGTTGGGTTTCTTGCTGCCGTCGGCCGAAGTAGTCTTCCAACTCGGCCGCATGGCGCAGATAATAACCAATCACAGAATAAATATCACCCAGGTTGACAGAAGGGTATTGCTGTGCCAGCTCTTCCGGTGTTGCCCCTGCCAGGAAACCGGCCACTAAGGTGTCCAGGGTCACGCGCGTGTTACCGACGCGCAGCACACCTTCCGCGTCCATTACCACAGGAATGACCTCAACAAGTGACGTAAAAGTTTCCACATTACCTCCCGGAGCTCAGTTGGTCGTGCAATGTTTACCGCTGCCCGGCCTGCCGACAGCTAACCTGTCGTCAACGTGTAGCTCCGAATCCCCTTTTGGGGATCCAGGTCTACCACCACCCCTTGCAGAACGCCCTGCTCGTACATGCTGCCGGGATTGATCGCCAGCGTTTTGCCTATGCGCGCCGTCCCCTTCGCCTCATGAATGTGACCGTGGAGCGAAAGGAGCGGCTGGTACTTGAGAATGGCATCGCGCACCGCGGTGCTGCCCACGGGCACTAACGACCGGCCGGCGTGGCGAACGTTCAATTGGGCGTCAATCTCCGGCGCTTCATCCAGCCCGGAACCATAAGGCGGGGCATGGAAGTTAAAGATGACCCGCCGTGCCTCAATTGTGTGCAGCACCATCCCTGCTATCTTAAGGGCCAATTCTGATTCTGGCAACTCGCGGCAGGTCTGCCAGGGCGTGGGGTTGGACCATCCCGTGCTGATCAGCCTGAACCCGTCGCCCAGTTCCACGACCTCTCCCTCCACCGGCCGGACATGGCGCGCCCGGTGGAGGATGGTGTCTACCTCAAAGTCGTCGTCGTTGCCGGGGCAGACAAAACAGGGCGTGCTGAACCCGGCCAGCCGCTCATCGGCCAACGCCAGCCAGCGTTCCAGGGTGGTCAACATCTGTTCCTTGAAAAAAGCGTCTCGCCGGGCCGGATCGCTCTCCAAAGCCGCGAGCACCTCCGGCGTGGTGCGAAACGGGTAATATCCCCGGCTGCCAATCCGCTTTTCCATCTCCTGGACCTCGGTCTCTGTCCGCAGCGTGAAGGCCTGCTGTAAAAGGATCGCCTGCCACGTCCCGTCAGGCTGCTGCACGATGGGCACCAGCGCCTTGCCGGTCATATCGCCGCCCAGAATCAAAACATCGGCCTGGTAAAATTTGCCAGCATTGAGAAACTTCTTCCAACAGATTTCCGAACCATGTATATCGGTAGCAAAAAAGAGACGCCGCATGAAATAGAGCCCTCAGTTCGTTAAGTTGTCTCAAGAGACCACAGACGACGGACCACAGACCACCCGGAAGGTGGTATGATCAGCGGTCAAAGCCACGCTCCTTGACCAGCACCCGGCCAGGCAACAACCTGAGTCGGATGTAAGGCCCGGTCAAAAAAGGCCGTGATTTTTTCGGTATAGGTGGCCGGGTCAGCGGCGTAACATTCCGCATGTTTAGCCTGGGGCAGTTCCCACAGTTCCCTGGGCTCCCTGGCCGCCGCATAGAGCCGGCGAAGCCAGCGTTGCTCCATCCCTCGGCCGGCGGAAATCAACAAAACCGGCCGTGGCGCAATCGCGCCGATGGTATCCACCAGCCCTGACGTCGGCCGGGCGCCGTTGAAAAAGGCCTCCAGGTTGTAAGAGAGCCAGTTGAGCGGATAGTAGAGCCACCGTAGCACCGTGTCTGGCCGACCGTGGTCGCTCAAAGTCGCCGTACTGGTGCTCTCCGCAACCACAGCACGCAACGCGGGACACTCCGCCGCCGTGCGCAGCGCAATCTGCGCGCCCAGCGAGATCCCCAGCACGCCAATCCGGTCAGGATCCACTTCCGGGCGCCCCTGCACGTAATCCAGCGCGCCGAGCAGATCATACCGCTCCAGCCAGCCCAACGTGCAGGTATCGCCCTCGCTGCTCCCGTGAGCGCGCAGGTCAAACATGAAGACGGCATAGCCATGTTGCGCCAGGGCCACAGCGTGCTCCAGCATCAGCACACCGCGCGCCCCAAACGGATGCACTAAGATCACCGCCGCGCGGTTCTGCCCCGGCACGTACCAGCCAAACAGGTTCAGCCCGTCACGGCTGGCGAAATCCACCTTCTCGTAGGGCAGCCCGACCTGCGCTGGCGTCAATTCCACCCTCATGAAGCTGGGCTGCGGATGGGTCAGACCGTAGGCGCGGGTGATGATTTGCCAAAGCAGGTAGACCGGATAAGCCGCCAGTAAATAAACGTAGAACGGCAGCCCTAACGAAAGTGCCCACAGCATGGCCGTCAACAACAGAGCCAACAGGAACGCGAAGACGACCAGGTTGCGCCAGAAGCGCCCTCCCCGACGACGGAAACGCACCCTGCGGTACTCAGCTGCCATTTCCCCTACTCTGGATGCCCTTCTTCCATCCCGGCCTGAAACGCGAACGCATTGCGCCCGGCAACTTGGGGCCAGCGGCTGGTGATCGCTGCCAACACCGTCTCCGGGGCGATCACCTCCCGCAACCGGGTCGCGGCCAGGACGGCCCCCAGCACGAAAAGATTGTCGGCCACCGGCAGGCCGTCGGTGTACAACGGCAGACGGCTCTCGTCCAGCGTGTGCAGCGCACAACCGGCCGCCTGGATCTGCTCCTGGACCGCCGCTAACGCCGGGTAGCTCGCCTTGCCGAGCATCACCGCCGTCGGCGCCCAGACGTGCCCCCACAGCACAAAATCGGCGCCGGGTTTGGCGAACCGGAGCGCCTTGAGCGACTCCGACACTTCCATCGCAACCACCAAGTCCGCGCCGCGTTCCGGGATGCTGGGACCAACCCGCTCGCGGCCCAACCGCACCTGCGCTTTGACAAAGCCGCCGCGCTGCGCCATCCCCTCGGTGGGATAGTAATTGGCCGGGACCCCCTGCCGGTGCGCGGCCTCCGTGATCAACTCCGCAATCGTCAACACCCCCTGCCCGCCGACGCCGACAAGATAAATATCGTAGGTCACCATCGTTATTCCTTTCCGCAGAACGCCAAACGTCAAGCGTCAATCAGCCATTCCCAACATACCACGTGATGGTTTGACGTTTCACGCTTCACGTTTCACGCCTCACGTTTCACGCTTCACGTTTCACGTTTCACGCTTCACGCCTCACGCCTGCTCTCCAGCGCCCCCAGGTTGCAAACCTGCGCGCAAAGCCCGCAGCCGTAACAGAGCGCCGGGTCAATCTCCACCGCCTGCTCGCCCAGACTCAACGCCGGACAGCCGGTGATCGTGATGCAGAGCTTGCACTTGACGCATTTTTCCGGGATGACCGTCGTCTTCCCGGCTTTCAACCCGCGCCGCTGCGCCTGGATGGCGCACTCCTGCCGCGAGAGAATCACCTTGACGCCGGGCGACGCCAGCGCCTGCTGAATGGTCGCCGTAGCCTGGGCGTAATCAAAGGGATCTACGATAAAAAAGTGCTCCACCCCCAACGCCGGGATAATTTTGGCGATGTCTACCCGCTGCCCGCCGGCCTGGAAATCCCCGGCCGTGCCGGGATTGACCTGCATCCCGGTCATCGCTGTCCAGCCGTTATCCATGATGATGAGCGTCAGCGGCGTCTGGTGTTGCACCGCGTTGATCAGCCCCGGAATCCCGGCATGGAAGAAGGTGGAATCGCCCATGGTCGCCATCACCGGTTTGGTCACGCCCGCCCAGAGATAGCCTTGTGCCAGCCCGATGCTCGCCCCCATGGAGATCTCGTTCCAGACGGTGTAGAAGGGCGGGTTCATCCCCAAAATGGTGCAGCCGATGTCGCCGGTGACCATGATCTCGCCTTTCTTGTAACGCAGCTTCTTGAGCGCCTGATTGATCGCCATGTAGGTGCCGCGATGGGGGCAGCCGGCGCAGACGGTGATCGGACGCGGGGCAGCGAGTGCTTCGGCGGCCTCTGTGCCAGCACCGGGCAATGAGATCGCTAACCCGGCCGCGGCCGCCAGGCCCTGGACCACCTGCTGCACGGTGTATTCCCCCACCCGGCTGAGCGTGCCATCCACCTTGCCGACGATGCGCCCGGTGAAGCCGCTGCGCTGCGCCGCCACGTAAAGCGCGCGCTCCAGGTAAGGCTCCAGCTCCTCCAGCACCAGCAGCGTGGTGCAATGGGCCAGCAGCGCCTGGAATTCGGCCTCGGGGCAGGGATTGGTCGCCGCTACCTCCAGCACGGAGACGGTGTCGCGCGCCAGCCCGGCCCGAGCTGCCAGCTCCAGCCCTTCCTCCAGGTAAGCCGCCACGACCCCGCCGGCGATGACCCCCAGACCGCCCGGCCGCGCGGCTAATGTCAGCCGGTTCAGGCCACGCGCGGCGATCCAGTCGCCCGCTTGCCCCAGCCGCGCGATCAGGTCACGATGCTGCGCCATGCAGATGGCGGCCCCGGCCTTGGTGAAGCGAGCAATGTCGCGGATCAACTGCGGCTCCCGCTCCGGCACGGGGCCAGGCTCCGCCACCGTCACGGCCGCCTTGGAGTTGGCAACCGCCGTCGTCAGCCGGATGAAGACCGGTGTCCCGACCGCTTCGGAAAGTTCAAACGCCGCCTGGATCAGCGCGTAGGTCTCCATAACGGAAGCCGGCTCCAGCATCGGCAGATCCGCCATATAGGCGAAGCCGCGCGAATCCTGCTCTGCCATCCCTGCGCTGACACCTGGATCGTCGGCCACGTAGATCACCAGCCCGCCAACCACACCGGAATAGGCGATGGAGATGAGAGAGTCGTAGGCCACATTCAGCCCCGACATCTTCATCGTGCAGAGCGCGCGGTGCCCGGCCCAGGCGGCCCCGGTGGCGATCTCCAGCGCCACTTTCTCGTTAGTGCTCCATTCCACATGCCGGCCGGCGCGCTGTTCCGGCGGCAGCGCCAGCAGGCTGCCAATGGCGCGGCTGGAAGGAGTCCCCGGATAACCGGTGATCACGCGGGCCCCGGCGCAGAGCGCCCCCCAGGCCAAAGCTTCGTTGCCAGTGAAAAGAACAGTTTTCAAAAGCGGACCTCCTAAAAAAGTAATCAGAGATCAGTGAACAGGAAACAGACCATCGGCGACCTGCTATTCACTCCAGCCGTTTGACCATGAGCCAGCAGGGATTCTCAGCCCCCCACACTTGGGGTAGTTCCTCCAGAGGGCGGAAGCCCAACGCCAGGTAAAAAGCTCGCGTGCGGGCATAGCCTTCATCAGGATGCGAAGGTGCTAAGGTTTTGACCTGCAGGTATTCTATTCCCTGCGTGCGCAAGGAGGCTTCAGCCGCCTGAACCAAGGCCCGGCCCACCCCCTGCCGGTGCACTGTGGGCAAAACCCCCATCACGTAAATCTCCGCCGCGTAAGGGGTGTGTACCTTCAGGGTGAGAAAACCGAGGACCGTCCCGGTATCGCTACGCGCTAACCAGGTTGGCAACGTGGCCATGGCATCCCGATAGTGGAGAACAGCAGCTTCAATCCCAAACCATTCTGGCAGTGTGCGCAAAAGCGCTTCTCCCACTGCCCCTTGTCCCAAGCACGGACCTTCAATCACCAGGGGAATCGTCATGCGCGCCCTCGGATCATAATAGCCGCACCACCGCGCAACAGATCTCCAAAGCACCCTTCAGGAGCAGCGGCTTATTCCTGGGGCGCGCTCGCCCCCGGCCCACCAGCCTCAGCCGGGCCAACAGAGGAGCTACAGCCGGGATGACGGCGACCGCAGTGAGGGATGTGACCACCGGGGACCGCCTGGAGGCCTCAGAGGGCAGCTCGCGCAGGCTCCCCACACTCACCAGCAGTGTCCCCAGCAAATAGAGGGTGATTCGCAGAGCCAGCTGCAGCTTCATGGCAACCGCGCCGCTGCGCACCGCATCCCGATGGAATCATCAATGCTGGCTGGCTTGAGCCACCCACGGACAGCGCAACGGAGATCATTCATTTCATTGCACCAGGCCCCGCCGCGCACGACCCGCACGGTACCGGCCGGCGGCCCGACCGGGTTGACCTGTCGCTGCTCGGCGTAGAGCCCGTACCAGTCATACACCCATTCCCAGACATTGCCGGCCATGTCCACCGCACCATAAGGGCTGGCCCCTTGCAGCTCATAACGGGTTACCGGCGTGGTCGTGTTTACCTGATGGTTGAAATTGCACCGGTTAACGTCCGGCCTGGCATTGCCCCAGGGCCACAGCCGGCCATCGCTACCACGGGCAGCCTTCTCCCATTCGGCCTCCGTGGGCAACCCAACCGCAAATCCGGCCGTTCGCACTTGCCCGCTGGCCCATGCACAAAAAGCGACGGCGTCGTCCCAGGAAATGTTGACCACCGGATGCAGCTCCTGCCCGGCCTGGATTTTCCCCTGGAGCCAATGTTGGGGTGCAGCATGGCCGGTGGCCCGGACAAACGCCTGATATTGGTAATTAGTCACCGGATACTTGCCGATCCAGTACTCATCCAGCATGACCGTGTGCTGCGGCAACTCGTTGTCCCTGGCCTGGGGATCCTGTTTCCGGTCGCTGCCCATGAGGAACTCACCGGCCGGCACCGGGACTAAAATCAGCTCCACGCCCGCCGCTAACGTGAGGTGCAGGTCGCGGGAAGGTGGTGTCGCCGGCTGCGGCAGAAACGGCTCCCAGGAATCCCAATCAATATCGGGGCGCAGCTGTTGGCCCAGGACGATCAAGTCGGACAGCCGGTCACGTTGCTGCAAGTATGAAAGCAGCTCCCTGGCTTTGGCCTCCTTGCCCTGCCCCGACAAACTCTCATAATCAACACTCAAATCTATACAAAGCGTGCGCAGCTCAGCCTCAGAGAAACGGTCCACAAGCAGCTGGCGGAGCTCCGCCAGCAAGCGCTGCTTCAAGGGGCGGGCGACCATTTCGCTGCCGGGCGGCTCACCTCCCGGTGGCAGCGGGCCGAGCTGATGCGTCGGCGTCGGGAATGAGGGCATGACCAACCGCCCGGTACCGGGCTCAGAAGGGGGCGGCGGGGCCGGCTGCAAAGCCGCGGCCATCTCAGTGGCGTTCTGAAAGCGAGCCGCCGGTTGGATTTCCAGGGCTCGCACTACAACGGCGGCCACGGCAGGGCTGAGGTTAGGATTCAACGCTTGCGGGGGCATAAAGAGCGCCGGGTTGATAACCCGCTGGGTAGCAGCATAAGGAGCTATCCCCGTCAGCGTATGGTAGAGCGTCGCACCGAGGCTGTAGAGGTCGCTGCGGGGGTCGGTGTGGCCGGTCTGACCGCCATACTGTTCCAGAGGGGCGTAGGCCGGCGTCATAGCGCCGCGCAGCGCAGTCTGCGTGTGGGGGTTGTTGGGATCCCACAGCTTGACCAGCCCAAAATCCACCAGCACGGCCCGCTGATCCGAGCGGATGATAACGTTCTGAGGCTTGATGTCGCGGTGGATGACTCCCTGGCTATGGCAATAGGCCAGGGCATCCAACAGTTGCCGGGCCCAGACCAGTACCTGGGCCTCCGGCAAAAGTCCATGGCGGCGCAACAGGGCATCCAGGCTCTCACCGACCACAAAGTCCATGACCAGGTAAGCGTTACCGCCTTCTTCAAAGAAGTCAGTCACGCGGACCAGGCTGGGATGTTGGAGCCGGGCCAGGATGGTGGCCTCACGCTTGAATTGATCACGCAAAAAGGTCAGCGTGGGCGCATCCAGGCCGGGCTGCGCCGTCATCTCTTTGATCGCGACGGCAATATCCAGACGGACATCATCGGCGCGATAAACCGCCCCCATCCCGCCACGCCCCAACAGCGAGGTGATCCGGTATCGGCTCTGTAACATCATGTTGGTAGCCAGCATAGTTTCATCCCACTCAGGATTGACTGCGGACAAGAAATCGGTGCCTGGCAGAATGCCTTGGGCCGGGACACATTCACTACCTCAATTTATAACATAGTCGCCCAAAAGGGCAACCCTCTATTGACAACGCTTTCCAACCATGTTATAATCTAATATAGTGAAACCGTGTTCCACTAAACGGAACAGCACTTCTGTTTTGCAGACTGAGACCACGCGAGGAAAGTCGTGCCGCCAGCGGATTCGGCTATCCGGGCCATCAATCGGATCTGCGATATTCTGAACAGCTTCAGCGAGGACGATCGCGCACTGAGCCTCACCGAGATCAGCCGCCGGATCGGACTGCCCAAGAGCACCACTTACCGCTTCCTGGAGGCGCTGGAAAGCCAGGGGATGTTAACCCGTGAACCGCAAAACCAGGGCTTCCAACTCGGCTACCAATTAATCCGCTGGGGGACACTGGCCCAAAACGGGCTGGACCTCCGCAATTTAGCGATCCCCATTCTGCAAGAGCTGTCTACCGCGACCGGTGAGACCGCCATCCTCTCCGTGCGGTATGGCACGGTGGGCATCTGGCTGGAGGTGGTGGAAAGCCGGCAGCCGGTGCGGTTAACCAGGCGCGTCGGCCAGCGGCTATGGCTCCACGCCGGCGCCTCCTCCAAAGTGTTGTGGGCCTTTTTACCCGAAGCAGAACGCGAACAGTTATTCCAGGAAGTGGAGCTGGTGCCCCTGCGGCCCAGCACCATCACCGAGCCGGAGGCCATGCGGGCGGAGCTGGCAGCCATCCGCCAGCGGGGGTACGCGACCTCGTTTGAGGAAACCGACGAAGGGGCGATGGGAATTGCCGCGCCGGTCTACAACCATACCGGGCAGCTGGTGGCCGGGATAGGGATTGCGGCGCCGCTCAGCCGGGTGCCGCCGGAACGGATCGCGCCGCTGGCGGAGCAGGTGCTCGCGGCCGGCCGGGCGCTCTCGTTACAATTGGGGGCCGCGCCGCGCTAAGGGCGAGCTGAATTTAGCGTTGTAGCGTTTCAGCGTCTTAGTGTGTTTGTAGTGCCGCGCTTCAGCGCGGCTCAGACGGCGCTAAAGCGCCTGACTACGAACAAGAGGTTGGTAGTGACGCGCTTTAGGCTTGTAGTGCCGCGCTTCAGCGCGGCTCAGACGGCGCTAAAGCGCCTCACTACAAACTTTTCATAAGGAGATTTCATCCTTCCGCCTTCATCCTTCATCCTTTCAGAAGGCGTGCACCAGCGGGGGGATGAAAATGTGAGCAGTGAGCGGTGAGCAGGAAACGGGGACTTCTTCCTACTGTTCTCTGCTCACTATTTAACTGGTTTCTATTTTCAGAGGAGGTGTCGCAAACTTAGAATAGAGAGTCCATTTACCAACAGGTCAGCATCCTTCACAACATAGCAGCCATTGATTTCAAGGAGGAAAATCCATGAGAAGCAAAGCATCCAAGTTGTTGTTAGCCGTCGTCATCTTTACGCTGGTGGCGTTAAGTGCCTGCGGCGGTGGCGGGACCCAGAAATCCGCCCTGCCCGACAAAATTGTGGTGGGCTGCCTGGAACCGTTGACCGGTGCCCATGCGATTTTCGGCACCGAAGCCAAAATCGGCATGGAGCTGGCCGTAAAGCATATCAACGAGGCCGGCGGCATCCAATCCCTGGGGGGGCTGAAGCTGGAGCTGGTTTCTGAGGACGCCGGCGAAACCGCCGACACCGCCCGCCTGGGCGCCGAAAGCATTATCAGCAAGCACAAGCCGGTGGCAATCCTGGGGTTGTACATCAGCCGCTTGACGGTCGCCGCCTCAGAGGTGACCGAGCGTGAAAAGGTCATCCTGATCGCCGATGCGCTGGTAGATAGCGTCACCGGCATGGGCCGCCAGTACCTGTTCCGGCCTGCCCCGAAGGCCAGCCAGCATGGCGCCTCGGCCGTGGAGTTTGCCGTGGAAGCCGCCAAGCAGGCCGGCATGGAAATGAAGACGGTAGCGATCCTCAACGAAGATTCCTCATTTGGCCGCAGCAATGCCACCGGCGCGATGGATGCGGCCCTGAACAACCAGCTGACCATTGTCTACCAGAAAGAGTACCCCTACGATATTGCCGATGTCTCCCCCATCATCAACGACATCACGAAGGCCAAACCCGATTTTGTGGTCCATTGCCCCTATTTCACCGATGCCATCCTCTTTGCCAATACGTTCAAGGAATCGGGCAACATTCCTAAGTTCATCGTCGGCATGGGCGCCTCGGGCTACACCGATCCCGAATCCATCAAGGCGCTGGGGGCCGCGGCCGAATATTATGCCAACACGTACAGCTACAATCCGGCCAAGGATACGCCCCAGAACAAAAAGTTCGTGGAAGAGTTTAAGGCGCAAACCGGCCATATTCCCACGGAGGCCGCCGGCATGAACTATTATGCGATGTGGGTGCTGGCCGAGGCCCTGGAGCAATCCGGCAAGCAATTCCCCAACGACCCGCTGAATCCCGACAACCTGCGCGCGGCCTTCCTGCAACTGGATCTGACCTCGGGTCCGGCAGTGGAGACCTACCCCACCAACCACATCCAATTCACCCCCACGGGCGACAATCCCTACGCCCGCGCCACGATTCTCCAGGTCATCAAAGGGGAACCTAAAGTCGTCTGGCCTTTTGACGAGGCGGAAGTACCGGTTGTCTTCCCCCGCCCCGACGCAAATTATTAAATCTCTTCAGACACACTGTCCCCTGGCTCATGAAGGGAACGCCATGAGCCAGGGGCGCCCCGGGCAGGAGGAGCCATGGGACAAACCATTATCCAGAATCTGATCAACGGCTCAATGATGGGCGCCATCTACGCGCTCATTGCTTTAGGGCTCTCTATCGTCTACGGCGTGATGAATGTGGTGAACTTCGCCCATGGCGATTTTGTCATGCTCTCCATGTATTTCACCTTTTGGGCAGGGACTTTGTTAGTCTGGGATGCCGTGGCGACGCCGCTGCTGACCGTGCCCCTGCTCTTCATCATTGGTGTCCTGACCTATTATTTCCTCATTGAACGCACGCTGCGCCAGCTGTATGTGACCCAAATTGCGGTCACGGTCGGGCTACAAACCCTGCTGCGCGCGCTGACCCAGGTGGTCTGGAAAGCCCAACCCCGCGCCCTGCAATATTCCATCATCCAGGGCAGTGTGGAGATTGGCGGGTACAACATCATGTTCTCCCGGCTCATTTCTGCCGGCGTGAGCCTGATTATCATCGTTGCGATTTATCTCTTTTTAAGCAAAACCTGGATGGGACGCGCCATCCGGGCCGCCTCAGACGATCTGGATGCCGCTTCCCTGGTGGGGGTGGATTACCGCCGCACTTACGCTTTTTCCTTAGGGTTGGGGTCAGCGCTCACGGCCATCGCCGGCGGCCTGCTGATGACCTTCCAGCAGGTAGACCCCACCATGGGAGTGCGTTTTGCGTTGTTGAGCTGGTGTGTCCTGGCCTTAGCCGGTCTCGGCTCCATTCCCGGCCTGTTGATCTCCGGCCTCATCGTCGGCAGTGCGGAATCGTTATCCGTCTCGTTGTGGGATCCACGGGCCCGGTCGCTCGTCATCTACATGATTTTCATCCTGGTGCTCTGGCTCAGACCACGGGGCCTGTTTGGCCGGAAATGAGAGGGCAATCATGAAGCGTACACGGATACCAACGCGGACCGCGCTCTTGCTGGGGGGGCTGCTGATTGCCCTCCTGGTTCCCCTGGCCCTCAAGTCCAGCCAGTACAATTTGGTGCTGGCCACCACCGTGCTGTTGTTTGCCGCCATCGCCACGGCCTGGAATATCATCGGGGGCATGGGGGGGCAGCTGGACCTGGCCGCCGGCGCTTACTTAGGGCTGGGCGCTTTCACCACCGGCACGCTGCTCATCCGCTGGAATATCACGCCCTGGGTGGGAATGCTGGTCGGCGGCCTGGTCGCCACCGGGTTTGCCGTCCTGGTCGGCTGGCCCCTGTTCAGGTTCGGCGTCAAAGAGGTCTGGTATGCACTCTCTTCCTCCGCTCTGGTGGAAGTCCTCCGGGTCATTTTCCTGATGTGGGATCAGGTGGGCGGGCCGGTAGAGCGCTATCTGCCCTATTATGCCTTTTCGCTCTACCACTTGCGGTTCAATTCCTACATCCCATTCTATTACCTGATGCTGGTATTGCTGCTCATCACCTTAGGGATCAATCACCGGATTCGCCATTCGCGCTTAGGGTATTCCCTGCTGGCGCTGGGCGAAAACGAGGACGCCGCCGAGGTTTTGGGCGTCAACGCCCAGGCTTGCAAGCTCCAGGCGCTCATGCTCTACGCTTTTCTGGTGGGTGCCATGGGCGGCGTCTATGCCTGCATGTATGGATTCATCCACCCCAATTTCTTCAGCGGGACCATGAGCACCGAGGTCGCCATTTTGGGCATCGTGGGCGGCATGGGTATCACCTACGGCCCGCTGCTGGCGGCTTTCCTGTTGGTGAGCATCCGTGAGCTGCTGCGCGCCAATCTCGGCGGCGGCCTGGAAGGGCTGTATCTGGTCATCTATGCCTCCGTCCTGATCGTCATCGCCCTTTACCGGCCGCGCGGGTTAGCCACTCTCCTGCAGGACCTCTTCCGGCAAGTGCAGACGCGCCTGGCGCAGAGAAAGGAGGCAGGGCATGGAGCCGTCACCGATGCTTGAAGTGCAGCAGGTCACCCAACGGTTCGGTAACCTGCTGGCCGTGAATCAGGTCAGCCTGCAGATCACCGCCGGTGAGATCGTCGGGCTGATCGGGCCTAATGGGGCCGGCAAGACCACGTTGTTCAACGTCATCACCGGCCTCTACAAGCCCGCTGCGGGACAGGTGCTCTTTAAGGGAGTGGACATCACCGGCTGGCTGCCGCACAAAATTTGCCGGTTAGGGATGTCGCGCACGTTTCAGGTCACCCGGGCTTTCAATGCCATGACCGTAGAGGATGCCATTCGGGTGGGCGCTTACAACCGGCATAAAGAAGAGTCGGTGACGGCCAAGGTGGATGAGATCGTGGCCTTTTGCGACCTGGCCGAGATCCGCCACCGCAAGTGTGGCGACCTGGGCCTGGCGCTCCTACGCCGGGTGGAAGTCGCGCGCGCCCTGGCCACGGAGCCCGAATTGTTGTTGTTAGACGAGGCCGGCGCCGGGCTGAATCCCACCGAACTGGCCGGCTTCATGGAGATGATCCGGCGGATCAATACCGAACAACACGTCACGCTGTGCGTGGTAGAACACGTCATGCAAATGGTGATGGGATTATGCCAGCGGCTCGTGGTCCTGGATTCTGGCGAGGTGATCGCCACCGGCACCCCGGCCGAGATCAGCGCCAACCCGCGGGTCATTGAAGCTTACCTGGGAAAGCGAGGGCGCCATGATTGAGATTTCAGGCTTACACGCCGGGTACGGCAAAGTGCCCATCTTACATGACATCACCTTCTCTCTGGTGGAGAAAGAAGCGGTCGCCATTATTGGTCCCAACGGCGCTGGGAAAAGCACCCTGCTCAAAACCATCGCCGGGTTGGTGCGGCCAACCGGCGGACACGTCCAATTCAACGGGCACGACATCACCGGGCTGCCGGCGCATCAGGTGATGCGCGCCGGCGCGGTCTACGTTCCAGAGGGCGGGCGGCCCTTCCCCAACATGACGGTGCAGGACAATTTGTTAATGGGAGCCTATGGCAATCGGGCCACCCTTAAAACCGGCATTCTGGAAGAAATCTACACCCTCTTCCCGATTCTCCAACAGCGCCGGAACCAGCTGGCGCGCACCCTGAGTGGCGGCGAGCGCCAAATGCTGGCGATTGCCCGCGGGCTGGTGTCGCGCCCCAAGCTGCTGATGTTGGACGAACCCTCGTTGGGATTGGCTCCCAAGCTGGTGGATGAAATCTACGAGAAAATCCACACCCTGCGCACCTTAGGGCTGACCGTGCTGCTGGTGGAACAGAATATCAGCTATGCATTGGAACTGGCCGAGCGGAGCTATGTGCTGGAAAACGGGCGGATTGTGCTCAGCGGCCCGGCTTCCGAACTGGCCCAGAGCTCACATATCAAGAAACACTATCTGGGGTTTTAGGGTGAAGTGTGAGCGGTGAGCAGTGAGCGGTGAGTGGTGAGCAGGAACTGCTACTGGCTGCCCTCTGCCTCTGCTCTCTGCCCTCTGCTCACTGCCCTCTGCCCTCTGCTCACTATTAACTGCTTTCTATTTTCAGAGGAGGAGTAGACTAGCCTATGATCCAACAACCGATCAAGTTGACCCGGGGCGTCCCCCCACCCGAGTCGTTCCCGGTGGAGCAGCTGGCCGAATGTGCGGTGGCGGTGCTGCACAAGTACAGCGACGCGATCCTGCAATACGGGCCGGCCGGCGGCTTCCTGCCGCTGCGGCAATATCTGGCGCAATTACACGGCGTGCCGGAGTACCGCGTCGTGGTCGGGCAGGGCTCGCTGCAATTGCAAGATCTCTGCGCGCGGATGATGATCACACCGGGCGCGATCACCTATGTGGAGGAGCCGACCTACGACCGCACGCTCACCATCCTGCGGCGGGCCGGCGCGCTGGTCATCGGCTTCCCCTTAGACGGCAATGGGCCTGACGTGGACGCCATTGAGGAACGGCTCAAGGACGAGGGCGAGCGGCCGCTGCTCTTCTACATCATCCCCGATTTCCAGAATCCCAGTGGAACGGTACTCTCCCTCAAAAAGCGCGAACGCATCGCTGCCCTGGCGCAGGAGTATGGCTTCTGGATCATTGAAGACGTGCCCTACCGCCGACTGCGCTATCGCGGCGCAGAACCCCCCACCGTCTACAGCCTGGCCCCCGACCGGGTCTTCCTGATGTCATCTTACAGCAAGCTGATCAGCCCGGGACTGCGCGTGGGATACATGATCATGCCGGAGACCATCGCCCGCCCGCTGCTCAAGTTCATTGAGGACACCTACATCACGCCGGGGTACTTAGCGCAGGCCATCGTCTACGAGTATATCCAGCGCGGCTGGCTGGAGCCAAACATAGAGACGCTCAAGGCGCTTTACGAGCCGCGCCTGGATGCCATGCTCGGCGCGCTGGACGAGCATATGGCCGGCCTGGCGACCTGGCGCCGGCCCGACGGCGGCTTCTTCGTCGGGATGACGCTCCAGGCCGAGGTGCGCGCCAAGGTGCTGCTGGCCCAGGCGAAAGCCGCCGGGTTGCAGCTGACCGATGGGCGCGGCTTCTTCGCCAGTGGCGGCGGCGACCGCTTCGTCCGGCTGCCCTTCTGCGCGCTGACGCCGGAAGAAATCCGGGAGGGCATCCGGCGGCTGGCCGGCGTGATCCAGAGCCTGGGATAGACGATAGATTCGTAGTGCCCGCTTTATGCTTGTAGTGCCGCGCTTTAGCGCGGCGAAACGGCGCTCAAGTTAGCGTTTCAGCGTTTTAGCGTGTTTGTAGTGACGCGCTTTAGCGCGGCAAAACGGCGCTGAAGCGCCTCACTACAAACGAAGAGCGTTATTTTCAGAGGAGATTTCATCCTTCCGCCTTCATCGTTCATACTTTTCAAAGGTGAGCCGTGAGCGGTGAGCAGGAAAGAACTTATATCTGCTGCTCTCTGCTCACTCCTTAACTAATTTCTATTTTCAGAGGAGCTCCATGTTAGACTTTCTCAAAGGCGGCAAAACGACGTTGACGGTGACGGTAGACAAACCCTCGCCGGTTTACTATCCCGGCGAGACCGTCCAGGCAACCGTGACCCTGGAGAGCTCGCGGGAGCTCAAAGTGCGCGCCGGTCAAATTGCCCTCATCGCCCAAGAGGATTACAAATATAACTACGAGGAGACCGACTCAGAGGGCGATCGCTCAACCGGCAGCCGGTGGGGCCAGACCCGCCATGAAGTGGACCGGCGGG
>Ga0067045_1029689_pt1 | contig 18922 bp, 13 predicted proteins | sample TerdegcTABiofilm_FD_59184 | JGI IMG/M metagenome (GOLD analysis project Ga0067045, IMG submission 59184) | Combined Assembly of (Gp0054472, Gp0054536) Wastewater bioreactor microbial communities from Singapore -Terephthalate degrading... | reverse complement strand
AATTTTAATAGAATTTCCGCATATCCCTCCTTGTTAAGAGTTCCAACCCTTACCAGGGGTGTGTTGCCTATCAATTCAGTGATGCTATTTGCTACTCTCATCGGTCTCTCCTTTCTAAATCAGTGAAGATCACCAGGTCCAGTATTAAACACCTCTAGGGACCCGATTAAAAACTAATCATATACTGTAATTGATCTCCAGTTCTCCCTTTTTTATCTGGAACCGGTCGACTAAATCCTTTAACGAAATCCCGTTTAAGGATTCTTTGATGGTTTCAGACAGCCTGCACCAGACAAACCTGGTGGGGCAACCATCGGACTGGTCACAGAGAGCCTCATCCATTACACATTCCACTGGAGTGATACTACCCTCCAAAGCCTCTACTATTTCCATTAAAGTTATTGTTTCCGGTTTCCTTGCCAGGGAATAACCGCCCTTGAACCCCCTGGCGGAATTAATAAAGCCAGCAGCTTTTAAAGGAAGCACAAGCTTGCTAAGGTATTTCTCAGAGATCCCTTGCCTTTTGGCGGCATCTCCAAGCTGGATATGACCCTCCCCATAGTGCAAAGCGAATTCAAACATAAGCCGTGTCCCGTATCTTCCGCGGGTTGATAGTCTCATTATTCCTCCTAAAGAGATAATACTACTAATATAACCTTATTGGTAGTATTTAAGAACAAAATTCTTTTGTCAACAGCATTTGGGAGATAAATGTACAAAAGTTGATCCTTGGTTTACTCCTCAGGGAAGGGCTGCTTTATCTTCTGCCGAGTTCACGCTTAACCGGAATATAGATCAACAATGACAAAAACACCGCAGCACTTAGAAAGAGCCAGTAGGCAGAGAGGGGTAATATACGACAGATCCAACTGCTTATAAGGCTTCCAGCCAGGCATCCGCCGAAGAAAAACAGAGACTGCGCCGACAACATGGTTGCCCTTAGCTCGCTTGGTATTTCGTTGTTGATTATTACGCTTAAGGAGGGCGAGGCCAGGGTGCTGAAAAAATAGGCCAAGAGGAAAAAAACTGCCGCCACGTAAACCGAACTTTGCAGTGCAAGCATTAACAGAACTGTACCTCGAAGGAATACGGAAAGAACTATCAAGGAAAGATTCTTTCCTCTCAATAGTTTTAAGACTCTGCCGGAGAGGGAGTTGCCGAGAATTCCGGCTGCAAAGCTTCCTGCCATAAGAAAGGAAAAAGAAAGCGCCTTTTCCGAGTTTATCTTTGGCAGGCCGGCAAAAAATGGCTGCCAATAGGTCTCAAGTCCCATTATCACCAGCCCATTCACCATACCGGCAAGGAGCAGGGAAAAAAGAATCCTGTTCTGAAAGCTTCTATTTACAGCCTGAAAGGTGATCCTGAGAGCTGGCAGAATAATACCTTCAAAAAGGCTCTTTTTATTATGCTGCTGCGGTTTTAATTCTGTCTTTACCAATCCTACTACCAGGATAAAATTGACAGCATGCATCAGGGAAGAGAGAAGAATTACTATGGAATAGGGGGAGAGAAGATCCCCATTTAAAGAACCCAAACTGTAAAGGTAACCGGCGATAATTCCCCCTGCTCCGGTCCCGGCAGCTAGGGCAAACAATTCAATACTGTTTGCTTTGGAAAAAAAGGGAAGCATATTGATATCCGGATCTTCTTTTTTAAGGGTATTGATGAACCAGGATTCAAGAGCCCCGGATATCAAAGCTCTCCCTATTCCATAGACAATACCGGCAAGGGTAAAAAGGGCAAAGGAAAAGGAAAAAAAATTGATTATCCCTGTCAGGAATATAAAAATATAGGCTGCAAGAGTGGTTTTCTTCGGTCCAAGCCAATCGGAGAGGGCTCCGGAGGGTATCTCCAGCAACAGAATGGTAAGGGAGTAGATCCCCGTTACCAGGGCTATATCGGAAAGGGAGAGCCCCCTTTCCTGGCGGAAGAGCACAAGAAAGGCCATGGGAAGGGCGGTAGCAAACCAATAGAGGGAGTTACAGAGGATATAAACAATAACAGTTCTTTTTATAATTCTGTTTTTAATACCTTTGCTCCTTACAAGTTTAATGTACTTTATTATATCCAGGATTGAAAAACAAGTCTAGACACATTCCAAATTTAGGGAGCCAAAGAATTGGCTTTTCTATGCCTACAACTGGATAAAAGCAAATACGGATAATGGATATCTTCAGAATCCTACCCGCCGAATTCTTGCAGATCCTATTGATAATAAATACTTCTGTTACAGTGCTAATAAATCTTCCGTAGCTTGTGAAAATGGGTTCAACCAGGAGGAACAAATAAAATCCTTGTGGGAAACAGCTACCGAGTCACGATAAAAATCAGAAGAAGCCTCCTGTTTACGGTTCTGATACAAAAGTCTTAGTAATCCTCTGCCAATTTAATACTAATTTCCGATTGGAAAGAGGTCTCCTCCTTTTTAACCTGATTGCATCGAGGGCAGGAAAATAAGCTTTGATCCTGCCGGGCAATCTTTGATTTTAAGGAGTATCTATGAAAAAAGGCATTTTTTTGATTATTACGATTTTACTTATTCAAACAGTTTTCTCTTGTAAAAGCACAGGGATAGAGTTTTCAGATTCAGAAACAGTTTATGATCCTTCCAAACTTTATAGTGTTTCGCAACTGCAAGAGGACTTTCTGTTGGCAAAAAATTATCTGGACAAAAAGGCAATCCAGCTCTTTACAGATAGGGAGAGTTTTAATGATTGTGTTTCCGGCATTGAAACAAAAATTAATAAACCCATGACCGAACTTGAATTCCTCCGGCTGCTTTCACCTATGGTTACAGAACTACGCTGCGGCCATAGTTTTTTGAGTGTTTCTCCCGGGATGGAAAATTATATGAAAAACTCCGGTCTTTTTTTTCCGCTTAAGGTAAGAATTCTTCTGAACAGGCTTTTTGTTATAGAAGATCCTCACAGCACAACCCTGGTGCCAGGAACGGAGTTGCTTCAGATAAACGGTACTCCCTGCGGGGAAGTACTTCAGTATCTTTCTTCAAGATTGACCACCGATGGAAGGGATAAAGGCCGGCCCAGGTACGATCTTGAGAGATGGTTTTCCGCAATGTACTATACCTATATTGATAACCCGGAGGTTTTCCAGCTTCTTGTGCTTCGTCCAGGAAGTAATCTGTCGGAAAATATTACAATTCCAGCGGTAAAGGATTCTGCTCTCAGCAAAACTGCTCATGGGATTATTCGTGATACCCTGGGTGCCCCTTATACTGGAAGCATTCAGGAGGATTACGCTTTACTGAAAATCCCTGTTTTCAGTTACAGCAACCCAAGGGCTTACAAAGATTTTCTCCAGGATTTCTTTTCAGAATTGTATAAGAACGAGATAGATACCTTGATCCTGGATCTGCGGGGCAACTATGGAGGTTCCCCGGGGCCCACGGTGGAGCTTTTCAAATATCTGATAGACAAACCTCTGCCCTTTTTTGCAAAGGATAATCCTATTTATATTCTTCCCTGGATGATTCCTGTAAAACCTGCTGCTACAGCCTTTGCAGGAGATCTATACATCCTCATGGACGAAGCATGCTTTTCCATGAACAGTTTTCTTCTTAGTCTTATAAAATATCACAGCCTCGGTACCCTTGTGGGAGCTCAGAGCTCAGGAGGCTATATCTGCAGCGATGCTTCCCGAAATCTCACCCTTCCAAATACAGGGCTGAGACTCCGCTACTCCACCGCGGTTTTCCAAACCTCGGTATCGGGCCAGGAGGCTGGAATAGGAATAAAACCTGATATTCCAGTTGAGTGGAAGATAGAAGATTATATAACAGGAAAGGATCCGGTTCTAAAGGCTGCTTTGGAAGCCGCAGGGTTATAAATCCTTAAAGGGATGAGATCTTATTTAAAAGCTCAACCCGGCTTTGAACCTTAACCTTCTGATAGAGATTGTAGATATGGGACCTTACCGTTGCAGGAGAGATGTTCAATTGGAAGGCTATCTCTTTATTGGATAATCCCCTGGCAATCATCCGGACCATATCACATTCTCTGTCGGTAAGTCTGAAAAGATCTACCATCTCCCGGGAAAGGTAAAGGTTTGCATAACCCGCCTCGGTCTTTGATTTTAGTGCTTTAATGCCTGCAGCGAGAAACACTCCATTACAGCCAAGATAGAACAGGAAGTCCAGGGAGAGAGGCCGGTAGATATTTACTTCTAGGAATTCCAGATAAAATTCCATTACACTCAAAGGCAGAAAGGTTAAACAACAGATCCCTAAGCCTTTCAGCAGAAACCGGAATAAGGAAGGCTCTCCAGAAAGCCTTGCCCTAAGGAGAACAAAACCAAAGAGACTAACAGCCAGGGACATACAGAGATAGGTTGCCAGGCTGATAATTAATCTATAGGCATTATAAACTACAGAGATTGATAACAGGTTAATTACCAGACCAGCTATTATCAGAACACCGGAAAGACTAGAGAAAATAACAGCACTCCGATAAAGGATTCCTCTTTTCTCTTTTTCCTCTGAGATCCCCTTCATAATTAAAATCAATTGAAGGTAGAGAAGCAGGGAAACAATGCTGGTAATGCCTCCAAAGACAAGTTCCAGAGACCTTTTCTCCCTGGGAGCAGGATCGATAATATTTCCTGTATAAAAATAGATACCCACCAGAAACAGGCCTAGAGTAAAGAGGGATTCAAGAATTATCAGAGGGTTTAATATTACAGAATTCTTATAACGAAGTTTAAGGAGTAAAAGCGATAGAATACCCGAAAGACCAGAGGAAAATATCAGGATGTATATTAAAAGAATGATATGTTCCAAATCGAGAGATTCTAACATCTGCCGGAACCAAAAACAAGGGGCAGAGAGAGGACTGGCGAGGGGGACTGAATACCCTCCCAGGCAGACTAAAAAAGGGCGGCTTTAGCCGCCCTTGATAGATCTCGATGACTATAAGATTATAAAGAGGATACTGTAATATTACCGGTCATCACGGAGATATCTATTTTGTGGGTGCCATAGGGAATTACCCCTTCGATGGTGCATTTCCCGGTCATAACCGAGGTATTCAGGGTTGCATTGATACCTGGTTTTATCCTGGCCTTAATATTACCGGTCATGGAACTGATTTTTACATCCGTATCTAGATCCATTACATCCACATCAATATTTCCTGTGGTGGTCATAATCTTGGTTACCCTCTCACAATTAAGAACCCAGATATCCCCAGTTATGGTGGTTGTTGATTCCAGGGCTGTTATACTGTCCACATATACAGACCCGGTCACGTTTACTATCTCCAGATAAAGATAGTTTGGAACAATTATTGTGTAATCGACACTAACATTGGCGGACCGCATGGCAGGATACAGAGACTCTATCTTGAAATCTTCCCCCTCTGTAACCAGAATTTCCACATTCTCCAGCTCCGACCCAAACCACGATTTTTTTACCGCTTTTACACTAATCTCGTTTCCCGTTCCTCCTAGAACGGTAATATTTCCTGTTACATTGTTTATGGAAAGATTTTTTACCTCCAGGGCATTGTAGGTTTGCTCAAAGGTTTCAGTTTGTCCTGGAAAGAAAAAGTAACAGGAGGTTCCGGAAAGAAGAATCAGAACCGTTAGAAATAAAAAAGAGACCTTATAGATATTACGCATAGAATTCCTCATCTGAAAATCTTTAAATTTTATTGTCATTCTTTGTGACACCTATTTAACACCGGAAAGGATAATTCCTGTTACCAGTCCAGGAAAATTGTTTAGAATTTTTGATGCTTGGCTATAACTCTCAAGGCAAGGGAGTTACGGATTTTTACACAAGAAATAAAAAGGATTCTTTAGGTCTGGGTTTTTTTCATGGTAATAGACCCTTTTACCGGAGCCAAAGGATACCATCCTGCTTACCGCTTTAGTTGAATAAGGTCGAAAAGTTCCGCATTGGAAAGTTCAGATAACCAGCTTTCCCCTCTATTAACCGTAAGATCGGCCAGGTCCCGTTTTTTAATAAGAATTTCATTTATCTTCTCCTCGAAGGTTCCAGATGTAATCATTCTGTGGATAGTCACGTTTTGTTTCTGCCCAATCCGAAAGGCCCGGTCACTGGCCTGATCTTCCACCGCCGGGTTCCACCAAAGGTCGTAGTGGATAACATTATTGGCAGCAGTCAAATTCAGTCCAGTCCCCCCGGCTTTAAGGGATAAAATCATAAGGTCACAGGAAGGATCCTTCTGAAACTGATCTACGCAGAGGTCCCTCTTGGTTCTGTTTAACCCACCATGCAAAAAGAGTGGGTGTATTCCTAAAACCTGGGGGATATACTCCGATAGAAGATCGCCCATCTGCTTGTACTGGGTAAAGAGGAGTGTCTTTTCGCGATTCTCACTTATTTTCTCCAGAAGCTCGATCAGGAATATCCCTTTACCGGACTCTGATAGAGATCCTCCCGGTTCCTTGGTAAAGAGTCTTGGATGGTCACAAATCTCCTTGAGTCCCGTAATCAGTTTAAAGATAAGGCCTTTTCTCTGTATACCCTCGGAATTGAAAAGCTTTTCCTGTGCCGAAGCAACAAGAGATTCATACAGGACCGCCTGCTCCGGCGTTAGTTTAGTAAAATAGTCCTGCTTAATTTTATCAGGAAGATCGGAAATGATTCTCTTATCCGTTTTAACCCGGCGCAGGATAAAGGGAGCTGTAAGGGCTCGGAACCTTGCTACCTTTTCCTGATTCTTGAATTTTTCTATAGGTACTGCAAAATGCTGTTTAAAATACTTTCTGTTACCCAGAAGGTCCTTCATGGTAAAATCAAGAACACTCCAGTAATCCATCAATCGGTTCTCTACCGGTGTTCCGGTCATGGCAATTCTTACCATTGCCGGAATTGCTTTTATCGCCTTTGCCTGGCTGGTTTCAGGATTTTTTATATTCTGGGCCTCATCCACCACAAGGCAGGACCAGCGAGATTCCTTGAATTTTTTCGCCTGTTGCCGAACCTGTCCGTAAGTGGTTATGACCACATCTCCAGTCCCTTTTGATTCCGGAAACACTGAAAAGGACAAGCCTGGGGCAAATTTCATAATCTCCCTGCACCAGTTGGTAAGTATGCTTGCTGGAGCAACCACCAAGGCCCGTTTTCCTGTTTCATCCAGCAGAACCCCCTCCTCCTTCAGTTTTAAAAGAAATGCAATAACCTGGAAGGTTTTCCCAAGGCCCATATCATCCGCTATCAAGGATCCGAACCCTGCCCGGTAATTATGATGCAGCCATTGATATCCCTTCTGCTGATACGGTCTAAGGTTCCCCTGCATTCCCTCGGGCAATGGAACAAAGACAGATGAAAAAAGTTTGTCCAGAATCTTTTTAAGGGAATCTTCGGTCTGGACCGGAGCCTCCTCGTATTTCCCTTCAAGCTGGCAGCGCAGTATCTCCAGGGGTGTCAGTTCCGGAGTAGAGGCAAGGGATCTTTCTATCCTTGCCAAATCCTTCTCCTCCAGTATCAAATACTTATCCTTGAACCGGATAAACCGGTTATGTTTTTTTATCAAGGTCTTAAGCTCTTCTGGAGACAGAAAATCATCTCCCACCGCCAGGGTCCAGGAAAAATTGCACATCTCCTGGAGAGTAAAGTAACTCTGCACCTGGCCCGGAGATTCGCGCTTAAGCCTAAAGGAGAGCGTAAGGGCTGGGGAGAATACTGCCTGGAGGGATCTGGGTACCAAGGTTTTAATATTCAGAGTACGGAAGACAGGAAGGGCATCAAACCAGGCAGGTAGAAAATCCTGCTCCCGGACTAAAAGTGGCGTCTGTTTCCTAAGGAAGTCATTAACCTGGGGAAGATATGAGGAAAGCAGGGCAAGATCCCTTAAAAGAGCGAATTTTTCAGGATGCCCTTTTGCGAGAAAGGATGACATCTTCTGAGGATAAGGATCTGCGTCATCCCGGTTTATTACATAGATAGAGAATCTGAAAAGGCCGTTTTGAGCCTCCTGTACGGATATTACTGGAAGGCATGACAAAGGGCGGATAAAAAACCTGCCTAACCAAAGCTGTATTGTCTTGGCAATCTCTCCCTGTTCAAATTTTTTTACCGAAAAAGAGCTGCCGGAAAAAAAGAGACATAGGATCTCATCCCCCGTTGAATTGTCCGGCCCCGTGGTTTTGATCACATTGGCAATAAAGAAGGATACAAGAAACAGAATCTGTTCCCGTTTTTCCAGGGTTTCTTTGCCGTACTTTACCAGTTCCTGGGGCAGAGCCTCCACAAGGATGTCGAAGATTTCCCTGGTTTCCTCATTAAAAAGGGAGGGAATCCACCGAATACCGTATTCCCGTTCCTTAAGTTTAATTATGTCCGGCACATAGGCACCCTGACGGAGGAGCATCAGTGAATAGGAGTAAACCATCACAAGAAAGGAGAGCAAAGGAGGATAAATTGAAAGATCTCCGGCAGAGAGGACGCTTAAATAGGCCATAAGATGAGGAAAGGATCCGTCTTCGGAGGAAAAGGTAATTTCCTCCTCCTTTGCTTTTAAAACCCCGGAAAAAGCAAGGCCCCCCTTCTTGAGTCGGAAAAAACCATGGGTAAAGAGATGGTCGGGATTCGATTCCACAAGTTCAATCCTTTCTAGATTCTTACCCACTGTTTTTTTCACAGCCTTATATTTTGCAGCCAGAATTTCTTTAAAGTCTCCCTTAGGATAAAAAAGAGGTCTTTCTGTAAGAAGCCTCAGGGTCGGGTCCATGAGATCTGGTATAACTGAAAAATCAATCTGGGACAGTTTTTCTTCATAATAGTTGAATTGGTCGGGTTTTTTCTGGATCATAGAAGCAAGAGAAGGGATCGATTCCTCCCAATCCCCTTTTCCCGCAGCTATAAAGGTCTCCGCGATATCAAATCCACGAAGCGAGAATACAAGGAATGGATTCTTATCTATTTCATTGGCAATCAGGTACACCACTGCCGCAAGATGCTTACAGGGCACCGCCCAATCCGGACAGGAACATTTCATGTTTAATTCTTTAAAAGAGTTTGGGAAAAGGGGGATTTTTCTTAATTCAAGATCGTCGTAAAGTTCCGACGGAAGTACTCGGGATTCAAGCTGGGACAGATAGTAAGGATCTGTAGAGATAATCCTGTGAATTGCTTCCTTATCCTGTTGTTTAAAAGGTTTTAAGGCCATGGATATTATATAAGGAGAGGGTTGGCGACCCTTTACCCTGGCTTTAATGAGATTTCCCTCGATCTCAATGGATCGGACAGATCCGTTCCTTGCATACCTCTCCCCCCGGGGAAGCCGGTTGGAATAATCAATAGCATTAAGGGCTCCAAGCCATTTGCTCCCCCACCAGGTGTGTCCGAAACGTAAAACCGCCACAAGGACCTCCTCACTCTCTTTTTATAGAAAATTATCCTTGCCCACTTGAAGAATATTTATCTCTCTCTAGAAAGGTCAAGAGAAATTTCAAGGCAGTATAGAATAGGTAAAACTTAGGAAAGATATCAGCACTTTAATGATTTTAATAAATCACCTTGATGCTGTTAAATAGAATATGAGAATCACACTTACCCTGGATGTTCACTTAATCCAGACCCTAAAAAAGAAGGCAGCAGAACAGAATATCTCCTTCAAGGCTATGGTTCATCAAACCCTGCAGAAAGGACTTGAATCCATGGAACAGCAGGAAACCTCACTACAAATGTCCACCTTGCTGCCTTGGCCATCCAATGGGGTTGTACACTGTATTCAACAGATACAGACTTTGCGCGGTTTTCCTGATTAAAATGGAAGAAGCCCTGATAATTAAAAAATTTTTAAAAAAACATGATTGTCAAAATTGCCAAGAAATTCAGCAGGTTGAAGGCTTATAAAATTAGCAATTAATTCCCTGACACAATTCGGAAGAAAAATAATCAACTAGACATAGGTCAATCTACTCAGCAATTAGAGTCACTTAGGATTTGGAATTGAAAGCGAAACCCGAACTGCAGCGCTGGCGGATTGCAAACGGGTAGCCGAGCCCAGTCATTTCAGCGATACAGGGCACTATATGAGTCGCAGCTTTCATCAAAGATCCGCTGGAGCTAGACAAGATTATCGATTGGATGGAAAGGCAAGAACCCTCAAGGACAGTTCCTATCGGTTATTCCTGATTTCACCTTTCTATCCCCGGCCTAAGCAAGGGCCATTCTCGGGCATTGTGGGCCTAGCCGTATGGTAATATTAGTGATCAAGAAATAAAAGAAAACAAAAATTGAGATACACTATTTGAAGTGAAGAACAGCCTTAAGCCTCCATAAAAGTTCCTGTTGGCTAGGAAGGGTTATAAATCATAGACTGTAGTTTCTAGGATTAAAAAGCTAGTCCTGGAATAATATTATAATATTACGTAAAATCAGAATCATTTTTTTATAGATCAATAATTAATATGTTTTACATATGCAATTCACTAAAATTGCAGTATAATAAGATAATCTAAAAAACTCTAATAACATAAAAATAAAAATAATTAAAACCTCTCTTACCCCTTGTTAGAAATCCTCCTTTTTGTAATTACTCCCGGGGTAAAATAAAAGGAGGCGGTTATGAATAGAATAACAGCCTTATTCTTTTTCCTTATCTTATTTCCCCTCTGCCTATTTGCCGGTGGAGAAGCAGAGTCTGGAAGGGAACAGGCTCTCGAATCCGTAGCAGAAGGCCAACTTTTACCGGTTGTAGCCGTTGATCCAGTAAATTATCTGGAGGATTTTGTCTTTGAAAATACAAATACTACAAAAGATCCCCTACTATTTGATGTTGACCTCTTAAGGGATAAAATTTGGGAGAGGGGAGATAGTATAAGCCTTAGGATTTCTCTTTTGTCTAATACTGAATCCTTCTTTAGGGCAGTACCTGGGGAAATATATAATCTATATACAAAACCCAGAATTATTCAGTAACAGTATTTTTACGGATTTTCTTTACCAAAAACTCCTTTCAATCCATGAGCTTGAACTTTATTTTTTCGATCCCTTGGGTATAAAACTCCTTCCCCTAGAGGATGAAGGGAAGATAAGGAGTGCAGTCAGGATCTTAAGAGAACAAAGAGAACAGTATGTCAATAATATCCTTCTGCAGCGTCTCCTGCAAGTTTGTAAAGATCAGTTTACAGTAGAACGGGCACGAGTGCTCTGGATAACGGATGAGAATATTGTAAAATCTACGGCAGATGTAAATTTCTTTAATTTTGCCCTTCCTGTTTTAAGCTCCGGAAACACAACCTTCTCCAATCTGGGTTATGGGGAGGTCCCAAGCTGGACAACCTTGAATACCGGGTTACCCAGACACAACGGGAACTCCTATTTCGCCAACACGGAAGTGGAGATCTATGATAAGCTTTTTAAGGATTTAAACACCTTTTCTAAACCTGCAGTGGAAGATATTAAGATCAGAATTGTCTGGTCAAAGATGGTAAATGAACTCCCCTACTACTACCCAGAGGAGTGGTATTCGGAAATCGCGGGGTTTGCTCCCCCGCCGGGCACCTTTAGACCCAAAGTCTTTCATAACCTGGGGGGGCATGAATTATTCAGAAAGCAGGAGGCTTCTTCACTACCTGTGAATACCTTCAATCCAGACTGTATTAGAGTATGATATTGCGGGATACTATTTCTTCAAGGATAATCGTTTAACCTTCGGAACTGTTTATCTTGAATACTACATCCCGATGCTGGAGAAAAGATTTTTCAGTCAAAAAGATATCATAATAGAATATAAAAATGCCAAAGAGTCTTCAGAGGAAATGAATCCCTATGTTTTTGCCGATACGGTGATTCAGAATACACCTCTTATAATCCAGGAAATATCTACACTGATAAATCGTAACCGCAACTACCTTGCAGCCCTGCAGCTTGCTATAAAACAAAAAAACCTTCTTTACAGAATCATTCCTATTCGTGAAGATCCTGCTGTACTTAAACCTTGAACTTCTGGATAATTATTATGCCTTTAATACTAAAAAGCCTATTGCCCAGGGAAGTAACGTATTGCTAATTATAGCAACTTCAATCCTTTCTATTTCAGCAATCCTGTTTTTCTCCTGCGCAACAGTACCGGGAAAAAGAACACTACCGCTGAGATGGATATCAGACCCTTCTGGTTCGGACCTTATCTATACTCCCCTTAACCTTCCTTTTCCAGAAAAGATAAACAATCTGACCAGAATAGATCCAAGGGTCAATGACCAAAAAGGGTTAGATACCAGTACTGAAACAACAGGATAATTAGCCCTTGGCCGATTTGGGGATCAGAAAGGAGAGTGGGGTTCTTACCTTCTTATTTTACCCTATGGGGATAAATTTGTTAAAGTGAGAGAAACCTTTTTCCTTGGTTCCATGGATGAAGCTCTTCTCAGGGCAAAGGATACCTGTTTATCCGCAATCAAAGAATTACTGATGAATCTTGATTTTCCTTCACCCTAATTGGTCTAGTTCTACTTGCGGATTAATAGTGCAGATAGGGGGATGAAAATCAGCTCAATAAGGAAAGAACCTCCTCCGATTTTGGCACGATTATTTGAGTTACCGATTCAACCTCTCCAGTTTCCACATTCAGTATCCTGCAGAAAATTACAACAGAGTTTGACATCTCTATAGCAGTACCTGCGAGCATATAGTTTGCCCCTAAAAGCCGGCCTATCTGTAGAGCTGTATTTGTGTCCACCAAACCGGAAAGCTGTAATTTCTGCTCTTCTATCAGCAGGTCAAGACGGGCCCTTTCAACCACCCTGAGGGTATCAAAATGCTGGAGCGTTAATACAGCCAATTCATTTAGCATCTCTATAAGACAGCATCCCTTTCCACTCCGGTCTATAAATCCAGATATTGCGATTGTTCCCTCCACCTTCCCGCTCATACTAAGGATTATTTCCTGGAACAGGTTTGTTATATGATCCTGTAAGGATCTATCGGCAACTGTTGGGGAAAGTTCTGTATCACTTCCGATTATTTCCACCTTCTCGCTTTCCAGTTTAAGCTCTTCGTTAAATATTTTAAGGTAACTGTCCAGAATCATTATTTCCTCATCGAACCCCTCATTATTCAAGCGAAGCTTTGCATTCACAAGCTCTTTTTTCATGGCTATGGTTATATCCAGAGCCCGTTGCAGCTTTTTACTGACTGAGGTTTCAAGATTCACCAACTCGGGACTTGTAATCTCCTCATACGCTGTTTCCTGGGAATTTTTCCAAAGTTCATCCCTAATAGAATTTATCCTGGATAATTCATTATCACAGGAATAGTACAACTCTCCTATGGTTACAAGGCTTTGGACAAAGTGTAGCATTGTTCCGGATTTCATTACCATACCGTCGGAAAATCCGGAAACAGGAGCTACTGTATCCACAAACTCTGCTTTTAAAACATAGGGACCGGAAATTGATTCTTTTCCATCGAAATCCGAATAGGATAGATTAACCCTGGCTATCTCTCTAAAACCCCTGGGTATTCCCGAAGGTACCTTTATGCGTACAAGAATTGTCTCGTAATCCCGATGATGCAGGGTGGGCTGAGAAAACAAAACTTTGTTCTCGGAAATCTTATGGTCATACCCCCAGGTTTCAAGAACCGTGTATCCTTCCGGCAGTTCAAGCGACAAGGAGAGATTCTTTACCGCGGGGACAACCATTCTATCCAGTTCGCTTCCAAAAATCTCCGCCATCTCCTCTCTGCTAGATATGAATCTGGAGCTCCCCCCTTTGCGATGAGCCAGATCGGTCATAAGTTTTAGATCAAAATCGGTTCCCACGCCTATAGTGGAAACATTTATGCCAAGGTCTTTGAACCTTTCAGCCATCTCCAGTATTCCTTTAGATTCCCCAACCCCGTCGGTAAGAAAAAGCACCCTGTTAGTGTAATCTTTGCGATAATTTGCCATAACCTGCTGATAGCCTAATTCAAGCCCTCCTGCCAGATTTGTCTCGCCGCTAGGAGTAATCCTTTGAACAACACTTTGGAATTGAAGCCTTTTTTCTATTGTTGCCATCTGGGTGGAGTTGTAAACAACCTGAGCAGTTTGGTCAAAGGTAACTAGAGAGACAAAATCGATGGGCCTGACCTGGGTAATAAATATTACAAAGGCTTCCTTTACCCAATCCATCTTTTGGCTTGTCGATATGGAACCACTTCTATCTATAACAAAGGCAAGGTTCATGGGCGGTAGTTCGTTAAAATCAATTTTACCTGCCTGGATCCCTATTTGAATAATCTCCTCCTGCCCAGCGGTGGAAAGCTGACGATTTCCGGAATAGATCGTCAATCCAACTGGATCCTTTTCTGGAATTGGATAACGATAGTCGATAGAGGCAATGTAGGGCGGAGGAACCAGAGGCCTCCTCTGCTCCGGCTCCAAAAGCTTGCGGACAAAGGACAATAGTAAATAAAAGAAGGAACAGAGTATCTATTAGCACTTTCTTTTTCATTTAATCCTCCTTTGGCTTGGGCGGGAAAGAACTGGAGGTCCCCAAAGGAGAGGAGGGGATGCGCAATGGGCCTTCATTTTTCTGCCCCTACCACATGGGAACAGAGGCAATGAATACTGATAAAACCTAATCCTGCGGCTGGAAATGGTATTTATGCTTCCGCTACCTGCAGTAACGGTTAAACTATCCGCTGGTCAATCCCAACAGATTTCATTTCCATCATTATACAAATAAATTATCAGCTTTCAAAAGACCTTTATCAAGCTAAAAAAAGATGAGCTTGGATAAGAATCATGGTAACGGCAGGTCCTCCGATAAAGAGCCTGCCGCAAGTTTTTTTAAGGATACTACTCCGCTTCGAAAACTACTTCTCCATTAAAAATGGTAGCCAGAAGTTTTACAGAATCGATTCGTAGAGGATCGATTTTGAATATATCCTCCTCCAGGATAACCATATCCGCATACTTTCCAACCTCTAGTGTTCCAATTTTGTCCTCCATAAAAATAGCATAGGCTCCATTGGAGGTATAGCTTTTGACCATATTGACCAGGGTTGTCCTTTCCGAAGGATTCAATAGCCAGGTAGGATCATCCATATCTGTGATATCCGGGACACCATAGTAATCGGCATTGTTGAGGTTTCTTGTCACCCCTGTTTCCATAGCCCACAGCGGGTTTGGTATGGGAGTAACCCAGTGGTCGGAAGAGGAAACAACCACTACCCCGGCATCGAAAAAGGAGCGAAGGGGATACTCATGTTCTGCCCTCTCTCCAAGGAAGGGGTAATCTACCACCTCCCACCAATCCGGTTCCTTCAAACCCCAGAACCCAGCCTGGGTACTGGCAACAACCCCCAAACTGGCAAATCTGGGTATATCCACCGGAGCTACCAGCTGATTATGGGTAATGGTGGGGCGGAAATCTCCTGCTACGACGGATCCTGCATATTCCAGGCAATCCAGAACATTCCTTGTGGAGGCATCCCCTATGGAATGCACATGAATCTGGAATCCCTTCCTGTGGGCCATTACAAAGGCCTCCTTCATTTTATCCAGGTCCCAGAGAAACTCACCGTAATAATTGGCGCCCTTATCTGCCGCCTCTTCGTAGGGTTCCAGTAGAAAAGCAGTTACTCCTTCCACAACCCCGTCGGCAAAGAACTTTGCCACAGAAACAGTATTGAGGTTTGTAGTGTATTCCCTGCGTAATTTTTCAAGCAGAGCAAACTCCTCCAAAAGATCCGCCTCAGGATCCAGAGCAACAGCGGAGCGCACTCTAAGCTTTAGACGCCCCGCCTCCTCCAGAGCCTTTAATTCCGGCAGATTGCTCCTCCCGGACATATTCTGCACCGCAGTATATCCCCAGCTGTGCATCCTTTCCTGGAAAAGCTCCATCGCCTCTATCCTTTGTTCCAGAGAAAGCTCTTGTACAGGCATGAGGTTCGCCGCTGCCTCTTTCAAAGATCCCCAAAGTTCCCCTGTAACAGGGTTTCTTTCGATCCTTCCCCCCTCGGGATCGGGACTGTTCTTTGTAAGGCCCATATACCTTAAAGCTGCGCTGTTTACCCATCCTATATGCCCATCGTAGGAAACAAGAAAGATCGGTTTATTCGGGCTAATGGCATCCAGATGTTCCTTTTTCGGTCCCAGGGATACCTCCTGGCCGCTGAAGGCTCCTGTAGAAAAACCTGATCCAAAATAAAGATCCAGATCTGGATGGGTTTCCACAAAATCCTTAATTGCCTCTAGCATACCCTCCAGACTGCTCATGGTATCAAAGAGACTGATGCTGAAAAGATCCGCATCGGCAGTACCGGGTGGGTGAAGATGGGTTTCGATCATACCAGGAAAAACTGTTTTCCCTTCAAGATCCATCACCACTGTAGCAGGCCCTACAAAAGCGGAAACATCCCGCGTGCTTCCGACAAAGATGATTCGGCCATCCTTTATGGCCAAGGCTTCGGCTACGGTGCCGGCCTTATCCATGGTATAGATTACTCCGTTTTTTAACACTCCGTCTGCCTTTACAGTATCAGCGCCAATTCCGTTAATAATTACGGTAAAAAACAGGAGGATAGCAATACCTCCGGTAAGAACAGATAACCAATGCCTAGATTTCATAAATTCCCCCTTTTTATAAATACAATTAAAAAAAATTATACATCCCTTCCAAATAATTAGGTTATGATATTTTAATAATATTTGAATGAAACCGGCTGGTTTTTTGATACTTGACTTTTAGGCCTCTAAACACTATAATTAAGAATCATTCTTAATAAGGAGACCACGGATGAAAGGCAATGAAAAACTTATCGCTACTTTAAACTCTCTTCTTGCGGATGAACTTACTGCAATAAACCAGTATATGGTCCACTCCGAGATGTGCGATGATTGGGGATATGAAAAGCTTCATAAACATTTTGAAAAAAGAGCAATCGACGAAATGAAACACGCCGAGACTCTCATTGGCAGGATTCTCTACCTGGAAGGTTTGCCAGTGGTAACAAATCTTAAAAAGATTTCCATAGGTGGCGATGTTTCAAAGCAACTGGAGAATGACCGGCTTGCTGAACTGGATGCCATTAAAGCCTACAATGCTGCCATTGTTCTGGCCGGAGAGGTTCTCGATTATGCTACCCGGGATATCCTGCAGAACATTTTGAATGACGAGGATGCCCATATGGATGGAATTGAGGAACTGCAGGATCAGATAGAGCAGATGTCCATGCAGATCTTCCTTACCACCCAGATAAGAGAATAACAAGGTTAGGGAAACCGGTTAACGGCACTAAGATAAAAACCGTATAATCTGTTTCCCCAATTCCTCCCGGTCATAATCCCGGGGGATATTATGCCCGCTTTTTTCAAACCAGAGGATCTCTTTTCTTTCCGAACCCAAATGCCGGTAAAGATGATTAAGAGATCCTTTGGGTATCACCCTGTCCAACCTGGATTGAAGGATAAATGTTTCTGTTCGGATCTTTGAAAGCGACGCCCTAGCTTTAAAAGAAAATAAAAATAGTTGAAAAGCCTGCCAAATCGGATTACCCCCTTTGTAACACACATGGGTCTCTCTGGTTTCCGGATTATTTATCCCTAGTTTTGAATCCCTGGAGGGTAATATCCGGATAAAGGGATACAGAAGGGGCGCAAAGATCACCTGCTTTTGCTTTAGGGAATAGGGGGTAGAGATAAGTACCAGCCTTCGCGGCCGGAATTCTGCCGCTAGTACAATGGAAAATAGCCCCCCCATAGAGAGGCCTACTACTGAAATCTCGCTGCATAGGGAGGACAGGTCAAGATAGGATTCCCTGGCTGCAGTAAACCAACACTTAAGGGATGATCTGGCCATTTCTCCAAGGGAGGTTCCGTGTCCAGGGTAACGGGGGATGGAAACAGTAAATCCCTCTTTATGGAGCAGTTCACCGAGCTCCCTCATCTCTGCCGGCGAGCCTTTGAAACCATGCAGCAGGAGCACCCCGGAATTCCTGGTTCCTTCAAGGAATAGGGATTCAGCCCCTTTTAGAACTCTTACATTAAACTCCTTCTTCAACCGCTACCCCCATCATCCTTAGGCTTTTTTTTAACAATTCCGGAGGATCGTTCCAGGGGAAGAAGGATCTTGAAACAGGCGCCCTTTCCTTCCTCACTGGTAACCCTCAAATGTCCCTCATGTTTTTTTACCACAATATCGTAGGAGATGCTAAGTCCAAGACCAGTGCCAGCACCCTTGGGCTTAGTGGTGAAAAAGGCATCAAATATTTTCATTTTTATCTCTTTAGGTATTCCCGGACCATCATCGCAGATCCTGCAATGGACATACTTTTTCCCAGGCTTTGTAGATATCCTTATCAATCCGGGATTTTTCCGGGTTTGGGATTTTATTGCCTGACCCGCATTGATGAGAATGTTTAAGATCACCTGTCCTATCTCCCCCTTATCCCCCGGAATTTTTGGTAGATCGGCCAAATCCTTTTTTACCTCCGCAATATATTTCAGCTCGTTCCAAGCTATGGTGAGTGATTCATCGATGCATTTATTCAGATCAAAGGAACCGCCAGAAGGAACCTGTTCCCTCCGGGAAAAACTTAGAAGGCTGTTTATAATCTTGGAGATCCTCTCAATTCCCTCCTCAGTTTCTTCGAAAAGAACAGGGATCTCCTCCTCCTGATACTGATAATCATACTTCTCCAATAATCTCTCTGGAGAAACGGAAGGATCAACCAGCTCCTGAATAAGTTTTGCCCTGGAGGAGCAATATTTTAAAAGGGTGTTTATATTACTCCTTATATAACCAAGAGGTGTATTAATCTCGTGAGCTATTCCTGCGGCAAGCTGTCCCATGGCAGCCAGTTTTTCCTGCTGTATCATTAGAAGACTGGTCTTTTTCATCTTTCTGTTAATTCTGGAAAGCTCCAGATTCATCTTCATTATCTTGCTTTCATTTTCCATCCTCTCGGTTATATCCTTTGTAATTCCCACAATTTCTTTAAGAT
>Ga0067045_1029686_pt1 | contig 18935 bp, 16 predicted proteins | sample TerdegcTABiofilm_FD_59184 | JGI IMG/M metagenome (GOLD analysis project Ga0067045, IMG submission 59184) | Combined Assembly of (Gp0054472, Gp0054536) Wastewater bioreactor microbial communities from Singapore -Terephthalate degrading... | reverse complement strand
TTGCATTGGGTATTTCTGGCTCAATTCAACATATTGTAGGAATGCAATCTTCTGAATATATAATTGCAGTAAACAGAGATGAAAATGCACCTATATTTAAGGTGGCACATCTTGGAATAGTCGGAGACTTAAAGAGAGTTTTACCAGAAATGTCTAAACTACTTAGCAGGATGAATAGTAGTAATAACTGAATTATCAAGCGAAAATATCTTGGTAATTAATTCATTTGCCTTAGTCAAATTTATTGAATTTAGTATTGCTAAATATTGACCAAGCGAAGAAACTCCAGACAAATAAATAGTTGAAATCTCTTCTATCAGTGAGGTTGGATTATCTACAAGCATATATATTTCACCTATTGCATTATTCTTAGATATTTCCAGTTCATAATCTGTTATGCCGTTGTGTAATCTTCTCTTGATCTCTTCCTGTAGAGCATCTGTAAGCTCATTTAATCTACTGGTAAAGCCTGATATAATCGGAAAACCGTAATCTCTCTCCCAATCGAAAGTATAATTAAAACTATCATCTATTAGCATCTTTGAGTAAATTGAATCATAAAACTCTGAAGTCGGTCCAAATATTATATCAAGGATTAAATTCGAGGTAATAATTTCTTCAATAGAAAATTTACTTTTTTTAGGTTTAAAACCGATAAAAAGAAGATCCTTACTAATTCTAATCTCCTTTTCCACTTTCCTAATTCGAGGATAAAATGGTTCTTCATAAATAAGAGAGAGATCTGAATAAGTTTCAGGATCTTTATTCATTTCAAGGCTATTAATTTCTTTAAATAGTTTCTCAAAAAGCTCATCTTCATATATGTCTCCTAAAATGAATAAAGTAGAATTTTTAGGAGTTATAAATGTATTATGGGCAAAGCTCAAAACCTGTGGATTTACCTCTTTTATGGAATTGACTGTCCCTGCAACCTCTTTTTTAATTGGATTGAACCAGAACATTGAATTTATTAACTCTTTATATCCTAAATAATAAGGATTATCCTCGTACATAAGAATTTCATTTTCTATTATTAGTTTTTCTCTTTCAACTGCTCTTTTTGAAAACTCTCTTTTTGTGAAAACAAGGTCAAAAAGCGTAAAAAGGCAGTCAAAAAATTTAGTAGAGGTTGTAAAGTAAAAGCTCATTGAACTTCTTCCCGTAAATGCATTTGCGTCGGCACCGAATTTCGAAAAAAGCTCAGCAGCATCCTTACCATTGATTTCGAAAAGCTTGTGTTCAAGAAAATGTGCAGTCCCATCAGGTATTACAAAACTTCTATTTCCAACTCTGACATTAGAGATCATAGAACCGAACTTAACTGTCAAAAGGCCAAATTTTACAAAAACTCCAGCCCTTTTTATGAAAACTACTTTTAAATTATTGATCTCTTTTTCATATATCTCTATCTTTCCGCCTAAATCTTTCATAGCTCTCCTTTTAGAACATATACAGTATCAAGCCACAAATTACTTGCCACTTTTTTTACACTATCTTGATTTGCTTTTTCTATCCAACTTCTTAGTTTGGTAGTATCAATTGAAGGGTCAACAAGGAGAAACTCGATTCTTGAACTTGCTAAAGATAGAGGATCGTCACTTATTGTGTCAAGCCTGGAAAGCAGCAACTTTCTGGCTGACTCTAATTCAAAAGTATTAATGTCTTCTGTTGCAATTTTAATTCGATTCTTCTCAGTCTCATCAATAACTCTTTTGTAATTTTTCCAGATTATTCCAGAAGAGACAATCATAATATTTTTATTTGCCGGTATACTTGAATCTATGTAGTAACATAATCCCAACTTTTCACGCAGATTAACAAAGAGTCTTGAGGTTGAAAATTTCCCAAAAATTGCGTTAAAGAGAAGTAAAGCTCCATATAGTGGCTCATTACTTGAAATATTATGGCGATATCCCATAAAAAGCCAGGTTTGTTGAATTTTTTCTTTTTCAATAACTAACTTTGATTTATGTTTTGGAATAATTTCTCTAATATTAACTTTATCTTCCATAGGTTTTGAAATATCTTTAAACGTATTTGAGGTATTTTCTAAATCTCTACTATCAAACTTTCCTATGAAATGTAAAAACCTCTTCATATTTAAGATTTCATCAAAATAGTAATCAGATAGCTCATCATTGCTTATCTTTATTACCTCTTCCTCTTCTCCTAAGTTACTTATACCAAATCTTTCATTTTGACACATTATTTTTATAAATCTCTGGAGGGCATATTGTGGCCTATCATTTATCAGGTTTTTTATCTCATTCAGAAGATTGCTTTTTTCCTCATTGAAATAGGTTGTTCTAAACTTACCATTTTCAAGAAGAGGAGAGAGAAAGATCTCTTCTAAAAGGGAAGTTCCCTTGTCGAATAAGTTTTCTCCAAGAATATCTGGACTGAGAACTTTCATAGCTATGAGAAGAACCTGATGTTCGCCAATTTTTACAGTATTTGTTTTAATTTGAGCTCCTTTTAAGGAATAAAGATATCTTATTAATTTGTAAGTTGCATCAAATTTTTCTGTTCCTCTTGCAATTAATCTTCCACACAGAGTAGTATATGGAGCTTTTTCGTCAATTAATTTGTAAGTTGAGAGAATTATATTTTGGGTTGCAAATTTTTCTGTCTCAAAGCATTCACTTCTAAAAAAGGGTGTATTATATATAATTTTAAATTTAGTTTCTTCCATTGTTTAGATAAGCCTTAATATCAGTAAAACTTCAGATTTTTGCTTTCTCTGCATATTCATAGCAGTGAAGACAAAAATATTAAAACCTTTGTTGAGGCTAAGTTCTACACTAAAATAACCATTTAAATCAATGCTCTTTTCCTCTTCTCCAAGAAACAGTCTATATCCATCTGTTCTTCCATAAATAATAATTTGTCCAGAGAAAGCATAGGGGATGTAGTTATAAAATCTTATTGTAGGGTATTCATTGCTTAAAAGAGTTGCTTTAATTTTCACATTTATAGTCCCAAGAATTGTTTTTATTGAAATTACACCTTCATTCTCTCCTATGTTCATAAATAGCTGATCAATACCTACCTGAATGTTTTCACTCGAGGAATAGAACTCGTTTTTAGAGAGAACTATCCATTTTTTAGAGCTTTCGAGCTTTACTTTAATTGGATTATTGTGCTCTTCAATTATATTTAAGGTGTATGAGGGAGAATCAATTTTTGAAACGTAACCGAAGTCAATTATCTCAGTGTCCACATAAAGTTTTAACTCAGGTTTATCTGATGTCTTGAATTTTACAATATAAGGAGTTTTAAGGATTCTTTTATTAACCGAAATAAGACAATTTTCTAAACTCTCAATAATTAAAGCATAAGCTAAATTAGCTTTAAGATATTTTAAGGGAGTTAGTATTAGGCTATTGCTTTCTCTTTCATATGAAAAATCAAGTTCAATTTTTTCTTTAGTTCCTGAAGCAATTATCTTAAAGCATTCTCTTTTTATTGCGTTAACCACTAAATCCTCACTAAGATTAATTTTAATTGAAAGGTCTCTCGGGACAGAATCGGTAAATGTAGATGGAACAGAAGAATTTATAATGAGAGAATCAAACTCAAACAGAGTAGAATTGTATATTTCCTTAGTCTCCATATTTTGCACGAGAAGAACAACTTTTAGATTTCTCAGTGATTGAAGATCATCTAGGGGAAAATAGAAATCTATAACAAAATTGGTTTTACCATCAAAATCAAGTTTAAGTCCAGAAAATGCTGGAAAAACTTTTCTTGCTACAAAGTCATAAAATCTATTCTTTTCATACTCAATATTGCTCTCCATAAGAATAGCAATAAAGTTTCCATTCAGTGTATGATCCGTAAACTGCTCAATTTCTGCCATTAATTTTAATTTATTTCCATAAACTCTTCCAGTTGCATATATTCCAAGCTCTGGAGACTTATTAAGTTTTTCCTTAACAGCTTTTTCATAATCAGGATAACTATTCTCATCTGCTCCTACTATCTTTTTATCGCCATTTATTAGAACAGTAGGATAGCCACTTACTTTATAATAAGCAGCTCTTTCCGGAACTTCTGGCATAGATAAACTATCTTGATTATGATATCTTATATTTATTATTCTGCCTCCAAAGTTTTTCTTAAGTTCGTCAAAAATTTCGTATGCATAATGACACCATCCACACCAGGTTGCAGTAAAAGTCTCCAGAAGAACATTCTGGCTTTTATCTATGACATCAGGATAAAAGCCTTTTGATATTTTTGTTATAGTATAATTCTCTACTGCATTTATTCCATTTATTCCATTAAAGGAAAGTAAAATAATTACAAAAACCAAAAGAATATTTATTGCTATTTTCCTCATCGTTATGTTATCACTTTTTTCCTTTACTTAGATCTACTCATAATATTATAAATATCAAAATCATTTCTATGTTCAAAATTTTATCTCACAGTATATAATATAAATATCTAAAAAGATGTTTAAGAAAAGTTTTGTCAAAATACTGCAATGCACTATTCATTAAGATCTAAAGGAAGAAATCAAGCCATTCATAATAATATTCTTTTGATAGTGCTGGTTTTCTCTTTAATATTATTCAATAATATCTCATGTAATAAAGTTAGAGAAATTCCATCTTTTGAAAAAAGCCTTTTTTATGCTCTACCAGAAGGAGGAATATCTCTTTATGATTTTTCTAAAAATAGGGAGATAAAGCTCACAAATGATTTAGATTATTATCCTATGCCACTGAGAGACAGAGAAACAATTCTCTTTTTAAGATTAAAAGAAGTTTACACAGGAAATGGTAAGGAAAGAAAAAGTAAAATTGATACTTATGTGTATTCATATAATACAAAAAGAGGCAGAGAAAGGCAAATTGCAAAATTAAAAGATTTCTCTCCCAATAGAGACTTAAAGGATGGCTGCTTTTTTGTAAATAATGGAAAATATCTGTTAGTTTTAAGCTATTCCAGACAGAGCAAGGTAATAAGTTTGGAAACAGGAGAAAGAGTTGATTTAAGCATGCTGGACTTTCTCCCTGAAGTAAATCAATACGATTCTAAAGGCGAGAAAATATTTCTAAGGCTGAGGCAATATCCAAGGAGAGATATCTTTAAAAATCCTTCAGTTATTTCTTGTCCTGAGAGCTTTGAAGCAATACTAATGATGGATAAAAATTTTAACTTTAAACAGGTTTTTGGAATTCCAAAAGATAAAATGTTTTCTTCGACTATCTATGGTTTTAGTTATAGTGAAGATTTAAATATTTTTGCCTTTAGTTTTGACAAGAAAATATATTTATTAAAAGATAATCACACTAAAGAATTAGCTGCTGGAATTCATCCGGTATTCCTTAAGAAAAATGTGATACAAAAGCCTCTACTAAAGTTTCCTTTAATAAACTTAAACTTTGTTTACCAAACAAAAATCAACACCTCTGAAGAGGTAATATTTTTATGCTCTAAGAATTATATTTCTTTACTCAATAAGAAGAGCTTGAGCTATCATTTACTCACAATTTATGATGCAGTTTCAGGTTCGACTCTTAAGGATTATGATAAAGCTTATCTATTTTCGAACCTTGAGTTAATTGGGAAACTTTCTTTTAATGATTTACTAATCCTTGTTTCCTATAAGGAGAGAGATCCTAATGCTGGACCAGAGAACATACTTGCTGTAAGCGAATCAATTGATACGATCAATTTTTTCTCTTTGACTTACGGAAAAGTTGAGAATAAATTTTCCATTCCTGGAAGAGAAGGTATTAGTATTGAATTTACTGACTTAAACAAAGATGGTGAAATTGAAATAGTTGTGCAATACGCGGCTTCTAATTTCAAGTGCGAAGAAAGGTTTAAAATAGCGGGGAGGGCTCTTATCTGGAAAGATGTATATGCTCTATCCAAAAAGGGTGAATATGAAATTGCAGATGAGAGATTTCCGTCCATTTATGAAGAACTTTTAAAACAACTTGAGCCACTTTATTCTAATGCTTTTGCAGCAAAAAGGCTAAAACAGCCGATACTTTGTGATGATGATCTGGATAAACTTTCTCAATTAATTAGAGATGCAAAACAGATAGTTTCCTATTACCGCTAAATCACTTGTTAGTCATTCGCTTTTCTTGCGCTATGCTGTTTCTAATTTTTTCCAAATAATTAAACTTAATTAGATACTTGAATTTAGAATAAAATTATGGAGGTAATTTGGGTAAATGGACATTTTGGAAATTTTAAGCAATTATAAGATTCCTGGAGAACTCAGTTCAATGATTATTTCTCTTAGGAAAGCAGAGAATGATAAATTAATTTCAGAAGAGGAACTAAGAGAAGCTCAAGAGTTATCAAACTTAATATCTGGTTATGATGCACTTTTTCCTATTGGTTTAACAAGGGACTATGTTGAGAGACGGGAATTTGATTCTACAATTTCTCTAAAGGAGTTACTTCAAAATGCGCTCGACGAGCAGGAACTTGTCGGTGGAAGTCCAGAAATTCAAATTGAAAGAGATAAATCTGGAATCTGGATAAAAGATAGCGGGAGAGGAATAAACATTAGGGCTTTCCGTATAGGTGGTGGTGATAAAGAGTGCTGGATGAGAGGATATTATGGAGAGGGTTTAAAGCTGGCTTCATCTTTCTTTATATTAAATAATATTCCTGTGTATTTCTTTACTAAAAATATTGTTTTCAAGTTTATTGCTCTTCCAAAGGACTCAATTAATCCATCCATCTTTATAATGATGGGGAGAACAAATTTACGTATAAATGGAACACATATTCTACTTTATGGCTATAATGAAGAGCTTGATAATGTTAGGAAACTTATACGCTTTTTAAATGATGAATTAAATGAAAGACTCCTTCTCGAGGAGAGATATAATAGCGAAGATTGTTCTAAAGCAATGCCCAGCGCAATTTTTGATTATCCTGATCAACTATACATCAGAAATATGTATGTCGGGAGAACAAGTGAAGTCACAAAGAGAGAGTCTCTCTTAAGTTATGATCTTTGGTGGGTAAGATTGGATGTTTCAAGAAAAATAATGACTCGATTAGCACCTCTAATATTTAAAGAAGTAGCAAAACTTCTTGAGAGATCAGAAACTGCAAGAAAAAAATATGCTGAAAAGCTTCTTGAAGCAGGAATGTTAAAAATAAGAAGAATTTCTAACGGTGTGATAATTGAATTTGAACCAATTTTCTCAATTTTTGAGGGTCACCTATTTGTCTATGCATTTCCTAAAGGAATGTTAAATGCATTTATTGATGTGACTGGTTTTTCCAATAAAAGAGAACTCATAAAAAAGGTTTCGACGGAAGAAGAGGCTTTAAAAGCATTAAATGAAGGTCTTATTCCAATTAAGATTCAATATGAGACCTTTTAATCATAAATAGATATATACTCTTCCTCTACTTCTTTGGATAGAATTCCTCTCCTTCTTTGAAGGTATACCATATAATGTGTCTTGTGCGAATGAGCTTGATGAAGTCTTTTTACCTCTTCCATCCATACTTATTTTGATGTTATTTTGTTTGTAAATTGTACGCTGTAGGGCTTGCATTAAGGATTTCTGGTTTTTCTCTTTTAATATATTTCCGTTAATTTTAATCTTAAAACCACTTTTAAATGTTTCTTTTAAATTTTTTGGGGTAATTTTAGTAAAACTCTTGTTGGTAAAGTTTTGACTGGACATAAAGAGCAGCCTCTAAGCGCAATTTCTGAATCTCGCAACCCAGATTATAACAGGAATTTATGTCATTATTAATTGTATAATTATTTGCAAGACACCCTCCACCACAAAGATAACGAGCCCAACAAGTTCTACAGGGCTCTTTATTCAATACATTAGTTAAAGTCCTAAATTTATCAACCAATGCAGTATTTACTATTCCTCTCGAAATGTCTCCTAATTCGAATTTGGGTTTACCATCAAATTGATGACAGGGGTAAAATTTTCCTTCTGGAGAAACTGACATATATTCAACTCCAGCACCGCAGCCAGTCATAAGTTTTTCAACACACGAACCATTGATAAGATCTAACTCAAAGTGATAAAAAGAGAGCTCATTGTCATTTCTTTTTGTCTCAATATACCATTTTGCAAGTTCCTCATAATGTTTCTTAATAATGGATAAGTCCTCTTTTTTTAATGAAATATCGGTATTTCTTGTGACTACTGGTTCAATTGAAATTTTCTTAATGCCTGAATTATAGAAAAATTTAACATTCTCTGGAAAGTTAGTTGTTCTGGATGTATAGGTTCCTCTTATGTAGTAGCCATCATTCCTTTTAGATAAAACTTTTTTTATATTTTTAAAAATTTCATCAAATGTTCCTTCTCCATTTCTTTTAACTCTAAAGATATCATTTACAGATTTATTCCCATCAAGGCTTAATATCAGACTAATGTTTTCTCTATTCAGGTAATCTATAATTTCAGAAGTTAAAAGAGATGCATTTGTGGTAAGTGAAAATAGAAATTTTTTGTCCCATTCTCGCGCAAGAGTTTTTGAATATTCTATTGTATCTACAATTGTATCAAAACCAAGTAGTGGCTCTCCACCGAAAAAGTCAATCTCTAAACTCTTTCTTTCTCGGCTTGCACTTGCTATAAAGTTTAAAGCATCTCTTGCGACTTCTTTGCTCATCACAGAGTTGCCGATCTCATCACTTCTTTCTACTTCGGCAAAACAATATTTACATGCAAAATTACATTTTCTTGTTATGATAAGACATAAAGATTTAAAAATCCTATTATCAAGTAAGTCTTCACTTGCAGAAGAAAAATACCCTTCTTTCTCTCCTTCTACTATATCTGATAAAAGCTCTTCATTATTTGATAAGGAAGAAATTGAGAAATAATATTCCTTGGGTATTGAGAAGATAGAATTTGTGCTTGAATCAAAAAGAAAGAATTCGCTTCTGAAATTAAATGGATGAATTATACCTCTATCAAATTTTTCTTTTACCAGATCCATTTACCTTTCTTCTTTAAATTATCACAAGTTTGGTTACCGATTGTGCAAGAAGTCTTACAAGCAGACTTGCATGGCGTTTGACATTCTCGGCAGTTAGTTCGTGAATCTTTCCTTTTCAAATTACCTTTAATTATAAGTTTAATTCCTTTCATTTTATTTAACCTCCAAATAAGTTTACAGGGAATTTCTTGTAAAAGATCTTGAAACATCTGTTCCGAAAGGAAGTGATTCAAGATTTCTTCCATTAAAGTAAATTTTTATACTTCTAAAGGAAGAGTTTTCAGTTATAGTGAGAACAATCTGACGGATGAAATTTTCTTCTTGAACAGCACTTAAAAACTTATTTACATCCACTTGAACATTAATCAATAATTCATTATTCTGCTCTCTTTCTGTACTTATGAGTTTTATTGGAGATGGAATATCACTTGTTAGGCCAAAATCTCTCTCATTTGCACTAACCCCACTAAAAAGAAGATTTAAAATCTCTTCTATATCATTAATTTTCTTTACCTTTCGAAAAACAGGAACAAAGAGATTATTTTGTTCTATTTTGTAAGAATAATAAATAATTGCATTATTTTCATCTTTCAAACCAATCCATCTCTTTATTGGCTCATTCAGGGAAATATGTCCTCCGATGGTATAGGTTTCTTTACCTTCAACAAGAAACCTTACTCTATCAATATTTGGTAGCTCAGTAAGAGATAAAGTTATAAGGTTCAAAAGATCAAGTTCACCCTCAGCTCCAAGAGAAATTCTTCTTATTTCTTTAGAAAAGTTTACATAAGCTATACCAGACTCTACTTTTACACTTAGTAATTTTGTTCCTGGGGGAACAAGAGTAACAAGCTCTTTAAAATCACTGCCAATAATAATTTGGTTTAATACATTTTCTGCCTGGATATTAATATCCTGCACATCGAGAATTTCCTGGTACTCTCCTACGTAAAAATCATTTTTTGCATTATAAAAATAGATAAGAGTTTTTTTCCCCTTAGGAAGCTGCCCGCTTAATCTACTTAATGGTTTAGTTATATCTATGTACCTTTTAAAAAAGCCTGATTTATTACCTTCTATTTCTATTTTTACTCTTCGTATTTCTGGTAATTCGGTGATGGAGTTTACAATACTGTAAACAGATGCACCTTCTTTTATAACAGAGTTAATCTCGGACGAGACCACTTCAGGAAAGAAAGTAATGGTGCAAAGATCTCCCGATAAGGAGACTGATTTTATTCGCGTAAATACAGGTATAAATGATTTTAGCTGAGAATTCTCTGGCGGAATTGATAAATTTTCAATAATTATCTTGATTACTCTTTCAAATTCACCTCTAAAATCAATATTTCTGTCAACAGGGATTAACTCTTCTTTTTTAGGGTCGTAAAAGTAAAGTTTTGTATTTCCTATGGATATATCCCTTCTCTTATAAACAAAGTAGAAGATTGTAAAACCTAACAGGACAATAAGAAATATGACTAAAAAATTAGACCTTCTTCTTCTTATTCTATCACGCTCTGTTGTAAAAACATAATCGTATCGAGCCATTTTTAAAATCCGCTGTGAATGTATCCAAAACAGGAATCAAATTTGGATAGATCAGCTTCATTAATTAATTTATTACCGTCAATGTCAAAAATTTGCGTTTGGTTAAACTCTTGAACTTCCTCTCCATAATACTTAGAAAAGTTAATCAAATCAGTTAAATCAACCTTAAAGTCAAAATTGAAATCACAAATTAATCCTTCATCAACATCTGCCTTGATGTTAATAATCTTTTCAAAGATCAATTCACTCTCCAAAAATATCTTAATATTAATAATATTATCTCCATTTTTTAAAGAAACTATCTTATAAAATTTTTTAAAATTAGGAGAAATTTCCTCTTCATTAATAAGAAGTTTTAAGTTTTTTTTCTTTGTTCCGCTTATAAAAACTCTTTTATGTACTGATATTTTCCCCTGCCAGTAATAATTATCAAAAGAAACATAATAGGGAGAGGAGAATATAGAAGTAATAAGTATTACGAGTTCACCAGTTTCGGAAAGGTTTGTAGGATCTACTGTATCCGGAGTATCAAACGTATTATGATAGCCACCAATTCCGGTAGGATTATCTCTTATAAAAAATACATTTGGCACATTATTTATATGAAAGAAATAATGGTCAGAACCAGCATTCAAGAGATTTTTAACAATTGGAACATTTATATCTAAACAATCACTACTTTGTTTAATATTATCCGTAAGCTCTTTATATTTTACCTGGTCAGTTCCTGCAATAAGAATGCCGTTTCCTGTTCCAACCATATCCATATTTAAAACAGCCCTAATTTCGCTAAGTGGGAAAAGTGGATTATTAACATAATTATAAGATCCAATTAAACCCTCTTCTTCACCCGAGAAGGCTATGAATACAACATTAATTGAAGGTAAATAACAATTATTTGCAGATAGTGTTCGAGCAACTTCTAAAAGAACTGCTGTGCCTGATGCATTGTCGTTAGCGCCTCTGTATATTGAACCATCAATTTTATCAGTGCCTAAATGGTCATAATGTGCAGTAATTAAAATCGACTCTTTACTCTTTTTATTTCGCGCTGGGATATAGCCAATTACATTTGAAGTTTTCCTCTGTTCAGATATGACATTTACATAAATATCACAACTACATTTAGTTTCAAATGAAAATGGTTTTTTATCCATATCTATTCTCTTTTCAATCTCTAAAAGGGAAACTTTTTCATCTGAAAGTATTTTATCTGCAACTTCAGTAGTAATAAACAAAGCGGGAATTGAGCCCGTTATTCCTCCTACATATTTTGTATTCAGAACCATCTTATATCTTTCAGTTGCCTTTTCAGCTACTATTATGCCAATAGCACCATGTTCTACAGCATTTTTTACCTTAGTCTGGAAGTAAGCTGACTCTTCCCCTAAGTTGATAGTTGATGGACTTTTTCTCATAATCAAAACAATTTTACCAGCAACATCAAGATTCTTATAATCATCATAACTTTTAGCCTCTGATGTTATTCCGTAACCGGCAAATACAATCTTAGAATTTATCTTACCACTTCCACTGCCTGGTAAAACAATAAAATCCTTTTTGTATTGAAGTGTTTCTTTAAATGTGGAATTGGAAATTGAAAATGAAAGTGGAGGAATAACATCATAGTAGGGTACATCAAAATCCTGAAAATATGAACCTTTATCTCCTCCTGGCATCAAGCCAAAGCCTTCAAAAAGACCTGAAATCCATTGAGCTGCAAGATATGCTCCTTTTGTGCCTGATTGTCTTCCTTCAAATTTATCTGATGTTAGTTCTTCTAAATAGTTATAGGAATTTTGGCGAGAGAAGGAATCTGCAATTAACTTATAATTACAGACATCTGTTTCCTCTGCTTTTGCAAAAGGGAATGGACTTAGAAATATACAAAATATTATGAATAGAAGTATTATTTTTTGCTTTAAATTCCTCATATTAATTAAACACCACAAGTTGAACAATTATTCGAAGAACAGGAATTGCAAGAGGATGAAGTTGAACCTTTTTCTCTATTCTCTATTCTCGTAATGTTGCTTACACATTTTTTTATATCTTTTCCTCCGCAGCGGGGACAGGAAATTTCACCAGTCTCATATGAATTAAAGTAAATCGAAAAATCTTTACCACAATTCCTGCATTTATACTCGTAAATTGGCATATTTTAGCAAAACCTCCTTTTTAAGTTAAGCATTCATAATCTCATCATTTGTTCTTTTAAGTTCTTCCTGCAAATCTCTCTTTGTTTCATTAAGCTCTTCGTCAATTTGAAGAAGAACACTTTTCACTGATTTAACATTAGATAAAAGAGATTCGTTCAACTTATTTATTATTCTAATTGATTTTTGCTTGGATGAAGAAATAATTTCCTTTGCTTTAGAAAGTGCTTCTTTGTAAACCTTCTCTTCAGAAACAAGCCTTTCTTTTTCTCTCTTTCCATCATTTATTATTCTCTCAGCATCAATTTTTGCTTGATTAATTATGCCATTTCTTTGAGAAAGTATTTCCTCACTTCTTCTAAATTCTTGAGGAAAATTTTCTTTAAGTTTGAGCAATAAAGCCTCTATTTTTCCTTTATCCACAATAACATAATTGGAAAGTGGAATTTTCTTTCCACTTTCCAATAAAGTTAAAAGTTCATCAAAGTAATCTACGTAACTCATACTCTCTTTCCCCCTTTAATTTCCTTAACTTTTGATAAAACAACCTCTGGAACAAATTTACTTAAATCACCCCCGAGCTCTATTATCTCTTTCACAAGAGAGGAACTTAAGTTTGAGTATTTTAAATCACTTGTGAGAAATACAACTTCAAAGTCCTTATAAAGCTGCTTATTCGTTATAGCCATCTGAAACTCATATTCGAAATCTGACAAAACCCTTAATCCTCTTATTACATTTTTGTATTTATGCTCCTTAAGGTATGATACAAGTAATCCATCAAAGCTATCAATCTTAACGCAGGGAATATTCTTGAAATATTCAGTAAGAAAATAAAAGCGATCTTCAAAGCTAAACATATAATTTTTTCTAATATTTCTCGCAATAGCAACAATTATTTCATCAAAAATTCTTAGTGCTCTATTTGCAACATCAATATGCCCAAATGTTAATGGATCAAAGCTCCCAGGATAAACAGCAACTTTTTTTCTCTTTTCTTTATTCATTTTAATTATACAAAATGGCTAATGCCGTATCTCCGTATCTCTTTAATTTATAATTTCCAAAACCTAAACTTTTGAAAAAATCTTCTCCTAATCTTTTCTTTGAGTGTTCAACAATAATTGTTGCGTAAGTCTTTAAGTTGCTTTTAAGATTCTCCAGGATAAATTTATATTCAGAATCAGAATATTCGTACGGCGGGTCAAGAAAGATAAAATCAAAATCTTTTATTAACTCTTTCTGTTCTATAACAAATTTTTCAACCTTTCTCTTAAAAATAATTGCTTTACCCGTAAAAGAAGTTTTCTTAAGATTCTCCTTTACTATGTTTACACACTTTGCATTTTCTTCAACAAAACAAGAAATTAAACTACCTTCACTCAATGCCTGAATACCAACTGCTCCTGTTCCAGCAAATAAATCGAGAAATTTACTCTCTTTAATTTTGAAGCGAATTATATCAAATACTGCTGATCTTACTTTGTCGCTTGTAGGTCTTATATGGAGAGTTGCAGGAAAAGATAAACTTTTTCCCCTCAACTCTCCAGAAGTAATTAACATTCTTTATTTGGAGATAAGCTCCTCCACCGCTAACCTTAAATCCTCTATAAGCTCTTCGGTAAAGCCGGTATGTTCATAACGTATTTTCCCATTCTTATCAATCAAATAAGTGACAGGAATACCTCCAATACCATAAAATGACTTCACCTTGCTCTCTATATCCCAAGGTATTGGATAAGTAACTCCTAATGTGCTGACATCCTTTTTAATTGCATCTTCCAGATCTGGACTTGAATCTACTGTAATAACAAGCATTGCTAAACCTTTGTCTTTAAAATCCTGATATATTTTTTCTAAATATGGCATTTCTTGCTTGCAGGGTTCACACCATGTAGCCCAGAAATCAATTATAACTGCCTTAACATCAGGATTTGTAAGGACTTCACTTAATTTAACTTTGTCCTGTATTCCAAAATCCCCAGAATTTACAACAATTGGTAGTTCCCAATCTCCAGCATCTCTTGCCTTATCAACTGGAATTAGCAAAGACTTTCCAGTGTTACCTGCAGGAGGCGTAGTTTTGCCATTATTCCCACTGCCACAACCTGCACAATTAAAAGACAAAATGGCAATTAACCCAACAATAAGAACTAATGCAAATTTCCTCATTAAACTGTTTCCCCCTTTTATCATTTTATCAAATAAAAATCATTTCAAATAATAATTTTATACCTAATAAAAAAGTTATCAATTTTATTGTAATTCATTTTGGCTTATATAACTTTAAAAAAAATTGGTGATCAGTGCATATTTCGATTTGGTTAAGTTATAATTACATATTTATTGGGTTTACAAGGTCACTTTTTATTATTTCTGCTTCGCAATTAGAGTTTTATATATCAAGGTTACTTAAAAATTTTTAGCAAGGCTAAAACTCTTTAGGTTAATTTGGTGAGTTTTTATTAAATCCAAGTTATTGTATAATTAGTCTCATCTTGTGCTAAATTATGTTTGACCAAATATGTGGAGAAATAGAAGATGGAAAGCTTAACTAAACTTAAGAAAAATGTTGTAGATTTTTTAACTGAGGATGAACTATTAAAGAAATTAAAATCAAAAAAACATCTAAAAGTCAAATTAGGTGCAGATCCTACTGCTCCCGATCTTCACTTGGGACACGCTGTAGTTCTTGAGAAATTAAGAGAATTTCAAGAAGCTGGGCATGAAATAATATTTGTAATTGGAGATTTCACCGCATTGATAGGAGACCCGTCTGGTAGATCAAAAGTTAGAAAAGCTCTAAGCAGGGACGAAATAGAGGAAAACGCTATAACCTATGTAAAGCAAGTATCTAAAATTCTTGATGTGAGTAAAGCTCAAATAAGATACAACAGTGAATGGCTATCAAAGATTGACCTATCAGAATTAATTAGAATAATGTCTCACTTTACCCTGGCGCAAATCTTAGAAAGAGAAGATTTCTCTAAAAGATTCAAATCAAATACTCCTTTATTTATGCACGAGTTTCTATATCCTTTACTGCAAGCTTATGATTCTGTTGCTATAAAAGCAGACGTCGAGCTTGGAGGAACTGACCAAAAATTCAATCTCCTTCTTGGAAGAGAAATGCAAGAGTTATTTGCCCAGGAACAACAAGTAGTAATAACTATGCCTCTTCTTGTGGGAACTGATGGTGTAATGAAAATGAGTAAATCTTACGGAAATTATATAGGAATTACTGAGAATGCAGAAACAATGTATGGAAAAATAATGTCAATACCCGACAATTTGATTATCGAATACTACAAACTTGTCTTAGGCTATACCAAAAAAGAGCTTTCAGAAATTGAAGAAGAATTAAAATATGAAAATCCGATGAAATTTAAACTGAAATTAGCATATGAAATTGTTAAAAAGTATAACTCAGCCTCTGAAGCAGAAAAAGCTCAAGAATTATTTACAAAAGTTCATAGAAGGCATGAACTACCAGATGAAATAGGGGAATATATCTACAACGGCCAAAATAAACTAAAAGCTTTTGAGTTTATCACCAATATCGGCCTTTCACCAAGCAAATCCGAAGCAAAAAGATTAATTTCTCAGGGTGCATTAGAAATAGATAAAGAAAAAATTACTGATCCATTTGCTACAGTGAATGTAAAAGATAATATGATAGTTCAGCTTGGAAGAAAAAAATTTGTTAGAATAAAAACTCAGAACTCTTAGATTCTTCCGATTGTTTATTTCTTCTCCTAAGAAGGTAAAAGTTTCTTATTTCGTCGTATTCTTCAACTTGAAAGAATTCAGATACCGCATACCCTAACTCATTTATATATTTAGAAAATATTTCTCTTGTTTTTAATCTCCAATCTCGCGCTAAAAAAGGAAGCTCTTTTCTCATTTCTCGATAGTCGTAAGGAATTTCAACGGCAATAGCATCACTCTTCAAACTTAGTTTAAGATCTATAATCTCTCTAAATAACAATGCTCTTTTTGTTCCGCTACTTGTAAGAGAATATAGAATTCGGATAGTTTTATTAGCCTGAGGAAAATATAATCTCTCTCTTATTTTAATTTGAGGAATTTTAAGTTCTTCCACTCGTTTCTTAACTCTCTCAGATCTTATAGGCCATTCTAAATAAAATCTATCTGCTGGTATGGAAACCCCTGTACTTATAGGAAGCTCATTGTATGCCTCTATGTAATATCTTCTTATAATACCGCCGAGCTTTCTTACATTTAAATTTGCATTTACTCCAAGCAAAGGGTCATATGTCCAGACAATTTTTTTAATCTTTCTTTGAAGAGCAATTCGATATTGTTCCTGTTTCAGTAGAAATCCTAAGGATTTTTTCTGATAAGCAGAATAAAGCCCTGAAGTATCACTAAATAAGTAGTATCCATCCTTTTGGTTATAGGCTGGAAGGCTAAAGTTAAATCCTACAATTTTACCACCAACATAGATTCCAAGTAAAAGTCCTCCATTTTCAGCGACGAGTTCCATTAGATAAGCAGGAACTATCCCCACCTCGTTAAGCGGAGATAGTTCCTGCTGAATCTCTTCACACACCAGATAATCTTCTTTATTATCTATTGGTTTTACTACAACACTATCCAACTATCACCTTTTAAGTTCACCAAGTTTCACGCTTATATCTAATTTCCTTCCACCTCTGTTTATCTCGAGTTTTACAGTATCCCCCACTTTTTTGCTTCTTATATAAGCAATTAACTCAGAAGATTTAACTACTTCTCGTCCATCAATAGCCACTATAACATCATTTTTCTTAATTCCTGCTTCTCTTGCTGGCCCCTCTGGCACCTCGACTACAATGACACCTTTATTTGTTTTGAGTCCAAGTTCTTTCGCATTTACATCACTATTTTCTGTTATAACAACTCCTAAGGATGGCCAGGAAACCGTTCCATACTCTATTAAATCATTCATAACCTTTTTTGCAGTATTTGAAGAAACTGCAAAACCGAGTCCCTGAGCATTTGACTCAATCAAAAAGTTTATTCCTATCACCTCTCCTTTAAGATTCACTAGTGGTCCACCACTATTTCCCGGATTTATAGGAGCGTCAGTTTGAATAATTCCTACCATTGGTATAGAAGGCTGCTGTTGAGTCTGCTGACCGAAGGGATTATCAAAGGGGAAGAAAGGAAATTGAGGAATTTGCTGCTCTTGCTGAGGTGGAGTTATTTCCCTTTGTATACCACTTACAACACCAACAGTTACTGTATAATCGTATCCTAATGGGTTACCTATTGCAATAGCAATTTGGCCAACTCTTACTTTATCAGAATCACTTAAAGTAAGCGTAGGGAGTCTGGTCTCTTTTATTCTTATAACTGCAATATCTGAAACTGAATCAGTTCCCACAACACTACCACTTAATGTTTTGCCATTTCTTAAGGTAACTTTAATACTATTTGCTCCTTCAACAACATGATTATTTGTTAGGATAAATCCATCTTCTCTAACGATAAAACCAGAACCAAATCCTGCACTCACTGTTCCCTGATAAATAGATCTCTTATAGATATCGATTCTAACAACAGCATTGCTTACTTTTTCTGCAACATCAGCAATAAGATCACCACTCTGTAAGTTTATACTCCCGGAAATAGGAATTGTTTTTCCCTGTGAGTTCGAAGTAGTTGTTTGAATAGAGAGGGGTGAGGGTGGTAAGAATGATGGACTTTTAATGAGCCAATAAGCTGAAAAAACTCCTCCAACCATTCCGCCTATAATAAATAAAATCAATGCCACTAAGATAGTCACAAAAGTATTACTTCTTTTTCTCTCTTTTGAATCTTCCATTAAAATTTCCTCCAATTTTAAATACAAAGTTTTTCTAATCTATATTTACATCGTTTCGATTCGGAAAGTTACATTTCTTATTAAAGAGTTTACAAAATTGGCTCCAAACATCAAATAAATAGCAATACTATAAGGTCTATCATTTAAATATGAAAGCCCATCGGCAATACTTAGAAGTCTCTGTTTGTAAAAATTAACAGCTAACTCTATTTCGAGCTTTATTATCTGCACTTTTAAGTGTTCCTCTTCCGTGGCATCACTTTTTTTATTTCTCAGATTTTCTAAGCCCTCATTAAGGTAAGAGACCAAATTAATTATAAGTTCTAAAAGTTTAGGGTCAAGATATTTATTCCTTTGAACTATGAATTCAGCCTCTTTTACAAATTGTCCCTCATCAAAATCGTTTAAGTTTTCTAAAATTGAATAAATCTCTT
>Ga0067045_1003679_pt1 | contig 18944 bp, 11 predicted proteins | sample TerdegcTABiofilm_FD_59184 | JGI IMG/M metagenome (GOLD analysis project Ga0067045, IMG submission 59184) | Combined Assembly of (Gp0054472, Gp0054536) Wastewater bioreactor microbial communities from Singapore -Terephthalate degrading... | reverse complement strand
CGCGCACCAACGGCTCGGACGGCTCCGTCAGTGAGGTGGCGCAGCAGGGCGAGGAAGAGACCCCGGCGGAACTGGAAAACGAAGCGCTGCGCAGCCTGCTGGGCCAGGAGGAGGAGAAGCCAGAGCCCGAAGAGGAGCCTGTCGCCCGGCCCGAGCGCACCGCTCCTGCCAAGGAGACACGCCCCCAAGAGACCACGGAGGGAATAGCTCGCCCCGAACCGGAGGAGCGCACCCCGCGACCCCGCGAGCGCGAGCGCCCCCGGATTGAGCGCTCATACACCTCGGACAGCGCGGTGCCGGAAGTGCCGGTGACGGCCGACGATGAAGAGGGCTACCAGCGCACCACTGAGGAGACGGAAGCCCCTGATGAGCCTGCCGTTGCCCCGGTCGCGCCGCTGAGCGATTACCGCTCGCCGTTTTCGGGCGGCCAGGACGATGCCTACGAACAGCCCGAGGAGGCGGAGCCCGCGCCTGCGGAAGAGACGCCCGCGGAGGCGACGGAGAAGCCGAAGGGGTCGCCCGCGTCGGCCATCATCATCGGCCTGATCGCGCTCGCGGTGCTCCTGGTGGGTCTCGCGGCAGTGGTGGGGATCATGGCCGCCCAGCGCGCGCCNCGCGAAGCAGCNCCGGTGGCTGCCGNAGCCGCCAATGTCGGCTGGGCATATCTCACGGCTCCCGAAGCGCCNGACATACCCATCAGCAGCGAATCCTTCGTCATGGGNAGCGATCGCGACTGCGACCTGCGCCTTGCGGACCCCAAGGCCTCGCCCCACCACGCGCGGATTGACGAGACGGATGAAGGCTGGGTGCTGGTGGACCTGGGCAGCATCAACGGGACATACCTCAATGGGGAGCGCATCGCCAGTCCCGTGACGCTGCGCCCCGGTGATGAGATCCAGATGGGCGACATCGTGGTGAACTTCGAAGTCTACCAGTAGCCCGAGTGCTCACGCTGACCTCCCGAAAGCCACCCAGGCGGGTGGCTTTCGCGTTTGCGGGAGGTCTGCTGATGGGAGAGGGGAACCAATCTGCACGAATCACCAAACGCACGACGGCGCCCTTGCTTTCGCGCCGCCCGGGAGTGAGCCAATGTACCCCTCCATGTGGACCAGCATATACTGGGAATTGTCTCCGGAGGACGCCATCTCGCGCTTGGCTACCATCGGCTACCGCGGAGTGGAACTGTCCACCGAGCATCTTGAGGTGCTCAGGGACGCTCCGGATCGCGAGGAGCGGCTGCCTGCCCTCGGGGAACTCGTGGAGGAACTGGGCATCGAGATGGATCAGGCGCACATCACCATCACCGTGGACATCGCGAGCCTGGACGACGAGCGCCGTCGCAAGGACCAGGACACGGTGCTGCGGGATCTGGATGTGCTCTCGGAACTGGGCATCACCCATGGCGTGCTGCACCCGGGCGGGTTCGGCCAGCGGCAGACGCTGGACGACGTGAAACGCCAGAATGACGTGCGTCTCGAGGCGGTCTCGACCCTTGCCGCCGCGGCTGAGCGCGCCGGTGTATGTCTGGCGCTCGAGAACGGCATCCGCACCACCGGGCCGGATGGTGCGATCACCTGGTCGGGGGACATCACCGGCTTGCGCGCGTTCATCGCGGAGATCGGCTCGCCCGCCCTGGGCATCTGTCTCGACACCGGCCACGCGATCCTAGAGGGCTGGGATGTCGCCCGCGCGGTGCGCGAAGCCGGCGATCTGCTGGTGGCTACCCACATCGCCGACAATGACGGTTCGGGCGACCAGCATCGCCTGCCTTACAGCTACGGCAGCAAGGTGGACTGGATGCAGGTCATGGACGCTTTTGCCGAGATTGGCTACGAGGGCCCCTTCAACTACGAGGTGCCTGGCGAACGTGGTCGCCCCTTTGAAATCCTGGACGCGGTCGTGATGCACGGTCTGGAACTTGCCGACATTCTGCTCGGTACCGAAGATGACGACTGATCCGGGGGCACTGGTGCCGCCACCCGCGGTCCCGGAGACCTTGAGCGTACGGAGGACCTGGAATGCGAACCACGATCCTCAACACGGTACTCTTCCTGAGCATCAGCGCCGCCTGGGCCGGGCTGGTGGTGGACTCGCCCGGTGTCCGAATCGGGATCAGTGACGCGGGCCTTTGGACTTCCATCGTGGAGAAGTCCACGGGCCGGGAATGCTGCGATGTGGGGGCGGGCAAGTTCGTCTGCGCGGCGCGGGTCGACGGGCAGACACGCAACCCGAAATCAGTCACCGCCACCCCCGTGGGCATGCGGGTGGAGTTCGAAGACGTGGATACGATTCTCGTGTACGAGATCGCCCCGGCGCGCGACTGGATCGTCTTCCGGCTTGCGACAATCGAAGGAACCCGGCCGGAGCAGATCACGCTTCTGCGGGTGCCCGCCGCGATCACCGAGAACCTGGGTCGCAGGCTCAACTGTGCCTGGGATCAGAACACATCCCTGTGCGTCATGGCCGCCAACCGGTCGCCGGACTGCCGTGGAGCCGCAGGCAAGCCGCCCCTGCTGGAGGCGCAAATTCAGGACGCTCCGGGCCCCAGGTTCGAGAGTGCGGCGGTGGCGCTTATCGCCTGCCCGACCTCGCGCTTCAAGCAGGTGGCGCGGGACGCTTCGCGCGCTTTCGGCCTGCTTACCAATGAGGACGCGGACGGTACGCCTGTCAAGGACACCGACCTCGTCCGCGGTTCCTACTTCTTCTTGTCCTTCGGTGAGAAGGACGTGGACAAGGTCATCGACTACTGCAACCGCGCGGGAATCCGGCAGGTGATGCTCAGTTCCCCCGCCTGGTGCAAGGACGTGGGCCACTATACCTTCCGCGAGTACGCCTACCCGAACGGCATCGCGGGCCTGAAGGGCGTAGTCGGCAAACTCCACGAGAACGGCATTCTCGTGGGGATGCACTGCTTCGCCTCCAAGATCTCGAAGACCGACGCTTACGTGACTCCGGTACCCGACAAGCGGTTCTGGCGCAAGTTCGCGACCCGGCTGGCCCAGGACATCAGCGCGGATCAGACTGAGATCAGGGTCGATCCAGCCGCGAACCTGAAGGACTGGGCCGGCAGTTCCGCCACCGCGAGCAAGTACTGGGAAGGGGGCGTGGACAAGCATCGCGAGGTGGTGATCGGTGATGAGATCATCCAGTACGAGTCCGTGGGTCCCGACGGTGTCTGGGATACCTTCAACGGCTGCAGGCGGGGCGCATGGGGAACCACGGCCGCCGCTCACCAGGCGGGCGATGATGCAGTCCACTATGGCGTGGACGGGTGCATCAACGGTTTCATCGTGGACCAGGAGACGGACCTGATCGACGAGACCATGGAGCGCATGTCCAGCATCTTCAACGAGTGCGGCTTCGACATGGTCTACTTCGACGGGGGAGAGGACGTGGACACCCGCCGCTTCAACTACTATGTGTCCAATTTCCAGGAACAGGCCATGAAGCGGTTCACGAAGCGCCCGATCATCCACATGGGGACGGTGATGACCCACCTCCTGTGGCACTCCTTCGCGCGCAGTTCCACTGTGGATCATTACCTGAACACTCTCTTCGGCGCGATTTCGGGCGGGAAACCACCCAAAGGCTGGCCCACGGTGCGCGATCACATCAATGTCTCGGTGCGCTACATGCAGAGCGTTCACGCGGACATGATGCCCGGGGAACTGGGATGGTTCGGCATCTGGCCCCGCGGCGTGCGAAGTTACACGGTGCGGCTCAGCGAGAAAGAGGCCGATGAGTACCGGGCCATGGGCTGCGAGGAGCCTACGATCCTGCCCAGTCGCGGGGGCATCGTGACTGGGCAGCTCACCGGGCCGGACCGCCTGCTCGTGACCGTCCAGTATGACGGCCTGCAACTGGACGAGATGGAATACCTCATGTGCAAGTCGCTGGGATACGATGCCCCGGTGTCCCTGCAGACCGACTTCCGCAGCATGGAAGCCCACCGGCTGACCCCCGAGATTCTCGAGATCTTCCGCACCTACGAAGACCTGCGCATGAACCGTCGGATTGACCCCGAGACCTGCGAGAGGCTGCAGGAGATGGACCGCGACTTCGCCCTCATCGTCTGGCAGGGCGAGCGCCATTTCCCCGAGGTCAGACCCGTTGAGGGCGTCGGCGGAGGGCGCGAAGCCCGGGCGTGCGTGGGGGGCTTCGGCGAGGGCTCCGTGGCCACGCTCTGGCATGCCTTCCGCGACGGGTTCCTGGCGCTGGACCTGGACCCGGCGGAAGTCAGCGTCATCTCCCTCGCTGGCAACACCATCCCCTGCGAGGTCGTGGACGGGAAGCTGAGGGTGCCCGTGAACACTCGCCGCTCTGCTCTGGTCTGCCCGAACCTGTCGCCGGAGCAGTTGGCGGAACTGCTGCGGCAGGGCGAGATGGTGACCCGGCCTCACACCGCGATCTTCGTGCGCGCGGACACGGCCGAAGGCTTCGAGGGGAAGATGGCGCTTGGGGCGCAGGTCGGCGTGAGCGAGCCGGAGGCTTTCGGGGATGTCCTCGTCTGCACCGCCAGGCCGACGCTGGGCGAGATCAACGAGTGGTACGCCCAGTACACCGTGGATATCCCCCACGAGGGCAACTGGACGCTCTGGGCCCGGGTGCGGTACCCCAGCGGCGCGGATGAGTCTTTCGGCATTGTGCTGCCCGGCGACCCGGTGACCCTCACCGGGAATCAGGTGCTGGGCAACTGCGGCGTGAACGAGCGCAAGTGGCACTGGACGGGCGCCGGGGGAGGCTCGACCAGCGTGCCGCCGGGCTCTCCGATCACCTTCAGCCTCCCCGCGGGCCCATTCACCTTCCGCATTTACGCCCGCGAAGGTTCGGGCACAGCGGCGATGAACCCGCGGCTGGACCTGCTGTGCCTGACGGATGAGGTGGATGCGGTACCGACGGACGACGAGGCCCGGAAGGGGCTGTGATGGCTGGGTGCCACTGCTTACGGCGGAGCCGAAGCAGTGCTGGCTGAACGAATGCTTGCCGTGAAACACACCAGGCGGGGCCTGGTGCACCCATGCAGCAGGGACGCCGGGTGGTCTCGCGCAGGCCGACCGTGCCGATCGGAGGATTCAGGAGACGGGTACGTTCGGCGAGATTGCAGGAGCGGGCCAGAGCGACCGCCTGCGGTCGCACCGCGAATGCCTTCCACCGGAATGGCTAACGACTTCGCGGGCAACCCCGCTCCTACAAGTCTGCCGGAGGCCTCAGACGGTTGTCGGTGCAGCGAGCTACTGGTGGTCGCAGACACCTCGAGTCGGGACGATAGACGCCCGGCGTCGCCCCACCATTGACGATTCCGCACGTATCCGAACATGCCGGCCCTGCCGGCACCTCACTGGAGAACCAGATATGCGAACCGGAATGGATTATCACGTACACACCTACTACCAGCGTTGCGGGAATGAGACCCTCACTATCCCCAACATCGTCCGGAAGGCCGAGGAATGCGGCATCACCTCCATGGCCATCACGGACCATCTCAACCACCTTGGGCAGCTTCCCGCCTTCCGGTTCATCCGCGAGGACATCGCGAAAGCGGAGACTGAGATCGACTTGTTCTTCGGCGTCGAGCTCAACTTCCAGGGCTGCGACGGGGAGTTTGCCTACGATCAGCAAATCCACGATGACTGGGGCTTCGAGGTGGTCATCGGGGGCATCCACTCCACGTACACCGACAGCCTGGACATGGCCCTTGTGCTGGACATCCAGCACCGGCATTTCATGAAGACACTGGAGAACCCCCTACTGGATGTACTCGTGCACCCCTTCTGGTTCGCGCGCAACGAAGTCGCCGCCCGGCCGCCCGAATGGTGGGAGGAATTGATCGCCACCATCCCGGACTCGCACATCGACGCCTGGGCCACCGCCAGCGCGAAGAATCGCTGCGCCATTGAGCTGAACGTGGACGCCATCTTCTACTATCCGCCCATGTCCAAGGGCTTCCAAGCTGCGTATATCGACTTCGTGGAGCGCCTGAAGGACGCCGGAGCGATTTTTTCAGTGGGCAGCGACGCCCACGACATCACCAAAGTTGCGCGCACCGACTACGCCGAGGGCCTCCTGGATGCCATGCGCGTGCCCGAGAATCAGATCTTCCGGCCGGAACACCGATAGGGGAGGCTGTACCATGATTCTCATCGCAAGCATGGCAAGAGCAGACGACCATCGCCGCGCATGCCCGTGGTGGCAGATCAAGATGCGGATCGAACGCATCACCGGCCTGCCCGCGCTGATCACCCACTTTGCTGAGATCAACCCGGAGTTCGTGGCGCGGTACGGTTTCCGGGCCATGTTCATTACCGGGACCGGCTACGACTGGGCGCTGGTGCCGGTGAAGGACACCTGGGGCATGAGCGATGTCCTGCACAACGTGGACATCCCGGTGCTCGGGGCCTGCGGCGGCCACCAACTCATCGGCTGGGGGTTCAACCGCAATGTGCGGAAGCTCACGTCCTTCAGAGACGAGCCGATGCGCAAGCTCAAGCCCGGAGAACCCGACCTGGTCCCCTCGTATCACCCCGGCTACTACGTGGAATCCGGCGTGCAGCCCATCGAGGTTCTCCAGCGTGACCCGATCTTCGATGGCCTGGGCAAGCGGTTCATGGTTCCCGAATCACACTACTGCGAGATCAAGAAGCTGCCGCCGGGGTTCGTGCATCTCGCACGCAATGAAAACTGCGAAATCCAGTGTATCCGCCATGCGGAGCGGCCCTTGTATGGCGCGCAATTCCATGCCGAGAATTGGACCGACGCCTATCCGGACGGCCGGCGGTTCATCACCAATTTCTTCCGCATCGCCGGCCTGGTGGATTGAGGCTATGGCTGCGTTCGTATCGGCGGTCGGTTGCGTCACTTGCCGGACGGTGCATCCTGCGGAGGCAGTACGGGTACAGGTCACGTGTGTCACCGGTTGGAGGCACGCGTCGTCGGTCGCCAGACAGTCCCTCTGAAGCTCACCTGGTTCCTCGGGACCCCGTGCGCTCGACGACGCGCACACCCCACGGCTGGCAATGAAAGCATCCCACCTACTTCCGGGGAATGCACGCCTTCCCTGGACCATAGGGGTGAGCCCATGTTCCGACTGCTGATGGTTTTCGCGATGTCTCTCCCAGCGGCGATGGCGATCTGTGCACCTCTGCCGGTTGGGCTGGTGAATGCCTCCTTCGACCAGGGCTTCTCGGAACGGGGCATCCCGGATGGCTGGACGCTCTACGGTGGCGCCGGACCCGACCGAATGCTGGGCCCCGAAAAGCCCGGTGCACCCGGGGCACTGCTCCTGGACGACCGCGACGCGGCGGCCGAGATCGGCGTCTACCAGAATGCCCCCGCGGAAGGCGGTGTAGCGTACCGGGCGACGGCGATGGTGCGCGCGGTTGAAGGGCGCTCTTCAGCCGGCGCCAACCTGCAGATGCGGTTCTTGCCCGGCGACAAATACGTGCAGGCCGCCCTGAACGCCACGGACCCGGAAGTCGCCCGGCCAGTATCCGTCACCATGGTCGCCCCCGAGGGCACCACTTCCGTACGCCTGTACCTGTACACACACGCCGCGCCCACTCCTGCGGTTTTGATCGACGAGGTGACGCTCGTGTCTGGCGCCGAAGCCCCCGCCGGTCCTGCCCCGATCCCGGACCCGGTTCCGCCGGTGTATGAGACCCTCAAGGACCTGCACCTGGAAACGCCTGTCGCCCGCGGGGGGCAGTCCTCCTGCGCTATCATCGTGCCAGAGACCGGCGAGTACGCGGCTGCTGCACGCGCGGTACAGGACGCCGTCCGCGAGCTTACTGGCGCATCTCTGCCCGTGCTTTCCGACGCCGCCCCCGAGGCGGCCTTTCCCCTGAGGGGACACGCGATCCTGTTTGGAAACCGCTCCACGAACCGCGCCATAAGCGATCTGTATGACCGCTTCTACTGCCTGACCGACCTGAAATACCCCGGCAATGGCGGCTATGAGCTGCGCACCGTGCATAACCCCTCGGGCAATGGGATGAACGCGGTGATCGTGGGCGGGAGCAACGCCGCGGGTGTGAATGCCGCCGCGGAGGCCCTGGTCGCGCGCCTGAAGGCGGCGCATCAGGGCGGCGGGGACCTGTCACTGGGCTGGACGCTGGACGTGCGTCTGCCGGAGGGGACGCAGATTCCCGATGACATCAAGGCGGCGCCGATCTGGGAAGCCTCGCGGGGATACGGCAATACCGGGTATTTCGGCTGGAACAGCATCAGCAAGCGCATGGCGCTGTATGCGATGACCGGCGACCCCTTCCATGCGCGGGAGGTCGTACGGCTGTCTTTCCCGGACGCCCAGGCGCTAGTGGAGATCGACCGTCTGGACCAGGAACTGATCGAGAACAAGGAGGACCCGCTGGCCGGACCGTATCATTACGGCGGGCACTTCATGGTTCTCCTGTGGGACCTCATCGAAGAGAGCCCGGTGTTCAGCGACGCGGAGCGGCTGAAGATCACCAACGCCTTCAGCCGACAACTCAGGCACCGAGTGAGCGAGGGCATCTACTCGCGCACCGAGCCCCCCGCGTGTGTGGGTGACCGGCACGGCGACTGGGCGGCGGTGTCCCTGTACTGCCTGGGCCGGTACTTCCAGAAGGACTACCCCGGTCCGATCTGGGACCGGTGCATTGAGGCCGCACGCCAGTATTTCTCGCCCCTCGAGAGGCACGACTGGCTGGCCGCGAACAACGATCACCTCTTCTGGTACAACACCTACTACGAACCGATCCTGAGCTACATGCTCCTGAGCGGCGACCGTCGCGGGCTGGCATCAGGACAGCTTCAGAAGGCCCTGCGCACCCAGGACGTTCTGTACACAGGCCTGACGCCGGACCCGTACCTGAACACCGCATCGCTTGCATGGCTCACGAAGACGGCGTATCTCACGAGTGACGGGCGCTGGCTATTCTACCTGAACCGGACCGGGCTAGACACGGACGTGTTCCGCCTGGGGCAGTCCTTCTGGCCGGGACCCGAACTGGCGCCCCGTGAGCCTGACGAGCTGCTGAACCGTTGGACCATCCAGACCATGCCCCAGCCCATGTGGGCCAACCGGCACAGCGGGATTCCGCTGGAGCAGTCCTTCCTGTGGGGGAGCTTCCGCACCGCCCTGGACGCATCGGGCGACCTCATCATGCTCGACGGGTTCAACGGCGGCGGCCGCAATCCATACCACACATTCGCGCTGCTGGAGCACCGTCTGGGCGGCCTGCGCACTTTCACCGGCTACCACAACCAGGTCCTCACCAGCGCCGACGGCATGGTGGAGCCGGTTGTGGCCATGGACTGCGCGCTCTTGCATGCCGGTGTCATGGGCGATGTTGCCCTTGCGGTCACCCAGACCCCGCGCACCCCATACTGCACCTGGACCCGAGGGATCGTGCAGAAGACCGGACAGTGGGCGCTGTTCATTGATGACCTGGCGTTCCGAACTGACACGGAGAACATGGAAGTGCGCACCAGTTGGGAGCCGGTGGGCGGCGTGTGGTCAGCGCAGGATGGGGCATTGCGCTTCAAAGGCGGCGGAAAGCGCGAACTGCCCTCGGGCTGGCTGGATTTTCCAGCCCTGCGCAGCGAATATCGGAGTCTGCCCCCTGGAACCGAGGGCACCTCGCGGCTTGACAGCATCGACATCGTGCTGCTCAAGGCGAAGCAGCTCGGCCACTGGCTGGAAGTGGACTTCGAGCTTGCCGAACCGGTGACAGGCACGCTGTTCGCCGACCTGCTCAACTACCAGGATCGCGGACACGTGAGTCTATCGCTGGATGGGGAGGTCCGGGTGGCCGACTACAACCACTTCGCGCCGGGAGTTCAGGATGCCCGGGTCCCGCTTGGGCGTTTCTCGCTGGCTGCGGGAAAGCACACGGTGCGGGTGGAAGTGACCGGCGCGGAGCCGCGATCCTCCGGGCTGTACGTGGGCTTCAAGGGCCTGCGCATACGTCCCGACGGCGCGCCCGATGTGTCTGAAGCGATGACCTGCGAACTACACCCCTCATGGACCGGGCAAGTCATTCCGGGCGGCGTCACGGAGATGGTCTGGCGCGGCCCGGTCCGTGAAGGTGAACGCCGGACGGCCTGCTACCTGCTGGGCATGGCGGGCGACGACCGGGAGATCGATTGCATCCAGGTCGATGAGAGGACATGCGCGCTAGCATTGCCGGAGCCGGCGTTGGTCGAGGTCGCAGCGGGCGGGCTAACTGATGGATTCACACTGCTCTCGACCGAAGGGCTCATCGGGCGCACTATCATGGGCAAGGCGGCCAACGGGCTCCTCGAGTCAGACGCGCCGGTCGATGTGAACTGGGACTTCGCAACAGGCAAACTGTCCGTGGAGGCTGCGCAGCCGGTCACACTCTCTCTCGCAACGGCCCCAGACTCAACGCTTCGAACCGTTGCCCTGGATGCGGGCAGCCACGATCTGCCCGGCGTCGTGCCGGCAGCGGATGCGCTGAAGTCGGTTCTTGAGGGGCTGCAAAGCGCGCTGGATGCTGCCCGCGCTTCCGGCAAGCCCAACTGGATGCGCGATGCCGCGCCGCCGTCTGACCTGGCCGCGCTGGATGTGGTGACTGCGGACCTGCCCGAACCGGTCGCCGACATTGAGCCGATCCCCGCACCGGCGGGGCCGCTGCTCGCAGTGGCAAGCGGCAAATCCGTCAACCTTCTCGCGCCGGAGGGAACCACCGTCCGCACGATGGACGCTGGCGCGAAGGTCCGCGTTCTGCGCTGGTGGGCGGAACACAGCCTGCTTCTCGCCGGGTGCGAGAACGAGCAGGTGATCGCCTTCACCCTCGACGGCGAGCGCAAGTGGGAGTTCACCTCGGTCATGGACCAGGCGGTCTACGAGGCCGCGAAACAGTATTGGTTCAAGTCCGCGCACCCGGGCATCTACGGCCTGCATACCGGGGTCTTCGACGCCGAAAAGAGCCGGGCATTCGTGGGTAGCGCCTGCACCCTGGAGATCCTGGACGAAAACGGGCAGCTTGTGAAGCGCCTGCCGATCTTCTGGGGCCCCGGCTGGCGGTTCAGCATGGTGCCCCGTGAGGACGGAACGCGCGACTTGCTCATCGCCCGGTGGCCCAACGATGGTGAACACGTGGCTGTGGTGAACAGCGGGACCCTCAGTCAGACTGGAACGGGGTTCAGCAGCATCCCCGCGGGACAGACCTTCGTGGGCGGCTGGACGGCGCAGAACCGCCCCCGCACCGTGGTGACTGACACGAACGCCGACGGCAGACTCGAAGTGGTCTCCGCCATCAACGGCGTCTGGAACCGCGTCGTGATGTGGGACGCCGGGGGCAAGCCCCTGTACTGCGCGCATATCGGCCCCGGCGAGAAGGCTCCCGCTGGAATGCTGCCCGACCTGGACCTTTTCGACCTGGACGGAGACGGGCAGATGGAAACCGCGGCGGCCACCGGCTCCGGGCTTGTGCTGGTGTTGGACAGCAGGCTCGAACGCCGCTGGGCGAAGCGCACGCCCACGCCGCCGGTTGCTGTTCGTTGCCTGGCCGGACCGAGGGGTCCGGTGGTCCTCGCCGGCTGCCGGGATGGCTCCCTGGCGCAGTTCTCCGCTGTCGGCGAGCTCACGGCGACAGCGGCCGTCAAGGGTCAGCCTGTGGAGATGGTCGTGCTGGAGACCCCCGATGGCCCGCTGGTCGCCCTCGGAACCAATGTGGGGCAGGTTGCGTTCGTCCGTCCGGCAGAGTAAACTGCGCGGGTTGGTCGCACCCCGCGAACTCGGGAGTGGGTACAGGGCAACATGAGCGCCTCCGACGACCGCATCAAGTCTATGAACTTCGATCACCCGGAGTTCATCCCAGTCGCTGTCAGCCTGCTTCCCGCCACCTGGATGAAGTACCGCGAGGCCCTCGAGGACCTCGTTGCGCGGCACCCGATTATCTTCGGCGAGACGAGCAAAGGCGAACGCGATTTCGACGCTGTCGGCGGCACCTACGCCGAGGGCAACCACGTGGATGTCTGGGGCTCGGTCTGGTGCAACGTGCGCGACGGTATGGAAGCCTTCGTCACCGGCCATCCCATCCCGAAGCGGGAGATGGTCAATGAGTTCAAAGCCCCCGCCGAAGGTGACGGGATGCCCCACGGCTTCATGTTCCTGCGGCTCACGTACCTGCGCGGGTACGAAGAGATGATGATCGACTTCGCAGAGGAACCCCCGGAACTGCAGAAGCTCATCGACATCGTGCTGGAGTACAACCTCGCCGAGACCCGCAAGCGCCTTGCCGACAAGCCCAGCATGCTTTACTTCGGCGACGACCTCGGCCTGCAGGACGCCCTGCCCATCAGCCCCGAGAAGTGGCGCAAGTACCTGAAGCCCTGTTACGCCGCGATCTACGGGCTGTGCCGCGAGGCCGGCACGAAGGTGTACATGCACACCGACGGGCATATCGTGCCGATCATCAAGGACCTGATCGAGTGCGGGGTGAACGTGCTCAACCCGCAGGTCGGTGCGAATGGACTGGACAACCTGGTGCGGGAGTGCAAGGGCAAGGTCTGCGTGAACCTGGACCTCGACCGCCAGAAGTTCCCCTTCTGGAAGCCCGAGGACATCGACGCCCACGTGCGGGAGTGCGTGGAGAAGCTCGGATCCCCTGAGGGTGGCCTGTGGCTCCTGGCCGAATGCGCTCCCGACGTGCCTCTTGAGAACATCGAAGCCATCTGCAATGCGCTGGAACGATACCGGACTTACTACAGCTGAACCGGGCGCATCGCCGCCCGCCAAACAACCTGGAGGTGTGTGTCTTGATCGTACGTCTGATCTTGCTCGCTGCCGCGATTCTTGCTGTGGTCGTACTCGCCGGCTGCCCCGAAAAGAATGCCGATACCGCCGCGGAGGGCCAGCCCATGACCGACCCGTCACTCGCGCCCGAGAGTGCTGAGGTCGCCAAAGAAGGGACCCCTGAGGAGACTGCGGGAGAACCGGCTGACGAGTCCGCCGATGAAGCTAAGACCGAAGAGGAAGGCGAGATGACCACCACCAAATCCGGCCTGAAGTACACAGACATCAAGGTCGGAGACGGCGCGTCGCCCGAGAAGGGCAAGACGGTTGTTGTCCACTATACCGGGACGCTGGACGATGGCACCAAGTTTGACAGCTCCCTTGACAGCGGTATGCCCTTCTCCTTCGTGATCGGCGCGGGCGAGGTCATTCCGGGATGGGACGAGGGCGTCATGAGCATGAAGGTCGGCGGCAAGCGCAAGCTCATCATCCCGCCGGACCTGGCATACGGGGATGAGGGCGCGGGGGGGGGCATTCCCCCGAACGCCACGCTGACCTTTGAGGTGGAGCTGCTGGACGTCAAGTAGCGGCTGCAGGGGGCCACTGCATCGAACCCTGTCATACGCGACGAAGAGACCCAAGGGAGGCAGGCAGTATGGCTCGCCTGGAGATCATCGACACCGGCGTGGTGGCGCGCAATCCGCGCCCACACTTGAGGTCCGAGCATGCGTACTTCCCGTGGCTTGCGCAACTGCCCGGGGAGGAGCTGCTTTGCTCGTACCAGATGGGCAGCGCTTTCGAGGCGGCGGATGCCCACTGCCGACTGGCCCGCTCCATGGACCTTGGGAAGACCTGGCAACTCGAGGGCCGTCTCTATCCGGGCACCGGTCCGGAGAAGCCGACTTCGGATTGTCTCAAGGTCACTGCTTCGCCGGATGGGCGCATCATCGCCTTCGGAACTCGGTTCGACCGGTCCGACCCGGAAGCCGCCATCGCCAATGACGAGACCGGCGGGCTGCTTCCGATGGAAGTCATCCAGGCGTTCTCATCCGACGGTGGGCGCACCTGGAGTGACATTGAGGTTGTGCCTACGCCGATTCCTGGGCCCTTCGAAGCCCAGGCGCCCGTGGTCATTCTGTCGGACGGTCGCTGGATCGTGCCCATGTCCACCTGGATGGCGTGGGACGGCAGCCTGCCCAATGGCGACATGTGTATTGCGCTCATCTCGTCGGATCAGGGCCGGACGTGGTCGCAGATGACCACGATATTCCGCGACCCCAATGAGCGCCTGGTGTTCTGGGAGGTACGCATCGCGGAACTCGAGCCGGGGCGCGTGCTCGCGGTCGCCTGGGCCCATGACAAGCCAGAAGGCCGCGATGTCCCGAGCCAGTATGCCCTGTCCGAGGATGGCGGCGTCACCTGGCAGCCCTACAACCCCACCGGGTTCAACGGCCAGAGCTGCTGCCCGGCGGTGCTCGGCCCGGACCGCGTGGTCTTCACGTACAACTACCGGTACGATGAACCGGGCGTGCGCGCGCGACTGGCACGGCTGGTGGGGGAGACCTGGGAGACCGAGGATGAGATCGTCCTGTGGGGGGTGGGTGCGGCAGCCAGCGGCGCGGCCCGGCAGGACGACAAGATCATGATCCACGAGATGAGTTCCTTCAAGTTCGGCCAGCCATCGCCGCACCTGCTGCATGACGGGACGCTGCTCACACTGCACTGGTGCGTAGTTGACTGCGTGAGCGAGATCCGCTGGAACCGCCTGAGGGTGGTCTGATGGACGGAACACGGCAATGGACGCGACGCCAGTGCGGCGGGGATGTCTCGGGGCTCTGCCCCGTACCCCGCCGGGGCCAAGGCACCGGACCCCGTTTGCCGGAGCCTGGCGCAGCGCCCTCAATACCAATAAACCTGAGGTGTTCGCAATGCCTGAAAAGCTAAAGCTGGGAGTCATGACTCACCTGGGGAACAACCCGGATGAGCTGATGAAGAAGGTGGCTGATTTCGGCCTCGATTCCGCGCAGGTGCACTGGCCGCCGTCCGGCACCCCCGAGATGGCCGATGCGCTGAAGCAGTCCGCGGACGCCCACGGGATCGAGATCTCCACACTTTGGGCCGGGCTGCCTGGGCCAGCGGTCTGGAACTTCACTGAGGGGCCGATCACCATCGGTCTCGTACCCGTCGAGTACCGGGCCATTCGGGTGGATGCCCTGTGCCAGGCGGCTGAGATCGCGGCGCGCATCGGCGTTCCCTCTATCACCACCCACGTCGGGTTCATCCCCGACTGGCCCGGCGACATCCTGTACAAGGGCACCATCATCGCCCTGCAGACCGTTGCCCGGGCGTGCAAGGCCAATGGCGTCGAGTTTTGGTTCGAGACGGGACAGGAGACGCCCATCACCCTCCTGCGCACCATCCAGGACATCGGCACCGATAACCTGGGAATCAACCTCGACCCCGCGAATCTGCTCATGTACGGCAAGGCCAACCCGGTGGACGCGCTGGATGTGTTCGGCCAGTTCGTGAAGGGGACGCACTGCAAGGACGGGGAGTATCCCACCGACGGCGTGAACCTGGGCAAGGAGATGCCGATGGGCGAGGGCCGGGTCAACTTCCCGGTGCTCATCCCGAAGCTCAAGTCCATGGGGTTCAGCGGCCACTTGACGATCGAGCGGGAGATCAGCGGCCCGAAGCAGATCGAGGACATTCAGAAGGCCATGGCGATTCTGGAGCCGCTGAGGTAGGGGAAACGAAGGGGAGTCCGATCGTGCATGCCCGCTATCACGCGACGACAGGTCGCCCGGGGGGAGACGAGTGCGCCCCTGAGGCGGACCTGTAGGAGCGGGCTTGGCCGCGAACGCCGTTTGCCGCTGCGGGGGCGCGCCGCACTTGATGGCGCGCCCCCTGCAATTCCCACGGAGCGGCCCCCTACCCCCTGGGCCGCGTGCAGATCTCAGTGATCAGGTCCACGTAATACCGGAAGTTCTCGTAGGGCACATCAGGCGGCACCGAGTGATCTACCCAGGGCGAGAACCCGCCCTCGGCCACCAGATTCGGCACCTTCGACATGACCTCGCGCTCAATATCCGCCTTCGAGTTCCCATCGCGCAGGACCCGCTTGTCGATGTTCCCGATGAGCAGGATTTCCTTCCCGTACAGGTCCCGGTACCGCTGGGCGTCGCAGTCGGCGGCCACCTCCAGCGGGTAGTGCAGGTTCACCCCGGCCTCCAGCCACAGGGGCAGCAGTTCGTCCACTTTCCCGTCACTGTCCACCATGATGATGTCGATGCCGGCCTGGTGCAGGAGCTTCGTCACGCGCTTCATTGGGTCAAGCATGTACTCGCGGAACATCGCCGGGGAGATGAGTGGCCCGGTCTTGTGGCACATGTCCTCCCACATCAGCGCGTAGTCCAGATCCGGGATCTCATTGACCGCGCGCTCGATGAGCCGCAGGACGAAATCGGCCACATATTCGGTCATCTCGTGGATCAGGTCAGGGCAGTCGGCGTACCACAGGGCGAGGTGCTCCATCCCCACCCAGTTGCGGATCCAGCCGTAGAACGACCCGGCGTGAATGCCCAACGGGTAGTCGCGCCCCGCGTAGCAGCGCTTGAGGTCCTCCCAGTATTCGGGGTAACGCACCGGCGCGTCGGGGTCCAAGCGCTTCTTCCATTCATCCCACTCGCGCCTGCCGCGGATCGGGTAGGTGATCCACTGGGACATGCCGATCTCCCGGTCATGCCAGCGTTTCGTGCGTCCCCCGAATTCGTCCTCGTAGATGGTCCAGTGTTGGCCCTGCTCCACCACTTTCACTTCCGGGGGCGGCCACGGGGCGTTGTTGATGGGGATGGTCTCCATCCGGTCGAAGCCGAAATGTGTGTTGTAGTGCTGGTCCCGCGGCATACCCTCGCGCAGCCAGCGCTGCCGAGTCTCATTGAACGCCCACTGGGACATCATGAACACGCGGTCGGGCTTGCCGTAGCGGAAGGTCTCGTGGAACCGCTCGCGCGAAGTCATCCTGGGGTCACCTGCGCTGGAGTTGTGAGGGCAGCACGCGATGTTTCGCCATGCCCCGATGGGGACCCTGCCCCGCGGACAACCGCTAGAACCGGAAATACAGGAAGGGCGAAGGTTTCGCCAGCATCAGCACCGATACCACGAAGGCAAGCGCAAGCGCGAACGCGGTCAGCCGCCGGGGTGTCATGCGCAGGTCCCAGGCATTCGGGCCCCAGTTGGTCCATACGAAACACAGGGCCAGCATACCGTAGAAGCGCAGGTGAATGTGCTCGGACTCCAGTCCGTGCAGTCCGAACATGCCCGAGAGGACGTTCCCGACCATGCCGAAGTCATCGGAGCGGAACAGCACCCAACTGAACAGTACGCCGGTAAATGTGATTGCCCGGCCGATGGCGCGGCTCCCCGGCCACAGGTTCACGGACCGCAGCGCGTGGTAGCCCCCCAGCAACGCTCCGTGGAAGATCCCCCAGGCGACGAAAGTCCAGCCCGCACCATGCCAAAGCCCCCCGAGGAACATGGTCAGGAACAGGTTGCGCACTGTCGTACCGAGTCCGTGGCGTGAGCCGCCCAGGGCGAAATACAGGTAGTCGCGCAGCCATTCCGAGAGCGTGATATGCCAGCGGCGCCAGAAGTCGGAGGGGTTGGCCGCCTTGTAAGGTGAGTCGAAGTTCTGGGGCATGCGGAACCCCAGCATGAAAGCCAGGCCCACCGCCATGCAGCTGTACCCGTCGAAGTCGAAGAGGATCTGGTAAGCATACCCGAGCATCGCCAGCCAGCTTGTGGGGAAAGCGATGGTCTCGTGTGCCGAGAGGAATCGGTCGGAGTACGAGGCGACCGTATCCGCCACCAGCACTTTGAGCGAGAGGCCCCAGACGAAAAAGTAGATGCCACGCCACAAGTCGATGGCGGGAAGGCGCTGCTTGAGTTCGGCAAGCTGGTCTTCGATGTAGGAGTAGCGCACGATCGGCCCCGCGATGAGTTGCGGGTACATGCTGACATAGAGCGCGAAATGCAGGAAGCTCTTCGCGGGTTGAACGATGCCCCGGTACAGGTCGATTGTGTATGACATCGACTGGAAGGTGTAGAAGGAGATGCCCGCTGGCAGGATGATACTGAGCGTGGGGACGGCCCAGTCGAGACCGGCTGCCCGGCACACGGCGGCGACGGACGCGAGAAAGAACCCGCTGTATTTGAAGAAACCGAGCAGGCCGAGATTGGCCACCAGTGAAGCGACCAGCCAGCGCTTTCGCACGGACGGTACGTCGCTGCGGGAGATGCCCAGACCCGCGGTGTAATCGATCACCGTGGAGACGAGCATGAGGGAAACGAAGCGCCAGTCCCAGTAAGCGTAGAACAGGTACGACATTAGGGTAAGCCAGACCAGCCGCGCATCCTGTCTGCGAAGCATCCACCAGCCTGTGACAGCGACCGGCAGGAACGCAAAGATGAACACGTGGCTGTTGAAGAGCAACCGGGCCCTCGCCTACTCTCTCGACTGGTGTCGTACGAGCTTGCGGCCATGCAGATGAGGAGCGGGGCCGTGCCAGCCGGCCTGCGCGAGGCAGTGCCGGATCACGGCACGGCCATTGTCCCGGGTGCCGTGGACCCCATCCACGAACCATTCGGCGCGGCCCCCGAACTTGTCGATGGTTGAACAGTCGACAGCGGTGACCCGCGGGCTGCCGCGCTCTAGGCTCCGGAGCAGACCCCAGGTCTCGCTGAGGAGGTGTGCGTAGTTGCTTGTCTTCCTTACCCCCGCGTCGACCCGGGGGGTGAGCGGGGTCAGGTAGAGGATCACTTCGCTGCCGTTCGCAGCCGCCTCACGCACCAGATCGCTGAACCACTGCACGCGGCGTGGGTCCAGCGACTGCGCCTGGTACCGCTCGCCGTACTCCGCCGCCCTGTGCCGGGTGCGTCGCTCCACGATCTTCGGGTCCAGCGGGACCGTGGCCGGTCCGGGGGCTTCGCCCGCCTCGGCGAGCAGCACCGCCTTCATTGCAGAGTCCCGCCGGCTGCGCCATTTCTGCATGGAGCGCAGGCTGGCATTCACTGTGACGATCTCGAACAGAGAGCGTATTGCGCGGCCTCGCAGCGCAACACGGTCCCAGGTGGACAGGGCATAGGGAATGTGTGCGCCAAGGTCGCTGGTGAGAGCGATGTCGGTGTCCAGTTCGCCATAGAAGCT
>Ga0067045_1005149_pt1 | contig 18950 bp, 16 predicted proteins | sample TerdegcTABiofilm_FD_59184 | JGI IMG/M metagenome (GOLD analysis project Ga0067045, IMG submission 59184) | Combined Assembly of (Gp0054472, Gp0054536) Wastewater bioreactor microbial communities from Singapore -Terephthalate degrading... | reverse complement strand
CCCGCCCGTCCATCACATTCTGTGCGTTATCGTCCAGTTGCCGCTCCATCTAGTCCGAAGGCTCCTCCGCCTTGTGCTTCGCATCGCGAGCTACGAGGGCCGATAGCACGCCGTTCACAAAGCGCCCGGATTCCTCGGTACCGTACCGCTTCGCAAGCTCCACCGCTTCATTCAGCGCCACCGGCACCGGAGTGTCCTCACGGTGCAGAATCTCAAAGGCTGCCAGTCGCAGGACGTTACGGTCCACGGCAGACTGCCGTTCGGTTGGCCAGTCGCTCACGAGAGGCCGGACCTGTTCGTCAATCTCATCGCGGAACCGCAAAGCGCCGCGCACCAGGGAGCTGAGCATGTGGGCTGTCTTCAGGCTCGTTTCGGAGCGACGATCGAGCGTCGTCGCCATGCGTTCCACAGCCCGCTGGGCCACTCGCCAGGCGTGCTCTCGCTCCTGAAGGTCGAGCATGGATGAATCCAGCGTGCGCCTGAGTCGAGCCAGAGGGCCCGCAGAGGCCTCGCTGAGGGCCAGACGTGCCTGGCCCGCACCGTGGCGTAGAGCGTCGGTAGCTGCGCTTAGCGAAAAGAGCTCAGCCAGTGTCGGTTCGAAGGCTATCGCGATGCGCTCCAATGCTCTTGTCACCGCGCGAGCCACTCGTCGGCGTTCCACTGACACGCTTCGCGGCGTGAATACCGCCGGACCGCCCGGCTCCCGCTTCATGGCAGCCTCGGCCTCCCGTACTGCCATGGTGATGCCGGCACGCACCCCCCCGGCTATCTGGTCGAGCGCCCCCTGCAGCGCTTCTCGAGCCGGCTGCCGTCCCACGTCCACTTCATAGAGGACCCTGAGGGCAAGCTCGCGAGCGATACGGCGGTAGTCACGCATGCGGTGTCCGTTCCCCGAACGCTCTAGGCAATGGGACGCATACGCGATGCGCGCACGGCTTCTTTGATGCGCTGCACATGTCCCCTGCCGAGGGCCTTCACCTCACAACCCAGCTCGAAGTACCGGCGAATCGCGGCATCGTCGAGGATTCCGAAGCAGTCTATGACGGCAATCGGGCCGCCGGCGTGCGCAACCACTTCGTCAGGATCCAGCCCGAGGTAAGCCTGATGGCGCACGGCCAGAATCACGGCGCTGACGCCGTTCAGGGCCTTCGGCAGGTCCTTCTGCACACGAAGGTCCTTGAGGCCCTCCTGGTTCCTGAAGAAACGCGCCCACGAGTAGTCTGGATGCGGGTATGTGTCCTGCTTCTCCAGCTCGTACCAGTGATCCACATAGGGATCGTGCACGCGCATGTCGGCGCCCATCTCCGTGAGCTTCCGGACCACGATCTCCGATCCGCTGTAGCGAGTGTCGCCGACGTCTTCACGATAGCTCGCGCCGCATAGCAGGATCGGCGCCACGGTCACCGCCCGTCCCATGTTCCGGAGCGCATCGCGGGTCAGGCTGGCTACGTGCAGCGCACGGGTATCGTTGATATTGATCGCGGCTGTCGTGATGCGGAAGATATCGTCCTCGAAGCCGAGTATGTGCTTGTAGGCCCAGCGTCCCAGTCCGCCGTCCTTCGGAAGGCAGTAGCCGCCGATACCGGGCCCCGGGAAGATGATATTGCTGTGGGTCGGGCGCATCTTGATGGCGCGAATGACCTTTGTCAGATCCACGCCGTTACGCTCGGCGAAGAGACTCCACTCGTCCAGGAACGCCAGAATCGTCGCTCGATACGAGTTCTCAACGATCTTGGTCGTCTCCGATTCGATGGGACGATCCATGACCGTGAGCGGATAGTCCTCGGTGTTGAGCACTTCTGAGAGGAATCGAACCACTCGCTCGCGAGCCGCCTCGGTGCACCCCGAACACACGCGCCAGAAGTCTCGAATCGACGAGACATACTCGCGGCCCGGCATGACGCGTTCGAAGGAGTGCGCCAGCAGAGGATCCGTTGCGAGCCCCCGGCGCTGAAAAGCACGCTTCAGTATGGGAAACGCCACGAACTCCGTCGTGCCGGGCGCCACCGTTGTCTCGATCAACACCAGGCACTCAGGGGGTATGCGGTCGCCGATCACGCGCATGGTCGCCTCAAGGGCGGCCATGTCAGTCTCGCCGTCGGCCAGGTTGCCCAGAGCATGCTTGAGATAGTCGCACTGTACATCCACCACCACGCAGTCCGCCATGCGCAGGCATTCGCTGTTGAACGTTGCCGTGAGCGTCTTCTTTTCGAGGACGCACCGGCGTATCATCGGCTCGACCTCGGGATCCTCTGCCTTGACGGGAGCCTCGCCTCGGTTCATCAGCGGGATCTTCCAGTAGCTTCGCGAACTGGGGCGTTGGCACCCGATCACGAACTTCGTGGGCTTTCCGGTCGTCGGATCGGTCGTGTCGGCGATGATGGCGGCCATCACTGCCCCCACGAACCCGACTCCCATGACGACCACGACTTCCTGGCCGGCATCGCGAGCTTCGGCCACGCGGGCCTCCAGTCGCGTCAGTTCTTCACGGTAGGCAGCCTCGTCTGGAAGCGCGAACTCTTCACCGGACGGGCTAACAGATATCTCGGACATCTCATCTCCTCAGGTAGAAGCATATCTTGCGAGGGAACATCGTACTTCGGCGCGCCGGTTCGTGTCAACGTCGGCCGCATAGGAGCACGGTGCAATCAGCGCACTTGCGGCGAAGGGCAGACCGGGTTGGCCGAGTAAAGCCTGATCTCGCGGTATACTCTCGGCGGCGTCTGCCTCACGACGGCATTCGCCTCAACTGCACAACGAGGGGTCATACATTAGCATGGCCACGATGCGCCAGATTAGAACGCGGATCAAGGTCGCTGGGAACATAGCGCAGATCACGCGAGCCATGAAGATGGTCGCCGCCGCCCGGCTTAAGCGCGCTCAAGACCGCGTCATCGCCGCTCGTCCGTTCGTGGAGCGCATGACGGACGTGGTTGCCGACCTAACGCGGGCGATGCCCGATGCCCAGGCGCACCCCCTGACGGAGGAACGCCCCGTGCGCACCACGGGGGTTGTCATCATTTCGGCGGATCGCGGGCTATGCGGTTCCTACAACTCCGGCATCATACGCCGGACCGTCGAACTCCTTGACGAGGTAAGCAATCGGGAGCTTCGCTTGATGGCGATCGGTCGCAAGGGTGCGGCGTTTTTCGCTCGCCGCGGCCACAAGCTCGATGACATTCCCCAGGTTTCGGCCGGCGCTGCCGCATATCACGAGGCATCGGCTCTGGCCGACTGCCTAAGGGAGCGCTTTGAGAGCGGCGTCCTGGACGAGGTGCTCGTGGTCTACACGCGATTCGCGAGCGTGATCTCCCAGCATCCCGTGGTCGAACGTGTATTGCCCATCCAACCGCCGGTCGCTTCCGAAGCCGACACCGCCTCAACGCGATGTATCTTCGAGCCGGATGCCGCGACGCTCGTTGGCTCGCTTCTGCCGCGCTACTTGACGACCAGGGTCTACTACGCTCTGCTGGAATCGGCCGCCAGCGAGCACGGCGCTCGCATGACCGCTATGAGCGCTGCCACAGACAACGCGTCGAAGATGATCTCAGCCCTGACGCTGTCGCTCAATCGCGCTCGACAGGCCGCGATCACAAAGGAGATATCCGAGATCGTGAGCGGCGCCGAAGCTCTGAAGTCCTAGCTTACACGCGGTCCGCATACGCACGAAAGAGGGCTGGGTCCCGGAGACCCAGCCCTCTTTTCGTAATCTCCGACAGCGCGGATCGATCCTACGCTGTCTTCCGACGCCGCCAGTACGCGAATCCGCCCATGCCCAGCAGGAACGGAAGCTGGAGGAGAGCCGGTTCCGGTACCACGTCCGGCATCACCTCGCCCCGGAAGTTCGGGCCAAAGTAACTGTAGGGAGGCAACGTTGCAAACGTGTACAGCGGGTTCACGAGAGTATTCGAGCGGATGTACCGGTTCTGCACATACTGGACGTTGGGATCAATCATGACGGGATTGACCGACCAGGTGTACATATCGAACTGACCGGTGGTCCCTGCGATCCGGTACCCACTACCGGGAGCCAGCACGAACGGAGTTGAGAGGCTCTTCCAGACCCAGAGACCAGATGTCGGATCGCCAGGGTTCACGGTCGTCGAGACGAGCAGATTGCCCACCGAATCGAAGATACCCACGCTGTGGGATTCGCCGATGCCGTTGCCGCCGCGCCCCCAGTTGAAATAGCCCAGATCCGTGATCGTCATGGCCTTCGTAAGGTTGAACTCCCAGCCCATACTGTAGCCACCCAGCGCGGGATGATAGTTATTGCCCAGTGTGCCAGGCGATGTAAAGTCGATCGCCGGGCCGGCTACTGCCACACTACCGCCTAGCACGACCAGCGCCAGCGCGCACAGGCCAAGAATGAGTAGAGAGCGACAGACCATACCGCGGCATTTGAGTCGGAACATCAGGGCAGACTCCTTTCCGATATCGGACCACCCGTACAGGCGTGGGATACAATACAAACCGATTGGACCACGCGCGGTCCACGATCAAGTCTAACATGGCTGAGCGTGATGTGTCAAGAGCACTGAGCCAACATTTCGCGAAGATAATGAGAATTCTACGATCAGGCCGGCCGTGGACAGCGATTCGGGGCCTGCAATCGCCCCATGAGGGTCTGCTCGACCTCCTCTTTCCGCCCCGGTGTGCGGTATGCCAGCAGATCGGCGCGCCATACCTTTGTGACGCGTGCATCGTAGCGTTTCCTCCGCTCGGCTCGCCGGTGTGCCGGATATGCGGTACCCCCGTTCCCGCTACCGAAGCGCTGCGGTCGCCGGTGCTCGACCTCGCCGCGCTCTGCGGCGCCTGCCGACATCAGACGCAGCATCACTTCACATGGGCCCGTGCCGCAGGCAGTTACGACGGGCTCCTCAGAGAGGCCATTCACCGCCTGAAGTACGACCACCGAAAGGGACTCGGCTACCGCCTGGGCGACTGGGCACATCGGGCAGGCGGCACCGCGCTCCAGCCTCCTTCAGTCCCGGATATGGTAGTGCCGGTTCCGCTGCACTGGACGCGCGCTCGTCAGAGAGGTTTCAACCAGTCGCTGCTCGTCGCTCAGGGGTTCGTCGGCCAGCGAACCTGGCCCATTGCGACTGACGCTCTGGTTCGCACACGACGGACCCGTCCCCAGGTGGACCTCGACGCCGACCAGCGTGCAGCCAACGTTGCCAACGCCTTTGCGGTATCCGGACGGCATCCGGTGCATGGCAAACGCGTGCTGATCGTAGACGATGTGCTCACGACGATGCACACCGTTGACGAATGCGCCCGAGTTCTCAAAGCTGCGGGCGCTCGCGAGGTGTTTGTGGTCGCCGTAGCCAGATAGGCACCCCTACCACGACGCAGCCCGTCGTCGGCGCAACAGGATGCAGAAGAGCGGGGCCCCGACGATGGCCGTGATCACCCCCACGGGCATCTCATTCAACCACACCCGAACGACGGTGTCCGACGCCGTTAGCAGCGACGCGCCCAGCATCGCGGATACAGGCAAGAGGCGCTGATGATCAGGCCCCACGATTCGGCGCGCCATATGCGGAACCACCAGCCCGACAAACCCGATGATGCCGCCGACCGAGACGGACGCGGCGGTTGCCAGGGAACCGACCGCCAGAACGCGCTTCTTGAAGCTCTCGACCGGCACGCCGAGATGCTGCGCGGTCTCTTCGCCAAACGTGATGATATTCAGCTCGCGATACCACGCCAGGAGGGCTCCGGCGCAAGCAATGGCAAAGGGCAGCAAGAGCCACACCCTCGTCCAGTCGGCCCCCTGCAGACTGCCGATCAGGTAGAAGTAGATCCGCTGCAGGTCATCGCCGCGACCGGCCAGCACCATGAGCAGCGGAATGAGTGACCACAGCAGGGTGCCGACAACGACACCGGCCAGCAAGACCGTGTGCACGGAGACTCGGCCGCCGATCCTCGCCATGGAGTAGACCAGCGTGGCCGCGCCGATCGCTGCAACGAAGGCGCTGCCGACTCCGGCCAGCCCTCCCAGCATCGCCGCTATGCCCGCCACCTCAGCCGCTGCGGCGCCAACGGCTGCTCCCGCCGATGCGCCGACTGTGTACGGGTCGGCGAGCGGGTTCATGAGCAGTCCCTGCAGAGCCACCCCCGCCATGGCAAGCAATGCGCCCACCAGAGCCGCCGCTGCCACGCGCGGCAGCCGGACTTCCCAGACTATGGCCTCTGCCGTCGCGTCCACGGAACCGCGGTCACCGCCGACACCGGCGTGGCGCAGGACCACCATCCCGACGGTAGACGGCGTCACGCCCGTGTCTGAAGGCCCGAGCAACAGGCCCGCCAGGGCGAGACCAAGCATCAGCGCCGCAGATGCAGACAGGACGGTCAGGTAGCGGGCGCGCGGAGCCGTTGCCGTTGGTCCTCGACTTCTCCCCGCTTTGGGGGCGTGAAGCTCCTCCTGATCAGTCATGGATCGGCAGAGCGAGCAGGAGCCAGAAGTTCGGCAATCTCGGCGGGCCTGAGCTTGCGCCAGGTGCCGGGAGCAAGGCCTTGCAGCGTTACAGGCCCGACGCGCGTCCGCGTAAGGGCAAGGACACGGTGCCCCACTGCCTCAAGCATGCGCCTGACCTGCCGCTTGCGCCCCTCATGGAGCGTTATGTCCACGACAGTCACGTTCTCGTGATCCCGATGCTCCACAATCACCGCGTCGGATGCCGAAGCCATGCCGTCCTCAAGCAGGACTCCCTTGCGTAGGTCGGTGATCGCAAACGTGTCCACCATCCCGCGCACCACGGCGCGATAGGTCTTCGGAACGGCATGCGACGGATGCGCGAGCGCCTGGGCGAAATCGCCGTCGTTTGTGAGGATCAACACACCGGCCGTCTCGGCGTCGAGCCGACCCACCGGATACACGCGGTCGGGAATCTGAGCAACAAGATCCATGACAGTCCGCCCGGCATGCGGATCCCGTACCGTGGTCACCACACCCGTCGGCTTGTTGAGCACGATATGCCAGCGGGCGACCGCGCTCCGAATGGGCTTACCGTCGAGGCAGATCTCGTCGCGCTCCGGATCGGCTTTCGCTCCGAGTCGCATCACGCGAACGCCATTCACGGTAATGCGACCAGCCGTGATGAGTTCTTCACACGCGCGGCGCGAGGCGACGCCCGATGAGGCGAGGATTCTTTGAATGCGCTGAACCATACCAGAACACCGCCAATGCAAGCACACAAGCCGTCGCCCGGGGCCAGAGCGGTCCCGGCGGCGGCGGAGAAGGTCGGCGAGGCACATCGGACCGGGCGATGAGAGGCACGCGGTCCACCACCTGATCCGACACAGTGACCACCAGCTCACCCACAGCCGTGCCCGCCGCAACCGGCGCAACCACGCGAGACCATTTCGGCACGGNATGAACCTGTGGCTTCTGCCCCTTCCGCCACACCACCCTTATNTCGCGCGACGGCGCAGCCGCCACCGTGCCGCGCACTCCTTCGCTGACGGGCGCCTGCGCCATGTAGCCACGCGTCTCTGCTGGCGACAACGGCTCATAGGCGGCGAAACCGTAGTCCATCAGCGCGCGTGTCTCGCCGAAGATGTCCGGACTGTTGAGGACGACGCTGATGAGCCGCCATCCGTTGCGAGTCGCCGAACCCACGAAACAGCGCCCTGCAGGGACAGTATAGCCCGTCTTGATCCCATCTGCCCCGGGATAGTGCCACAACCACTTTGCGCGATGCTTCAGGAACGTGTCCTTGTTACGCGGGTCGCGGACGATCGTATGGTAACGGGTCCGAGCAGCTTCATTGAACGCGGGCAGTTGGACCGCGTAGCGGGCGATCGCGGCCAGATCGCGAGCCGTCGAGTAATGATCCGGCGCATGAAGCCCGTTCGGATTTGAGAAGTGGCTGTTCGTTGCACCGATCTCTGCGGCTTTGGCGTTCATCATCTCCGCGAAGGCGGCCTCTGAACCCGCGATGTGCCGGGCGACCGCCACGCACGCGTCGTTGGCCGACCTCATCAGCAGCGCGTAGACGAGCTCCCTTGCCGCGATCTTCTCGCCGGGCAGCATGTACAGGGAGCTGCCCTCCGTCTCAGACACTGCCTTATCAGCCTGTATCAGCGTGTCAGGTTCGACATTCTCGATCAGCAGGATCGCCGTCAGGATCTTGGTGGTCGAGGCCGGAGGCCTGCGGGCATCGGCATTCTTCTCAAAGAGGACCTGGCCGTTCAGCGCATCAACAAGAATGGCAGACGTCGCACGGATCGCTGGCGGAGCCGTGGGCGGGCCGTCTTGAGAGCGGGCTGTCACCAGACCGGCGCCCAACATCCCGAGGATCGCCACGCCGAGCCGCCCTATGCGACACACGGAATGTGCACCTATGAGAGACGTACGACGAATGGTCCCTGCTCCGATGATGATGGTCTCGAGGGTCTCCCGGCAATCGCGCCGAAAGCACGGGCATTCTACCCCGGTGATCCCGACCAAGCGGCCAGAGCGGCTACGAAGATTCAGGCCACGGAGCCAGCCCGGTGATATCCACGATCATCACCGTGATGTTGTCGCGCCCGCCACGAGAGTTCGCCAGCTCAACCAGACGGCGGCATGCCTCGGAGGGCGATTGGCCCGAGGCGACGGCCAGAAGCTCATGGTCAGCCACGTGGCCGGTCAGACCGTCGGTACAGAGCAGCCAGCGGTCACCGGGCTGAGTTTCCACGGCGCTGATATCCGGCGCTATCTCCGCAAGCGGACCGATGCACTGCGTGATGACATTGCGATACGGTGATGACTCCGCTTCCGCCTCCGTGAGCGCTCCCGCCCGAACCTGCTCGGCAACCCACGAATGATCTTCCGAAACCTGCCGGATCTGGTCTCCGCGTATCAGGTATGCGCGGCTGTCACCGACATGGCAGAGCACCGCCTGGTCCTCCACCAGTGCGAGAGCGGTCAGGGTGGTGCCCATGCCCGAGCGGCCCGGGATCGCGCGTGCAACCGAACGAACATGCTCGTTGGCGACCTCGAATGCATCGAGCAGCGCCTGGCCCGGGCTATCTGCCGTCCCGTCGTAGTACTCCGATAGGACCTTCTTGATGGCAAGCTCGGCCGCGATCTGTCCCGCCGCATGCCCACCCATGCCGTCGGCGACCACGTAGAGCGCCCCGCGGCTAGCGAGTACGCCAGCGTCGTTGGGCTCGTAGAACTCCGCCTTGTCCTCGTTGTTCTCGCGGACCGCTCCGAGATCGGTCTTCAGGCCCAACCGGGTTACAGGGACGACGCGCGGAGGAGCGCAAGTCCGCTCGCGCCAGCCGCGTACCAGTTCCTGACGCGAGAAGCGAGCCGTGATTTCGAGATCCTCATCCATGCCGTTGGAACCGGAGGCCCCTGAGCAATCGGTCACGACTCCTCTCCTGAACTCGGCGCGCCGGCGCTTGGTTCCGACGTCTCGAAGTCGTGTGGCCGGTCCGTCAGGTCTTCGTCAGTTTCGGCGGTGTCAGAACCTTCCGGCGCTTCTATCTCCTCGAACACGAAACGCGTCTGGCCGATGGCGACTTCATCACCCGGCAGCAGCACAACCGGCTCATGCGGGGTCAGTTTCACGCCGTTCACCAGTGTGCCGTTCGTGCTGTTGACGTCTGTGATGCGCACGCCGTCGGCATCGGCCGTCACTTCTGCGTGACGTCCTGAAACATACGGGTCACCCGCGATGACATGCGTGTTTCCGGGCCTCCGTCCGATCGTCGTCGTGCCGGCGGCGATGAGAATGTCAGTTCTAACCTGCCCGGAGGCGGCCTCAACCGCCCGGAGCCGAGCCACCGGTTCGACCGCTCCCGAAGGGGGACTGCCCTCCGCCGACAGAGCCGAAACAGGCTCAGGATGCACGGACGCGAGTTCCGCCCGCACGCCCTCGCCCTCGAATCTGAACGTCGCGTTGCCAAAGCGCAGGATGGAGCCATCGGTTAGCCCGACAACCGCCCCGGCTGTGAGCGGCACGCCGTCTACCTGCGTGCCGTTGGTGCTGCCGAGGTCGCTCACCTGCACGGTCTGACCGGACACCACGATCTCCGCGTGACGCCGGGACACTGTCGGCTCCATGAGCAGCACGTCGCCATTCTCACGTCCGACGAGGTTCGTGCCCTCGTGGAGCGGGAACCGTCTGCCGGTGCGCTCCTCGACGAGGGCAAACGCACTGCCCGCGCTCGTTGGCGTCTCGTCCTCTTCGCCGGGCGCCGAGCTCAACAGGAAGCCGCACTCGGCGCAGTACTGCTCCAAGGAGCTGTTGCCCGTGCCGCAGACGGGACAAGGAACGTTCGCCGCCATGCGCGTCACATCGGCGGTCGCCGATCCGGCAACCATGGTTCGATCGGCGCCGCCAGCTCCGCCGTCGAGAACGCGCGTGACATCGCCATTCTGGCCTTGCGAACCGATCTGTGTCGTTTCCATGACTCCCCTACCCTCGCGTCTTTCCCTGGTCTAGATCATAGATCGTCCCAATGAGCGTCTTCTCGGCGCCTTCGCCCTGCTGTATGGCCGACATGGCCTGCGTGATATCGCGCGCTTCATCTTCGCGACCGGCAGCCATCAGAATGGTCCGCGTTTTCTGAAGCTCTTGCAGGGCTCCCACGGCGGTGAGCTGCTGGGTGCGCATGCCCATCATCGTCTTCTCGAGATTCCGGGATGCCAGATGGACCTCCAGCTCACGATACACGATCGGGTCCTTTCCCGCCTCTATGCGTGAGCGATCCGTCGTGAACTCGATCGTGGCATCGGCGCCGAGCGTCTCTGATCGCCCGGTCACGACATCGTCATACAGGACCTCGACGCGGGCGAACCGATAGACTCCGGGTACATGGCGATCGAACTCCCATTCCGAGAGCGACGCCACGGCGCTGCCGCGTTCGATGTCGCTCAGCGGGTATTCGACGGTGCGGTTCCCGAACTGCGGCGTTGCAGCGCCATAGACGTATCGGCATCGGACTCCACGCGGCATGGTGAACCGAACGCGAACGTTCCGCGCCGTGATGGTCATAAGGGTCTCGAGCTCACGGCGGAACACCTCTGGGATGAGGCTCGGCTGCGAGATGAAGTAGTAGTTGCCGCCGCTCCGACGGGCAATCCCCGCCATCAGCTCCTCGTTGTACTCGCTGCCGAAGCCGAGGGCAGTAACCGTGATCCCGTTCTGTTTCTGCTGAGCCACCTGCTGAACGATCGAGCCGAAGTCCTTGATGCCCGCCGTCGGCTCGCCATCGGTGAGCAGAAGGATGCGGTTGAGGTAGCCAGCGGCGCTCACCGAGGCGACCTGCGCCCCCGCTGTGACGAGCCCATCGTAGAGGTTGGTTGTGTTGCCGGGCTGGATCCGGTTGACATGCTCCTTGATCAACGCCTTGTTGACCACGCGCCTCGCGGGCATGACCACCTCCACCTGCTCCTCGAAGGTGACTATGGACAGCACGTCGCTGGGCTCGAGCAGGTCCACGACATAGGCGCATGCGCGTTTGACATACTCGAGGGGCTCTCCCTCCATGCTGCCTGATCGATCTATCGCGAGGCAGAGGTTCAGCGGTGCGCGGCGTCCAATCGCTCCCGACGCGGCACGCAACATCAGCAGCAGATGCTCGCGCGAAGGGCCGCCTGCCCAGGCGCAGCTGTTGCCTGCCACGACATCGGCTTCGAGGGCGCGCAGTGGGCCCCCCATGGCTGTCCGGTCGGCGCCGAATGTCGTCTGGGCGCCGCCAACAACCGGCGGCGGCATGGTCGGTCCGAGTTGTTGCGTACGATCTTCCATCACAAAGCCTCCGAGCTACTCTCTGTAAGCGAACCGCGATTGCCCGATCTGGATGACGTCGCCGGGCGCAAGCGGCTGCGAGGTTATGCGAACGCCATTCACGTAGGTGCCGTTGGCTGATCCTTCATCCACCAGCACCGGCGTACCGAACTCGCCTTCGATGCGAGCGTGCCGCCTCGAAACGGAGCGGTCATCTGCCAGCGCAATCGTACGGCCGGGCTCCCGGCCTATCGTCTGGGGCAGCGACGAAAGCGGAAACACGCGACCCGCGAAGGGCCCCTCCACACATACGAGAGCGGGCCCGGACCCGGCTGCAGCGCCCGCGTCCATAGTCGGAGCTCCTGCGACTGGCCCCGGCGCTGCCGCGGTCGGCGGCGCCGCCCCTGTCGTCGGCCCAACGGTGCATAAGCATGCCCCCTGGGCGTCCTTGGGCGCGCCGCAGAACTGGCAGAGGTGCGAGGGCATCTGAAGACGGCCCGCGGTCTGCGGCCCGTGGGCCGCGTCGCGAGCAGGAGCCGGAGCGCGGGAAGCAGTGGCCTTCTCGCGGAACAGCAGGCGAACCTGTCCGAGCTGAACCATGTCGCCATCTCGCAGGACTGTCTGCTGCACGCGCTGACCGTTCACGACCGTGCCGGGTTGGGCGCCGCCATCATACAGTACATGCCGGTTCTGCTCGATGCGAATCGCCGCGTGCTGCGGCGCGAGCGCCGGGTCGGCGAAAACCGGGACATCTGCGCGCTCATCCCGCCCGATGATGGTGAGCGGTTTGGTGATGATGAAGTCACGCCCTTCATTGCGCCCCACCAGAACACGCACCCAGGCCTGCTTGAGCATCTCCTCGACGAGGCCGATAAAGAGCCCGGTGAACGCCCCGATCGCCGTAAACCCCACGGCTCTGCTGGGTCCGCCGATCTCGATGATCTGCGGGCCGTTGCTCGCCGCCGCGGCCATGCCCTGGATGGGCTGGGCAAACAGGTTCGCCACCAGATTGAACGCGAACCCTCCCAGGAAACCGCCGATAAGCCCNCCTGCGAGTCCGTGGAGCGTCTTGCGCTGGGACAGCGTAGATGCGCCCGCTGCAAGCCCCGGNAATGCTCCGAGGAACGTCCAGCCGAGGGCTCGCGCGAGCACGGAATGGGTNAAATCCAGCAGGTTCGAGCTCTGATCAAGGATCACCGCGTCTTTGCCGAACAATGCGGCGTTGTAGACGATCCCGCCCACATACATCCCGAACATGCCGCCTATGGCGCCGATAACGGCCCCAAGAACGGCGCCCCGAAGCAGCCGGTTGGCTGAGCCGACGACGGCCCCTTCGACCGAGCCGATGGCCAGGCCGAGCATGGTCCCGACAAGCGCCCCTAGCCTGAGCATTTCGCTCAGAGGCGGCGCAAGGATGGCATCATGGGTCACGAGGCGCTCTTGAAGCGCGAACCCGATGAAGCCGCCTATCGCCCCGAAGAGGGTGCCGACTACGATGCGTGAACGCATGGTTCTCCGACCGCCGACGTTGTCATGGAATCCGCCTAAGCCTCGAACCGGAAGCGCGTCGCGCCGATCTGAACCTCGTCACCCGGCTTCAGCGCGTGCGTCCCGCTGATTCGTACGCCGTTGACGTACACTCCGTTCGATGAGCCCTCATCGGCGACGATGCATTCCGAACCGTTCGGGGTGATGGTTGCGTGGCGTCGTGAAACGGTGTTGTCGTTCGACAGCGCTATGGTGTTGCTCGGGTCACGACCGATCGTGGCAGGGCTCGAAACCGCGAAGATAGCCCCTGCGTAGACGCCAACCGAACCGATCAGCCGCGGCTCGCCCGCGCCGCCTCCGACAGCGCCGGCGGCGCTGAGGCCTGCAGCGCCGGGCAGATCCGAACAGGCGCATCGTCCGGACGCATCCTTCGGTTGTCCGCAGAACTGGCACGCCGAAGGATCGGCCACGACAGGCGGAGGCGGAGCCGCAGGGCTCCAGGGCGTCGCGGACGTCGTGTCGGCGGTTGGACCGCTCACCTCGATTCCTGCCTTCTGCAGCGTTGCGGCCATGCCACCGGACTTAGCCCATCGGTAGAGCAAGTAGATCGCGCCGCCTGCAATGAGCAAGCCCAGCAGGTTGCCAATCCAGCCCACCACACCGCCCGAGGCGGGCACGGTCTCTCGCGGCGCTCCAGAGTCCGCTGTCGTGGTCGACGCCCCGGCAGTCTTTCCGGCGTCGCTGGCTCGATCGCCAGGCTCATCGAGAACCGGAACGCTGTTGGCCACAGCGACATCAACCTTCACAGGTCCGGCGGGATGATCGCTCACCAGGTCCACGTCCTGCGATTGGGTCAGCTTATCGCCGTACACCACGGTCACCTTTGCCCGCCCCACGGGCACGTCTTCGAAGGTCGCGACGCCCCGCTTCGCCGGATCCACCGTCCTGGTCACTGGCGCGCCCGACCGTCCCGCGAGAGTCACCTGCGCAGCCTTCACCGGTTTGCCGCCGTAGGTCACCCGGATGTCAACCTGACGGATGTGATCGAAATCGGTCTTGCGCAGATCGAGCCCCCCTGTTCCGGGAGCGCCGGGACCATGGAGCGGCCGGATGGCAGTATTGCCGGTCTTCACATCATCAACGGCTACCTGCGCCTTCTTGCCGATCTCAGCCAGATCATACTCAACGACCGTGCGGCGATCGAGGAACCGCATGGGCAACTGAGCGGGCTGCCGGGCGTCCGAAGACGGCAGGAATCGTACGAAGTACTCGCCTTCTTCAGGCACCGTAATCTCCAGCGTCTTCCTGCCGGTATCGGCCGTCTGGGCCCTCACCGCATAAGGCGCACCCACCGCCAACAGCGCCGCTAGCGCCACGACGACGCCACGAGCCCAAACAGAGCTTCTCATGGTGTGATCAATCCTCTCCCTTCGCGCCGTCTGTCAGAGATCGCATCACCGCGGCGATGCCGTCGGTCAGATCGCTCGCCATGAGACCATGCTGTCCCCAGCGAGAGGCGACCTGATCACCGGCCCCGGCATGGATGTAGGCCCCCAGGGCCGCCGCCGTGAAGGCATCGAGTCCCTGACCGATCAGCGCCCCGATGACGCCGGTCAGAACGTCGCCGCTGCCGCCCGTGGCCATGCCGGGGTTGCCGCCCGTCACGATCGCGGTCCTGAGGCCGCCGTCGGCGTTGCTCTCAGAACCGGCCAGCGGACCGCAGACGATCGTGCGGGCGCCCTTGAGCACGACAACGCAGCCGTAGGTTCGGGCCGCTTCGCGGGCAGCCGCGAGACGATCGCGCTGCACTGCTTCCGCGGAAGTGCCAAGTAGGCGCGCACACTCGCCCGGATGCGGCGTCAGCACCGTCGCGGCGGTTCGCTTGTTCACCAGCTCCGGCGCGGCAGCGACAGCCGCCAGCGCATCGGCATCGGCGACAACAGGGACCGAGGCCTCGGCCAGAATCGAGCGGACTGCTTCTTGCGCTTCGGCAGCCAACGATAGTCCGGGACCCGCACAGACCACCGTCACACGGCCCAGCTCGCGCTTCAGAGCGGCCGCCGCTGCGCCCGACAGACATCCTTGAGCGTCAGGCAACGCGAGGCACATGTAGTCAGGCTGATGGGAAGCAACAATCGCGTGCACACAGCGAGGTACGCCCACCGTGACGAGTCCGGCGCCCGATCGCAGAGCCGCTCGTGCTGTCAATGCGGGAGCCCCGGGCATGCTCTCGCACCCGCCGACCACAAGCACATGCCCGAACCGGCCCTTGTGGGCATCCGCCGCACGGACCGGCAGAGCGGAGCGCGCGCAGGCTTCGTCGAACCACTCGAGGTCGCTGCTGACCGCCAGGCGAGACCAGTCAAAGCCTATCTGGTCCACGACCAGCCGACCGACATGGCCCGCACCCGGATAGATCAGCAGACCCGGCTTGGGATAGCCGAACGTGACGGTCACATCGGCATGGACCGCCGCGCCCGCCACATGACCGGTGTCGGCGTCGACTCCCGAAGGCACGTCAACGGAAACCACCTTCGCCCCAAGCCGACCTATGGCGGCTATCGCCTCCGCAACAGCGCCGCGAGGCTCTCCATGGGCGCCGGTACCCAGCAAGGCGTCCACCACCAGGGCAGGTCGCTCTGCTGCCTGAAGATGCGCCCAACCATACTCGCCGAGCCGTGCCGACCCTGTCCGGATTTCCAGCCCCATCTCGCAAGCAAGCCGGTAGTTCACGGCCGCGTCGCCCGCGATCCTGTCCGCGTCTCCAGCCACCGCGACCACGACGCGCCTGCCTGCCAGAGCAAGGTGACGCGCCGCNACAAAACCGTCTCCGCCGTTATTGCCGGTACCGCAGACAACGACGACCGAGCCCGAGCGGTCGCCGGCAAGAACCTCCAGCGCCTCATGCGCCACGGCTCGGCCGGCGTTCTCCATGAGCACGCAACCAGGCATCCCGCCGGCGATCGCGAGGCGGTCGAGTTCCCGCATCTGAGATGATGTGACCAACTTCATCGTCGTATCATATACCAACCGATCCGCGAATGTGGCAGGATAGTGGAGCAACCGTCGCCGTCTTAACCCGCGGCGCTGCGGTATGGTTTCGCCAGCGTCCGCGTCCGGAACTCTCGGGATAGTCTAGCGTCCCCACGGATTGGGCAAGCGCTCGCAATGGATCACCAACTGGATCGAACCTCTAACTACGAATACGATTTGCCGAGCGAACTGATCGCACAGCATCCGGTGGAGCGCGGCCAGTCCCGGCTGATGGTGCTCGACAGGACGACCGGGCAGGTTCATCTTGGCACGTTTGCTGACCTGCCTGGCCATCTTCGCGAAGGCGACGTGCTGGTCGTCAACGACACGCGTGTGTCAGCCCGACGCATCGCCGCTCGGCTGCCATCGGGACGCACCGCCGAGGCGCTGCTGCTGCGACGGCGCACCGACACCGAGTGGGAAGCGCTCGTCTACCCGGGGAACCGGGTGCGCCCGGGCGCGACCCTGGAGCTCATGGGCTCGGACAATCGGGTGGTCAGAGCCGAGGTCATCGAGCGAACGCCGGAGGGAGGTCGTGTGCTGCGATGCGATGATGCAGAAGCGAGCGAAATGCTGGCCTCGGCTGGTACTGCCCCGTTGCCTCCCTACATTCATGAACCGCTCCACGACGAAGATCGGTACCAGACGGTGTATGCGCGCTGCAACGGATCGGCAGCTGCGCCGACTGCTGGTTTGCATTTCACCGAGGAAATGCTGGACAGACTGGCGAAACGTGGAGTACAAGTTACACGCATAACATTGCACGTTGGCGTTGACACATTCCGGCCGGTGCGCGACGAAGACCCCTCCCAGCATGCCATGCACGGCGAGTGGTACTCCGTTGGCGACGATGCGGCGGACACGATCAACACTCGGCAAGGGCGCGTCATAGCGGTCGGCACTACCGTCGTGCGAACGCTTGAGAGCGCGGCAGACGAGAACGGGCACGTGGAAGCTCAGGCGGGCATCACGCGCCTGTTCATTCGGCCTGGATACCGGTTCAGGGTTGTGGGCGGCATGGTAACGAACTTTCATCTGCCGCGATCCACGCTGCTCATGCTCGTAAGCGCATTTGCAGGGCGAGAGACGGTTCTCCGTGCCTACCGCATCGCGGTAGAACAGCGGTTCCGGTTCTACAGCTTCGGGGACGCCATGTTGATTGTCGGCGATGCAACGGTGTAAAGGAGTGAAGAGGTGCGACTAGAAGACTGGCAGGATTGGATCGAGAAGCAGTTCCTGGACACCAATCCGCCGCCCACCCAAAGCGCTCCGGCTGCCGACGAAGCAGAACCGAAGGCGCAGGCTGCGCCAGTCGCGCCTGAAGCGGCAACGTCGCAGCCGCAGAATACCGGCGCCGCGACTGCCGCCCCTCCGCGTACGCCGGCATCTCCAACGCTTGCGCCGGTTGTGGCCGCGCCCGCCGGCGGTCCCGACGATGCCGGCGTCGAGGATGTGCCCATCCCGGAGATCAACCGGTACTTCCCGTTTCTAAGGTCCGCACCCGTTGAACCGGCGGTTGACGCTCAGTCGGAGATCTCGGCTGCCCCGCACCCCGAGGCATTAACGGTCGTTGAGGATCGGCCAGACGCCGTTGAGCCGGTGGGAGAGACCCCCGAAGCGGCCGCCGCCATCGCGGACCTGCCTGAGGCGCACGAGCTCAGCTCCGACGCCGCGACAGACGAGGCTGCCGATAAGGTTTCGGAACCGGAGCCGCCGATCAGGGATGACGGAGATAGCATGAGCTCGCCGGCTCAAGGACGCCGGCGTCAGCGGCCTCGTACGCGGGCGACGCGCAGCTCGTCCCCGCCCGAGCTGGCTCCGCCGCTTACCAGCGACGAGTTCTGGCGACTGGCTCCGAGACATGTGCGCACGCTGATCGCCATGGGCCAGGACGACACGGTGCAGAACTCGTACAAACGGCAGTTCAAGGAGAGCCGCCTGGCGCTCATCGAGCGTATCCTCGATCCCACACTGTCGCTGGAAGAGACAGCTCGTCTGCTCAATGTCTGCCCTACCACCGTCCGCCGGTACACCAACAAGGGGCTCCTGCGTCACCAGCGCACGCCGGGAGATCAGCGTCGGTTCAAGCTATCGGACGTGCTGAGCTTCATGGAAGCTCAGAACACGCCTGAGCGTTGACGGAACAACATCCGAGGCAATATGAACAAGGCGGCGGTAGGCGGTACCGACACCATGCGAATAGGCATGTTCTCGGAGTGCTACGAACCGGTTAGGAACGGCGTCACGACATCCGTTCACACCCTCGTGCAGCACCTGCGCCGGCGCGGGCATCATGTCATCCTGGTCGCTCCCCACTATGCGTCGCATCGCGATCAGACGCCCTTCGTCTTGCGCGTCCCGTCGCTGCAGACGTGGATCAACAAGGACTATCCTGTCGCCTACCCGTTCTATCCGCGCTTGCGGAAGCAGTTCGGACGGCTGGCGCCCCATATCGTTCATTCGCACAACCCGTTCTTCGTCGGCCTGCTGGCTGCGCGGCTCGCCCATCAGCACGGTATTCCGTTGGTGTCCACCTACCACACGCTCTACAGTCACTACGCGCACTACCTCTTCTTCCTGCCGGACGCGGCCGTCCAGGGCCTCCTCAAATGGTGGATCCCCGACTACTACAACCGGTGCGCGCATGTGATTGTTCCATCAGCCGTCGCGGAGGCCTCGCTGCGCGAATACGGTGTC
>Ga0067045_1029684_pt1 | contig 18952 bp, 16 predicted proteins | sample TerdegcTABiofilm_FD_59184 | JGI IMG/M metagenome (GOLD analysis project Ga0067045, IMG submission 59184) | Combined Assembly of (Gp0054472, Gp0054536) Wastewater bioreactor microbial communities from Singapore -Terephthalate degrading... | reverse complement strand
GGTCGGACATCATGAACATTGTCAATACCATGAGTGCCATCAACAACGATTCCGGGATGGACGTTCTCCAGAAGTACAACGCCATGCTGAATGACCCGCTTTACGCCGCAACCCTGGCCCAGAGCTGGCATCGGGCGTAGACATGAAGATTCTTTTTTTGCATCTCAATTTCCCGGCGCAATTCAGGCATGTGGCGGCTGCGATGGCGCGGGACCCGGTTAATCAGGTGGTATTTGCTACCTCCCGGGAAGAAGGCCGGATTCCCGGCGTTCACAAAGTTGTTTTTAAGCCCTCACGAAGCGCCCGGCAGGAGACACACCATTACGTGAGACCGCTGGAGAACGCCGTACTCCAGGGCCAGGCCGTGTATCGAGTAGCGGATCAACTGAGAGCCGAAGGGTTCATTCCTGATATCGTTTACGGTCACTCAGGCTGGGGACCCGCTCTGTTCATCAAGGACATTTTCCCGCAGGCGAAGCTCCTTTGCTATTTTGAATGGTTCTATCACGCCCACGGATCGGATGCCGATTTTGATTCCAGTGAACCGCTTACCCGAGACGGCGAGGCGCGGATCCGGATAAGAAACGCGCCGATTCTGATTGATCTCTACAGCTGCGATGCAGGTCTGTGTCCCACGCCATGGCAACTACGGCAATTTCCGGACGAATATCACGGTAAGATGACAGTGCTCCACGATGGAATCGATACATCCTTCTTTTCGCCGAATCCGAAGGCTAAACTCGTGCTTTCGAGAATCGGCCTTGATCTCTCACAGGCCGAAGAAATCGTGACCTACGTGAGCCGGGGGATGGAGCCCTACCGGGGCTTTCCCCAGTTCATGGAGGCCCTGTCTATGTTGCAGAAAAGACGGCCGCGGTGCCATGCCGTTATCGTCGGCGAGGACAGGGTCGCCTACGGCAGGCCTCTTGCAGAAGGAAAAACCTACAAGCAGGCGATGCTCGAGAAGCTGGATTTCGATACCTCACGGGTACACTTCACGGGCCTGCTTTCATACCCGGAATATCGTACGGTGCTCCAGGCTTCGTCTGTTCATGTCTACCTGACTCGGCCCTTTGTTCTCTCCTGGTCCATGCTGGAGGCCATGTCGGCCGGATGCCTCCTGGTCGCCTCGAATGCGCCGCCCGTCGCCGAGGTGATTCAGGACGATGTTAATGGTCTTCTTGTCGATTTCTTCTCTCCCAGAGAGATAGCCGACCGGGTGGAGGAGGCCCTTGATGACCCCGGCCGTAAGGCCTCCATCAGGGTCAGGGCGAGGGAGACGATCCGGGATAAGTATGATCTGGCAGCCCTTTTGCCCCGGCATCTTGCGTGGATGAAGGAGGCATAAGGGGTCTGTGTTTTTCTGTTCACGAAGGGTCTTTGCAGCTATCGCCTTTATAGCTGTTTTTCTCATCGCTCCTCTTTCCCACTCTGAAAGCCTGACATACGAGACGGTCGTCCGTGATGCCATAGACGCCTCGGCCCGACTGCGCATGAAAAATGAGAACGTCCGTATCTACTCTGCCGTTCATCGTCAGGCCGCAGCGGGCCTGTTTCCGGAAATCAGCGCGCACAGCCGTCTTGAAAGGTACGAGAATCTGGATAAACGCAATGCCGGGATCGACACGATTTCCGGTGAAGTGGTGGGAGGTTCCCCGAGCGCCCGGCGGACGGACGTGTACCTTTCGGGACGCTACGATCTGTCGTCCTGGTACAAGAGGCGCTTCGAGATTGGCTATTACGAGAAGCTCCGGGATGCAAGCGTCCATGACTGCGAGTCTGAAACCAGTAAATTTCTGCAGGAAGTGACGAGCCTCTTCGGCCGGCTGACGGAAAAAATGATGAGGCGGAAATATGCATCGGAAATCCTCAAAAAAGTTGTCTGGATTCTTCATCTCAGAAAGAGTGCGTTCAAGGAGGGGGAGGCGTCGCAGGAAGATGTAATAAGGGCTGAGACCGATGCGGCGAATGCGGAAAAGGAACTCGCCGCCGTCGAGAAAGAGATAGGGGAAGATATGGCACGTTTGTCCGGATACACAGGCAAGCAGTATCCTGTTGACGCCACTTTCGAAGCGTTGAAACCTGTCGGAGAACTTCCTCAAGGAGATTTGTCAGCGCTCATCGCGGCGACGCCCCAATACATGGCCCGGCGCAAAGAACTCGAGGCCGTGAACCTCAGGGCAAGATCCGTCAGGAACAATTATCTGCCTGATATAAATTTATATGCGCGATACGATTACTATGGAAGCGACGTCGACAGCATGGAAGGGTCTATGAGGGAACTGAGGGAGACGTCTTACAGCGCAGGCATTTTCATAACGCTGCCGCTCTTTGACGGGGGCTCCAGAAAATGGGAGCGGAAGAAAATCCTTCATGAGATCAGGAAGCAGGAGGAAGGAGTCAGGGCCGCCATGGAAGAGAAGGGCATGGACATCCAGTCTCTTCGGGCGACCTGCTTCGAAATGGCGAAATCACTTGAGGTCTACCGGAAACTTTCCGGCCACTACGTCCGCATGCTCTCGATCGCGAGGAAGGCCGGCGATCTGGGGCAGCGAAGCACGGCGGATATTCTGAACATGGAAAAAGAGGCTCTTCTTGCGGAACGGGACTTAGTGATTGCGGAGAGTGCACTTGCGATTCAGGAGAAGAAATTGCTGCTGGAAACAGACTATAGAAATTTTATGAAAGGTTTCGATGGAAACGGGTCTTGTCGCTATTGAGGTAGTCTCTAAGATTCATGCCGTTGATATTGATATCCTCTCTGTCAGGAGGCGATTTTTTGTCGACGGCGAATTAAAGGCCGAGGATGCCCTGAGGATTCTGAAAGATCACGGGATCCGATCCCGTCTGAAAAATCTTGGCGGTCTCGAGGCGCTGGCGAAGTATCCCGCTCCATCGCTTATCCTTGCCGAGGACGGTGCATGGCATGTCTTTATAGGCCGGAAACCGGATCGGGTAGCCATTTTCGATTGTGCGGAGAGAAAAATGAGGGAATTGCCGCTCGAGGAGTTTTCCACACTCTGGAGCGGCAGGGCGATCGCAGTATATCCCCGCTTCACGAAGACCGAATTTTTCCTGAACATGAAGTGGCTGTTCAAGGAATTTCTCAAACAGCGTTCAGTCTTTTCGGCGGTTATCTGTGCGTCCTTCTTCGTCCAGATCTTCGGACTCGTAACGCCGTTGTTCATTCAGGTCATTATCGACAAGGTACTGGCCCATCATGCCATGGCGACGCTTCAAGTCGTGGCGGGAGCATTTCTTGTGGTGCTCATCTTCGACATGGTGCTCAACCTCATGCGCAACTATCTCCTCTATCACACGGCCAACAAGATAGACGCCGGCCTTGGTGCTAGGGTATACCGGCATCTTCTATCCATCCCTTTCCCTTATTTCGAGGTGAGAAAGGTGGGCAACATCATCGCCCGCGTCCGGGAGCTCGAAAACCTCCGGCAGTTCATGACCAATGTCTCACTGACGGTGCTTCTGGACACGGTATTCTCGGTTGTCTTTGTCGTTATCATGACTGTTTACAGTGTCAGGCTGACGTGGCTGGTTCTAGGGTTCGTTGCCGTTATCGCCCTCATATCCTTCGTCGCCACTCCCCTTATCAAGGTCCGTCTCAACGACAAATTCCAGAAGGGAGCCGCGGCCCAGTCTTTTCTCGTGGAGTCGATCACGGGCATTCAGACAGTTAAATCGCTCGCGATTGAGGGGAAGATGATCAGGGACTGGGAGAACAGCCTCGGAGATTATATTCTATCGGCCTTCCGTCTCTCGAACCTTGCCAACGTGGCGGTGACGTCGTCTCAGACACTGCAGAAGATGATGACCCTCGCTGTCATCTACTTCGGCGTCAGTCAGGTATTTGAGAACCGTCTCAGTGTGGGGCAGCTGATCGCTTTTCAGATGTTCGCATCGCAGCTGAGCGGTCCGATCCTGCGGCTTGTTCACATGTGGCAGGACTTCCAGCAGGCGAAGCTTTCTCTCGACAGACTCGGGGACATCATCAACACCCCGCCGGAAGTCGTAGGCGGCACAGTTACCGTCAAAAACTTGAGAGGAGCCATCACGGCAAAGGATGTTTCCTTCCGCTATGCGACCGACGGACCGCTGGTCCTGGAAAAGCTGAGTTTCACCATCGCGCCTGGTATGATGACGGGCATCGTCGGGAGGAGCGGATCGGGGAAAAGCACAATCGCCAAACTGATACAGCGTCTTTACCTCCCGCTGGAAGGAACGATCTCGGTCGACGGCGTGGATCTCCGCCATGTGGATCCTCTGTTTCTCAGGCACCGGACAGGAATTGTTCCGCAGGAGTGCTTTCTTTTCAGCGGGACCATAAGGGACAATATTGCAGCCGCGGCGCCCTCCGCCGGTATTGACGCGATCATTCAAGCGGCGAAAATCGCCGGCGCACATGATTTCATCTCCGAGATGCCTCTCGGCTATGACACTTACGTGGAGGAAAGGGGATCATCGCTCTCGGGCGGGCAGAAACAGAGAATCGCGATCGCCCGCGCCATTCTAACCAATCCCGGCATACTGATTTTCGACGAGGCGACGAGCGCCCTCGACTATGAATCGGAGCGGGTAATACAGAAAAATCTGGGTCTCATCCGGAAAGGCCGGACGGTAATTTTCATCGCCCACAGGATGTCGGTAATGAAAGAATGCGACCAGGTAATCGTCATCGACAGGGGAAGACTCATAGAGACAGGGAACCACGCCTCGCTTATGAAAGCAAACGGTTTATATGCACACCTCTACCGGCAGCAGGAGGAACATCGTCTCTGATGAAACGGATGTTGACTAATCTGAAAGCTCAATGGGAGAAGATGCGCCGTCTCATATTGACGCGGATGGGTGACCATCACGATTTCAGGCCCATACTTGCGGAAATCGAGGAAAGGCCCGTGAATCCCCTGGGCGGTCTTTTCCTCTGGACTATTGTCGGATTTATGGTGCTGGTTGTTCTGGGCCTGTGCTTTTTGAAAATCGACATAATCGTTTCCGCCCGGGGAAAGGTCATACCGGCGGGTGACGTGAAGGTCCTTCAACCGCTGGAAACAGGCGTCGTTGTCGGCGTTCACGTGAAAGAGGGGGATTTCGTCAAGGCGGGGAGCGTTCTCATGGAAATAGATCCATCCATAGACAGGGCCGAACTCGAAGGCAAGGAAAGGAATCTCAATTTCTCACGGCTGGCGATGGCGAGAGTGAACGCGGTTCTTCGAGGCGCCGATTTCAATCCGTCAATGAAGGCAAACGCGCCGGAGGCCGTAAGGGCCCAGAGGGAACAGTATCTGTCCCAGAGGGCTGTGTACGAGTCGACGCTAAGGGGCAAGGAAAAGGAACTTAGCGAGACCGAAAGGTCTCTTAAAAGCCTGAAGGATGAGGTGACGGGCATCCGCAATATTCTGGCTGTGACCCGGGAAGATGAACGCCGGCAGGAGGCGCTGGTGCGTGTCGGGGCGCTTGCCGACAACCGTTACCGCGAGAAAGTCCGGGACCGCATGAATATCGAGAGAGAACTTGAGGTCAAGATGGGGCAGGTCGAGCAGACGACCGAAAAGCTCGGCAGGATCCGGGAAGAGATTGAGGTGTTCAAGAGCAGTTTCCGGGAAAGACTTATTGCGGAGCTGGCGACGAATACGCAGGGGAAGAACACGCTGGAGGCGGAGGTCAGCAATTTGAAATTCAAGCAGGAGAAACGTTACATAGTTGCGCCGGTAAACGGCTACATTCACCTGCTTCCCGTGAAGACGACAGGAGGTGTGGTGACGACCGCCCAGCCGGTCGTCACGCTGGTCCCGGAGGGGACGGCCCTTATGGTCAAGGCGCTGGTTCGGAACAGAGACATAGGTTTCATCCGAGAGGGTCAGGAATGCGTTATAAAAATCGACACCTACGATTTCCAGAAATACGGCACCATCGCGGGCACGCTCTCGACCGTGAGTCCTTTTGTTCTTGAAGAGAAAGAAAAGGAAAACGGTGCGGAGGGCGAGGGAGGATTCCCCGTCTTTGTATCCATGCTTTCGGAGCATCTCAAATCCAAGGACGGCGCCTTGCACCGGGTCCGTCCAGGAATGTCCGTAACTGCGGAGGTCCTGGTCGGGGAGCGCCGCGTAATAGAGTTCTTCCTGTTTCCCATTATCAAGTACCTCGATGAAGGGCTCAAGGTGAGATGAAAAAAGTAAAAATATTCGCTTGACAATGACTACGTCTCGTGAGAGTGTAACCGCGGTTATTATCTGACCATGGTCAGCATCAGGCTGCGGGAGCACCGGGAAGGCTGTTAGTCATGGGCATTGCGGAGAGAAAGCAGCGGGAAAAGGAAGAGCGCATCCGTCACATCCAGAACTGCGCCGCCGTCGTCTTTTATCAGAAGGGATTCGCCGACACGACGATGGAGGAAATCGCCGGGCGCGCCGAACTATCCAAGGCCACCCTCTATCTTTACTACCGCAGCAAGGACGATCTATTTTACAGCATTATCGAGCCGGCGCTTAACAAGCTCGGGAAACGCCTGATAAAAATCGCCTCAAACCGGGACGAACCCGCCGACGAAACCATTCGCAAGATCATAGACGCTACTTACCGTTTATATGAAAAAGACCCTGAAGCCTATCATGTGCTCTCGCGCTACAACGCGGCCGAGTTCGCCGATATTCTCCCGAAGAACCGCCTCGACCATCTCAAGGACATAATGAGATCAAATCTCCGCCAGATGGAGGAGACCATCCGCAAGGGGATTGAACAGGGTCTTTTCATCAAGTCCGATCCGAAATTGCTTTCGATCATCCTCTGGAATTGCTACATGGGCGTGATCCAGTACCAGGAAAACCGCATGGAGCCGGGGAAGTCCGATTATCGGAAATCAACGCTCGACGCAGCGGTTGAGCTGATTTTGAGAGGCATGAGAAAGAGATAGGTGTTTTCCTCTTCGCCGAGCCAACCGGGATGTCCCGCAAGGTGCACATCCTGATTTCCCCCTCGGTACCGCCCCGCTGATTCAGCGGGGCGGATTTTTGATGGGAGGTCTGAAGTATGCAGAAGTTTTTTGATCCGGAGTCAGTCGTGATGATCGGTGCGCCGAGAAAGACCGGCGTAGGCGCTTACAATGGCGTCGAGACAATGCTGCGATACGGTTATCGAGGGCGTCTCTACCCGATAAACCCGAAGGCCGATGAAATCTGCGGTCTGAGGGCGTATCCGTCGGTTTCCGCTGTCCCTGAGAGAGCGGAACTCGCTCTCATTTCGGTGGGAAGAGAAAACGTAATCGATGCTTTGAGGCAGTGCATCGATTCGGGCATCCGCCGGGTGATCATCATTAGCCAGGGTTTTTCGGATGCGGACGGGCGCGGCCGTGAGCTGCAGAAAGAAATCACCCGTCTTGCGCATGAAAGCGGCGTGAGGGTGCTCGGCCCCAATACACTCGGCACTGTAAATAACTTCCGTCATTTCTCCACCGGTTTCGTCGATCTTCCGAGACCGGAGAAGGTGCCGCCCGTGTCCCTGATCGCACAGACAGGTGTCATTCAGGTCGCCTCCCAGGACTTTTCCTGCCATACCTGGGGGAAGGCACTGGACATCGGGAATGCAGGCGATGTGGATTTCGTCGATGCCCTGGATTATTTCGGCGAGGACCCTGAAACACGGGTGATAGTCATTCACATGGAAGGCGTTCTCCGGGGCAGGGATTTTCTGGAGAAGGCATCCCGGGTGTCGTTCAAGAAACCGATTATCGTCTTCAAGACCGGTCGCAGCAAGGCCGGGGCCAAAGCCGCCCTCTCTCATACGGGATCGCTGGTGGGGGAGAATGAGACGAATGACGCCGCCTTCTGTCGAGCCGGACTTATTCGCGTGAAAAGCACGTCCGAATTGAGGGATGCCGTTCGTGCCCTGGTCCGGTTGGGCGAAATGAAGGGTCCAAGACTCGGTGTGCTGACTCCGACAGGGGCGGGCGGCATCATGGCAACGGACGCCTGTGAAGATTTCGGCCTTGCCCTCGGCGCTCTGCCGGGTGGACTTGTGGAAAAGTTGAAGAGGGGAATACCTGAATGGATTCATATCGGCAATCCAATCGACATCTGGCCCGTGGGTATGATCGGTGACGGTTACGCCAACGCTTATCGTGCCGCCCTGAAGGGGCTGCTCGAGTCGTCCGAAATCGACGGCGTCGTAGCGATGGCCCTCAGCTCCGACTCCCCAATCCACGCGGACATCGACCTTGTCGAGACCGTAAAGGCCGTTCGCGAAGAAACGGGGAGCCGCAAACCCATTTCCATGTGGGTGTACGGATCAGGTGTTCCGGCCACCGTGGATCGGTTCGAGGAAATCGATTCAGTTGCATGTTTCGGTTCAATCGAACAGGCTGTGCAGGGACTTTCGTTCAGCTACCGTTACCACGAAATCAGGAACCGCAAAATCGCGCCTCAGAGAGTTTTTTCATGGGAACGTGATAAGGCCGAAGCACTGCTCGGCAAGGGAAGAGAACGAGGACTGCTGCTGGGAGAAGACGCACTCGCTCTTCTTTCAGCATTCGGCATTCCCGTGGTTCGGGGGAAAATCGCCCGGTCCTGGAAGGAAATCAGGGAAGCAGCTGGCGGGCTGTCCTGGCCCCTTGTTCTGAAGCTCTCGGGCGAGACCTTCCTTCACAAGAGCGAGTGGGGCGGCGTGGCGACCGGTCTAACCAATCAGAAGAGGCTCCGGGAAGTTTATGAGCAGATGAAGAAAAATGTGTTCCGGCGGGATCCGGAGGCACAACTTTGCTTTCAGGTGCAGGAACAGGCGGAGGGAAAGGAGCTCCTCATGGGCCTCAAGCGCGATCCCCAGTTCGGGCACATCCTTGTCTGCGGCCTGGGCGGCATCTACACGGAGATTTTCAAGGACATCCGCCGCGAGCTGGTTCCCGTTGGAAGGGATGAGGCTCGAAAGATGCTCTCCTCATTGAAAATGTATCCTCTTCTGGAAGGTGTCCGAGGTGAGGCCGGCGTGGACATGGAAAGCCTGCTTGATACCCTGGAAAAACTCTCTTTCCTGGCCACGAAAGTTCCGGAAATTACAGAGCTGGACATCAATCCCATTATGGCTGACGCCTCCGGCTGCAGGGCGGTGGATGCCCGCATTCTCTGGTGACGGGAATCCATTTCTTTATGTTGTCGCGTTTAGCCCTTCGACAAGCTCAGGATGACTTGCCGAAGGGCGGGATGACATATTTGGAGTAAATTTGTGGTTTTTCAGCATCCTGCTAAGAACCTGGTATAATCAGGCAATATTCAAGTAATCTTCAGGTCTTGTCTTATCTCCTGACTTCCTTTAATGATTATCGCAAATCAATTTATCCAGACCAATCAGCGCTTCAGTTACTGTTCGGTTTTTCCCGGCGGGACTGCGGAGCCGGCTGATGGGTCAACATGGGAGGGAAGGACGGATGACTCTCATTTATGATGAAAATGCGTTGGTGGTTGCGGAGCGCTCACTGAGGGTGCTCAGAGACGCCCTTGCTGAGCGGATAAATCATCGAATCGTTGTGGTGGAGATACCGTCAAACGACGCCCACTGTGGCTATCTCATTATAGATGGAGACAATAACGAGGCGGTGTTCACCGGCATTGGGTTCCGCACAGACAGGAAAGAAGAGGGCGGCGCCGGTTTCCGGTCGGCACAGGCCCTGTTTGCTCTCTACGGAATCATGCCATGCATATGGGACGAGAAGATAGCCATGGATGATAACGGAAATGGAAGCAGAGTGCAGATCCGACGCAGACTCTATCAGCTCTTGGAGGATGTGAAGCGGGATTATGTGTATGACTACAAGGGATTTGTGAAGCCTGTGGACAACAAGCCCTGTTACATCAGGGGATGATTGCCCAGCGATACTGAGGCAAAGAGGCAGGCCCTCCGGTTTTCCGGAGGGCTTTTTTTTGCCGATCGAGAGGGTATGAGGACTTGAAAACCTGGGCTGCGGGGCATTGACATTATTCAGAAAATAATTTAAGCGATAAAGGCGATTCGTTCTGGATATTCCTGGAATCAGTCTCGGCATGGAATTGTATGAGAGCACCGGCGCTCACAAGAAGACTTCAGAAAGCCATCGACACAGCCTGCAGACTCCACTTTAATCAGGTCCGGAAGGCGGATGAAGACCTGCCCTACATAAGCCATCCTTTTTCCGTGGCCTGGATACTCAGCCGTTACACACTGGACGAGGACATAATCATTGCCGCCCTGCTTCACGATGTTCTCGAGGATGTGCCGGGCTGTCGTTATGGCGATCTCGAGAGGGATTTTGGAGCTGAGGTGGCGAAAATAGTCAGGGAGCTTTCCGAGGACAAGGATCCCCGCGAGAAGAAAACAGACAGGATGACGTGGCAGTACAGGAAGAACAAGTATCTTGAGGGACTGGCCCGCCACGGCGAAAAAACGCTGATGGTATGTGCGGCCGACAAAATGCACAATGTTCGGACGATGGTAGCGTCCTATGAAAAACTCGGCGAGGTTGTGTGGAGCAAATTCAATGCACCGATTGAAAAACAACTCTGGTTCTACGAGGAAATTCTTAAGGTCCTCCGCGAAAGGCTCGATAATCCGATCGTGGAGGACTATGAAAGAGAGCTCGTGGAGTTGAAATCCTGTAACGAAAAGAGGAAATGAACGATGGGTATTAAAACAGGAAAGGAATATCTGGAGAGTCTGAAAAAAATGAATCCCGAAGTGTACATCGGCGGCGAGAGAATCGACCATGTGGTCGGGAACCGGTACTTCAGGGTTTCTCTCGAAGAGATGTGCAAATTCTACGACTGGGCGAACGAACCGGAGAAAGAGAAGGATTTCGTCTTCTGGTCATCGGTTATCGATGAGAAGGTGAGTTTCTGGACCCACCTGCGCCGGACACCCGAAGAGGTGCGGAAAATCATCGAGACGCTGAAGAAGAACAACGCCCGCCATGTGTGCTCCATGTGCATGATAACAGGTCTCAATGTCCTTTGGGCGGTCACTCATGACATCGACCAGGCAAGAGGCACTGAGTACCACAGGCGGCTTCAGGATTTCTTCCGGGAATTGCAGAAGAATGATTTACGCTACTGCATGGGCGTCATGGATCCCAAGGGGGACCGGTCGCTTCCGCCGAGCCGCCAGGCTGACCCGGATCTGTATCTGCGGGTGGTCGACAAGAACAAGGACGGGATCATCGTGAACGGCGCAAAGATGCACACGTCCGACGCCCCGATCACCCACTACATTTTCGTTTGCCCATCGGGTGTGCTTCAGGAGGCCGATAGAGATTACGCTGTCTCTTTCGCCATTCCCGTAGACACTAAAGGACTCAAGTTCATCACAAGACCGGCTCCCGGACCGCTCGAGCCGAAAGACATGGAAAGTCCCGTCAGCTCACATATAGGCTTCGTCGAATGCTTATCCGTATTCGATAACGTCTTCGTTCCGTGGGAACGTGTCTTCATGTGCGGAGAATGGGAGTTCACGGAAAACCTGATCCGCTACTTTTCACCCTATGTGCGGATCTGCAAGGGAGCGTGCACATCGGGGCGCACGGACATACTCACCGGGGCGGCGGCCCTCATTGCCGACTACAACGGCGCGGGAAGGGCCGGCCATATACGAAGCAAGATAACCGACATGATGATCGCTTCGGAGATAGGCTGGGGCTGCGCACTCGGGGCAGTTGCAAATTCAGTCATTCATCCCAGCGGCATACCGATCCCCGACGTGTCGATTTCAAACGCCGGCCTCTACCATGCGCGTCTCAAGTTCATCGAGTTTCTCGGCACCCTGCAGGAGATAGCAGGCGGAATCGTGACGACCATGCCGGGCGAGGCGGAGTACCGGAACGAGGAAACCAGGAAATACATCGACAAGTATCTCAAGGGTCGGCGTGATGTTGCCACCGAAGACCGCCTGCGGCTGCTCTATCTCATTCAGGATCTTACGGCATCGAGATTCGGAGGGTATCTAGTGGCAAGCGCAATCTGCGCCGGCGGGACGCCGGAGACGAACCGTGTGGAGGTCGCACGAAGCTATGACCTCCTTGAGAAGATCAACAACGTCAAGGCGCTTTGCAATATAAAGTGAATCTGCTAATCACGGACAAGCGCAAGGGTTGTCCATAAGATATGAATAAGCCTATCGAAGCTGCCGAACGCGTTCTGTTATGTCGACTATAATTTCCGCATCGTCAAACATATTGACTGTCTTGATTTTATCAGCGTTGAAATCGATTCTTTTCAGATCGATTTTGCGCAAATTGAAATTGTCGTAAGTGCGGAAATAATAGACACGGTTCGTCAGGTCGCGGAAGGCCGACCACTGCGTCGTTTCGCTGGCGGTAATTTCCCCCTCCTTGTTTCGATCGACCGCCATTCCGCGCACGACGTGCAGAGCGCTGACAATGTGCTGGGCAAGGTTTAGGGCACCGGCGGCGTTTTTTGGCTTATCTGCAAATTTGGTCATAATCGCCATGCGGACAAAACGCGAAGGCGGCGAAATGTCGCCCGGGATGCCGAACATTCCGGAGCCGTGACCAGTTGGATGATAGGTTGCGCCGCCGAATGTAGCAGGTTCGAGAATTTTTTCGGACATACCGACATAATTGCGCAAATTGGTGAGCATCCAGGGGAAATTGGGAGCATTGGTCATGATGCCGAGCGGATTATCGTAGACATGGACTTCTCCTTTTTCATATTCGATAACGATGGAATTTCCTCTGGCATCGTGGAGTATGAAATGAGCTGGAATCACCATGCCGCCTATCTCCGGATTCTTGAGACCAAAAACCTTCACTTTTTTAATAGCCTGCGCGGCTTCATCCACCGTGGTAAAACTGCTTAAAATCCATGTTCCCAGCATTATATTGGCAAGCGATGATGATTTATGCCCGGCTCCCACTTCCTGCCATTTCATGTCGGCGTCATACCAGAGCAGGCTGAATGAAAGCCCTGCTTCATTCAGGCCGTCCGCGATGCCGTCTTCCTTCCCCATTGCATTGATCCCCACAAAACCATATTTGGATCTCCATTTCAATCCAGTGTTTCCGTCAGGGGCAGGGCTGACGAAGGAATTGCCGCGCGGTACGACAATCAGCGCATAGCGCATATCAATGCCGAACTCCATAGTCCGTCCGCTGATAATGGACCCGTCTTCGGCCGCCACTTTGAATGCCGAACAGGCGAAAGAAGGGGGCGCCGTGGAAAAAACAAAAAAGATTACAGGAATTATTAATCGTATAACCAGGGAACGCAAACAAACACTTGATTTCATATTATTCACCTCAGCTTATCTTGGGGTCTCGATATTTTTGTTGCCACCCGGCGCTGTCATCTTTTTTTGCTGGACGATCGGTGAGCTCTGGGCTGCTTTCTTAGTCTGCTTTGCGGGCGACTTTGCAGCAGCGGGCAGCGGCTCGCCTTTTTGCAGTGCGTTGAACATCGGCTTAAGAGCCGGATTCTGCATTACCACATCATTGTTGCCGATTTCCAGCATGTCCTCATTGAGCTTGATACCGCAGACGGCACATTTGTCCAGATCGAGCAGGTCGTTCATCCGGTCGAGCCATGAGCGTGCCTGGTATCGCTGGGCTGACACCTTCCCCGAAGTGCATTGGCCTTCACCGCCTATGCTGAGGCCGCTGCTCATAATTTTCCAACCGTCATCCAGCACAACCTGTTGTCCTATCGAGGTTACCTCGACATAACGCGAGGACTTGTCGTAATAGCCGGTGAGCCGCTCCCGGGTTTTGCTGGAAAAGAGCGCTTCCATTATGGCTGCGTTCGGCACATTGGCTATTTCAAAGCTGCATTCGTAGTAGCCGGTCGGCTGCCTCGGATTAAATCCCGGTGCTGCGTTTTTCACGTTTCCGTGCGAGTATCAACCGTTTTTTCGACCGTTCCGGTAGCCGGCTTGACCCAAACCCTTGCATGAATATTGATGTTCAGTCTCATCTGCGTCTTGAGAGAAATGTCGACGCCGTTCTCCTGAGGTTTGCCGAAAGCTACAATGACCGGCTGGTTTTTCTGGGTGAAAGAAAAATCCGTGTTGATCGTAACGCGCCAATGCGCATCCGGACAGACCGATGGACATTTTACGACCTGGTCGCCGGCATCAACATCTGCCTTGCTCTTAATCGCGATTCGGATCTCTGACTCCACTATGCTGTACGGTATGTAGAATGAATGGATGTAAATGGGCTTATCGCTACCCTGTGTCTCAATCGTCTTGAGCGAATGCGGCGGCATGGGCGCGAGCAAGAAGACACGTACGTCAGCGGCGTTTGCGCAGGGTATTGACAGGAAAGAGAGAACCACCAGAAAAAGAACAGCGCATCGGATGCGTCTCATTTTGTGCACCCCCCCTCAGTGGTTTTGTTTGGTTGGTTCTGAATTGATGAGAGGTTCATGTGTGACGTCAAATTGTTATGAACGAGCGAAGTTTAAAGTTAAGACAGAGTTTCGGTTCACTCATAATACATTGATCCCCTTTAGGCAAGTCTCAAAAAGCGATTCCGTTTCCTTGATTTTCAATCTATACAAAGATACTTAGCAAAGATCTCCCCCATAGATCTAACACCATGTTCAGAAAAGCATTTGGAATTATAACGAATTATTTGCCGAAACGGCAAGGCATGATGAGCCGGGTTTGCAGCCGGAAAGCGGTTTCAATTCCGGAAGCGAAAAAGTCCTTTTAACTCGACGCCCGTCCAGTCCTGATAAGCGGGTACTTTCACCCACATCTGCAGGGAGGCAGGGACAATGACAATCTGATATACGGTGCGATAGGCAGATTGTTCACTTCTTTCGATAGGCCAGGTGGCTCCGCCGTTTTTCATGGGAGTGTCAAGGATCTCCTTCATTTTTGCAACATCGATTTTACCCTTGTTTTTATCAGCCAGCGCGAGCAGATTATCCCGCCTCCGGACGGTTTCACAGCCGACGCTGTCTATAATGGCAATGCCCCAGGAGGGATCAGTGAAATGGTTTGTTGATACAAGCAGCCCTTCCGGATCTCCCTTAAGCCGGCGGTGTTCAAAAGGCGCCCATTCATATGATACTCCCGTCGTTTTATCGGCGGCGTTGATTATAAAGGCGAAGTTTGTTCTGGTCGTATTGAAAAAAGCATCCAGTTGATCCAGCGAGCTGCAATCGGTGAGAGCAGCCAGCAGATTCGCTATCGCCGGAACTCGGTTGGCATAGCTGAGAGTGCCGCCGGAGGAAAGTCCGTTATTCAGCTCCAGCATGATTCTTTCCGCGTTCAGGCCGGTGGTAGCGTAGATCACTCCCGCGAAGGTGACAATGGCGTTGGGGATTCCCGAATCAGGATTAAAAACCGTTACAGTGAGGCTTTTCGCAAAGTCCGCATATTTGTCGTACCAGTCGTAGTTTCTTCCGACAACAAGCGGATTATCCCTGGTATATTTATTCCAGGCGATTATTCCCGAGCATCCCGACATGGAGCCGAAATGCTCAAGGGCATTGAGCATTATCTGCTCTTCCAGGGAAAGCCCGGAAGTTTCCGCCATACCGATGATGATATCCTTGAATCGCTGCGGATAAAACCGGTACAGGTGCATGGCGGCTTCTCTCATTGAATTTGAAGAAAGTCCCTTCTCCTTCTGGAAATAGTTTACGACGGCTCTTTTGTACAGGCCTTTCAATTCACTGCTCAACAGGTGTCCGTACTGACGTCCCATCTGCCGGTAACTTCCCTGGAGGATCAGCACATTGATTTTCCCGCTCTTGAAAAGTTTTCCTCCTTCAAATGACGATGTCGGTTTTAACACGTCCGGTTCGGAAGCGGCTTGGGCGTACAGACTGCCGAACGTAATGATTATAAGGACAGCCAGTGTGACAGTGATGCGTCTTTTCATGGTAGACCCTTCAAAAAGTATATTCCGGACCAAACGTTACGCTTTAACTGGAATTATGTGAAAATTATAATTTTGATCCCTTTCCAAGACTTTTTATACGTATCTCTCCACTGACTGTCATGTCAACCTCAATTTACCTGATATTTGCGAACAGGCTAACCATGCCCAAACACCGCCCGATAATGGCATGCCAAACGTGCGAATCATGGGAAGAAGATTGTAGGCCGGAACCCCCATCTTCAAGCGTGCGTGGTTGGCGTCAAAACTACTGCAGCGATCCTGTCTTCTATGGGGGCAATGATGCCAAAGCGCTCATCGAGCGCCCTGAGCATGATCATACCGACGTCAGAGGTAATCTTCGCACCCTTAAAATCAATCATCACCGAACGGTTGAAATCCGGCCTGATCGACCTTTTCCCTGCTTCGCCAAAATCATGTGTCATACTTGCCCCCTGAATGACCTGATTTCATAATTAATAATGTTATCGCCATTCGAAGTGCTTTTTGTGTTTTTAGCCGCATAATCTGGGTTAATATATCCTTTTCATCGGAATAAAATGTTCCCTGATCGATTGTTTTACGCTTCCTCATCCAGTTCGGTTTTGACGTCAACAACATCACTTCCACCTCAAAATCGTTCCGCGATATGGAATACTGCCGTGATATGCTTAATTTAAAAGACTGAGAAGTGGTTTCAAGTGGCTGAAAGAAGGGGAATATCATGGAGAAGATTATCGATGTTTATCTAAGCAATCTTACATTCGGGGAATTGAAGCAGTTCAAGAACATGGGAGTCGTCTCACTATTTGTACCTACAAACGGTAGTCCGCCATACCTGGTCATGAAGGAGGCGATGGAGAGGGGCTATCTGACGGTTACGGAGCTGAGTCAGAGCGGGAACGTGCCGGAGCTCAAGGTCACGAACAGCGCCGATATGGCGGTGCTTCTTTTAGACGGGGAGGAGCTTGCCGGAGCTAAGCAGAACCGCGTGCTCAACACCACCATTCTTCTCAGGGAGAAGTCCGAGACGGTTATTCCCGTGAGCTGCACCGAGCAGGGGCGCTGGTCGTACACGACAGACCGGTTTTATGAATCGGGTATCATGATGTCAAGGAAGCTTCGCCAGGTTAAGGCGAAATCTGTTTCTAGGTCATTGAGGACTGCGCGGCGGTTCAATTCCGATCAGGGTGCCGTCTGGGAAGGGATTCACGACCAACACGTGCAGGCGCGCGTAAGCACGAGGACCCATGCGATGAAGGACCTCTACGAGGCCAAGATGCGGGATCTAAATGAATATATTGAAGAATTTCCCTGTGAAGCGGGACAGAGGGGCCTTCTGGTGATGCTCAATGGAGAGATTGCCGGCCTGGATCTCCTTTCCCTCGATTCCGCCTACCGGCAGATCCATCCCAAGCTCGTGAAGAGCTTTGCCATGGACGCAATCCTGGAGGAGAAGCAAAGCAAAGGGATTTCCGTAGAGGTTGCGAGAGCATTCCTGCAGGAGATCAGGGAGAGCGAGGAGAAGAAGTACCGATCCGTGGGTTACGGGTGGGATCACCGTTTCGAGGGGAAGAACTTCGTGGGATCCGCGCTTGTATACAAGGATACGGTCATCCACCTGGCTTTCTTCGCCGCGGATGAAAAGGACAGGACGGGCAGGATGGCACGATATTCGAGAAGAAAAAGATTCAGGGCGTGAAAAGCATTACCAGCTCGAGAAAGTGGAATTCTACAAAATGGCCTGTTGCATTCAGATCTCATAAACTTATACCGTTGCTCGGCAGAGATGACTGTAAGGGAGATGGCGATCAATGGATCTAAAAGACAGACTCATAAATATCTTGAAGCCAGTGTTTAGGATCTATTCCCCAACCGGCGAAGAGGCCGAACTTTCTCAACACGTGCATGATTACCTGGAGGGATGCGGCTTTCGCGTGCATAGAGACCGTATGGGAAATGTCATGGCGGTCCGCGGGAAAGAGACCTCTTTTCCGCTTCTCAACGCCCACATGGACACGTGCCAGGATGAATCGGACCGTGAATTTTTTCATGAGACAGACTACGACAGGGAAACAGACAGGTTCCAGCTTGAGGGAGTTCAGATCGGGTGCGACGACAAGGCAGGCGTTGGAATCATTCTTTGCCTGGCCCGGTACACCGGACTTTCCTTCAAGGCCTTACTGACGGTTCAGGAGGAACACGGCCAGAGAGGCGTGCGGAACATTCCTCCCGATTTTTTCGATAATGTGAGCTGGTCATGCTCCCTGGACCGCAGGGGCTCTTCGGAGCTTGTGACCCGCTACGGGGAGAAAGATACGTGTCCGGAGTATTTTTCTGATATTCTGAGAGAAATTGCGCAAGAGGAAGGGATGTCGCTTGAACTGAGCGAGGGGATCGCTGCAGATGTTTATTACCTAGCCGATTATTGTCCCGCTGTGAATATATCGGTCGGCTATTATAAACCGCACCGCAAGAGCGATTATTTGATCGTTAATGAAGCCTTTAAGACCCTTCTTGTCGTTAAGAGATACCTCGAGCAGAAAAAAAGGATTCAGGATCTCATTGACACTGCCGGTAAATGAGTTTTTAAGAAGTCTGGTTCATCTCCGATTTAGTTGCTGGTAGCGCCCCAGAAAAAACACCATATGATATTTAGAATTATACCGGAATCCCAACATAGAAACTGGACCACTTTTAGGGGGGCAGATCAATCGCAACCCTGAATATTAATGGCCTTAAAAGCTCTTTTATAACATCCTTATTTGAAAGAATACCTAAAATACGAGAATCAAATGCCACTACGTTTTTTATAAGACCAAGGGATTAAAGGGGACGTTGTTACTGAAGTTGCATTGGACAGCTTAAAGCAAATTTAATGAAGATTCAAAAGTTCTGCGACTTTAGTAACAACGTCCCCAGATACACCCCCCCCTGATGCACCCAGGCAAGAATCGACACGCCGAAAAGGTCTATTTCTTCGGATAGAAAGAGGAGATAACGGCGGCGATCTTCATCATGGTCGAATACCGTCATCGAACGTACTCCACGTTGTGTTACGTGGTGCGGGTAATTGGG
>Ga0067045_1029683_pt1 | contig 18952 bp, 18 predicted proteins | sample TerdegcTABiofilm_FD_59184 | JGI IMG/M metagenome (GOLD analysis project Ga0067045, IMG submission 59184) | Combined Assembly of (Gp0054472, Gp0054536) Wastewater bioreactor microbial communities from Singapore -Terephthalate degrading... | reverse complement strand
TACGCGGTCAAGGGGACCTGGACCCTGAACGGCAGCATCGAGAGCAAGGTCTTTCTCACCCTGATGGCCCTGTTCAGCGAGATCGAGCGGGACCTTATCGCGGCCCGCACCAGAGAGGCCCTGAAGGCCCGGCAGGCCGCCGGCGTCAAACTGGGCCGCCCCAAAGGCCCGGGCAAGAGCAAGCTTGACCCCTACCGGCCGGAGATCGAGGCCCTGCTGCAAAACGGCTCCCGGCTGAACTTCATCGCCGCCCGCTACCACGTCTCCCCCGCCACCCTGCTCAACTGGCTCAAAAAGCACAACATTGACCGCAAGCCCCGGCCCTAATGGGCTGAACCAGCAAAGACCGTCGCTCGGCTCCGAATCCCTACCACTCCAAGGCCTTCAGCTCCACCAGCAGCATAAAATGACCACACGGTGTCGGCAGGTGATCGCTATCGCCGCCAAGATGGTGCGGCCTGCAGGCCAGGAGATCCTCAAAGTGACCTAGGTCCCCATGGCGCAGTGGCAGTTTGCCCGGCTCTGGGCGCGCAGCAACACGCCACCCCGGTTTGTCTGGGTCTGAGGGCCGGATAGCGTTACTTACCTCCATCATAATTTTGGCGTTTCGTGCTGCGCCCGTGGACTCCTCTGCCCGGATAACCGTCTCGAGGGGCGCCAAGCCACCGGACACGGCACGGCCGGGACGTATTCTTACCCAAGTTGCCCGCGTATCGCCCATCCCGGGCGGTTATCAGGAGATTCCCAGGCTTTTTGACCATTCTTGAAACAGGCCAAGATCAACTTGTTCTCGGTGAAATTGGAATCGCTCAATTTAGGAAGATAAATATCGATCAAGTTAGGTATTAGACAAGTCCTAAGGCCAATAAGGTGGCAATGACCAGGAGCATAATGGCTACCAGGACTTGAATTGCCCGGAGGGTAACCTTTTTCAGCAACCGGTTACCGAGATAGGAGCCAGAGAAGGCCGCCAAGACTGCTGCCACCAGGATCAAGCCGCCATCGCCATGGAGCAACGGCAAACTGGTGCTGTAAACGACTACCCGGGGGATATCAACCAGCAGGGTGATGGCCACCCCCGTGGCGATGAAGCTTTCTTTGGCCAACCCTGCTTTGAGGAGGAAGATGCTGCGCAAGGCACCCTGGTGACCGGAGAGGCCGCCAAAAAAGCCACTGAGGAGGCCACCCAAGGGCAGGTATTTCTTCTCAACGGATATGGCAGCCAAGCGGGGCAGCAGCTCAAAAAGGGCAAAAATAACCATGAGGCAGGCCACCACCAGTTTTACCGAGGTGATCTGGAACTGCCTGCCAAGAAACTCATACATCAGCAGAGGCTGCATGTCAGAAAGCCACAGGAGCAGCCGGGCTCCCAGGAGGGAGGCTAGTATGGCAGGCAGACCGAAGCGCAACACTGTGGCTTGATCGGCGTGACGGCCTAGAAGGGCAAACTTAAAAAGATTATTAAGGAGGTGGACAATAGCAGTCAGGGCAATTGCCGTGTCGATCGGGAAAAAAATGGCCATGGCCGGCAATAGCAAGGTCCCAAGGCCAAACCCGGAAAAGAGCGTCAGTCCCGAGGTTAGAAATGCGACGATACAAACAATGAGGAAATTCATGCGCCAGATATCAAGCAATTCTCTATGCTGCCATCCTTAAAAAATTAGGGCAGGCCCCGTTGATAACAGGGAACAGCTTCTCATTTTCCCGTTGTTTCTTGCTTGTTAGCTGTGGGCAGGCTTTCTGAAGACTGGTCAGGTTTCCGGATCGTCGGCTGCGGAGAGGATTTCCGATCTGGCAGCGTGCCCATCTTCCGAAGCCCGAACAGCCCCAGCCAGCAGCGGCTCGTTTACCCCTTCTCCGTGGGTCCAGGCGTTAGGCCGGGACCGAGTCGCCGCCTGCCCCGCTCGGCTGCCCACACCGGGTTCAGTTTGCTGGATCAGGAGGCCAGATTCTGGGGAAGAACATCCTGAGCCCAACGGCTCCCCATGGCCAGAATATAAACCAAGGCTTCGGGCCTGTCAGCGAAAATAGTGTCAGTCTCCGATCGTACTCTGCCAGATCTTGAGCTTATTGATAATCTTGGGAATAAAGAGCGAAAAGATGAACAGCGCCAGGGAAAGCAACACCTTCCAGGAGAGGAGGTCCCCCCATTGGCGGGTGGCCCAGACTTCTTTCACGGTGCCCACGAAGAAGGTGAAGATAAAGGTGCCGGCGAGGATGCCTAAGCCGGTGCCCCACAGATAGTCCCGGAAGCGCACTTTGGTCAGTCCCATGCCGAAATTCATGGCCGTGAAGGGAAAGTAGACAAGACGCAGGTACAGGACGGTGGCAAAACCATTGCTTGCGATGGCGTCATCGTACTTTTGTAATCGGTCGCCGATGAGGGAAGCGGCAAACTCCCGACCTAAATAGCGGCCTATGAGAAAAGCGCCTGCGGCGCCCAGCATGGCCCCCACCCAGACGTAGAGAAAGCCCCAATAAGGCCCGAAGATGGCCCCACCCAGAGCCGTTAGCAGGGTACCGGGCAGAAACAGACAGACTCCCACAGCATAGAAGAGGATGAAGACCAGGGGGGCCCAGAAGCCGGCCCCTGCCAGCCAACCCCCCAGTCTTTCTGCAGTGAGCAACTCCTGAATGACTGGAGCTCTGACCGTGAGCACTGCCACGGCAATGAACAGTATCAAGATAATGGCCTTGACCACTGATCGCTGAGAGAATCTTGTAGCCATCATCACTTACTTGCTGTAATGCACAAGACACAAGCAGGGAAACCGGAACCAGCAAAATTCATCGGCGCCGACAAACAGGTGTCGGTCTGCTGATGATTCATTTGCCAAACAAGCGCGCCAGGAGGCCTTTCTTGATGGGCTCTGGCTCCGGCAAGCCCAGATGCCGACAGATGGCCGCCTCCAGCTCGGCCTCGGGGATATCTGAACCTTCTACCACGATCTCCTCCCCCACCATCACGGCTGGAGCCACCGGCAGGTCCTTTTCAAAATAGGCATCGGTCTGATACTGGGCGATGGGTTGCGAAAAAACATCGATTTCAATGGGATACTTGGCGCCCAACCTGGGCATCATCTCCTGAAAATGTTTTCAAGGCCTGCCGTTGGGTTCGTTTAAGAAAAATCTGATTTTAAGCATATATTCTCCTCCCCTCCTGCTTTTTACCGCAGGTGCAGATGCCGCTTTATGGCGATTTCCAGATTTTCCTCTGAGATTCCTGACCCTTGGTGTATCAGTTCTTCTCCAACGACCACCGCCGGAGCCGCTGGTTGGCCGGAAGCTTTGTACTCTTCGCCTTGATATTCCTCCCGGGATTTGGAGACGATCTCCAGATCGATCCGGTATTTCTGACCCAACCTGGGCAAGATTTGCTGTATTTGCTGTCAGGTCGGTCCACACGGATTATTCAAAAATGCCTTGACTTTTAACATAGAAACTCCTGCTTAAGGTTGGGGTTTGTGAGCTTGTGTCATCCTGAGCAGAAAGCGGTCCGACGGGAGATAGTCCACCAGCCTCAGCCCGGTTATTTCCCGTCCCTGGGCATCCAGAAAGATCACGGTGGGCACACCTTTGATGTCATACTGTTGGAGTAAGTGGGCGTGTCTGGGGTCTCCTTTCCGGGTTAGATCAACCTTAACCATGACGAATTCTTTGGCTGCCTTGCTGACTACTTCCGGGTGGTGGAAAGTAATCTCCTCCAACTCCCGGCAAGGGGAACACCAAGTGGCATAGAAATCAATAATCACTGGTTTTTGCTGTCTTTTAGCTTCCTCCAAGACTGCCTCGGAATAAGGCTGCCAAGAGACGCCTGGTCCCCGCAAGGCCCAAGAACCAACCAGTATTATGGCGATGAGGGAGGCTGCCAACCAGATTCCGGATCTGATCCAGGGAAAGGCTCGGAAACCGGCAGTGGTCCGCTCCAGGAAAGCGAGGTGAATTCCGGCAAGGAGGGCAACGAGACCCAGCAACATGATCCCCCAGGACTCCGGCAGGAGCGGCCGGAGAAAATGAACCGCCAGGCCAACCAGCACCCAACCCATGAGTTTTCGGACCCAGATTAGCCATTCCCCGGAACGGGGCAGCTTTTCCAGGCTGCCGCTGAACAGGGCCAGGAAAAACAAAGGCAGCCCCAGCCCCAGGCTCAGGGTAAAAAACACCGCAAATCCCAGCCAGGGGGATCCCTGGCTGGCCACCCAGGTGAGGAGACCCAGGACAAAGGGGCCGATGCACGGGGCGGCCACGAGACCCAGGGTGAGCCCCATGAACAGGGTGCCGAAAAACCCGGCATAGGATTTGGTTGCCGCCCGACTCAAACTTTGGGGCAGGCGCAGCTCCCAGAAGCCAAACATGCTGGTGGCGAAAATCAGCAGGATGGTTGGGATCAGCACCAGTATCACCGGGTTTTGCAGCATGGCTCCCATGAGTCCCCCGGTCAGGGCCGCCGACACTCCCAAAACCGTGTTCGTGACCGACAAGCCGACCAGGTAAGCTAAGCCGTGCCCCACCAGACGGCGGCGACTGCCGCCGCTTAAACCGCCGAAGTAGGATACGGTGATGGGAATTAAAGGATAGACACAGGGAGTAAGGTTTAGGGCCATACCCCCCATAAAGACTCCCAGGAGGGTCCAGAACATGGACCAGCTGAAGAAAGGGCCGATGGCGGCAGGAGTTGATTCCAGGACCTCCCTGGGAGCACTGGCTACGGGCAGGCCCAGCTCCACCCAGGCCGGAAAGCCCAGAGGGTCGCGATAGACGTTTTTATAGCCGAGTTGGACGGCCACCCGGGCCGCCGAGTCGCTGCGCACTCAAGCTAAGCCAGCTCAGTAAAACACCACCATCCGATTTTTGTCCGGTCCTAACAGTGCAGCCAGCGGTTTTGCCGCCCGCCAGCGACCCCACCAGGTGGGTTCAATGGGAAAGTGTAAAGCACCCTGGATATAGCCGGACATGAACTCCCAATCCTGGCGGGTATCCACCAAGAGGACGCGGTGAGGATCATGCTGGTAGAGTGCCGCCAGCTCTTTAGTGGTCACGAGACGATAACCGCCCCGCTGAGCCTCTTTCTGAGCGTCCGCCCAAGTGGCGTCCACCGGCGCCGGCAGGGGACGGTGTTGGACATACAGGATGCTTCCGCCGATCACCAGGGCCATCAGGGTAAACAGCAGATTTCGCTTCAGGTTCATGGTTTATCTCCAACAAAACGTTCTGTCTGCTCAATCAACCGGCTTTCCTGTCTCAGTTTGGTGAGCAAAAAAGTGACGCCTGCAGGGGAGAGTCCCAATTTCTCCGACAACAGATCCAGATCAGCACTACCGTGTTCCTTGACCAAGGAGGCTACTTCCTCCTCCAAGGCTTCCAGCCAATCCTCGAAGAGAACCAGCAGATTGGGGTCGGCCACGGCAAAGAGCTGCTCCCAGCGGCCCACCTTATCCACCAGTCTCCGGCACATCTGCGTTGGATCGACACCTGCGCCCATACATTCGGCCAGTCAGAGATGCACCAGGCCGGCGGTCCTATCTGTGGCAGTTTCCCCTACTAACGTCAAGACAAAATCTCGCCAGGCCTCCTCGCCCAACAAAGAAAACAGGTGGCGCACCACCTGCGCGATGGCCAGCAGGGCTTCTTGAGGTTCCATCTCTTCGATCAACTGCTGCAGTTGTTCCTGACTCATTACAATTACCCTTTAGAAGGACGTCCGTTGGGCCAACAGTTTGAGAGCCAAAGTTTTGATCGACTCGAGGATATCCAAGACATTGGGATCGCTTATCTCGTAATAAACAAAGGGACCTTGCCTCTGGACTACCACAAGGAGAGACCGGCGTAATTCTTTCAGGTGGTGCGATACGAGGGGTTGTGAAAGATTGAGACCCTCGACTATCTGTGAAACGGATTTTTTCCCGGTGCCTAAACAGAAGAGAATCCGCAAGCGGTTTTCATCCGACAGGCTCTTGGCTAGAAATGCGGCGGCAGCGAGATCGTTAGCAGACACCTCGGCCTCTCTTTATCAACATATAAATATATATTAATATAAAAAGTTATGGCGGTCAACCTTTATCTACCTGCATACCCATTTCCGAGGGATAGAGACAGACACTCTTTTTTCTTCGCAGGCACGGCCTTTTTGGTTAGCTGGCGGTCATGAAGGGCCATCAGGTCTCAGTTTTTCCCCGGGTGTTGCAGCCGGGAAAATCAGGACGGACACGATATTTCTGAGAAACCGGCAAAGCGGCCACCTCTGCCTTCTGCCGACGGCTTGACTTGCCCCCGACTACGGCAGTCCCCGGCAAAAAGGGAGTTACAGCAGGATCGGTAAATATTTTTAGACTGCCATCAGAGCCATTGTCACGGCAGGCAAACATGAATAGCCCTTTAAAAAAGAGCGCGGCAAAAAATGCCATGACCAATTTGCAGAGCCTGACATACACAACTTGTGCAGCCCGCTTTCAAGCCCCTCCTGCACCAGGCGCTGCGCTCCCTTGTGGGGCGTTCCACCGGATTTTCCCACCCCTTGAACATTATCATGATTTAATTAAACAATTTTCTCTTGTTATGGCTAACCCCATGTTATAATTAACCATGCCGGTAACTATCACACTTGCCAACTTTATTTCCCTCTCAAGCCATGATCTCCCTTCCCTGGTGGTGGACCAGCTCCAGGAGCGTCTGAGCTTCCCCAACCCCCTCTGGCTGGAAAACGAGAAACGGGGTTACTCCAACTGGCGGGTGCCGGAGGTGCTGCGGTGCTACCACGTCCGGGGTGGACGGCTGTTCCTGCCCCGGGGGTTCATCCGGGCGGCCCTGTGGATTCTCCGGGAGAACGGCCTGGCCTATGAACTGGATGACCGGCGGCGGTCTCTGCCGGAGGTGGAATGTCGTTTTCACGGCCGGATGCAGGATTTTCAGCTTGAGGCGGCGGAGGCGGTCTGGCAACGGGACTTCGGGGTCCTGGCCGCGCCCACCGGGTCGGGCAAGACGGTCATCGCCCTGGCCCTGGTCGCGGCCCGGCGCCAACCGGCCCTGGTGGTGGTGCATACCCGGGAGCTACTGCACCAGTGGGTGGAACGGATCGAGACCTTTCTGGGCCTCCCGCCCCAGGAGGTCGGCGTCATCGGCGACGGCAAGCGCACCCTGGGCCGGGTAATCACCGTCGCTTTGGTGCAGAGCCTCTATAAATGCGCCCGGCAGGTGGCGCCCCAGGTCGGCTTCCTGGTGGTGGATGAGTGCCACCGGGCCCCGGCCCGGACTTTCACCGAGGCGGTCACCGCCTTCGACTGCCGCTACATGCTGGGCCTGAGCGCCACCCCCTGGCGGCGGGACGGGCTGTCCAAGCTGATCTACTGGTATCTGGGCAGCAAGGTCCATGAGATCGGCCGGCAGGAGCTGACCGCCGCCGGCCATCTGGTGCCGCCTGAGGTCATTTGCCGGCCCACGGCCTTCATCTCCAGCCATGACCCGTCGGCGGAGTACTCCCAGATGCTCTCGGAGTTGGCCGCGGATCCGGAACGCAACGCCCTCATCGTCGGCGATATCCTCCAGGAAGTGGAACACAGCGTCTGTCTGGTGCTGTCGGACCGCAAGACCCACTGCCAGGCCCTGGCGGACCTGTTAGTTGCGGCCGGGGTGCCGGCGGCGGTGTTGACCGGAGACTTAAACACCCGACGGCGCCAGGAAGTGGTGGCGGCGGTGCAGTCCGGCCAGGTCCGGGTGCTCCTGGCCACCGGCCAGCTGATCGGCGAAGGTTTTGACTGCCCCGGCCTCTCCACCCTTTTCCTGGCCGCGCCCATCCGCTTCAGCGGCCGGGTCTTGCAATACCTGGGGCGGGTGCTCCGTCCGGCCCCGGGCAAGGTCCGAGCCCGGGTTTATGACTACCAGGATGTCCACGTCGGCGTGCTCCGCCACGCCGCCCGAGCCCGGGCCCGGGTGTATGCGACATAATTCTCCTTGTCTTTTCTTCTCTGGATTGCGTAAGATAGCTTCTAAAACGGAGGGTACCGGCATGACCAAAGCAGAACTCATCGCCCAAGTGGCGGCCCAGGCGCAGCTGACCAAGTCCGAGGCCGAAAAAATCCTCAACGCCCTGATCAAGGGGGTGACCGACATCTTGCAGACCCAGGGGAAGCTGACCCTGCCGGGCTTGGGTGTGTTCAGCGTGCATGACCGCCCTGCCCGGACTGGCCGCAACCCCCAGACCGGCGCCGGCATCGAGATCGCCGCCAGCAAAGTGGTGAAGTTTAAACCGGGAAAAACCCTGCGGGAGGCAGTTCGTTGATAGCGATTTTGCGACGGTGCCCGGGATAACGGTTTTCACCGCCAATCAAACAATCATCCAGTCAAATAAAAGGCAAACTTCTCAAACGATGATCTGGTTCGTGTATCTGGTTGTGGCGGCGGCGGGGATCATCTTACATCTGTGGCAGGACAAGGTACCCCGGACGCCGCTCCGGGTCGTGGAGGTTGTCCTCCTCTACCTGCTGGTCATTTTCGTGGGGATCGGCGGCCTCATGGGTGCGTTGGGGCACGTCTTTTATGGCCGGGAAATCGCCTTGCAGATAGGCTGGCCGCCAGGCAGCCCCTTTCAATTCGAGGTGGCCATGGCCAACCTGGCTTTCGGCGTCTTGGGCGTCCTCTGCGTCTGGCAACGGGGAAATTTCTGGACCGCCACCGGGATTGGCCAGGCCGTCTTTTTACTGGGCTGCGCCTACGGGCATGGGAAGGATATGCTGGCCGGGAACTTGGCTCCCTACAACGCCGGTCCCGGCATCTGGCTTTATGATGTGGCGGTGCCGTTGGCCATTTTAGGGTTGCTCTGGGCCCGCCGCCGCTTGACCCGCCCGGCGGCTTCCTCGGCGTCCGGGCGGTTCGTCTAATTACCCTGGCCCTTTTCCACTGTGGCCAGCTGCTTCACCTGGACCCGGTCCTGGTGGAACTGGATGACCAGCTTTTGTTGGCCGTAGGTCCAGGTGGCGGTGGGGTTGGCCGGGTCGCCGGTCAGCCTGGCCGGTTTGCCCAACAGCTTTTCCACCTGCTGCTGGGTCATGCCGGGGCTGATCTGGTCGAACCTGCTCCGGGCCTGGTCGCAGGCCAGGGGGGCGGCGGCCAGGAAGATGGGCAACAACCACGGCAATATTCTCTTCTTAGACATAGCTCTCCTCCTTCATCTTGTTTTCTCCGCTAATCTGCGGCCCGTCCGGGCGGGCCGGTGTGGTTCTTGGGGTTTCCTGTGGCCGGAACGGCTGCCAGTAGATTTTCACGGTCTTGGTAAAACCGGCGATGGCGGCGGCCCAGAGGTCGGTCTTGTCAACGTACCAGACGTTGAAACCGCTGGCGGCTTCCCGGTGGTGGCGCCAGTCCCATTTGAGGCCGACTTCGTCCAGGTCGGCCAGGAACCGGATGACGGCGGCGGCACTGGGGTGGGCGACGACGGCCTCGAGGTGGTAGGGGCAGCGGGTTTTTTTGAATTCCGGGGGGACGCGGTAATCCGCCGCGGCGGCCTTGTCAGCCTCCAGGGCGCGGTGCAGGCCGGCCAGGATTTCAAAGGCCAGGGCTGCGGCCTGTTTCCCCTGGTCGGGGGGCAGGCGGTTTTGGACGGCCAGGCCGAGTTTGGCCAGGGCGTTGGCCATGCCCAAGGCAACGTTGCAGAGCTGTTTGGCCAGCGGTGTTTTGAGGACCAGACGGTAACTGGTATGGGGCCGTAAAAGGCGGCGCGTCTCTGCCACGGCACACCTCAGTACGGCCTACTGGCCGGCCGCGGTCAGTGGGATGACCTCCGCGGTCGGCGAGTCCGCGTCCTCCGAAGCCGGTGCCACGGCGGCTTTGGCTTTTTTGGCCTTGGCCTTCTCGGCCCTGGCCTGTTCTTTGGCCTCCACCTGGGCCTTGGCCTCCTCCATCTGGACGGTGGCCAGGTTTTTGATCCGGTTGGCCACCTCGATCAAGGTGTGGCGATACTTTTCCTTGAGGGCAAAGTATTGCGCATCGGTGATGGCCTTGGCAAACCAGAGCGGGTTCAGGAGGCAGACCAGGGTGTCCAGGTTTTGGGCCAGGGCCAGGATGCGCAGGGCCTGGGGGTAGTAAATGCGTAAGTTCCGCTGGACCGGGTTGGAGTAGTCAACCTGGACCGTGTCGGTTTGCCGGGCCTGTTCCTGCAGGCGGGCCAGGTCGTCGGCGATCTCGTGCTCCAGGGGGGTGACGTTTTATTGTTGCAGGTAGGGGTGACATAATCATGTCTTTTTCACACATGCTGCAATTTTATTGACTCACTTTTTCCCCTGTGTTATAAGTATATATACCAGAAAAAGCTGACCTGCAGGGACGCGGGGCAGAAAGCCACGGGTCTTGAGGACAGAAAACGAGACAGCCGGGCTGCCTGGAATAGGGCAGCTCGGCTTTTTGATTTGCTCAAAATTATTAAGCATCTGTAAAAAGACGGGACATGAAGAAAAGAACTGCGATTGCTCTTTTGTGAATCTTGGTTTGTTTTGCAATGTGCCTCTGCGATTGAGAGGATCGCGAGGGCAATCATGAGCGCTCCGCCCCCCCCAGCTAGAAATGACCTCCGCCTGCTCCCGATTCAGCAGGCCGGTAAGATCAAAATAGACTTCCTGGTCCGGTGTTGTTCCCATAGGACCTATTATACCTATATCTCACCAAAGTACAAGGTCGCTTGTGATATTTAATGAATTATTTCATTCTTTAAGATAACTTCAAGAGTTACTAGATAGGATATTTTAATAAAATCAACTCTAATAAAAGGAGGTCAGCCATGAAGATCTTATCAAGGACGTTAATGGCAGCTTTGCTGCTCATGGGTTGGTTCCTCCTGGGAATGACCCAAGCAGCCCCTGCCATGGATTGCTGGTGGATTGGCGACTTGGGGGATTGGGACGTCCCGAGAAACTGGTCTCCCTCTGGCCCACCCACCTCCGCTGACAACGCCTTTGTGGATAATGGAGCGCCCCATATTCCTCCCTTGGTATCTGCAGAGGCCCTCAATCTTTACATCGGCTTTGATGCTTCAGGCGGTGTCGATAATTTTGGTTCCCTTACTATAGGTCGCACTCTCATCATCGGTGAAGGCCTGAACAGTGGAGGCTATTTAATAAATAGAAGTGCGGCAACTGTTGGGTGCGATGCCACGATAGGCAAAAGAGGCCTTGGCTACTTGGAAAATCACGAGTTTTTTGAAGTAAATGGCCATCTGGTCGTTGGTGAGGATTATGGAGGGCACGTCCGGGATTATGGTGTGACGCGGGTCGGGGGCAATATGCAATTGGCATCTCACCCAGGTAGCGCCGGTTCCTATGAGGCGGCGGGAGCCCGAATCCAGGCCGGCGTCGTCCAAGTGGGTCTGGGCGGCTTTGGAGAATTATATATTGATTCTGGGGGCTCCCTGAAAGTCACTGATTATGAATTCCAGGCGGGCTATTTCGCCGGCAGTGAGGGCCGGGTTTATCAAGGCTCGGGCCAAGTTGACGTTCCTAACGCCCCCTTGGTTTTGGGGGTGGAAGGGGGAAGCAAGGGATATTATGATCTTTATGATACGGGGTATGGCGGTTCCTCCCTGTCCACCCAAGATACGGTTATCGGGCGCGGGGGCGAAGGCCACATGAAACAATCGGGGGATGGCAGCAGCCATCAGGTGGCCGGCAGCCTGATCCTGGGAGAGGAGGCCGGCAGCCTTGGCACCTATGATATGCAGGGTGGTTCTCTCCAGGCCAAAAATATGGTCGTGGGGCAACGCGGCACGGGATATTTCTCCCAGACCGGCGGCGACGTGTGGGTGCAAGAACAGATGGTGGTAGGCCGAGAGAATTACGGCAGCTACTATATTGGAGTTAGGGGCAACCTATCTGTCGGTGATCTGATGCAGCCTGGCGAGCTGGTGGTCGGAGAAAATCACAACAGTGGTTTTATGCATGAGGAGAATGGCCAAGTCTCTGTCATGGGCCAACTCATCTTGGGTCGAAACGCTGGCGTCTCAGGGGTATATTATATGACCGGCGGCAAGCTGGAAGTCGGGGACACTTTCAGCCAAGCGCTGGCGGGCCGGCTGGTGGTGGGCGAATCCGGCCTGGGTTCTTTTGATCATGGCAGCGGAGCCTCAGTGAATATCTTCGGCACCCTGGTCCTGGGGCAGAATCCGGGCAGCAGCGGCACATATGGCTTGGGTGGAAGCCTGATGACTACCGATACGGTGGTGGGTCAGGAAGGGGAAGGAAGGTTCACTCATTGGGGGACGCACCGGGTCAGCAATCAGCTCATCTTAGGAGCGGGCACCCAGGGCGTCGGCACCTATGATTTATGGAGCGGCAATCTGGAGACTTGGCAGACCATCGTGGGCCTTGGCAGTGGAGGAAACACCTTTATTCAGCGTAACTGGGACAGCAGCCACAACATCAACTTCATCCTTACCATCGGTCAGGAGGCCGGGGCCAGCGGCACCTATGAGATGTCCGCCGGCCAATTACGCACTCCCGCCATTGACCTGGGCCTGCGGGGGCGCGGCCAGTTCAACCTGAACGACGGCAACGTCTATGTCACAGAACATGTCACGGTGGGGGTGGGGGATCCTGACCGCAACCTGCCCGGCCATGGCACCTTCATCCAGACCGGCGGGGCCATGAGTGTGGGAAACGCCCTGGAACTGGCGCGGCATCCGGACACCGGTGCCACCGGTACCTATGAATTAAAAGGCGGCGAACTGTCGGTGGGTTCCCTCCTCGTCAGCCGCAACGGCAGGTTCAGCCAGACGAACGGCAGTTTTGTCGTCCATCGCAACACCGTCAACCAGGGGGTGGTGCAACTTGCCGGTGACAGTTCCGCCGAATTCCATGGCTCGGTGACCAACCAGGAGGGCGGCCGGTTTGCGGTCTCCAATAACGCTGGCTTCGCCAGCCTGGATAACCAGACCGGGGCCGAGTTCCGGGTCTCCCAGGCCCCCACGGCGGTGGAGTTTTCCGGGCCGGTGACTAACGCCGGTTATTTTAAGGTCACTAACAGTGCCGTGGTGTTCCATGATTCCTTCACCAACAGCGGCATCTATGAAAGCGATCCGGCCAAAAACGTCTTTTATGGAAATTTGATCGTCACTCCCGAGGGGTATCTCTTAGGCGGTTGGGATGATGTTTTCTATCTGGGGGCCGACTTCTTTAATACCAGCACCAGAAATGACCTGTGGAACACCAGGTTGGCTAAGTTGAGCTTCCTAAATGACACTACCCATATCCTCCAGATTCCCGGACTTGATAAAGGCCGGAGCTCCGTAGGCTACGTCAACAACTTTTCCTGGGATGTGTTGGATATCACGTCTGAAACCATTTATCTTGTGGATGACACTACGCCGGGCGGTGCCCTCTACCTGCGCAAAATTGAAGGTTTGATTTTTGATAACCCCGACAACCCGACCCAGATTCTCAATATTTTCAGTCAAGATGGTTTAAACCTATACTATGACTTGGTAAAGAATTGGGAATTGGGTGGCCGGACCTTCCTGCTGCAAGGCGGCGGCTATCTGGCCCCGGCGGTGGTGCCGGTGCCCGGGACGGTGTGGCTGCTGCTGAGCGGGTTGGCCGGATTGGCGGCGGCCCGGCCCTGGCGGCGGTCATAAAGCCGCTTTAGGTTTCGAAAATAAAATTTAAAAGTTACCACCGCAGCCCGGCTAGGGTGCAAGCTTAGCCGGGTTGCGTCGCGCCGAAACCAAGTCTAGCAACCAAATCCTTTTTAATTATCATATGTTCATATAGTTAATTTAGTCCTAAATTGAGCGATTTCAATTTCCACCGAGAACGAGTTGAAACTGGCCTGTTTCCATAAAGGTCAATAAGCCTGATAACTCCTGATAACCGCCCTGGCTGGGCTAAACGCGGGCAACCTGGGTAAGAATACATTCCGGCTATGCCGCATCTGTTGGCTTGGCCCCCCTCGAGCCAGTTATTTGGGCAGAGGAGTCCACGGGCGCAGCACGAGTCGCCAAAAGTATGATGAAGATAAGTAACGCTTTCCGGCCCTCAGGCCCAGACAAACTGGGGTGGCGTGTTGCTGCGAGCCCAGAAATCGGCAAACTGCCACTGCGCCATGGGGACTAAGGTTACTTTGAGGATCTCCTGGCCGGCAGGCCGCACCATCTCCGGTCGCCCTCCGGGCTCCCTCCGCTGACCCTGGTCCTTTGTCAACACGTTGATCCATGGCGACACCTCCTGGGATATCCTATTTTACCCTATTTGGTGTCCAAAAGAATTGTAGACCAAACCACTTGCTTTTTATCTGGCGGAGCGGATACCCTTTCGGATACCACTTTTACCGCCGCCCCCCTTGGAACCCTACTTTCTTGAGGTCTCAGCTGAGAGCGGCAGCAACAGACCACTGGCCGCCCGGTAAGGAGTTGGTTTGGGGTGGGCGGTGGCCTTGTGGGCCCAGGGCCCCGGGAGAGGTGGGGCCCCGGACGGCTGCGGTGGTCAGGGGGCTAGGATTGGCGGGAGCGCCTCTGACGCAGGCTGAGAAGTCCCAGCAAGCCGGAGCTCAACAGCAGCAAGGAGCCCGGCACCGGCACCACCGTGGCCGGTCTGAGCCAGCCACCGCCTGTCAGTTCATAGGCCAAGCCGCCGAGGTATTGGTTGTTCGGCAGGTCCGGCAGGTAGTAGAGATTCAGGCCATTGCCGAAGATATTGGCGACCTTGCCGTCATTGAAAAGGAGTCCAATAATTTCCCTGACATACAGGGCGCCGCCGGGGGAGGCGTCCCCGTCCACCAGGTTGAGGGTCTGGCCGGTGAGGTTCAGGGTGCCCCAGGCAAAGTTGTCATGGTAACCAGCCCGGGTGGCCATTAAGTCGGCGCCGGTGAGATAGAAGTCATGCTCCCCGCCGCCTACGAAGGCCAGGTCGGCCAGCAAGGTGTTCCAGTGGGTGTTCTGGGTGCTGTGGTTGATAAAGTCGGCGTTCAGGAAGAATTTGTCTCCCAGGCCGCCCTCAAGGTAACCGGTCGCCCCGATGATCAGGTCGCTCTGGAAGAAGTTTTCCGCCGGGTCGCTGCTGTAGACGCCATTATTGGTGAAGGTGCCGGCCCAGATGACCTGGTTGCTGGTACCCAGATTATAGGTCTTGATGTGGGCATACTGCTCGTTGACGACATCGCCGGTGAACATAGCCTTGCGGTCCCAGATCTCGATGAGGCCGTAGCTGCTGGTGCTGACGCCGAGGTTGGTGACGTTGCCCTCCACCACGGTGAGGCCGCCGGTGGGCCCGGCCAGGACGATCCTGCCGCCGGCCTGGTTGGTGAGGCCGCCGGTGGCAAATCTGCCGTAGCCGCTGATCTGGCCGGTGTTGCTCAAGGTGCGGTTGTTGTTGTCAAAGGAGCCGCCCCTATTGACGATCCGACCGGCATTGGCGGCCAACCCGCTGTTTACCACGATGCCCGCGTTGTCTTGCACTTCAATCAGGCCGCCGGCGGAGTTGGCCACGGTGCCCAGGAGAATCAGGCCGCCACCCTCGGAACTGGAAGAGCGGATGGTGCCCTGGTTGGTGATATTACTGCCGATGGCGCCTTGGCCTTGGATAAGGCCGGTGTTGGTGATGGCCCCGCTCTGGAAGGTGCCGGCCCTCAGGATGATGGAGCCGCTGTTGGTAAAGCTCGCCCGGATGGTAGTAGTGTTGCCTTCCACAGCCAGCAGGCCTTTGTTGCTGAAGGTGGAGGAGGAGAGCAGACCGGCATCATAAATACTGCCCGAGGCTTCGTTGACCAGGCTGCCGCCGCCCAAGACCTGAGAGCCATTCAGGTCCAGGACGCCGTAGTTCATCAGGGCGCTGCCGCTGCCGATCCAGAATTGGGAGGTGCTGTTGGAAGAACTCTGGGAGCCGAAGCTCATGACGCCATAGTTCACATTGGCGCCGGTGTTGGTCAGGAAGAGCGTATTGGCGGAGAGGGAGTAACTGCCATAGTTGGTAAAGCCGCCGCTGCCGCTGATGACTCCATGGCCGGACATGAAGGCGTTGTTGACCAGGGGACCGGTGCCGGTCAAGGTGCCGCCAGCGAGGGAGAGATTACCCTGGTTGTTGAGGCCGTCCTTGCCGCCGACGTGGACCAGGCCGCAGCTGCCCACGTTCAGGCTGCCGTTGGGGTTGATGGTGATCTCGGGAGAGGTGAGTTGGCCTCTCTGAAGATCATAGGAGCCGCTGCTGCCGGGGTTGGCGGCTATCATGAGCTGGGTGGAGACGGTATGGGTGCCCCCATACTGGTAGAAGTTGCCGCTGCCGGAGTAGCCCAGGTATTCGTTGGCGGCGGTGAGGCTGCCCTGGTTCAGGGTATAGGAGCCAGAGGAGCAGGAGTTGTAGCCCACGTAAAGGTTGCTGCTCACCGTGGCGGTGCCACCGGTATAGCTGTAGCCCCCCTGGGTAAAGATGCCGGTGCCGTTATAACCGATGCTCATGTCGGTGCTGGTGAGGGTGCCGTTTTTCAGTTGGTAATTTCCGGTGGAAAATTCATTTTGGCCCAGGCCGAGGGTGGTGCTGGTGTGGGTGCCCCCATCCTGCACGAAGGTGCCGCTGCCGTATTGACCCACGTAGGTGGTAGGGCTGGACAAGCTGCCGCCGGTGAGGTTATAGGTGGCGCTGTGGTTCAGCACTGTGGCCAGGGCCAGGTAGCCCCTGGAGAGCACCGTATGGGTGCCGCCCGACTGGTTGAAGGTGGCGCTGCCGAGGACTCCAATGCTTTCGTGTTTGCCCTCCAGAAGCCCGCCCTGCAGGGAGTAGCTGCCGGAACCGGCGGCTTGGCTGCCGAGGATGAGAGTGGGGGTGTTATGGGTGCCGCCGGTCTGGCTGAAATTGCCGTAGCCGCCGTCCCCCACCGTAGTGCTGGGGCTGCTGAGGCTGCCGCCGGAGAGGTTGTAGTAGCCGTTGGCGGAGGAATAGGTGCCCAGGGTGAGGCTGGTGGTGACGGTGTGGGTGCCGCCGCTTTGAGTAAAGGTGCCATCGCCGGCGTAGCCCACGTGCTCGGTGGCGGCGGTGAGCTTGCCGGTGGTGCTCAGGGTGTAGGTGCCGCGGCTGCCACCGGAATAACCCAGGTAAAGGCTGCCGGCCGTGTGCCATCCGGCTACCTGGCTGAAGCTGCCGGTGCCATCGTGTCCAACAGATGTGGACGGGCTGGAGAGGCTGCCGCCGCTCATCTGATAGGTGCCGCTGCTGGCACTGTCATAGCCGGCAATCCAAAGATCCCCATTGACCACGTGGGTGCCGCCAGACTGCTTGAACAGGGCGGAGACATGATCGTCATAGCCAACCCTGAGACAATTCACGGTGAGACTGCCGCCTTGCAGATCATAGGTGCCGGTGCTGTAAGGATCAACCGCTACAAAGAGATAATTGGCGGTGTTGCTGCCGCCGGTCTGGATGAAAGCGCCCTGTCCAGAATAGCCTACAACTAGATTGTTACCTACGATCAAGTTGCCAATACCGGATAATTTATAAGTACCCTGGCCAGTACCCTGGCCCCCAAAAACACTACCTCCCAACCAAAGATCATTGTTCACGGTATGGGTGCCGAAGGAGTGTTCCACTATACCTCGGCCGTTAGTTCCCACTACCTCGTCATTGACGATGAGGTTGTTGTTGCCCGGGTAGTTGTAGATCATGGACAGTTTCATTTCACCGGTTCCGTTGGTATCGATAGATAAGAGAGGATAAACGGCAGTGGGGTAATTGGTATAGTATTTGACTTGGTAAAGATTGTTTGAGGAATTGTGAAGAAAGATAGAGTCGCCGTTGACGGGTTGACCGAGGGGGTTCCAGTTGATGCCCATTTCCCACCAGCCGATGTTGGTGTTCCAGTACTTGTAGGTTGCCTGAGCCGGGTGGGGATTAGGGACTAGGCCAAGGGCCGCCAGGAGCCCTAGGCAGACAAAGCAATACCGACGGGTTCTGAAAAGGCCTTTCATTGTTGTTGTCCTCCGATATTTTGGTTCCTGAATTCATGGCCGGGAGCGCCTGCCCTATGATAAGGCAACAAATTTAGGAGCCGCACCCTGGGTGGCTGCTCCGGCACCGGCCTCAGACGGTAAACCTGTCTTTTCTTACGGGTGTGAGGCGCTTCCACCTCCTTTCTTACGCGGTCAGAAAAAGAACCTAACTGAACATCATTATTTTGAAGCAGGGTTGGGGGAAAGGTGACTGGAGTTCCTCGATTTGCCGGCGTGCCGGGTGTTTAAGGGGTTTCTTTTTCAAAAATGGCGAGGGTCTGCCGAGTCTTACCCCGCCAGTGACCCGCTGGAAAGGGCGCGTAACGGAGGAAGGGGCATGGTGTTACTTTGACACCTGCCCAGCAGGGGCTTCAGGTTGGGGGGTTAGTTTAAGGTCAGGCTTACAGGAAAAGGCAGAAAGCCGCACCCAAAGCTGAAGTTATGATATCTTATACCGCGAACTAAGATGATTGTCAAGGAGGAGGATGGCGATCTGGGCCCCGCTGCCGACGGCCCTGTGGATTCTCCGGGAGAACGGCTTGGCCTCAGAACTGGACGACCGGCGGCGGCCCCTGCCGGAGGTGGAGTGCCAATTTACCGGCCGGCTTAAGGATTTTCAGGTTGAGGCGGCGGAGGCGGTCTGGCAGCGGGACTTCGGGGTCCTGGCCGCGCCCACCGGGTCGGGCAAGACGGTCATCGCCCTGGCCCTGGTCGCAGCCCGGCGCCGACCGGCCCTAATTCCAGGGCCGGGTGCTCCGTCCAGCCCCAGGCAAGGACCGAGCCTGGGTCTATAATTAGTTAGTGCCCATCCGGAAACCTTAACTATAAAGTATTATTGCACAAACTGTCTTTTTTGCTCGCGTTTTGGCAGTAAGTTTTTTATAATATCTCCAATAACCTATTGATCTTGTTCAAGATGACTAGTTATTGGGGATGAAAAATGCGACGGTCCAGAGAGCCGCAACGGGAACTGCATCACGTGCTGCCGAACCATAAAATCGGCCA
>Ga0067045_1029679_pt1 | contig 18963 bp, 18 predicted proteins | sample TerdegcTABiofilm_FD_59184 | JGI IMG/M metagenome (GOLD analysis project Ga0067045, IMG submission 59184) | Combined Assembly of (Gp0054472, Gp0054536) Wastewater bioreactor microbial communities from Singapore -Terephthalate degrading... | reverse complement strand
CCCCAACCCTCTCCCAGAGGGAGAGGGAGCTGGAAGAATCCCCTCTCCCCTGCTTCGGGGGAGAGGGTCAGGGTGAGGGGGCGTGCCACGATTATCACGGACTACCGGCTTTTGAGACACTTTCACGTGGACCGCCCCATTGAATTCGTAGCCTCCCGGACACGCGACCGAAGGCCGGGTCTGGCCTCGAACAATGGAGTCCCCGTGGAAGCATGTCACGAGATCGGCATGACGGACAAATGGCGAGGAGGTGATCCCGTGAAATGGTCCGAAGAAGCTCAGGCAGCACTATCCAAGGTACCGTTCTTCGTGCGAAGGCGCGTACGAAAGAGGGTCGAGGAGGAGGCAGCCCGGTCGAATGCCCGAGAAGTTGCCATGGAGCACGTGCGCGCTTGCCAGAAACGTTTCCTGGAAAGCATGGAAGAGGAAGTTAAAGGGTACCAGGTGGAATCGTGCTTCGGAGGCGGAGGTTGTCCGAACAGGATCATGGCAGAAGATCTGGTCTCCGCTCTGGAGAGTCTTCTCCAGGAACGGGATCTGCGGGGCTTTCTCAAAAGCAGAGTGTCCGGTCCGCTGAAGTTGCACCACGAGTTCCGCGTCACCGTGGCTGATTGTCCGAACGCATGCTCCAGGCCGCAAATCGTGGACGTGGGAATCATTGCCGCGCTGCGTCCCGAAGTATCGGCTGACGCGTGCTCGTTTTGTGGACTGTGCGTGGATGTCTGCAAAGAGGGGGCCGTGACGCTGCCTGACCAAGGAGGCGCTGTGGCGATCGATTCCCATCTGTGCGTGTCGTGCGGTCAATGTGTGCGTGCTTGCCCCAATGGGGCCGTCGTTGAGAAAGAGCGCGGATGGAGAGTGCTCTTGGGTGGAAAGCTCGGCCGTCATCCGCAGTTGGGCTTGGAATTGCCTGGGATTTATTCCACCGATCAGGTTCTCGAAATCGTTCACGCGTGCGTGGATCATTTCATGGAACACAATGTTGAAGGAGAGCGGTTGGGGGACATCCTCAATCGAACGGGTTTGGGATTCTTGGCAGAGAAATCGGCCAAACAAAAAAAGCAAAAAAAATGATGTCCCCTTGATCTAAGTCAAGGCCTGTCAGCCAAGTCGTTGTTATCTTCTGAAGAAAGGATGAAGCCTCACTCGGCTCATCGCAGTCAAACCCCGGAGGGAGTACAAGGAGGGAAGGAGCATGGATCCGAAGATGTTTTGCTATCAGTGTGAGCAGACGGCAGGCGGTATAGCCTGCACAAACGCCGGAGTGTGCGGAAAGTCGCCGGAAGTGGCGGCGCTCCAAGATCTTCTAACCCATGCGCTTAAGGGATTGTCGCTCTATGCCGTGGAAGGACGGAAAGTGGGCGTTGTTGATCCCAAAGCGAACGTATTCACTGTGCAGGCACTGTTCCAGACGCTGACCAACGTGGATTTCGATCCGGATCGGTTTCCCCCTTTGATTCGCAAGTGCGTCGAGCTTCGGGAAAGCTTGAAGGAAAAAGTGAAAGCTGCCGGAGGAAACGTGTCCTTTCCTCATGTCGCCGCGAGCTTCAGTCCTGCCGCCACCATGGAAGGGATGATCGAGCAGGCCAAAGGGGTAGGGTTCAGCCCTGACCCAGCCATCGATCCGGACATCCGATCGCTCCAGCACACCTTAATCTTAGGTCTCAGGGGTGTGGCGGCTTACGCAGATCACGCGCAAATCCTCGGCCAGGAAGACGACACGGTGTACGGGTTTATTCATGAGGGCCTTGCAGCAACTTTGAGCTCCGAATTGACCCTGAATGACTGGGTAGGACTGGTCTTGAAGTGTGGGGAGATTAACCTCAGAACCATGGAGCTCCTCGACGCGGCGAACACAGGGACGTACGGACACCCGGAGCCCACGAAGGTTTCTCTGGGGCACAAGGCTGGGAAAGCCATTCTCATCAGCGGTCACGACCTGAAGGATCTCGAAGAGCTTCTGAAGCAAACCGAAGGGAAGGGAATCAATATCTACACCCACGGTGAAATGCTGCCCTGTCACGGCTATCCCGGCCTGAAGAAATACCCCCATCTGGCAGGACATTATGGGACGGCGTGGCAAAACCAGAAGAAGGAATTCGATGAATTTCCCGGCGCAATTCTGATGACCACCAATTGCATACAAAGACCCCGCGATTCGTACTTGGACCGCATCTTTACGACGGGTGAGGTGGGATGGCCTGGCAGTGTGCACATCAGCGACAAGAATTTCACCCCGGTGATTGAGAAGGCCTTGGCCTTGCCGGGATTTGGCGAGGACAGCAATGGAAAGCACGTGATGTGCGGATTCGGCCGCAACGCGGTCATGAGCGTGGCAGGCGCAGTGATAGACGCGGTCAAGTCGGGCGCGATTCGCCATTTCTTCCTTGTGGCAGGGTGCGACGGTGCCAAACCGGGAAGGAACTATTACACCGAATTCGTGGAAAAGGTCCCCAGCGACTGCGTAGTGCTCACACTCGCGTGCGGAAAGTTCCGTTTCTTTGACAAAGATCTCGGAGACATCGGGGGCATACCTCGGTTGCTCGACATAGGGCAGTGCAATGACGCGTACTCCGCTATTCAAATTGCCGTGGCTTTGGCCAACGCGTTCAATGTGGGAGTAAACGAGCTGCCCCTGTCGCTGGTGCTCTCCTGGTATGAGCAAAAGGCAGTGGCGATTCTTCTTACCCTTTTCCATCTGGGTATCAAGGGGATACGTCTTGGCCCGAGCTTGCCGGCCTTCGTGACGCCGAACGTGCTGGACGTGTTGGTGAAGAATTTCGACATTAAGCCCATAAGCACACCTGAAGAGGATCTCAAGGCACTTCTCGGATGAGACACACGCGGGAGGAGCCACGCTCCTCCCAAAGGTGCTCGCATTGACAAGAAGGGTGGAAGGAAGGGGAGTTGAGACCATGAAATGCCCAGGACAGGACCCACGTTTTTGGAAATTCGACGCCATATTCGATGCAGTATGTCCCAACTGTGGAAGTGCAGTGGAATTCTTTAAGGACGAGACCAGACGCAAGTGCCCCAAGTGCGGCCACAGGGTGCTCAATCCCAAGATGGACTTCGGGTGCGCGACCCACTGCAAGTTCGCCGAGGTCTGTTTCGGAGAAGACCTTCCGCCCGAGCTGATACAGCAGAAGGAGAACCTGTTCAAAGACCGCGTTGCCGTGGAAATGAAGCTTTACTTCAAGCAGGACTTCAAAAGGATAGGACACGCTGCAAAGGTGGCGAGATATGCGGAGAAGCTCGTCCTGGAAGAATGTGGCGATCCCGCGGTAGTCCTCACTGCCGCGTATCTCCACGACATCGGGCTGAAGGAGGCGGAGAAAAAGTATGGGAGCCGAGCCGCGGAGCATCATGAGGAAGAGGGGGTCGTCGTAGCTCGCGACCTGTTGGAAAGACTCGATGCCAAAGAGAATTTGATCGAAGAGGTGTGCGGCATAATCGGACGACACCACAGGCCGGGAAATGAAGACTCGGTGAACTTCAAAGTGGTCTACGATGCGGACAGAATAGTGAACTTGGAAGAATATGCGAAAAAGGGTGAGGTGGGTCCCGAGAAGCTCTTGGAGCTCATTGAGTCGGGCTTTCTCACTTCGAGCGGTCGAGAGCTGGCGCGCTCGGTCCTGCTTAACGGCGGAAACAAGCCCCAGGCAGCGGAGTAAGCCAGGGTCATTCGATATGAGGTGCAGTATCATGAAGGTGAAGCGGAAAATCATCGAGATAGACGAAGAACTTTGCACCGGCTGCGGTCAATGCATCATATCCTGCGCCGAAGGAGCGCTGGAAATTGTGGACGGCAAGGCAAAGCTGGTTGCTGACAAGTACTGTGATGGTCTTGGCGCATGCCTCGGTGAATGCCCCGAGGGAGCGCTCAGAGTTGTGGAGCGAGACGCAGAAGATTTTGACGAGCACGCGGTAGAAGAGCGCTTGGAAGACTTGAAAAAGCAAGAAGCAGCTCAACCTGCCATGGCGTGCGGGTGCCCTTCAGCGCAGATTCGGACCTTTACCCCCGAAAAGCGGACCAGGGAATCGGCAGCGAGCGCCGCGCACGAGACAGCCTCGGCTCTCACTCACTGGCCCGTGCAAATACGGCTCGTACCACCTACCGCTCCCTTCCTTAAGAATGCCGACCTTCTTGTGGCCGCGGATTGTACGCCGGTCGCGTATCCGGATTTCCACCGGGATTTTCTGGAAGGCAAAGTCGTACTGATCGGCTGCCCGAAGTTTGATGACGTTCAGGATTACGTGGACAGGTTCGCAGGGATTTTCTCTCATGCTTCCATCAACAGTGTGACAGTGGTGATTATGGAAGTACCCTGTTGTGGCGGACTGCCCATGATCGTTAGGCGAGCAATGGAAATCGCGGGCAAGTCAATTCCCCTGGAGCAAATAGTCATCAGCGCGCGAGGAGAGATCCTGCGGCGACAAAAGCTGGTTGCGTGATTTGATAGCGTGAGCGTGCATCTCATAGCGCGATTCCGTGGCGCCGGCATCTTTCCGGTGATTCTTAATCCGCGAAAAGTTACCGGCGAGACGCCGGCGCTACGGGAGACGCCTTATTTTCAGGTTGATTCTCACGTGAGCTTCACGGCCTGTTCATAGGCTTTTGATCTCGAATGAGGCAAGTCATACTGATTGAGCGGATTCGTAGAGCGAAGGCTCCCCTGGGGCACAATTTCGTAGCACCTGGATTTTGCCGGTGATTCTGGCCGGTTCCCGATCGAGAACAGCGTCGGTTGAGCACCGATCGGAGTGGCCTTTCGTTGAGTCCTATTTCTTCACTCTCGGTTCAGCGGCCGGAGGATGCACGATGCTCCTGATATCCGTGACCCCCTCCAGATTTGCCTGTAGTGCAAAGGTGTCGTACACCAGACCTGATACATTGTTGCTCTCGATCAGGCCGAATTTCACCATTTGGTCTGCAAGATACTGAATCTCGTCTCTCCGAGGGACAAAACGGTCGAAGACGAATCGGTTGGGCGGATTGTTCAGAGTGTATTGAACCAGCTCCAAAGGCTGGTTCCAGTACTCGGCTGCAATGGCTGCGGCCTCCATGGGGGAGGCCTTGGCCCAAAGCCCTGCTCTGGCAGCCCCCTCCACGAGGCGACGGACCCTGTCCGGATGCGCGTCGATGTACCGCTGGAGGACGATCACCAGGTTACAAATGAAGCCGGGCCAGACGTCCTCCACGTAGTGAAGCACGTCGGCAGCTCCTCCAAAAACGGATTTGGCGGCAAAAGGCTCACCCACGAAGTACGCGTCCAGGGCTCCCGATATGAGCGCGGATGCCATGTCCGGCGGATTCATCTCTACAATCTTCAGCCCGTTGCCCGAAAGCCCGTGTTTCTCAGCAAGCTGACGCGTTGCGATATTGTGTCCTGAGTACCGCATAGGCACAGCAATCGTCTTGCCCGCCAGGTCTGAGAAGGACCTCACTTTCAAATCTTTTCGACACACCAGAGTGCTCTCATGGCGGTTGCCGATGTACACGATCCTCGCGTCTGTGCCTTGCTGGTGAAGCACCACTGCCAAGGGAGCAATAATGAACGCGGCCTGGATGTCCCCATTTCGCAGCGCTTCTCCCATCTCCGCAAAAGATGAGAACTTCCGTGCCTCGAAACGCAGATCCGCGCTTGTCCGCGACGCTCGATCGAGAATGGGACAAGCCAGGTTCGTGATGACAGGCATGTATCCCATGCGGACGACCGGACGACTGTCGTGATCGAAGTTCACCTGGTAATGTAGCCACGAAATAAAAATTAGCCACCCGACGCTTACAAGCGCGACACGCCACCCCGTAGAAATACGGCTCAGAACCCGCGCCTGACTAAAGCGCATGATGCACTCCAAGCTCGTGGTACACGCTCTTGCGCAACTCTGACAGCTCTGGGTCACTCAGGAAGTCACGGGGATGGGGCGCTGTCAGCTCCACGTCGAGCTTCACCCGTGCAGGCCGCTCGGACATCACGACCACCCGATCTCCCATGGTCATGGCCTCATCGATGTCGTGGGTGATAAACACCACGGTTTTGCGGAAGTATTCATGCATGTTTATAATTTCTTCCTGCATTTTCAACCGGGTGAGGTAGTCCAGGCCGGCAAACGGCTCGTCCATAAACATGACCTCGGGGCTTACTACCAGGGCTCGAGCCAGTTCAGCGCGCCGCTGCATTCCCCCGGACAGTTGATGGGGATAGTGTTGCTCGAAGCCACTCAAATTCACGATGTCTATGTATTCCTGTACTCGCTCGTCCCTGGCCTTTTCGTCCTTCCAGTGACGCAGCCCTAGCCCTACGTTCTCCGCAACTGTTAACCACGGCAACAATCCGTTATGCTGAAACACAAATATGTTTTCCGACGACGGTCCGTTCACCTCTCTTCCGTCTATGGTAACAGAGCCGGAGGTCTTGCTATCGAAGCCCGCCATGATGCGCAGGAGTGTGGATTTTCCGCAACCAGAGGGGCCAAGGACGCAGACGAGCTCCCCATCCTTGCATTCCAGGTCGATCTCATCCAATACCAGAAGTGGCTGCCCCTGTTCCACACCCGGGCCGTTGAATTTCCGCCGCGTGGATCTACGCTCGAGAAACTCCTTGCGCAGCCGCTTTATCGCAATAAAGCCCATCAGACCGACCCCCAGGAGACGGACTTGATCCGGTTGAGCTGAACTATAACCCTGTCAAGGCAGATTCCTATCAGACCGATAGCAATCATTGCGTCCATCACGAAATCCATGCGCAGGGCGTTTCGAGAATCCAAGATCAGATATCCCAGGCCGGACTTCACTGCGATCATCTCTGCTGCAACTACCACGAGCCAAGCTATGCCCAAGCTGATCCGCAGAGCAGGGAGAAGCTGAGGGAGCACGGCCGGCAACATGATCCTGAATACCGTTTCAATGCGAGAAAAATTGAAATTAGCAGCCACCTGGAAGTACAGGGAATTGATGTGGTTAACCGCAGTGATCGTGGAAACGAGAAGCGGAAAAAAGCTCGAGAGGAAAATAAGAAAGATTGCTGGCTTGTCGCCTATGCCGAACCAGAGTAGAGCCAGAGGTATCCAGGCCAGAGGTGAGATCGGCCGCAGGAACTGGATCAGAGCGTTGAACATGTGCTGTCCGCTCTTCCACCGCCCCAGTATCATGCCTAACGGGACTCCCACCAGCACGGCCAGGTAAAAGCCAATCGTCACTCGGAACAGGCTCGCGACGGAATGCATGAAAAGCGTGCCGTTTGCGATCAGTTCCCACATGCCCTTCGCGGTAGCCAAAGGCCCAGGAAACACGGAAGGACTCCAACCGCTAAACGTGGCAGCCATCTGCCACAGCACGGCTATCACCACGAAAACCAGCACAGGCAGTACACGATCCCTGAGCCGCTCGACGTTCATAGCCCTCCTCGGAATGCTAATCGGGTCGTCGTGGTTCCGCTAAAACCTGAAAGCGTGCAGGATGAGAAGGGCGCTATGCAGCCCTCGCGCGCCTCCTTATCCTCCTGCCGGTCCATTGCTCCGGCCCCAACATACATTTCTAAACGAGGACGACGTTCCGGTCAAACAAATCCGATAATTAAGTGCCCCATTTCTTCAATTGGCTCGCGGATTCTGCGACGGCTCACAATCCGGCTTGCGCTCCCGAGGAGAGAACCCTGACAAGCCACGAGATTCAGAAGCTGCCTCGGGGATCCCGTTTCGCATGGAGGGCAGGTTTGGAACCTGCTCCCACATTGGTGTGGAGCATCGAGCGCCGCGGTGGAAGGCCCAGAGCGGCGGATGTCGGGCGGGTTGCAAACCCGCCGTTCCCTGAACAGGGCTGAAGCAAGCACGCGATATATTTGTGAAACGGTGTTCCGAGGGACGACGATCCCGCGAGGTACCGGCATAATCCGAAGAAACGATTCTCGCTTCGAGGGTTCAGGGCTGAACTCCGACTTAGCAGTTTTTTCTTGACGTCACGGCAATGTGTTGTTAGTGAACCATCAACCGAAGGATTCGGTTATTCTTACAAGTGTCTTGAAAAAGGCATTAAATATAGATACATGGGCACCGCGCGCTCGGCGACCGACCCTGCCGAAGTTCCTCCCACGGGAATCACGGCTGCAAACAAGAGGAGAGACAAGATGAAGAAAATCCTGGTGATGACCATGCTTTTCGTTGTGACGGCAGGAGTGGCCGCTTGGGCTGCCGACAACCCGCTGCAATTGGCCGACCAAGTCGTAGTGGATCGCACTACTCGCGATAAATCGGTGAATGATTACATCATGCTCACTCGCAACGAGATACAGCGTGCCTGGACTACTCCAGTTGAGGTGACGGGGCCGGACGCAGTGAAGGGACGGATTCGAATCAATTATGTTATTTCCCGAAGCGGCGCGCTGCGAAACCTGGAGCTGGTAAGCGGATCGGGAAACGCCGAGTTGGACCGTTCACTTATGGAAGCCATTCGCAATGCTGCGCCGTTTCCTCCCTTTCCTGAGGAGCTCCGGGCGCGCAGCATGTTAGTCCGCGCGCACTTCATCGTTGCCGATACTCCCACTGTAAGGGTCACCCAGGTTCAGCAAGACGTAAAAAAATCAATTCTACCGGAGGCCTCCTCATCAGACAATGAATCACCCGAAAAGAAGCTGAGCTGGGGATTGCCCGCCGGGACCGCGCAGCCATCCGCTGCGACCCCGGATCATGATATACCTGCCCCTCCGCCGACCAAGTCTTTCAAATGGGGACTGTAGTCGGAAACCTTCCATCTCTGTTCCATGGCGCCGGTTGAAAAGTGAGCTTCTCCGAGGCCGGCGCCATGCCCTAAACAGGTGCCACGGCGATTCCCCTGGTCCGGCGCCAGAACATGCGGCGAGCTCTCCGTTCAAGGAGCTCGCTTTTCCTGCACGTAAACCCCGAAAGACCGTTTCTCCCAGCCATCCGTGCTTCTGACACGCTGTCTTTTGCCAATCGCCGCCATTCCTGATACAAGGAAACATGGGCTCGACGGAGCCTTCACCGCCGGGGATTCGAGGCAGGTGTGAAGGATGAGCGAGCAGATTGGTCTGTCGGCCTCCATTGTGGCGGTAGCAGCGGTGGTTGAGGGCGCAGTACGCGAAATCATGCCCATAGCACAGGCCACGCTGATGCAACAGGGAACCCATCTTCCCACAGCAATACTCCATACGATGGAGGGGCTCGTACCCATCGTTCTTCCTTTCAAGAACGAAGCACAGAAGAAGGCGTTGGTTGCATTTGTCAAGACTCAGGCCCTCGAAAAACATGCCTTCGCAGTTACCTGCGTGACATGCGCGCGAGTGATTGATGCGAGGAATGGAACAGAAGAGGAAGCCCTGGTCCTTGCAACGTCCGTGCAGGGAGGAAGGCCGTACACTGTGACGATCCAATTCTGGCGAGCCGCAGATCGGTCCGTCGCCGGCTTCGGTGACGTGGTCGAAGGAGACGACGCTGCCATGCCGGGGCAAATGATGATATTCCCCGATTGGAGCGAGGAAACGCGACACTGACCTTTTGGTGCCGAGGTCCGCGGCGCTGAAGACGTTAGGGCCGTCGGAATAAGGAGATCAAGCCCTCCCAAGCTGCGTCAAACGGTTGGGGCTTGCATGCGGCCGACGGCCGGTATATAGAAGGTCTATCCCAGAACTCGAGCGAAGGCGAAGACAGTGCCGCGAATTGTGCCTGAGCCTGGAATCCGGAGTCTCAAAGAACAGGTTTGACAATGGCCGTAAATCCAAAACTTCTGGAAATCCTTGTGTGTCCCAAGTGCAAAGGGGACCTAGTCCTTACGGAAAAGAGCGACGGGCTCATCTGTCATGCATGCCGTCTCAAATACGAGATCAAAGACGATATTCCGATCATGCTGATCGATGAGGCAATCCAGCTCACGGAGGAGGAAGCTCGGCCACAGGAGTGACGCCGGGCGAAGCGGGCCCGCCGCGAATTGTGAGCACTGGCTCGGAGCTGGACGATGATTGTGGCCGCAGGGAAGAGCGAGGGACCGAAGTTCCGAATCTTCGGGGAATACCTCGTGTACTTGGTGTTTCGTTTTCTCGAGGAGGTTTTCTGCCGGATACCACGGGACGAGACCGCGATGGCTGCGGGGCGATTCTGTGGAAGGATCATGTTTGTCCTTGGCGGGGAGAGACGGAGAGTGGCCGTCGAGAACCTGACGCTGGCTTTTGGAGCGGAACGAACACCGGAGGAGATCAGGAGTATCGCTCGAAAAAATTTCGAGCATCTGGCTATGCTCGGGGTGGAGTTTTTTCGACTTCGGCGGTGGGACCAGGCGAAGCTGGCGGAAAAGCTCGTTTTCGATGGATGTTCAAACTTTAACGAAGCATGGTTGCCAGGCAGAGACGGTGTCTTGTACATCACTGCCCACATCGGATGCTTCGAAGTTCTTGCCGCTGCCAGCAGGTTTCTCGGGATCAAGGGGAACTTGATTGTGACCCCCGCGCCGAACAGGTTTGTCAACGACCGCATGTTTTTCAAACGGGGAGGAGAGGAGAGCGGTTTGCATATTCTCCCGCACAAGGGGGTTGTCCGCAAGGCCGTGAATCTTCTGGAAAGCGGAGATATGGTCGTGGTATTGGCAGACCAACGAGGCGATGATTCACGGCCGGTGTGGGTGGATTTTTTTGGCAGAAGAGTCTTGGCCAATGGGGTTTTTGCGAAGCTTGCGGTAGAGGGAAACGCCCGTGTTCACTCTCTTGTTGCTGTGAGACGGGAGGACGGACGGTACACTTGCGCATTTGGTGAGGAGATTCCCATTCAAGTTACGGGGGACCAGCAGGCGGACGTGACTGTCAATTCTCAGCGGTTCCACGAGGTGTTTGAACGCTGGCTGAGAGAGTACCCCGAGCAGGGATTCTGGATGCACCGCAAGTTCAAGAGAAAGGAAAGAGGAAGGTCGAAGGAGCGATCTCGGTACTTGATCGCTTCTCGGGCTTGATGTTGTGGCGTGAAAACAACTTCGTACCCTTGTCGGCAGAGCCTCCTGGCACACCACAGTGGGCAGGTCGGAATTTTACCCCTGGCGCTGACGCAGGGAGACTGCCGATCGCCTCTTCGGGAGAAACATCTCGCCCCTCGCTGACACGCGGGGCATGGCAACAATGAGACGCGGCATGAAGACAGGTAGCCTTCCCTCGCGGATCGTCGTGAGGGGAACAAACTGGGTGGGCGACACGATTATGAGCCTCCCCGCAGCCAAGGAGCTGCGGCGCATATTTCCGTTCGCAAACCTAACCTTCTGGGTGCCCGCAGGATTGGCGTCTTTGGTGCGTGCTACGGGAATTCCGGACGACATCATCACGTTTGGAGCGGACGCTGGGGGTCCCTTGCGTCGTCCCTTCCGCATGAGAAAGGTAGTGGCATCCGGAGCCTTCCACATGGCTGTCCTGTTTCAGAATGCTTTCGAGAGTGCCTTTACCGCGTGGCTGGCAGGAGTCCCATTGCGGGTTGGTTATCCGAGGGACCTGAGAGGACCGTTCTTGAACCTGCCGGTCTTGTTGACCCCGCAGATTCGGCAGAAACACCAGGTATTCTACTACCTGGCGATCACCGAGCATCTGGAAACTGTTTTTCGAGGAGAGGCCCGGAGCGAGCCGATCACGCCCAATTGCTCGATCCCCCTGGATGCGGTTTCCATTGAGCGGGCAAGAAATCTGCTGTCCTCGACGGGTATCGAGGGTGTAGGCCCTGTCTTTTCCCTGTGCCCTGGGTCGGTCAACTCCGAGGCGAAACGCTGGCCTCCGGAATACTTCTCTTGCCTCGGAGACCAGTTGATCGAACGGATGGACGCCCGCATAGTCTTCCTTGGAGCCCCCGACGAACGGGATCTCATAGACAGCATCGTCTTGGGAATGAGATCCCGGAGGAAAGCGGTGAGCTTTGCCGGACGGGCCGATATGGTCACGTCCATGGCTATCATGAGCATGTCGCGCGTGGTCATCTCCAACGATACGGGAAGTGCCCATTTGGCAGTGGCTGCTGGGGCAAAGGTTCTCACGATTTTCGGCCCCACCTCGCCGGGAGCCACCGCTCCGTACGGCTCTGGAGTGCACGTTATTCACGGCGAAGCCTCCTGCGCGCCGTGCAAGCACTTTCGTTGCCCTCGCTCGGACCACCAGTGTATGCGCAGCCTTCGACCGGAAGCCGTGTTTCGACAAGTGGAATGGATACTTCTTCCACAGTCGCGGTCAAAGGCTCGGTAGCCCGTCCATGCCGAATGAAAGACACAATGTGAGAAGAACACTGCGTTCCCAGGTGCCCGGGGAGCTCGTACCTGTTCCCAGTGCTCAGTCAAGGAGCGTGCGGTCCAGCGCGTCATTCTTGCCCTTTATTTTGACAGGCGAGCCGCGGAGGCGCTCATGGCTCCTCTGATAAGCGTGATTGTTCCCACGTTCAATAGGGTGAGCCTCTTGCAGGAAACGATCCAATCCGTACGAGAGCAAAGCTTCCGAGATTTCGAGATCATTGTGGTCGACGACGGATCCACGGACGGCACGCTGGAATGGCTGAGGAGCCAAGCAGATCTCCAGGTAGTCTCTCAGCCGAACCAGGGGATTGCTACGTCTCGTAACAACGGCGCCGCCCGGGCCAGGGGAATGTGGCTTGCGTTTCTCGATCATGACGATCTGTGGGCAGTCGACAAGCTGAAAGTGCAGGTGGAATACGTTCGAGAGAATCCGGAGATCGCGCTGGTCGCGGCTCGACACGTGAGACTGGGGTCCCGCTTTCGCGACACCAAGGCACCGAAATGGATTAAGGGAGACCTGCTCGTGAAGGTCTACTCGGAGAGCTTCATACACACGTCGTCAGTCATGATACGAAAAGACGTGTTTAAGAAAATAGGTGGCTTCCCGCCCCAATATCGGTTCGCTGATGAGTTTCACGTCTGGCTGGCCATTGCCCGGGACTATCCTATCGCGTACGTGGATCGGCCCCTCGTGTTCATTCGGTTTTACGAATCCAATACCAGCCATAATCGCGTTGGGGTCAGGACGGACACCTATGATATCCTGCAAAAGCACTACGACCCGAATCGCATCCCTTGGCGCGTCTATAAGAGAACCATGTCGGACCACGATATCTCATACGGTCGTGCCTACCTGGCAATCGGGAATCTCCCGGAAGCCTGCAAATGGTTTGCGAAGTCTGTGGAGCGCACTCCGTTGCGACCGCGCAGTTGGCGCTACTATGTGAAGTACCTTCTGGCGAGCGTGCTGACGAGGATGAGTCGATGAGGACAAAGCCGACCGTCCCGGCATCGGTGCCGTCCGGAACACCTAATAGCTCGAATTTCGCCTGGTCGGTACATGTTCATCCAAAGGCAGCCGAAATCCTCAAGCTCGACCATTCGGAAGCCATTCCCGACATCGTCAGGCAAGCTCTGGCCGAGCACAGACGGCTCATTGCAATGGGATCCACCTCCGTGCTCAAGGATGCACCTGAAAGCGCAGTGACCAGGGTGAGCTTGCCTGGTGTCCCTCCTGTCTGCGTGAAGGAATTTCGCTGGAGGGGAGCCATGCACGGCATGAAATCACTCTTCAGGGCCACGCAGGGAACAAGAACGTTTGCCAACGGATGGCGACTCAAAGAATCGGGCTTCTCCGCAGCCGCTCCCCTTGCCCTAGTGCGAGAGAGATCGATGGGAATCGTCCTGGGAGAATGGGTCATCATGGAGATCATGCCACGTTGCCTCGAGCTGGATCGGTACTTGGTATCGAGGATTCGCAGTGACTGGAGCCCTGAGGAAAAGCGGTGCCTGGCTCGGATGATGGGCCGATACATAGGGTCCCTGCATTCTGCAGGGATATTTCATGCTGACCTCAAGACGTGCAACATCCTCGTTTCCGAAATAAGCGCAGAGGAGGGCCACACTGAGCACTCGGGCGAGTGGACGCCGACCAACCCCGGGGGTGGACTGCGCTTCTCACTCGTGGATTATGACCACGTTACGTTTTCCAACGCTGTCTCCTCGCGCAAGAGGATCAAGAACCTTGTTCAGATCTTCCTCTCCATGCCCACGGCCGTAGCGGCTGGTGACAGGCTTCGCTTCCTCCACGAATACGCTCTCCATGTCGGATTGAGCGTGGCTGAACGGCGGAAAACAGCACTTCAAGTTCTTAAAGCTGCACGAGGTAGAGACATCCTCTACGTGGGGTTTGACGGGGACATTGTGGAGCAGTGGAATTGGGGCGATACTAGCGATCCAAAATGCTCCCTGTGAGCGATCGCGTATCTGGTCATCGTCCCCGTTTCCTTTAAACACGTGCAGACCATTGAGACAAACCGATCGAAGAGATCGGGTTTCTCATCAATCACCGCGAGGAAGCGGTGGGCCATTCCGGAAGGATTCGCCGAGGCTGGAGACCACTCGACCTGCGCCAATGTCATGTCTCCGAACAGCTTGACGAGCATCCGATCCACCCGGGGAGCGAGACGGGCCGCATACCTGGAAGCTAATTTCATTGCTTGGTGCACCGGTTCATCACCTTTCGCGCACGAGCCGTCGAGGGCATTGAAAAGCTCCGGATACGAGCGTTTCTTCGCAGTTTCGTTCAAGAGGAAATGGACGAATCCCTCGAACAGATGATGATGGGTCTTGAGCACGTCTCCAGCCACCTGAAGCAAGCCTGTCGAGATCCGCAAGGACAAATACCGTTTCAACACGGTCGTCACCGAGGGAGGAAAAGCTCGGGCGTGATAAGGCTGAGTGATGTCCTGCAAGTAATGCATGGCCCACGCCGTGAATCGCCACCCCCAGTAATGAGCTCCCGTACGGAACGCCAAGTCTGCCAGGGCGAAGAAAGTTCGGCACCGCAATTCTACGAAGCTTTTCGCGAGCACAGGCACGAGAGTGTAGATGAGGCTATGCTCATGAAAGAAAGCCATATGAAACTGTGCCTGGGAGCTCGGTCCTCTCTCAACGCCGAACGGCGCTTTCCCATAAGAATATCCGTGCTGAACGTACAGGTCCTGGTCCATCCCCCAGTCAGGCTCGTCCCCGTACGTGAACAGCACGTCCCACGCCGAAACGGTCCCTCCGGGTAGCGCGTCGACGTACAGTCCGCCCGGTGGACCTTCCCGCGAAGGGTCATGCTCCAAAGGCAGGTCGACCTCGCCTGGCTTCATCAACCGCACGTACGCCCGTTTAGTGCGGGGATGGAGCTGGAAAGCCCGGTTGAATTCGTCGTCGGTGATTGGGGCGGCCGCGGACTCATGCGGCACGGTGTTTCCGGTGGAGGCCTCGAGAAGGCTCCGGTACCAGTCGATCAAATGGTCCATTTCTTCTATCGCTGACTCGAGGAAATCCGAAAGTGGAACGACCACGAGGGGGGTCTTCAACTCCGGGATCTCGCAGGATCTCAGTGCTGCGAGGGACAATAGGGCATGTGAATTCCACGAGAGACGCCTCATGACACTGCTTCGTCCAGGTAGGCGGAGAGATCTGCATCGGAGCTCATAGGCAGACCCAGTGATGATCGCCACACATATGGCGATTCCATGCACAGATATATTCGAGCATCAGGAGAATGGCTCCTGATCCTGTCTGCCAACCTCCGATATACCGCGATCCGACGATCCGCGGTCACGCGGCTTTTTCCGTCCAGACCTCGGACGAACGCGTCGTGGAAATACGGCACAGGGCCGAAGCGGTCAAGCGACACTTCTTTAAGAGCGGGGACAAATCTAAGCACTCCGAGCGACAACCACGCGATCCTCTCCCGGTCGACTTTCGCAAAAATGGCATCTACGGTCTGAAAGTAATCTTCCTCCCAACCGGAATAGGGGATGATCGGGTCGAAGTGGAAGCCGACCCGGTACCCGTGGCGCTGCGCCCTCGCTGCAGCGCCTATGCGGCTCTCCAGCGGAGTGGCACGCAGCTCTTCACTCCTGCTTACGGGCAATGCATTCACCGAGAAGCTCACGATAATCCGGTTGGAAGGCTCGAGGTTCAGAAGAGGTGCAATGAAGTCGGTCTTTGTCTTTATCTCGAGCAATACGTTTGCCGTGTCTCTCAGAAGTCCCACCAATCTGGCGGCATATCCCGTCAGTGGCTCGAGAGCGAGCGAGTCTGTGAATTCACCCGTGCACAGGCGATGAGCTCGATCGGGATAATCATCAAGATGTTTCTTGAGATCACGCACCAGGTCGTCCTGATTGACGAAGACCTCAAGGACAGGCCTGTTGAAATAGACTTGAAGCGCGCAATAGCGGCAGTCCATCGGACAGCCCTGACCAATATGCACGATCTGCAATCCGCAGCATACATATGCGGGCGTACCGGGGCAGGGCTTCACGAATGCGCCTCGGTGCCTTAGGAGCCTCAAAATTCTCTTGCCTCTGAGCAGTGGGTCTGCTTCGAGCTCGATGGCTGCTCGAGCTTCTGCTATCTCCTTCCCAACGAGCACCCTGGCTGAGGTGAGCTTTCGGCACACCTCGCGGGTGAGAGGTTCCTCAGCCGCATCCTCGTCGATCCAAATCTCGTCAATGGGAAATCGCATTAGCTCAACCCATTTGGCAATCACGGAAGTAAGGGACCGTACACGTCAGCGAGCTCCAGTTGTTGCATCATATGTCGGCATTCTTCAGAGCCTCAATGATCTTGCGTGCGCGCACCCGGTCGGAGGCTCTGACCTCGATCGTGCATTCTTCCGTCTCGAATCCATGATCATGCCGTATCCTGACATCTCGAGGAAGGTCGCACTCCCGAACCCATTCCTGGACTTCCTGTTCCCGGCGGTCCAGCTCGGGAAACCTGTACGACCTGAGGAGCGTGCGGAATCGTGCCGCTTTCTCGGGGACCGGGTGGTCCGCATCTTCCAGGATCCTACCAAACGAGCTCAGGGCGAGAATCTCCCCGATAGACTTCTGTTGCACCACGGTCCAATCGAATAGGCCGGCGATCACCTCATCACTGGTGTTTGCATTCAGCCTCAGGTCCTGAACCAGGCTCATCAAGATTTCTCGGTCTGCAGAATTTAGGTGAGAAAGAATGACAGCGGTTTTTTCCAGGAGGCGGCCGGTAGCAACCGCAGACAGAATCGGTCGCTCGAGCCTTCCGACGCGGCAGAGGCGCTCGATACGAGGCCCCCGGGGGGGCACACTCAACACAGGGAGGAATCGGGAACACACGGTTTCTTTGGAAAAGAGCTCCAGCAGGCGATTGACTACTACGGCCGTGGTGGCGGAATCGCTGATGCGCAAGCAATTGTCCCAGAAAGCCAGCTCGTACCCGTCCTGCTCCGGCATTGAAGAGGGGAGGGGGCGCACCTGGATTTCGGCCCACCCAAGATCTTGTGCCACCTTCAGCCTTCTCCGTCCAAGAACCGGGATCATGCCCCCGTCGGACTGCTCTTGAACCACAGGGGCATTCAAGATTCCCGCGCATTTGATGGACGTCTCGAGCGGCTTGGATTCACCGAAAAAGGGAATCTCATACGTAAGGTCGTTGACCCGCACCCGTTCCAAACTAATGGTCACTGTGACCGTATGCTCGAGCCAGTTCACGATATGCTTCAGCTTCCTCCTTTTTGCCCCGTTTGATGCACCCTTCGGCCACAATACCACACTTTCTGATCAGCTCTCTGATGGCTGCTTCCCTGTAAGGCTCCGAGAGTCTTGCATCCAGGAGAATCTTCTCCATGGCTCTGATCCTGTACCGATCTATGGCCGGCGTAATTTCCGAAAGCTGGTTTTCGCAGCCTCCATGCTTTATCACGAGGGGCTCGGGAACGAAGGACACCTCGTGGAACGCGGTGATCCTGAGCCACAGGTCGTAATCCTCCGCTGCGGGAAGATCCTCATCGAACCAGCCGACCGTGTCGAGGAGACAACGAGAGATTACTACTGCGGACGGACTAATGAGACACCTTTCGAGAGCACGCTCGAAGAATCGTCCGCCTTGCTTTCGATGAATGGCTTTCTGACGAACGAGAATGCCGTCCCTGTACCAGATTTCGTCGGTGTGGCAAATGAAGTGACCGCGAGAATACAGCGACACTTGCTTCTCCAATTTGGACGGAAGCCATTCGTCGTCGGAATCGAGAAATGCGATCAGGTCTCCCCTAGACGCCCTGATCCCGGTGTTGCGTGCCGAAGACACCCCTCGGTTGTCTTGCCGAATAAATCGAGCTCTCCCACCGAGCCTGGAGACTACCTCCCCTGTGTCGTCCGCGGACCCGTCATCCACGACGATAAGCTCATAATCGGAGAATGTCTGAGCCATGACGGAGGCTATCGCTCTACCCAGGACTCTAGCCCTGTTGAACGTGGGGATGATCACTGAGACAAGGGGCACGACGTTTATCAACTCCCGAGGTGGTCGCAAGCAGGTCATGTCTCCCAGTAGCCTGGGATCCACGAGGCGAACAAAGTGAGTATACCCGAATCCGGAACTCGCCAAAAGTAATGTGCCATTTCACTTCCGGAACAGCGGCAGTCGCGATATTCCTCCACTGGGTACTTGCGGACAACACCGGTCTTTCGGCCCGAGTAGATCGGCATCTCTGTTACCCGACTTCCGGCGCGGATTCGTTGGCTTGGGCCGGCAAAATTCAGAGCCGAGATGAACCGGTCACGGTGCTTACAACATCACGGGGACCGCGCGGACCTGATCGGCGTAGGCTGAAATCTCTGGTGGGGCTTTGCCTATGCAACCCGTAGTTGGAGGTGAGTCCTCTTGGTGGGACGAGCGTCCCGCCAGTCATTGGTAAACGGGAAAAACTGATATCATCATTTGCAACCTCCACAATGAGCCCCACCGAAGGAGCACGGGCAGGTTTCAGAAACTGTCTCAAGACTCCGAAAGAGGCCAAAATCCTAGATCGCGGGTCAAAAAAAGTGAAAAACCTCGTTGTTCTTGAGAGATCAAGAAGATAGAATGCTTTTGTCAAAACGATTCTATCACCAACGAGGTGACGTGATTATGACACAAGGGCTCCTTCCTTT
>Ga0067045_1003702_pt1 | contig 18965 bp, 13 predicted proteins | sample TerdegcTABiofilm_FD_59184 | JGI IMG/M metagenome (GOLD analysis project Ga0067045, IMG submission 59184) | Combined Assembly of (Gp0054472, Gp0054536) Wastewater bioreactor microbial communities from Singapore -Terephthalate degrading... | reverse complement strand
CGGACGGCATTTACGGTTACGAGACTTATAGGGCCGTCATCAGCTTTCAGAGCAATAACGGTCTCCCTGCGGACGGGGTAGTGGGCCCGGCCACGTGGGATGCTCTCGGCTTGAGCGCTCCTGTGGAGGCGCCGGCTGTTTCCAGGGGCGCGGCCACCGACCGGGGTGATATTACTTTGCTGGCGCGGGTGATTGAAGGAGAAGCGGCTGACGAGCCCCTGCTCGGCAAGGTAGCTGTCGGCGCGGTCATATTGAACCGGACAAAAAGCGCTTCTTTCCCGCGCACGGTCAGTGACGTAATTTTCCAGCCGGATGCGTTTGAGTCGATCAGCAACGGGCAGGCTTACCGGCCTTTGAGCCAGGAATCGCTTCAAGCCGCTCAGATGGCCATGAGCGGGTACGACCCGTCGGGCGGGGCGCTCTTTTTCTGGAACCCGGCCAAAGATGTGAACCCCTGGGTATGGTCGCGCGATGTCGTCACTCAAATCGGAAACCACGTTTTTGCGCGGTGAGGAGGTATTGGAGTGAAAAAGTGGATTTTTGCGACTGTCATCTGCCTGATGACGCTGGCGGCGGCCGGTTCCTGGGGCTACGGCCAGTACACGGCCAACCGTAAGCTCGAAAACTATTTGAGCAATAAGTACCAGCGAGCGTTTTACGACCTGGCAGGCCAGGTGCAGAGCCTGGAAGTGCTCCTGTCAAAGAGTATGGTAGCTTCTGATCCGCGCCTGGACAGCGCTCTTCTGATGGAGATCCGCCAGCAGGCGGCCTTTGCCCAGTCCAACCTCGGCCAGCTGCCTCTTAACGACGCCCTGGCCGGGCGGACGGCCAAGTTTTTGACTCAGGTGGGCGATTATGCCGGCAGTCTCGCCCGGCAGGTTAATCAGGGCGAGGCTATCGATTCCAGGCACTGGGATACTTTGAACAGTCTTTACGAGCAGTCGGCGGCCTTAAACCGCGAACTGCAGGGAATGCAGGAAAGTGTGGCTCAGAATAACTTTTACTTCGGCGAAATGGTGCGCCAGGTCAGGAATAAACTGCAAAAGGCCCCGGACAGCCTGGCGCGTACAGACTTTCAGGCAATGGATAAGCAGATGCAGCGCTACCCTGCGCTGATCTACGACGGGCCTTTTTCAGAGCACCTGGAACGGACTGAACCGAAGGATTTAAGCGGCCTGAACGAGGTAGACGGGGCGGAGGCAGAGCGAAGGGCGATTACATTTATTGACAGGCAGGACGGGGCCGGCTATCAGGCCAGGGTAACGGGAGAAACCAACGGGCGCATACCAGCCCACCGGGTGGAGGTGACTTCAGACAGGGGGGACGGCGCTGTGACCGTGCTGGATGTGTCCCGGCAAGGCGGCAAAGTGATCTGGATGATGAACTCGCGGCCGTTGGGGGAGCAGAAATTGAGCATCGACGAAGCGCGGCAGAAGGCTGCACGGTTTTTAGCAGACCGCGGCTTCGGGGAGATGCGCTCCACTTATTTTCTGCGCCACGGGAATTCAGTTACCTTTAATTTTGCGGCGGTGCAGGATGGTGTTACCATTTACCCCGATCTGGTCAAGGTGACAGTAGCCTTGGATAACGGTGAAATTATCGGAGTGGAAACTTCCGGCTACCTGATGAACCACCGGCAGCGGGTTCTGCCCAAAGCAGGTGTGTCGCGCGAGCAGGCACTTGCGGTGGTCAACCCGCGGCTGAAAGTATCAGGTGGGAACCTCGTGCTGATCCCAGACGGTGTTTCGGAGGAAAAACTTGCCTACGAATTTCACGGCAGGCTGGGGGAGGACTCTTACCTGATCTATGTTAACGCGGTCAACGGCCGGGAGGAAAGCGTCTTGAAGCTGATCGAGACGCCGGGCGGCACGCTGACGATGTAGTAATGATAAAAATTTATAAATATGATGTAATGAAAACGCGATTGCGGCGTATTTACAAATAATCGGTATAAAGTAATGAAGGCGGGACATCCGGCCAGACCCCATAGCAATGCGGCCGCAACCAGTGCTGTGCGGCTGCGGGCTGAGTTTAACGCTTAAAGAGGTGGAGACAAAATGGGTGAGAAAAAAATGGCCGAACGCTTCTGCCGCGATGTGGATGGGATTTTGCTGGGTACAGGAGCAGGTCAGAATCTGGCCGGCACGGCGTCGGAGGAGTACAGGAGAGCTGTTGACCTGGCCAGGACCCTGGCGGAGGAGGATTTCAGCGGCGAGTGCCGGGTACGTCAGGTTCTGCGGCTCCGCCTGCTGGATATGTTTGCTGCGCGCGGAGTAAATCGGCTGAAAAAAAATGAAAGTGATGATCTGGAGCTTGGCGATGAAGAGCTGGAAAATGTAGCCGGTGGTGTTGGAAAAGAACCGAAAGGATCCTGTTCTTTGTGCGGCTGTAAACGTGAAGCCACTGCGATACCGGGTGAAATCTGCCCTGACTGCGGCCATCCCCGGGATTGTCACCCCCTGTGACTGTCAAACAAAACCGGGCCATTAATCAATTGTGAATAAAAAAACCACAGGTTGCAGCACTGCCGATAAGGCATTTTTTTTTGCTTTTTTTGAAAAAGATTAGGAAAAAAAAGAGGATCGGGAAGGAAATAAACTAAAAAAGAAGAAAAAAAATTGATGTAACTTCTATCACAACCAGCCCAGGCGAATATTTTGGGTATATAGATTTAAACTGCTCGATTTAGCCTCAGGGAGTGTGTTATATGAGTACCATTGAAATATTGCCTGGCGAGGCAGAACTGGTGGCGCGCGCCGCTACCGATCAGGATGCTTTTGCTGCGCTCTATGATTTTTTTCTGCCGCGCATATACAAATACATGCGCTATCGTGTCGGTGACATAAATGAGGCGGAAGAACTCACCAGCCAGGTCTTTGAACGGGTCCTGGGCAGAATCGGCAGCTACCGCCCCGAGCGGGGCCCTTTTGCAGCCTGGCTTTTTGCTATCGCCCACAATACTGTCGTCGATTACCAGCGCGCCCAGAAGCGCCGCAGCCGGGTTCCGCTTGAATTAATACGGGAAACAATATGGGAAACGGCATGCACTGCCGCCGGGCCGGAAGAGACAGTAATCCGCAACGAAAGAAGGGAGAAAATTTTATCTGCCCTGTCCCGCCTGAGCGACCGGGAGCGGAACCTGATAGCCCTTAAGTTTTCTGCGGGTCTGACCAACCGGGTTATAGCTGAGATGTCCGGCCTGACGCGAAGCAATGTAGCTGTAATTCTGTACCGTGCCGTGCGGCGGCTGCGCGCTGAACTGGACCTCGAGATGTAATTAAAAAGCTTTTTTTTATTGTTATCATTAACATTCAGACCCCCATGCTGATTGTGAGGCGCAAATTATTTTCAGGGTGTAATGAATTTTTTTATGTTACGGGGAGTGTAAAATGAGAATTACTGTTAAAGAATTACCGTCGGGGAGTACATGAAAAAAACGGAGGAGCAGGTTATTTGTACGTGATCAGCCTGCGGTGGAGGAAAAAAGGAATGACAAAAAGTAACGGCTGGAGAAAAAAATTATTCCTGCTGGCGGGTTTTATATTACTGTTTATTTTATCAACCCAGTTGACGGGTTGTTCTAATAGAAGCGGCAGGGAGGAGATTGTCATCGGCCTGGCCTGGCCTTTCGCCACGAAAAACAGCATGCTCAAGGAAGGGGTCGAACTGGCTGTTGACGAGATTAACGGCCGGGGCGGCATTAAGGGCAGGAAAATACGTTTGGTGGAAAAAGATGATGAAGGTACCATTACCGGCGGTGTGAACGCTGCCCATTCTTTTGTTAAAATTCCCAACCTCGTGGCGGTGATCGGCCACAGGGCCTCTTTTGTCTCCATCGCGGCCTCGGCAGTTTACGAGGAAGCCGGGGTGGTGATGCTGTCCCCTGCCTCAACGGCCCCCAATCTTACCCAAAGGGGGTATGAATTGGTTTTTCGCAATATTCCCAGCGACGATGAAATCGCCAGGCAGCTGGCCTTGTACGCTGCCGGGCGCGGTCACCGCCGGATGGCGATTTATTATTCGGAAGATTCCTATGGCCTGGGCCTGGCCAACTCCTTTGAGGACCATGCCAAAAAAGCGGGCATAAAAGTTGTTGACCGTATTTCCTACTACGCGGATCAGGAAGACATGGCCAGGCTCGGCGAAAAGTGGAGGGCCCTCGATTATGACGGAATATTTGTGGCCCATTACATGCCTGACGGAGCGGAATTCATAGCCGACGCGGCAAAGGCCGGCATCACGGCGCCGTTTCTAGCCGGTGACGCCATGGACACGCCGGAGCTTTACAAAATTGCCGGAAAAGCTGCGGAAGGCGCGGTGGTGGGTTCCATTTTCAACCCTGGGGACCCCCGGCCGGAGACAAAACAGTTTATTGAAAAGTTTTTAGAAAGAAACAACACCGCGCCCACTCCTTATGCGGCCCAGGGTTATGACGCCGTTCACCTGCTGGCCGCGGCCATTGAAGAATCCGGTTCCATGGACCCGCGGGCTGTGGCAGGGAAACTCCGGACCTTTAAGGACAGGCCCGGGGCGGCGGGCACCCACACCTTTACGGAAAACGGCGATGATGTGGGAAACCTGGTTGTTAAAAAGGTCATTCACGATGGTGAATTTCAATTCATTGATTGACGGGTGACAAAGAAGATGAGGCAAGATTTATTTCGCAAGGTGGCCCTTGACAAGCTATCCTCCCCGGAACAGCTGGACCAGCTTGTTACGGTTGTCAGCCCCAGGGCGTGGCTTGCCCTTGCCGCTGTCGGCGCCATAATGGTTACAGCCGCATTGTGGGGTATTTTCGGGAATATTCCCACCAAGGTATACGGTCAGGGAATTGTGACGAAAAGTTATGGTGTGTATAACATCCTTCCCGCCGGTTCGGGCCGGATTACCGATATCAGGGTTTCGGTGGGGGACGAGGTGAAAAGGGGGGACGTGGTTGCAAGAATTGAGCAGCCCCATCTGGTGGAGCAAATTAACGATTTGAAGGACCAGCTGGAGAATTTAAAAAACCTTGATGTAAATGGAGCCGGCCCGTGGGAGAAAAAACTGTTGGGGTCGGAGCTGTACGAACTGTACGAACTGGCCGGGAGAATCAGGGAGACAAGGGCTTCCCTGCCCTATGAGGAAGCCAACTATAAAAATGCGGTGTCCGGTAAAGAGCACGAAATAGAAATTGCCGAAATAACCTTGAACCAGGCCAGGGTCAATGAAGCAAACAAGCAAGAATATGTTGATAAATTAACCCGGCTTTATCAAAACGGCGCGATTTCCGAAATTGATATGACCAGCGCCAAAAAAGATCTGGAACTGCTGCGGTTACAAACCCGGGCGGCCGAAGAAGAACTGGCCAAATTGACGGCGGGTGAGTGGGAGGAAACCATCATCACCTACAGGGCGAAATTGCAGCAGGCGCAATTGCAGTTGCAATTGCTGGAGGAACAGTTTGATACCAAAAAGGCGATAAAGATTGCGGAGACGGAAGAGAAAATTAAAAAGCTGCAGGATGAGCTGGACCTTGCCTCGGAAGTGGTTTCCCAAGTGGACGGGCGGGTATTGGAAGTGAAGTGCGGCAAGGGTGATCTTGTTCAGCCTGGAATACCCCTCTTCAGTCTGGAGCGCCAGGGAAGGACGATAAAAACAGAAGTGGTGATGTACGTGCGGGCGGAGGAAGGAAAAAAGATCATGCCGGGTATGGAGGCGATGATTTCGCCAACCACGGTCAAAAAGGAAGAATACGGATATATGCTGGGCAGGGTGGTTTCGGTGTCCGAATATCCCGCCACCGGCCAGGGGATGCTGCATACCCTGGGCAATGAAGATCTGGTGCGGAAGCTTGCCGCCCAGGGAGCTTCCCTGGAGCTGCATATCGATTTAATTACCGACGACTCCAACCTGAGCGGTTTTAAGTGGTCTTCCCCCAAAGGGCCCCCGCTGAAAATCAACAGCGGCACCCTCTGCGACGGTTCGGTGAAAGTTATGGAACAAAGACCGGTCAGTCTGGTCATTCCCGCCCTGAAAAAAGCTCTCTCATTAGATTAATTGTAACTATATCAGTTAACAACCAGGTGTGGGGGGTACGGTGTTATCGTTAGCGAACGAATTGCGTAGCGCCGGTGACAGCACTCCGCGAAGCTGAGGATGCGAAATTGGGGCGCGGACATGGACGTCCGCGCCAGCCTTCACTGAACCAGGACGGTGAATTGAAGGCGGCCCAATTTCGCCCGAAGCGAGCTGTAAGTGCTGTCGGCGCGAAGCAATGGATTGAGCGGTGATAACGCTGTGCCCTGATAGTGGTTTCACTGAACATTTACGATTAATTTAATGAAAACCGATGGGGGGAATGCGGGAGTGGAACGGGTAAAGGTTCCCACCGTGCTGCAAATGGAGGCCGTGGAATGCGGGGCGGCTTCCCTGGCCATGGTTTTGGCCTACTGGGGCAGGTACGTGGCGCTGGAGGAGCTTCGCGTCGCCTGCGGTGTTTCCCGGGACGGCAGCAGGGCCAGCAACATTTTAAAGGCGGCGCGTAAATATGGTCTGGAGGCCAGGGGCTACCGGAGGGAACCGGACGATCTGAGGCGGATGAAACTCCCTGTCATTATCCACTGGAACTTCAATCACTTCCTGGTGCTGGAGGGTTTCGGCAGGGACAAGGTTTTCCTCAATGATCCCGGAAGCGGCCCCAGAGCCGTTACAGAAGAAGAGTTCGATCAGTCCTTTACGGGAATTGTGCTGGCCTTTGAACCGGGTCCGGATTTTGTTAAAAGCGGCGGCAAGCCGGGAATACTGGCAGCATTGAAAAAGCGGCTGGATGGCCTGCAGGGGGCCCTGGCCTATGTCATCCTGGCGGGGCTGTTGCTGGTCGTTCCAGGTCTTGTAATCCCCGCTTTTTCAAGGGTTTTTGTGGACGATATACTGCTTGGCGGTAAAGGGAACTGGCTTGTTCCCCTGCTGCTGGGAATGGGTTTTACAGCGGCGTTAAGGGGTATATTGACCTGGATCCAGCAATACTACCTGGTCAGGCTGGAAACCAAAATCGCCCTGAACACCACGGCCCGGTTTTTCTGGCATGTGCTGCGGTTGCCGGTGGAGTTCTTCACCCAGCGGTATGCCGGTGATATCTGCTCCCGGGTGCAGAGCAACGACAAGGTGGCCCGGCTGCTGTCGGGGCAGCTGGCCACCAATGCCCTGAACTGTGCCATGGTTGTTTTCTATCTTATCCTGATGGCCTGGTACAACCTGTGGCTGGCGCTGGTGGGGGCCGCGGCGGCCGTGGTCAACATCCTGTATTTGCGCTATGTTTCGCGGAAAAGGGTGGACCAGAACAGAAAGCTATTGCAGGACGCGGGAAAATTAAGCGGCGCCGCCATGTCGGGCCTGCAGGTAATTGAAACCTTGAAGGCTACGGGCTCGGAATCCGACTTTTTTGCCAGATGGTCGGGATATCAGGCTAAGGCTTTGAACGCGGAGCAGGAACTGGGAGTTTCCACCCAGTTTTTATCGGCCGTTCCTTCTTTTCTGACTGCCCTTACCAATGCTGTGGTCCTGGTTTTGGGCGGTTATCTAATCTTTAACGGCGAGATGACCATCGGGATGCTGGTGGCTTTCCAAAGTCTGATGACCAGTCTTCTGGAGCCGGTCACCGGGCTGGTCGGCCTGGGCGGCCAGCTTCAGGAAATAGAAGGGGACATGAACCGCATTGACGATGTTTTAAAGTATCCCGTGGAAAAACAGGCCGAAGAGGGCGCCCCGGCTGACGGCTGTGGCGGCATTGGCGAAAAACTGGAAGGATTCGTTGAGCTGCGTGAGCTAACCTTTGGTTACAGTCCTTTGGATCCCCCTTTAATTGATCATTTCAACTTAAAACTGACGCCCGGTTCCCGGGTGGCCCTGGTGGGGGGATCGGGAAGCGGGAAATCCACGGTGGCAAAGCTGGTTGCCGGTATTTACAAACCCTGGTCCGGAGAAATTTTATTCGACGGGAAGTCAAGGGAAAGCATTCCCCGGGCGGTCATAAATCATTCCCTGGCCATGGTGGACCAGGATATCAATTTGTTCCAGGGAACCGTCAGGGACAACATCACCCTGTGGGATAATACCATTTCGGAATTCGACCTGCTCCGCGCGGCCAGGGACGCCTGCATCCACGATGATATCACCGTCCGGCCCGGCGGCTACGATCATCCGCTGGCTGAGGGGGGGAGCAACTTCAGCGGCGGGCAAAGGCAGAGGCTGGAGATTGCCCGGGCCCTGGCCGGCAATCCTTCCATCCTGGTGCTGGATGAGGCCACCAGCGCCCTGGATCCCCTGACGGAAAAGGCAATTGACCAGGGCATTCGACGGCGCGGCTGCACCTGCCTGATCATTGCCCACCGTTTGAGCACCGTCAGGGACTGTGACGAGATTATCGTTCTGGATCGGGGCAGGATTGTCGAGCGCGGAACCCACGAAAAACTGAAAAATTTGAACGGCCATTACGCAAAACTGATCCAGGCCGGTTAAATGTAAATATTCGGCAGTCAGGAGTCATAAGCCGGAATGAAAGAGCGGCTTATGGCCGCGATTAATTCCGGTTCTGATTCTGTATGTCGTGTTCTTGAATACCTGAAAGGTAAATTCTGTTGATCTGGTGGATATGATGACGTTGATTGATATTTTCCGGAAAAATGGCTCCACGGTAGCCGTGGAGGGAAACAGGCCCTTACCGCTGACCGATCCCCGCAGTGTCTGGCTGGTGGAAAGCGGCAAGGTGAATGTTTTTTCCGTCACCATTAAAGGTGATGGTGTTACCGGAGCAAGGGATTTTCTGTTTGAAGTTGAGGCAGGAGGTCTCCTGTTCGGCATCAACCCGGAAGGACCGGAAGATGAGGATAAGACGAAAAAAATCGCTCTTCTGGCGTCGGGGCTGCCGGGTACCCGGCTTTGGCGCGTTGAACTGGAGGTATTTCTTCATCTGCTGAAGCAGTCCGCCGGTGCGGACATGTTCATATCCCCGCTGGAACAGTGGGTAAAAGCCCTGGCCGGCAGCGCCGGGGCGGCGGGGCCGCCGGAAGTCCGGCTGCCTTTCTTTACAGGAGATCTGATCCGGGTGAAATATGCGGGGGAAAGTGATGCTCCGGCAACACTGGAGTCATTTCACGGGGCATCCTTGAGGGCGCTGGCCGGCTGCCGCAGGAAGCGGGAGGAAGCCGAAAGGCGGCGTTTCCGGCAAAAGGCTGAGCACGACCGGCTGTATTTTGAGAATGCCATAAAAGACATGGCGTCCGTCGCGCAACCTGGATTCAAAGATGAGGGTGCCTGCGGCGTAATTGACGGCGATCCCCTCTTTACCGCCTGCAGCCTGGTGGGCCGGGCCATGAATATTGAAATTGTCCCCTCACCCCGGGCTGCGAAGGGCATTCCCACCAAAGATCCCCTGAGGGATATCGCCAGGGCTTCCCGCATCCGGATCAGGCAGGTGGCCTTAAAAGGGGAGTGGTACAATCAGGACAACGGTCCCCTGCTGGCTTTCATGGCGGACGACAACCGGCCGGTGGCCCTGATCCCCCTGTCCCCGTTCCGCTATCAACTGCACGATCCCGCAAACAACTCTACGGAGCCGGTTGATCTCCAAACTGCCCGGCGGCTCAAACCCTTCGCCGTGGCCTTTTACCGGCCGTTTCCCAATAAAGTGATGAAGCTGCGGGATATTTTAATCTTCGGAAGCGAGAACTGCTGGAAACGGGATCTGCTGACGGTTATATTAATGGGGGTGGCGGGGGGCCTGCTGAGCATGGTGATTCCCGTTGCCACGGGAATCATATTTGACACCGTTATTCCCGGGGGAGAAAAGGCCCAGCTTCTCCAGATCGCCTTTTTCCTCGGAGCCTCCGCCCTGGCCGGGCTGCTGTTTCAACTGACCCGTTCCATGGCCGTGCTGCGGCTGGAGGGGAGGATGGAGGGCGCCGTCATGGCGGCCGTCTGGGACAGGCTGTTGAGCCTGCCAGTGCCCTTTTTTAAAAACTATACCGCGGGGGAACTGGCCATGCGTGCCATGGGCGTGAGCCAGATCCGCAGGATGCTCTCGGGTGTGGTCATAAACAACGTTCTTTCCAGCTTCTTCTCCCTGTTCAATTTCGGCCTGTTGTTCTATTACAATGTCAAACTGGCTGCGGTGTCAACCTTTTTTATCCTGGCGGCCACGTTGATCATGGCGGTGCTGGGCTACCGCCAGGTGCGTTATGAACGGCTGGTGGTTGACAAATCCAACCGGATTGCCGGATTGATCCTGCAGTTTCTGACCGGAATAACCAAATTCAGGGTCGCCGGGGCCGAAAAAAGGGCGTTTTATTTAATAGCCAGGGAGTTCAGCGAACAGAGAAGAATTGAATATAAAAGCAAAATGTTATCCGCCCGGTTGGCCGCCTTCCAGGCGGTTTTACCCGTGCTCACCTCCATGGCGGTTTTTTACGCCGCGGTATCTTTGACCGGCAACACGCTGGGAACGGGTAAATTTGTTGCTTTCAACTCGGCCCTGGCCAGCTTCATGGGTTCCATGACGACGCTTTGCCAGTCCTTTCTCTCCGTTAATGCGATTATTCCCCTGTACGAAAGGTCAAAGCCAATACTTGAAACGCTGCCGGAATATGACGAGGCCAAAAGCGACGCGGGCGAACTGACAGGAGTCATTGAAGTCAGCCACGTGTCGTTCCGCTACAGGGAAGACGGCCCCCTGGTCCTGGACGATGTTTCCATACATGTGGGAGAAGGCGATTTCGTCGGTATCGTGGGGGCCTCCGGCAGCGGAAAATCCACGCTGCTCCGGATCCTGCTGGGGTTTGAAAAACCCGTTTCGGGGCAGGTTTTTTACAACGGCCAGCCGCTGGATAAGCTGGATATTTACTCCGTGCGCAGGCAGATGGGGGTTGTTTTACAAAACAGCCAGCTGATGTCGGGGGATATTTTTAACAACATAGTGGGGGCCAACTATCATCTGACCATGGATGACGCCTGGGAGGCCGCGCGAATGGCCGGCCTTGACCGGGATATCCGGGATATGCCCATGGGCATGTACACGCTGGTCAGTGAAGGGGGCGCCACCCTGTCCGGAGGGCAAAGGCAGAGGTTGTTAATTGCCAGGGCCATCGTCAACAGGCCCAAAATAATTTTTTTTGACGAGGCCACCAGCGCCCTGGACAACAGGACCCAGGCCATAGTCAATGAAAGCCTTGAGCAATTGAAGGCAACCCGGATAGTCATAGCGCACCGTCTCAGCACCGTTGTCAATTGCGATCAAATACTGGTCATGGACAAGGGCAGGATAGTGGAGTGCGGCACCTATGGGGAATTGATGGAGCGGGGCGGCTTCTTCGCGGAGCTGGCCAGGCGGCAGCTGGTCTAGGGGCCGGGGCACTGAAACGCCCTTGATGAGGTATATGAAGCGGATTAAAAAGAGCAATCACGGCAGGGAGTGAAGTTATCCCTGTCTATTAATTTAACCGGTTTCGGACTTTGATACTGTCCGGTTATCCCGTGCCCGGGTGTTCCGGCATGGCCGGAACACCCGCCTTTATTATGTTACCGGCAGTTGCTTTTCACTAAATCACGTTATACACTTAATTAAGTGGAGGTGATGGAGATGGATTGCCAGAATATTACTCTGTCCATTCCCAAGGAAATACTGAAGAAGGTCAAACATATCGCGGTGGAAAGAAACACGTCAGTATCCGGACTGTTGGCGCGTCACCTGGAGGATATTGTTGCCAGGGACGATGCCTACAAAAGGGCAAAAACCAACCAGATGGAGATCATGAAAAATGGTTTTGATTTAATTAGCAAAGGCAAGCCGTCATGGACCAGGGAGGACCTGTATAAGCGCAGATGAGGGACGGTAATTTGTCGACACAAATATTTTTGTATATGCTTGCGACAGGGGAAATGGGGTAAAGCAAAGTCTGGCCCGCAAGTTAATAACCGGTCTTTGGGAAAACCGCAGGGGATGCGTCAGCATCCAGGTTTTGCAGGAGCTTTACGTGACGGTGACAAAAAAGGTGTCAACCCCCTTGCCGCCGGGGACGGCGTTGGAGATTATCTCTGATTTGGGTGAGTGGATCCACCATGTCCCTGATGTCGGTGATATAATGATGCTGTTCACATTCAACAAAAGTACGTTATTTTTCTTTCTGGGACGCGATGATTGTAAACAGCGCGTCAAAAACCGGTTGCGCCGTCCTCTGGACGGAAGATTTGAACAGTAAACAAGTTTATGATAACGTAACGGTTCAAAACCCGTTCGAACGTTTGACCGTTAGAAACAATGGAACAAGGGGATGATGCCTTGACATTATCTACTAATAAAGGTAGTATTTAGATAAATTGTTTCAATAGCTGGTCTCTTTCTTCAGGTTATTTTTTTCGTAAATTCGGTTGAATGAGCAGTACACCCCGCATTGAAACGGAAAAGTCTTGACAGGGCGGGAAAAGTTGAACTGTTTTTGCTGTATTGTCTTGTTTTCTGTGTGGGGATGGTTGGCGGCATCTCGTTTATCTGGCACGTCTAGTTTGGTTTTTACACCTGCTCAAAATTCCTTCTCCTTTCCCAATCCGTGACAGATTTCAGAAAGCACTCTATTTCCTGTTTCACCGCCAGGGCGTAATGGTCGATCACTTCCCGGCCGAACAACGCCCGGGCAATCCCACTGTTTTCAAAATCCGCCAAGGCGGCCATCAAACTTGCGGAAAGCGCCCTCAATCCCGGCATTTCGTAAGCGCTGCCGCGCACCGGTGGAAAGGGAAGGGCCATCCTGTTTTCAATGCCGTGCAGGCCGGAGGCCAGGCACGCGGCCAGCGCCAGGTAGGGGTTGGCGTCGGCCCCGGGGATGCGGTTTTCAATGCGGAAAGATTTTCCCCGGCCGATCACCCTGAAAGAGAGGGTGCGGTTGTCAAAACCCCAGGAAAGGTTGCGGGGGGCGCCGAAGGTGGAACCGTACCGCTTGTAGGAATTGATGTATGGGGCGTAAAAGCACATCAGTTCCGGGGCCAGCGTGAGCATGCCGGCCAGGAAATGTTTGCATGTTGAGGACATTCCATGTTCGTCGCTTTCATCGTAAAAAATATTATTGCCCTTTTGGTCCCGGAGGCTTAAATGCACGTGAAATCCGCTGGCGGGCTCTTCGGTCCGGTATTTGGCCATAAAGGTAACCGTCAGTTTTTCCTGGTCGGCCATTTCTTTGATCCCGTTTTTATAAATGGCCGTTCTATCCGCCATTTCCAGGGCGCCGGTGTGGCGCAGGTTTACTTCCGCCTGGCCCTGTCCCCGTTCCGGCCTGGCCAGTTCCACCTCCACCCCCGCGCTGTTTAAATTGCGCCTGACTTTGCCGAGAAAATGTTCGTAGCGGGATAACTGGTGGATTGATTCTGCCGGCATGCGGGAAAGGGGCAGCAAATCCCGGTATCTTTTATCCCGGGCTGTTTCAGCGGTTTCATTGAAGATGTAGAATTCGATCTCCGCCGCCATGTCGGCCTGCAGCCCCATGTTTGCGGCCTTTTCCACCTGGCGTTTGAGGATGTTTCTGGGCGCTATGCTTACGGGTGTGCCGTCCTGGTGGAAAAGGTCGGCCATGACCATAACCGTCTTCTCAAACCAGGGATAAAGGCGCAGGGTGGTCATGTCGGGGACGGCCCGGAGGTCCGGCAGGCCCGTTCGCCGGCCGGCCAATGGGTACTGCCCGCCCTCGTTTAGCTCTATGTCCCAGATCAGGTTGTTTGAGCAGATATTTATCCCGTGAACCGCCTCGGAAAGGAAATAACCAGCGCAGCACCTCTTCCCGAAAAACCTCGACTGCATATCGGCGGCGGCAATAATAACCGTGTCGATATCACCGCGGTCGATCATCGTTTTAAGGGTGCTCATGTCCATTTTGGTCACTGAAATTCCCTTCCTTGCTGTAATAAACTTACGATCCCCGCAAATTAGTACGTATGGACGGGGTTTTCATTACACACTTTCAAGTATTTTTTCACCCAACTGCTTAAAATTGAGGTTTAACAGCGTAGTCCAAAAAGATAACGGTTTAAACCAGCCCCAGCAGCTTCCAGTAAGGCATTGAGGCGAAAACAGCCACCAGCCTCACGGCAACCGTCAGGGCGTTAAACGCCAGCAGGGAGCGTTCGTTAAAGAGAGATCTCTTATTTGCCAGTTCCCTGAAAAACAGGTAGGTGCCGGATTGATAAGGGAAAAACCAGCCGTCGGCCATAAAAATAATAATAAAGCCGGTCAGCCAGGGGTTAATTCCCGACGCCTGGGCCACGGGAATAAAGACAGTGGCAAAAACGGCCACGGTGGTGCCGTAGGGGATCAGCATCTGGACCAGTACGACCCCGAGGCAAAGCAGCAGTACAAACAGGGGAAAACTTTCATTCATATAGCCGGTCATCCAGAACAGGTGAGAGCCGAGCCACTGGTCCAGCCCCACATAGGACATGGTGTTCGCCAGGCTGATGAGGCTGCCCAGGTAGAGCAGGAAGGGCCAGTTGATGTCCCTTTGGAACTCTTCCCCGCCAAAGAGCCCCAGGGCCAGGAACAGGAATAAAACCGCCAGCCCCACCCAAGGGGTGTCCGCCTTGTGGATGGAGGAGGTGGCGAGCCCCAGCACAAAAAGGACGATACCGGTAATTGCCGCCCATTCTTTCATGCTCAGCGGCCCGAGGACTTGCAGTTGGGCCTTTACCTGCTCCCTGGACCAGATGGGGGGAGAACCGCGCCGGTAAACCAGGGCTATGACTAAAATATAAAAGACAAACATCACGGCTGCAGTAACCGCCGCCGCCAGGGCCCAGTACTCCCAGCTGAACTGTTCCCTCACCTGCAGGGGCAGGAGGCCGAAAATTAGAAAGTTGAAAGGGCTTCCGCTTAAAAATGAGGTGGAAAAGAACGTCACCCCCGTGTGGGCGGCGGCGGACAGGTTGGTTGCCTCCCTGCTCCCCGGCTTGTAGCCCAGGGCTTCGGACATGTCCAGCAACAGCGGGGACAGGATGCTTACCCGCCCGCCGGGGGACGGGACCAGGGGGGTCAATAAGAGCCCCGTGAAAAAGATGGAAAAAGGGCACCAGAAGCGGGATTTGGGTATGTATTTCAAGGTTACCAGGATAACGCGGTAGGAAATGCCCGATGAGACCAGGACGGCGCCCAGCCCGAATACACTCAGCGCCATGAAAAAGCTTCCCGAGGCAAAACCGGAGAGAGCCACCTGGGGAGGCGCCAGGCCCAAAAACAGTGTTGATAAAAGGGCCAGAATGCAGGGTATGAAATCGGCTGATGTCAGCCTGAAAACCCACATCACAACGGCCACGGAAAAAGCGCTGAGGAAAAGCCGGCCGTTCAGGTCAAGCCCCGCGCCGGCGCCGAAAAACATGATCAGGGAAGGCGCCAGAAAGGCGGCAACCCATCCCGGGATGTTCCCGGCGTCTTTGGTGTCGACCGGATTGGGGGGCGGACCGGCGGGAGGCCGGGCCGGTTTTCCCCGGAAATAATGATTGAAAAAGGATGACATGAAATTGGATCTTACACCGGGAGTGTCCAAAAAACTTTCCAGCGCCCTCCGGGAAAGGGATAAAACCACGGCCGGGGAAGCGGCGACGGCGTCTGACAGGTAATATTCGGCCCCGGCGGTTGTTTCCTCGCCGATAAAACCACTGGCGACTTCGTCCACCGTCTGGTTGCCGGAGACCAGTTTTATGCGGCCTTCCTTGACAAAGTACAACTCACCGGCGGGCGCTCCCGAGCGGAAAAGGTATTCCCCTTCTTTTAATTCCTTCAAGGTTATGCTGGGAATCAGCCTGGCCAGTTCCCTGGGCGGGCAGGTGGAAAAGGGAGGGATGGTTTGCAGTTTGCCGGCGATTTCCATGATACTTGGCTCCATTTTGGCTACCCTCCGGGAAAATAAAGTAATTGCCGGGGTGAAGATGTTCCCCGGATTAATAATAATGACCGGTGGCCCTGGCGAAGGCTTCAAACATTTCAGGCATGACAATGTGATGGGATTGAACCCCGGACTCCCGGATGTGCATGACGTACAACCGGTTTTCCCGGAAAAAGATATCCTGCGGCTTTACGCCCTTTTCAACGATTTCCAGGGCCATTTCCGCCGCCGCCCGGCCCTGTTCCAGGGGGGCGGCGCACACCGCCATCATTCCCCCGTCCTCCACGTATGCTTCCCGGTAGCTGATGCCGGGAAGTCTGGAATTTTGTTCCGTCCACTGGATAATCTCCCGGGGCGGCACGATGGACTTGTCCGTGGGGGAGCGCCGGATGGAATGATAGTCGGTTAACAAAAGAATGTCCGCACTGTCCTGCGCCTGGAGGACGGCTTTTTTCCAGTCGTCAAAGGTCCGGCACCTGGTGGAGTCCTTTAACTCCAGGGGTTTCCAGGTGTAGGAGTTAATCTCCCCGCCGGAAAAGAGCGCCGGCTGAGAAGCGTCGGAAATATGCGCGACGCGCCTGCGGCCCTCCGGCAGGATCTGAACCATGGTGTCCCGCAGGGCGTCCAGCTGTATTTTTTCAAAAATGCCCGTTACATTGGCGGCCGAGTCGTAGCCGTATTCCTCAAGAATGCCTTCAACGCCTGCGAAAACAATGTCAATGGAAGGGTGGTTTACAAAATACTTGCCCACCAGCATCTGCGCTTCGTCATCAACGGCGATGATCACGTCGGGCTTCCATTTGTTGACGAGGTTTCTTGCCGCGATTCCCGCGTTGGTCATATAGCCGGTGTCCGGGTGTCTTTTGGTGTCAAGATAAAAATATTTAACCGCGAAGGGCTTTTTGCCCAAAACCTCGTTGATGCTCTTATTCACATCCCTGACCCATGAGTAATCGGGATCATAACTGTGGAGAACCAGCACCCGCGGCTTTGACAAATTGAACCCCACCAGGAAAATACAGAGGGTTACATAAAAAACAACAATTATGATCTGGTTGAAGCCGGGCCTTTTTATCATAAACTCTAAACTCCTTGGAGGGGGTCAGGAATCCAAACCGGCCGGAATGACCGCCTTGATCACGAAACGTCCTTCCTTTACTTCCATCAAATAGACCGGGCTTTTGACAGGTTCGCGGTCCTGGTCGAAGGTGATGGTCCCGGAAACACCCTGCCAGTTCTTTGTCTCCGCAAGTTTTTCCTTGAATTTCACCGGTTCGGCGCTTCCCGCCGCCCTGATGGCGTCTGCCGCCAGATTCACGGCGTCGTAAGCCTGGGCTGCAAAAACATCGGGGTTCAGGTTGTTGTTGCCGGCCCTGTATTTTTCGACAAATTCCATTGTCTTCCGGCTGGCGGTTTGCGGGTCCACCGCGAATCCGGCATAGGCCAGGGTGCCTTCCACATCCGCACCGCCATTTTCAATCAATTCCCTGGTGTACATCCCGTCACCGCCCACCGCCGCCTGCCGCAATCCCTGTTTGCGCATTTCCTTCATAAATAAGTAGGCCTCCACATTATTGCCGGGAAAGACCAGCCCGTCAAAGGGGCTTTGTTTGAGGGCGGCGACCTGGGCGCTGAAATCGGTGTCGTTTTTTCTGATATTTTGCTCGTTTACAATTTCAATCCCGTTGCGGACAAGGGCCGGCTTGAAAATGGCGGCAAGCCCCTCGGTATAGCTGCGCCCGATGTTTTTTACCAGGGCGACCTTTTTCCATCCGGGGGTGCCCGCCAGGTACCTGACAACGGCGGGAACCGCCACGGAATCCAGCAGTGCGATCCTGAATATATAGTCGCCCATTTCCACCACACCGCTGCCTGAAGCGGTGGGGGAGATGAGCACCACGTTATTGTCCTGGCAGACGGTGGCGGCCAGCTTGGTGATGCCGGTGGTGTTGTCCCCGATGACTACCACCACCTTCCGGTCCACCAGGCTCCGGGTGACCCTGACGGTTTCGGAAGATTTGCCGCCGTGGTCCCCTTCAACCAGTTCCACTTTTTTACCCAGCAGTCCCCCGGTTCTGTTAATGTCATCAACGGCCATCCGGATGCCTTTCAGGCACTCGCTGCCCCCGTAACCGTTCTTGTCCCCCAAAAAACCGATTTTTATGGTATCTTCCATGCCGTGTGCCGGTTGTTGGTTCATTTCCTTTTGGGTGGCGCCGGTTTTGCACCCCGGCAGGACAAACACGGTTAGCAGTAATGCAAGTATCAATAAATACTTGTGTTGTGTTTCCACCTGATTCACCCCCCACCACGGTCATTTTAAATTCGCTAAAGATTTTTCTTTTCTTCCAGTGGTTAATACGATTCCGGTCAAAAAATATTACAAATCTTTATTGCTAAAATTAAAAATGGCCCTTCGTGCTTGGTTGATAAAATTCCGCTATTGCCGAGGAGGTTTGATGACGAGCTGGATTTTTTTTCTGTGTAATGAAAAACCAGCCGCAACGTATTAATAAACGGTAAGCCAAAGCGAGCCGTGATGGTCGAACAGCGCCAAATTTAAAGAACTAAGGAGGCAAAACAAAAATGAGTGAAAGTGAAAAGAAACCGGTGAGCCGCAAAAAGTTGAAGGAGCAAATCATCAAAAAAGCGCAAGAAGACCAGGGATTCAAGAAAGCATTGGTCGAGAATCCCAAAGGAGCCATTGGACAATTGGGGGTCCAGCTTCCCGAAGATGTCGAAGTCAAAGTGGTTGAGGAGTCCACAGAGGTGGTCTATCTGGTGCTGCCGGTCAATCCCGGCGAGTTGACCGATGAACAACTGGACGATGTTGCGGGCGGGACCGGCTGTTCAGGTGGAGATGTATATTCCTTTCCTCTTTGCGAGCCTACCTACCAGAAAAACACGGAAAGGGCACCGTAGGCAGGTAGGGTAACAGGCAAGAGAAGAACGAAATCGCTTCGCGATGGCTAAAATAGATTTTACCAAAATCATAAAATAATGAAAAAGTATGCCCTTTTTGTGGTATTGTTTAGTTGCCAAACAAAACAATCCAGAAAGGAGCATACT
>Ga0067045_1029680_pt1 | contig 18967 bp, 15 predicted proteins | sample TerdegcTABiofilm_FD_59184 | JGI IMG/M metagenome (GOLD analysis project Ga0067045, IMG submission 59184) | Combined Assembly of (Gp0054472, Gp0054536) Wastewater bioreactor microbial communities from Singapore -Terephthalate degrading... | reverse complement strand
AATATGAAGAACCTTTTCAATGTGCAACGCTGCCACAGGTTGACGAATGTGACAGGCTTGTAGCTGCAATCAAATATTTTGGCGTATTAATACCTGCTGAAATATTTGACGAAGACAGAGGTATATAATTATTCATAGTACACTATAAATCCCACAGTATGGTGTATAGTTCTTGACATTTATCCATATCCTACCAGGATTCCTCATTAAAGTTTGCCTGAAAAAAATCTATTGTGATAAAAGAAAATGCTAAAAATTTGCGCTATCAGTGATATCCATCGAGGATATAAGAATTTTTATTGCTTGCAGCCTGAGATTGAATCCAGCGATATTGTTGTCATTGCAGGGGACATTGGTCCACTGAAGTGGTATACACGCTGGGATGCCTATAAAGATACTATAGCCCGGATAAATAAACCTGTTTTAGCAGTTCATGGCAACTGGGATGGGAGTAAAATCCAGCAATTCCTTGCACCGTATTCCATTCATGCAGGCTTTGCGATAGTTGATGATATTGGCTTTTTTGGTGTAGGTGGCTCCATTAAAACACCACTGCACACTCCTGTTGAATACACTGAGGATGAAATATATACCTTTTTATCTAAAGGTTTTGAACATATAAAAAATCAACCAATTAAGGTGCTTATATCGCATAATCCACCAAAGAATGTGTGCGATAGGACTATCTTTAAAACCAATGCTGGAAGTACAGCAGTTGCTAAGTTCTGTGTGGAAAATAATATAGATTTATGTATTTGCGGGCACATACACGAAGCGCATGGTGTGGCTCAGTTGGGCAATACCACCGTGGTTAATGCAGGAACGTTTAAAAGCGGATATTATGCTTCTATTCTGGTGGCATTGAATGGGGCCCGGGCTACCGTCAAACGTTTGTAGTATATTGTGCCCACAAGGGAACATCCAAAAAAACAGTTTTTAGAAGTTCCTTATATGTTGTGAATGGGAAATACCATCTGTTTTATATAATCCACAACATCGCGTGCGTATGCAAAACATTGTTCTTTTGTCAATCCGCCAATGTGATACGGTGTATCGTACAGTGAACCTGCATCCATTTCTGGTCCAAACATCATGCCGCCAACGACACCCATAAAATTATCCACAGGTTTTACACCTGCAAATGTGGACCATGCCAGTGTCCACAGTGCTGCTGTTTTATACAGATTATAACCACCACCTCCAGTTCCCAGTACTTTGCTGGAGTATTGCTTGATAATTTTGAGTACTTTTTCATATCCGTTACTGGTAAGATTAAGATGCGCCAGTGGGTCATCCTTGTGGCTATCGCCACCCACCTGAACACATACGATATCAGGTTTGAAACTCTGAAGTAGTGGTGGTACTATTTCTTCAAAGGCATAAAGATAAATTTCATCGTCGGTATCTTTTAAAAGAGGGATATTAACGTTATACCCGTATCCGGGGCCCTCACCAATTTCATTTTCAAAACCAGTACCGGGGAATAAAAACTGTCCGCTTTCATGGATGGATATGGTTAGCACCCTGTTGTCATCGTAGAAAGCACTTTGCACACCATCCCCATGGTGAACATCAATGTCTATATAGGCACATTTGAATCCCTTTTTGATAAGATAATGCAATGCTATGGCAAGATCATTAATATAACAGAAACCTTCAGCATGGTCGCGCATGGCGTGGTGAAAGCCACCAATGGGATTGAAAGCAAATGTTGCACCCGTTTCTGCTAATTTCTTTGCACCTAAGAACGTTCCACCAGAGGCCTGTAGTGAAAAACTATATACACCTTTAAAAATAGGGTTATCGTGAGTTCCCAGTCCATAGGTTAACAGGTTAATGTCAAATTCACCGTGTTCGCATGTTTTAAGTGCCTGGATGTAATCGGGGGTATGAAACAGATATAGCAAATCTTCTTCAAGGAAGGGATGTTCTAGTATTTGTGTATCTTCAAGCAGCCCATATCGGTTCAATAAATCCATCATCTGTTTTGCACGCATTGGCTTAAACGGATGTGTTGGCGAGTACTCAACCTGTGCAAGATCTTCGGAATAGAAAAAAATATTTTTCATGGGGATAAATCCTTTATGCATAAGCTAATGCCACGATGCCGTTGTGTATATAATAAATCAAGCCATTTTAAATAAATCCAATTTTATTTAAGGTCATATGTATAGCTGTAAATCCAAGGCGTATGTGTTCATATTGATGAAATTAATCAAGAATATACAGAAAAATTAGGCAGGTAAAGTTACTATACAAAAAAGTTGACATTCATAATAAATTGTTCTTTTAATGGGAAAAATATTCAATGAGGTCAGCCATGAACATGAAGAAAATGATTGTAACTACTCTTTTTGTTCATTTATTTTTTCTTCACGCCTACTCGCTAACTATTGATAACCCTCAAGTAGTCGTGCAGCTTGGTCATAGTGAATGGATAACATCAGTAGCTGTATCACCTGATGGGAAATTAATTGCATCAGCAAGCCTTGATGCAACAATAAAGCTCTGGGATGTTGCAAGCGGACGGTTGTTGCGTACATTAGCGGGCCATAGCGATACTGTCGAAGCAATAGCATTTTCACCTGATGGATTTATCCTTGTATCAGCAAGTGCAGATAAAACTATAAAGCTCTGGGATGTTGTTTCAGGGGAAATTGTACAACGTTTTGACACTACGTCTTATGTAAAAGCGGTTGCATATGCTCATGACGGGAAAATTATTGCTTCAGGTGGAGAAGATGCAAAAATAACGTTGTGGGATGTGACAACAGGTAAAACATTAAAAAAATTTTATGGGCACAAATCAGATATTACTTCTTTAGCTTTTTCTGCTAATGATCAATATATTGTATCAGCAAGCAAAGATGGCACTATTAAACTATGGGAAATAAGTACTGGTGAGCCGGTGCGAACATTTATAGGGCATACAGGTGAAGTTACTTCTATTGCAATTATGCCCAATGGGAAATTTCTGATTTCAGGAAGTAGTGATGCAACGGTAAAAGTATGGAATGTATATACTCAGCAGTTGATTCATACATTTCAAGGGCATAAAGGCGGTGTATCTTCTGTTTCCGTTTCATCCAATGGAAAACTTATTGCTTCTGGAAGTTTGGATTATACAATTAAAGTATGGGATTTTGATACTAAAAAGGAGTTTATAACGCTATTGGGGCATAACAATGTCGTGTCATCCATTGCATTTTTGCCCCAGAGCGGATATCTTGTTTCAGGTGCATGGGATAATAAAATAAAAGTATGGGATGTGGCACACGGCAATGAAGCTATACCAATTTCACAAAATAGTGATTGGATATATTCCGTTGCCATATCACCTGATGGTTTATATATTGCTGCAGGAACTGAAAGCAAAGCTATACAGGTGTGGAACGTATCAAAGTTGAATGACATGCGGTTGCTGTACGGTCATCGCAATAGTGTGTTTACTGTAGCATTTTCCCCTGATGGCAATGTGCTGGCTTCAGGAAGCTATGATGGTACGGTTAAGTTGTGGAATGTACACAGTGGAACATTAATAAAAACATATAAAAGTCATACACAGGCTGTTAATTCAATTGCCTTTTCCCCTAACGGGAAATATTTTGTGACAGCAAGTGATGATACAACAGTTAAACTGTGGGATGTACAGCGTGGAGTGGTAGTCCACACGTTTAAGGGGCATGAAGGTACAGTGGATACTGTTGCTTTTTCTCCAGATGGGGAATTAATAGCTTCAGCTGGATATGACAGGACTATAATACTATGGGCGATAGCAACTGGAAAAGAAGTCAAAAGGCTGAAAGGGCATGATTTAAGAGTGTCATCAATAGCATTTTCTCCTGATGGGAAATTGCTGGTTTCGGGAAGCGGGGATACTACTGTGCGTTTGTGGGATGTTGCAAGTGGGAAATGCGTGAAGATGTTTACCGGGCATTCAGACAAAGTACGTTGTGTTACATTTTTACCGGATGGTAAAACCATACTATCGGGAAGCAAGGATACTACTATTAGAGTATGGGATTTACATACCTATTTGCCATTAAAAGTATTGTATACAAATAGTGATGTTTTTACAGTAACAGTATCAAAGGATAATGCATACCTGGTTTTTGGTGGCAAAGATTGTGCGGTAAGGATCTGGGATTTGGTGCACAGTAATGAAATAGCACAATGTATTGCAACGGAAAATAATGAATGGGCTGTTGTAACACCGGATAACTATTACTTTTGTAACAAAGGTACACTTAAAAATATACATTTTGTTAAATTTGAAAAATTTGTACGACAAACGAAACCTATTAGAGGTGATAAAATCAACAATAAAAACTCAGAAGAATTTCAAAAATATGAAAAAGAATTGAAAGTTTTTGTATTTGGATTTGATCAATTTGATCTGCAGTTTAATCGACCTGACATAGTATTGGAGCGTTTAGGGAAGGCACCTGGTAAGATAGTTGCTGCTTACCGCAAAGCCTATGAAAAGCGATTACAAAAAATGGGTTTTGATCCATCACGCTTTGAAAAAGTTTTTACTTCCGATATGCCGTATGTTGCCATAACTTCTCTCACTGGTGAGCCAATTAAAACTAATGAACCTGATTTTACATTGCAGTTTATTGCAAGGGATGTGCGTTATGGTATTGAACGTGTATTTGTTAACGTTAATGGGGTTCCTCTTTTTGGTGTAAAAGGTAAACTTCTCAAAGAAAAAAGGAATACTATTAAAGAAATTGTTACCATTCCATTGTCTATTGGTAAAAATGAAATCTCTATATCAGTGCTTAATGAAAAAGGAGTTGAATCGCTGGCTGAAAGGGTGGAAGTAGTATATAATCCTCCTCGTTTATCCAAGCCCGATTTATATATAATAGGTATTGGTGTATCACAATTTAAACAGGAAGCGTATAACCTTACCTATGCGGATAAAGATGCACAGAATATTGTAAAGCTTTTTGAGTTAAAAAAGGACAAATACAACTCAATTAAGGTTGCTTTATTTTTAAACGAAGATGCGATACGTGAAAAGATACTGGGAGTAAAATCCTTATTAAACAATACAATGCCTGATGATCAGGTAATAGTATTTGTAGCATCTCATGGGCTTCTTGATGATAATCTTAATTATTATATCGCTACCCATGATATTGACTTTGCCAATCCACAGAATAGAGGTTTGCGCTATGAAGAATTAGAGGATCTTCTTGATGGGATCCCCGCACGTCAAAAGCTACTGTTTATAGATGCATGTCATTCAGGTGAGCTTGATAACGATGAAATGCAATTAGCGCAAAGTCAGGAAAATGTAGATAAATATGTAAAAACAAGAGGATTTGCTGTTGTGAAAACCAAAGAAAATACAATAGGACTCAATAATAGCTTTGCTTTGATGAAGGAATTATTTGCAGATTTGAGACGGAATAATGGTGCAGTGGTGATATCTTCTGCTAGCGGAGAAGAATATGCGTATGAATCACCACAATGGAAAAATGGAGTGTTTACCTTTAGCATTATTGAAGGTTTAACAAAGAAAAAAGCAGATGGCAACAAAGATGGTACTGTAACAGTGAGTGAACTAATGAGTTATGTAGCACAGCGAACAAGGGAACTAACCGGTGGAAGGCAAAATCCCACCAGCCGAAAAGAAAATATAACTGTTGATTTTAAGATTTGGTAGATATGGTAGACAGGGATAATAATATTGCTAATTCTCATGAACGTTTAACATTTACACAAACTTCATTTGATTTCTGGTTTATCATTGTATTTTTTTGTGGGCTTTTTTTAGTATTATACTGGAAAGAGCTCCATGGCTTTACTGGGTTTGCCATTTTTGTATATTGTATGATACAAATATTTGTGCCTGTATATATTATTTTCAGGATTGTAGGTATCCGTTATTTTGAAATTACTCCGGAATATATAATGATAAAAATAGGGAAAGCACAACAAACTATAGTAATTACAAAAGATAATATCGAAATTATTACAATTGTATATATTCCAGCAATGAAATTTTTTAATAGGAACAAACCTGCAAAAATAGTTTTCAATTTCATATATAAAAAAGATTTTGATCTGCATCTAAAAGGTTTAAAAAAATTTTTTTATGGGAAAAAAATATCAGTTAATCAAAATTTATTTTTAGAAGAGACACCCCGCGTAGTGGCTTTTTTAGAAAAATACTATTCAGATAAACTATTAATTGATAACAAGGCTAAAGCTTTTTTGAAAAAAAAATATGGTGATGTCACTTCCATTGATTGAATAGTATTGAAATTATATGGTGTTTTGCTTAAAAAAAGAATCATGAACAACAAAAAATAGAGATTGTAATGAAATGTATTTCATCCCTTGTTCTCCTTTTCTACAGTAGTATGATTTTAAAAATTTGGAAATGAGAATTTAAAAATATATTCAAAAAACATATAAAAATCATCCAGTCGGTATAAAAATAGTTGACTTTTTTGATATATCCTATTTAATTATACCATATAGACGGTATATTATTAAGGGGGCTTTATGAAAAGAGGTTTGCTATTAATAGCAGTATTTATTGTTACTATTGCTCTGACCCCGTATGGGGTTTCTGCAGCAGTACCACGAACAACATATCCAGTAGTATTTGCTCATGGTATGGCGGGTTTTGATGATATTTTGGGCTATGACTACTGGGGCAATGACTATGGTGTCTTTGTTGGTGATCCCTGCGATGAATTTTTAGAAGTGACATGTAACGGCAATATTGACAGTGGTCAGAAATCATTTGTTGCTCAGGTACAGCCATTCCATTCTTCTGAATACCGCGGTACACAGCTTGCCAACCAGATAGAAAGTTATATGGCAACCAGTGGTGCACAATATGTAAATATTGTTGGTCATTCACAGGGCGGATTGGATTTACGCAAAGCTGCAAAAGTATTGTATCAGCGCAAAGGATATACGGTGGTTAAGGTGGCACTTTCCATTTCTTCCCCCCACCGTGGTTCGCCACTTGCAAAGTATATTCTGGATTTAGGGCCTGGTGTAACCAGTGTTATGGCTGCACTTGCAACTATTTATGGCAATGTGGTCTATAAATCGGGGAATGATTGTTACGCATCAGCAAAGCAGATAGTCTATAATGATTATAGCGCCAGTGATGGTGTAACCACTGGTATGAAGGTATTTAATAATTCTTATCCTGTGAGTTCAACGTATGCTGCACGCTATGTATCAATTATTACTGCACAAACAGGTCTTGATGTAAATCCTGCATTATTCCTGCTTAGAAATGGTTTTTACAACATTGATGGCGATGGTTACTGTACCGATGACTGTGACAATGATGGTGCTGCAGGCAAAGGTGATGGGACACGTACCGATTTAGATGATGATGGTCTTGTTGGTATTAACTCTCAGCAGATGGGGTACAGGTTAAAATTAAATGAGGTATTTTTGGGCCAGGATTATCTGTCAACCGATACGGGATTGGGATATGTAAGCAGCATAAATTATCCCAATAGTGCTCAGATGACATCAGCTGCTGACATACTTAATCAGGACCATTTAGATGTTATAGGTGTTGGTCCTGATATGTTTGACGAGATGGAATTTTATGCAGCGGTGTTTGACTATATAGCATACTACGATTGAATTATTTGAAAAGCTATGATCTTAAAAAACCCTTTCGTTTGCATGAAAGGGTTTTTTTTGTTTATTGGATGTAATTTTTATTGACAAAAAAATAGCATTAAAGTAAATACCGAATAGTCGGTATTAATAACATTAAGCATATTCAAAAAGGGGGTTGGCATGTCATTAAGAAGAGTATTAATAACAACTGCAAGTTTAAGTATGTTTGTATTTGTTCTTATCCAGACTTCTTTTGCTGCTGTTGATAAAACAACGTATCCTGTAATTTTTGCTCATGGAATGGGTGGTTTTGATACTATTTTAGGTTACAATTATTGGGGTGATGATTTTGGTGTGTTTGTGGGAGACCCATGTGATGCATTTCTTGAAGTAACATGTAATTCCAATATTAACAAAGGTCAGCAATCATTTGTGGCCAAGGTACAGCCCCTGCATAATTCAGAATATCGTGGTGCTCAGTTAGCTGATCAGATTGAAGGTTACATGGCAACAAGTGGTGCAAAATATGTAAATTTAGTAGGGCATTCTCAGGGTGGCATGGATATCCGCAAAGCGGCAAAAGTTTTGTATCAAAGAAAGGGGTATCAGGTTGTGAAAGTGCTCATGAGCATTTCTTCACCACACAGAGGCTCACCCCTAGGCAAATATGTTCTTGAAATGGGGTCATTAGGTGATATTATCAAATTCATATTTAACCTGTATGGAGATATAATATATAAACCAGGAAATGATACAGTAGAAGCGTTAAAACAGTTTGTATATGAAGATTATGATGCCAATGATGGAAAAATAACAGGAGCAAAAAAATTTAATGAAAACAATCCTGTGTCATCATTGTACGCATCGCGATATGTTTCGGTAATGACTGCACAAAAAGGATTAGATCTTAACCCACTTCTTCTGATTATCAAAGTGTTATATGATATTGATGGCAATGGCTATTGTGTTGATGACTGTGATAATGATGGTGTAGCAGGCTGTGGTAATGGGATTAAAGATGACCTTGATGATGATGGGATGGTGGGCATTAATGCGCAGCAGATGGGATATCGCTTGAAATATCACGAAGTATTTTTGGGTCAGGATTATCTTACCACTGATACATCATTGGGGTATGTTGGTAATATTAACTATCCCAACGTACTACAAATGACCTCTGGAGCTGATTTAATAAATCAGGATCATATGGATGTTATTGGGCTTGGTCCTGATATGTTTGACGAGATGGAGTTTTACGCAGCGGTGTTTGACTATATAGCATACTACGATTGATATATAATCTTTAGTTAAATATATAAAATCCTTCTTCCTTATTGGAGAAGGATTTTTTTATGTCATGATACATTAATTATTCCTAAAAGTGAAAATATGAACAAAATATAAAATAGTGTACACCCCTCCGCCGAAGGTGGCGGGGTGTGCGATAGTATTCATTATGAAATTTTTTAAGGAATTATTACTGGTCATGATATATATCAAAATAGTTATTGAAAAAAAATGTTATAAACAGAACATGTAAGCTATAGCATTAAAGTTTCTGAATACTGTTGGTTAAGACTATTCATAATGAAGTATTATGATGCAATAGAGATTGCTCATCATCCCAAGGGGACTTTTCGCAAAGACAGGATATATAATATATATTTTATAAGAAGGAGTGGTTAATCTATGAAAAAAAGATACTATGTTCTGGGAGCTATCGTAGTTCTGCTTTTTATCTATTTTATATTCTTTCATAAAAGCGATACCATCCAATCGCGTATTGATTATATAAAAAATGGTGGTGTTGTGCCACCGGTAAATATGTTACTGCAGGCATTTCAGGCAGATGAGGAATTGCGCTCTCGCCTGCAAACCGACTTTGATATGCAGGATGTTGTACAATATTTCAGGGATAAGTATGGAAAAACCATTCATCACAAGCATACCCAGGTAATGCTTGTTGAAAAACTCATGAGTTATCTTATGAAAATGTATCCGGATGACTGGGTTGTATATATGTATGCAATGTTGCGCGAAATATTTCCCGGAATGGAAAATGAAATATTTGATACATTTGAAAAATTACATAAATATAACACATGGTTAGAAGAAAATGAAAAAGATCTGGCACAATTATCTTCAAAAGATAAACGGAACGCACTGTGGGAAAAGCGATACGAAATATTTGGGCAGGATGCAGATCAGGTGTGGGAAGCAGAAAAAAGAATTGAGCCAATTTATACTGCACTGGATACAATTCAGGAAGGCAATATGTCCTTTAATGAAAAACTATCGCTTTATAAAGAAAGTATTCAGGAAGCATATAAAAGCAACACTGACTCATTTGTAGCACGCAAACAGCAGGAGTTGATGAATTCATTCCTTGATGTTGAGAGTGTACAGAAGGATCTTTCAAACATGACACCACAGGAAAGAAAGGAAAGCCTGAAAGAAGTGCGTAAAGCCATGGGGCTTGACAGTGCTGCACTACAACGCTGGGAAGAGTTAGATACAATACGCGATCAGCGCTGGGATGCTGGAATGCAGTACATGCAGGAGCGTACTGAGCTTGAAAAAAAATACAAGGGTGCCGAACTTGAAAAGCAGCTTGATAGTCTAAGGATAAAATATTTTGGCGATGAAGCAGAAACAATAAAGAATGAAGAAGAAAGCGGGTATTACAGGTTTTCACAGCCACGAAAATATGGACTGGAATAACAGTAACTTGCAAAGGTGATTTTTTTGGGAAAAAAATATTGCACACTTTGTATTGTGCTTACTGTTTTACTCAGTGTATTTTGTTATACTCAATGCGGTAAAATTTCCAGTGTTACTGATTATGGTGTGTTTGCACCTTCACGCCTGCAATTTGTAAAAGGGCAGGATGGCTGTACACCAGTTGATTTTGACAGGCGGTATACCTTGTGGACATTTGGCGATACCATTACTGATGAAGGGATGATTTCTAACAGCTTAGCTTTTACCAAAAAGATTAATGCTACCAATGTGACCCAATTGCAATTTGAATATTACAGGGAACATGGGAAGGTAGCACAATTCATAAAAAACACCTTTGATGAAAATCCATCCAGGGACCGATTATGGGCATTTGATGGGATTCGTATTGGTAATACTGTATATGTATATTATGCTCATGTATATATACATGACCCCACTAAACCGTTATCATTTACCACAAAAGAAAGTTCAATTGCATACTGGGATGTTCCCAATCAATGGGAAATTGGGAAACCCGTTCATTTTATCCGTAAAAAAAATATGTTTGTGGGCAATGTCCCTGCATTGGGTGCATCGGTTCTTTTACATGATGACTATGTTTATATAGTGGGCCACATCAGTGAAAAAAGTAAAAGTTCACTGGTTATTGCACGGGTACATAAGGACAATATACTGCAGCAAAATCATTATGAATTTTTACTGGGCGATAGTAACTGGGGTAAGAAACTTGCTGCCGCAAAAAGATTTTACGGTGATGTCGCTGGCGAATGTTCGCTGTCGTATGACGATGGGTTACAGGCATTCTGTATAGTGTATTGCCAGCTTTTTACCGGCAATATCGTAATGTGTAAAGCACAAACCATAGAAGCGTTGCCACATGCCAAAAAGGAAATTGTATATACGCCGCCAAAGTTGCACGGTACAAGTATGATGTATTATTCGGCAAAGGCTATTCTGCAGGAAGGCAAGCAGTGGTACATAGTATATATGAATCCATTAGAGTATCAGCCATATTGTATAAAAGTTGACATAGGTAAAAGGTTCTGGTGAAATGCTATTTTTCTGTAAGAGGGGTAATCGGTCAGTTTGATACACATACTTAGCATGCATCCGGTGACCGATATTCACAATAAGGTCGTTAAGTGTTCTGAGTGCTTCAGGACTTGCAATGACGAAATTACATTCCGTCACTGCGAGCAAAGCGCTTTCCCTGAATATTTCTTTGGGACTAAGTATCTATGCTTCGACAAGCGGTTACTGAGAACGACGAAGTGGCTGGCAATCATTTATCGAATAGGGGCATTCTCATAAAGACAACAAGGGATTGCCGCGGGAGTGACCCCAAAGACATCTCTTCGCAATGACATATCGGCCAATCCCGTCATTGCGTGGAGCGCCAGCGACGAAGCAATCCCATAGTTGCGAGCGCCGCAGGCGTGTGGCAATCTCGTCTTCTGTGGTATTGAGACTGCCACCCTGCGCTCGCAGTGACGTACAATGTAGTCATTACGTGATCCATGGTTTCTTTTGAGACGGCCCCTCGTTATGACTGGGTGGGAGAAGTCACTGCAAGCCAGGTGCTTTCCCTTAGCTTGTCGAGGGGTTGTAACATCATGATGAAATGAGGATTACTTCAGGGTTACATTATGATTGCAGTGTGAATATGTATAGAATAGTCAATTCATTGAGGGGTGCTTTATGCAAAATAAAAATATATTTTTTGCAATGATTATTACCTGTATCATAGCTTTAATTGATTCATTGTATTTACTATATGTTCATTACTTTCCACTTGTACCGGATGCACCTCTATTTGCATTATGCACTGCTGGCACCATGTTTGATTGTAATGCTGTGAATACCAGTGCGTATGCAGTGTTATTTGGCCTTCCTCTATCAGCATGGGGGCTTTCGTTTTATCTATTTTTTATTGCTATACTCATTGTGTATTTTAAATACTGGCGTCATAGTATAATTGAATTTGGTATGCTGTGGCTTACCATATTTGCTGTGCTACTTTCAGTTGTGCTTGGATTTATATCATTTGGTAAAATTAAAAAATTTTGTTCATTTTGCATGATACTGTGGTTATGCAACGGTATATTGCTTGTGCTGGTGGGTATGCATGTACGCCGTTTGTACAATGGTTTTAAAAGCGCCGTTAATACAATACATGATTTTGATGTCATTGCGTTGATGAAGGATACCCAAGTACAAAAAATTATGATTATAGTATTCATAGCTGGTATCATTTCATTGGGCATGGGGTATGGACTTAATGCTTCACTGAAATATGCATATAATCAAAAAGAAAAAGAAAGAGAAAGTAAGCTTATAGAAGAATTTAAAAAGGATTATGAACAATATGAAAAAATAAAAGTATCAGTTGACGACATAGAACCTTTTGCAGGAGCAAAAGAAAATCCTGTCCATATAGTTGTGTTCTTTGATTTTAACTGTGGGGCCTGTCACAGAGCTATAGCACTGCTTAACGAATTAGCAACAAAATATGAAGGAACAGTTGCCCTGTACCTGCGGCATTTTCCCCTGGATGGAACCTGCAATACGTTTATTAAACATACAAAAGATGGTGCTTCATGCATTGCTTCACAGTTTGCTTATGCACTGTATGGTGACAAAGAATACCACGAATATATTATGCAGCTCATGACCTACAGGGGGAGGGTTGATGGTGATGTAATAAAAGAAGTTATTACTGGATTAAAGAAAGACTTTACACAGCTTGAAGCAAAAGCAAATACTCCACAGGTTAACAAACTTTTGCAGGATGATATAGCATTGGGCGGTAAACTTGGAATACATGCAACCCCCACAATCATCATTAACAACACAAAATTAAGACCAGGCATTCCCCCAGCGTATATATTGGAAATGGCAATAAAGATAGAGATGGCAAAAAATAAATGATTTATCGCTTGAAAATTATTGCCTCAACACCTGCTTCATCCATCATGGCTTTTGCCAGTTCATCGTTGTAGGGGTGCTCAAATATAAATGTTTTTATACCCGCGTTTATCAGCATCTTGGTGCATATGGAACATGGTTGGTGGGTAACATAGATAATGGCACCAGCAATTGAAACACCGTGGAAAGCAGCCTGTATAATGGCATTCTGTTCGGCGTGCAAACCACGGCAAAGCTCATGGCGTTCGCCTGATGGTACGTTGTAGATGTTGCGCAGGCAAGTCTCAGGAGTGCAGTGTGTTATACCCGTTGGTACGCCGTTGTAGCCGGTGGATAATATGCGTTTATCTTTCACAATGACTGCACCAACTTTACGCCGTATACATGTTGCACGGGTAGAAACATCATGTGCAATCATCATGAAATATTCATCCCAGGTTGGTCTCATTTTGCGCTCACTTTGCATTGTAGCTGTAAATCAACTGAATAATCCATAACCGTGTGCAGTGTAAATTTCACTGTTAATGGAATTACACTGTGATAAACATATCGCTTTGGTTTTAGTAAATCATGTTTTTTTGCATATTCTTTGACTGGCTCAATAGGAATTGCGGCTGTCAGCGTTACTGGTTTTTGTGGTGTTATGGCAAGCGCTGTGGATGTATATTCAAAAGATTGTGACAGTATTTCTTCATTGTTATGGGCGATAGTTACTGTAACAGGTGGCTTTTTTACTGAAAGCTGAGATGATGTGTTACTGGTAAATGTTACTGATGCCAGGATTGGCTGGTTGATGGTATGAATAATGGAGAAGCGCACCTGAACGCCGTTTACTGCAACGGTTTGATAGATATAATCAGTTGGCTCTTTTTTCTGGATAATGAGTGTTAACAGGATGATGAACACTATAATGTTAATGAGCAAAAAGATGCGTGAAAATTTCTTTTTTCGCTGATTGGTGTCAGGAGGCATTTCACCTTTTTTGATGTATTCAATATATTCCTTTGCTTTTTCCTGCATTGTGTTATTCTATCTGTTGTAATATTGCTTGGGGAAGGGTAAATTCAATGGTTTTTAGTTTATAAATAAAGCCATACAGCATTGCAAAAAAATTAATTGTTAATGTTTTGGTGTCCTGTAAAGATTTGAAGAAATAAGCGTTCACAGGATTGTTAGCAAAATGAAATGTATGGTACGTTTGAATTTGGCTACCATCAGCAAACATGGTGAGTGAAGTTGATTTTTCATCTTTTTCTACCAGCCATGAAACATTGGTTGGCAAAATATCGTCAATGGCTTCGGGTAAATCAAAATATAAAAGGTAATAATCATCAGGAGTTGACAATAGCAGTGATGCACCCGCATCTTCAAAAAAATCATACAGCGGGGCAAAAAACTCTTTATCAAGAGTAGAGTCATCAGTAAGTTTTCGTAATGCATCAATAAACTGTTGCGTTGCAATGATATCCATATCCAGTAACTATCGCTTATAAAAATATTTTTTACAGAAAAAAGCCTGTGCAAACAGTAGTATTTATTGCTGGTAACTATCGCTCAAAAATTATATAAAATTTCAATTGTGGAGTTGGTAAATAACCCATACAGTTTGAATGAAAAATATATGATAACAAACACAAGTAAAATCATAATGACGATATTCATTCTGTCAAGAAGCCTGTCAGAAATTGATTCTTGCAATTTGTTCATCATGAATGCAATCAATGTAAGGTAGCCTGCAAGTCCCGTGCAGCAGGAAACAAGAAATGTGACTTTTAGCGGGACAGACATAGTTTCAAAGAGCTGCAAATCTAAAAGAAGTTTATAGCCAATAACCCACCACACAATCATGCCGGGATTGGTAATGGCAATGGTTAATCCGGTAAGAAACGATGTGCGTTTTTTGTACTGAATATGAGGCTTGTGCGCAGGGGGTATGTGCTTGTGTTCACGGTATGAACGGTACAAAAGCGCTATGATAACAAGAATACCCAGTGAATAGGTAAAGATCTGCACCTTGGGGTAATGTAAAAATCCGCCAATGCCAAAGAGCACCAGCACACCATAGATAAAGTCAGAAGTAACCGAACCCATTGCTACCGATATTGCTGGCTTTAAATGGCCGTTAATGGCTTTTTTTATGACTTCAAGCTGGACAGCGCCAACAGGAATTGATGAAATAAATCCAATAAAAAGCCCAAAAGCAAATAAAAAAAAGATATGAATGGTATACATGCCATACCCTGCAAGTGATTTTTTGTCTATTTTATACGTTGCAAATTGTGGTAAAAAGTTGCAAGTATTTTTTTGTAAATATTATTTCTTGTCTTTCTTTTTACGCTCTTCAACTTCCTGGGGTGTGAGTTTTTTGCCCTGTAGTACTATTTTGCGAATTGATTCTTTGGAAAAGTCATCTTCAAAGATAGTTTCTTTACCTTTATAAACCTTGAGGTTATCAATGATGGGGATGCAGTTCTTTGAAGCAAAGCCAATTTTCCCACCTTCAAGCTCTTCATCAAGGGTGTGCGATAGTACCTGTGCATTGTCTATTGCTACAGTTACTGTTTTGCCCTGAGCAGTGATTGTCAGTGCGTACACTCTGCCGTATTCAAGCTTTATTTCTTTTGTGGCAAGAGTAGTTATGGTAAAATTACCCTTTGCCTGCTTTGGCAGCGTGGTGTCCTTGATTTGAGATTTTATGATTTGTATGGTGGTGATACTGTTGGTAGTACCGGTAAATTGAACTGCGTAAAACTGTCGGTAATCAGATGCAGCAAAAAATGTGAGATAGGTGGCACCATCCGCAGGTGAGTAAATGGCAACGGTGTGGGTAATGGAAGTGAAATCATAGTCACTGGTGCTGATAAGTGAATTTAAGTTTATTAACGGGCTGTAGTCAAAGGAATACGATTTGCTCCTGTTTTCGCGCAAGTATGATTCTTTATTATCGGATACCACCGACCAGTTGCCTGAAATCTGCTGCCAGGTAGTGGTGGGTGTGCTCTGGGAGTAGGAGAAAATAATGGAGAGTAATAGCGTAATTTTAGTTAGTATTATTGCGTTCATTAATTTATTGATTTTCATGCTTTGCTCCACTATTTTGAATTTAAATCTGATACCAATTTTTATAAAATTTTGAGATGGCATTATCCATAAAAAAATTGCACTTGTAGAATTAAAGTGTTGCGATATTTTCAATGTAAAACGTTTAGAATTCGCAATTAATTGACTATCACACAAAGGGAATTTTTGCAATTAAAAAGTGATGTTACAAACAGTATTTTATTTTCAAATGACTTCACATCATATTTAATTTCTTTGTATAAAATAAATTCCATCTTTATTATGAAAATGCCTTTCCTTTTCTAAAAAATTAAACGTAATGTATTGCCTTTATCTTTAAATTCTTTTCATAAATACATTACAGGTATACTATATTCCGTTTGTATTGAATATGCATTGATCATTATTTTTCAATTTTTGACGTTTTTACAATTATCCCTATATTTTAATAGTTGATGATATAGATTGCCACGTCTTAATTTCGTTGAGACAGGCTATATCTTTTCTGTCATTGCGAGCAAAGCACGGCAATCTATATTGTATGCATCAAGGGATTGCTTCGTCGTTCCGATAGAATTCTTCACAATGGCGGTATTATTTCTAGTACTACGGCGTTACTGAGTTATGGTATATACTTCTGAGGATCCCTCATGAAGCGACAATGAATTAGAGGTAGTCCCTTGAATAATTACCGTTACTTCATTCAGGGTTTCATCAACTCCAATAACATATCCATCTAGAACATTTACTTCTTTGAATTCGGTTCTTTGTCCATCAATATATCCATTAGTCCATTTCTGGTCATAATTTAATTCGCCTACATTCCAACCCGCATCTCTTGTCCATATAATTTCATTTAGAGTAACTGCAGTATCATTTATCCATGCAAGCTCTGTAGGATTATCCTGATTACACCCTAAGCCTGCATATAGTATCATGCTTATAATTGTTATTGTAACAAGTGATTTTTTCATAAGATCCTCCGTGGATAAGTATACAATGTATAGTATCGTAGTTAAAATACAAAACTTTGAGATGCCCGGCATGGCATCTTTATGAGTATATAGCCTCCATACTGCAGTATACAAGCCATGCATACGACTCAAAACATTTTAAAAAACACCAGGCATAGTGTCATTATAACACATGTACTCACACTATGAGAGACGTCATGTATGGTGTCTCTATAGGGTAAATGTTTTAAAGACATCTATCCTGCAAAGTCGTCACACATAACGTCTCTTTTTAACAAGATATTGTTTTTATATACCGCCGTCAATTAATTTTGTGCAAAATATTTTGATGTATGGTGGGGGTATAAGGCTCTGACCCCTTACAATAATATCACCCCTGCGGGGTTTGAATGATGTTGTGATGAAAATAATATGCTCTGACCCCACTAAGGATCTTACGTATCATCCTATCCATTAAGGATCTGCCACAAATCCCACTATCTCTCAAATAACTCAGCGTACTCTGCGTGATGCATCGGTTTGTCTCACACAGAGACCGCAGAGATGGGGAGGGTGAGGCTCTGACCCTTACAATAATATCACCCCTTCGGGGTTATATATTGAATACCAGGGATTCATCCTGAACCATGTCCTGAATTTATTTCAGGATCGATTCAGTGTAGTCATCCTGAACGTGATTCAGGATCCACAATGGTGAGGATACAGATTCCAGGTCAAGCCCGGAATGACCGTATTACTTTGTCATTTCGAAGGAACGAAGTGACTGAGAAATCTTAAAGTGGGAGGCAAAGATTTCTCGCTGCGCTCGAAATGACATAAAGGATTGCTCTGAATGACAAAAAGAGATGTCCGGAATGACGTATAGGTAACAAGTCATCCTGAATGTGATTCAGGATCTACTTATAATGCTCTGACCCCAAAAAAAATCCCACTATCTCTCAAATAACTTAGCGTACTTTGCGTACTCTGCGTGATGCATCGGTTTGTCTCACATAGAGACCGCAGAGATGGGGAGGGGGAGGCTCTGACCCCTTACAATAATATCACCCCTTCGGGGTTTGCATGATGTTGATAGTATGCTCTGACCCCATGGTATCACAATTTTTTTAAATTTTTTTATCAAAAAGTACAAATTTTTTCCTACATCCTTTAAATTTTTTCAGCTTCATGCGTTGTATAGAGTAAGAAATACCCTTTTTCACACAATATTTTACATCAATGGAGGAATACTATGGCACGGAAATTACGTGTACAAATGCCCGGTCTTACCTACCACATTACTTCTCGCTGCATAGAGTGGCGAAATATGTTAGAAGAAGACTACTTTAAAGCCTGCTTTGTGGAAATTTTACGCAGAGCAAAAGAAAAATACCCGTTTAAGCTTATTGCCTACTGTATTATGGACAATCACATCCATTTGGTCATTCACACGGTAGATGATGGAGCACCTATAGGGCGCATTATGCAGTATATAAAAGCGCGGTTTGCAGAATTGTATAATAAGGTAACCGGTAGAACTGGCCCATTCTGGAATGAGCGGTATAAGGATAGTATTGTAGAGTTTGCCCGTGATGGGTTTCACTATTTATTGTGGTTGTTGTGGTATTTGGCGTATAATCCGGTACGGAAAAACCTATGCTCTGACCCCACTA
>Ga0067045_1029681_pt1 | contig 18972 bp, 14 predicted proteins | sample TerdegcTABiofilm_FD_59184 | JGI IMG/M metagenome (GOLD analysis project Ga0067045, IMG submission 59184) | Combined Assembly of (Gp0054472, Gp0054536) Wastewater bioreactor microbial communities from Singapore -Terephthalate degrading... | reverse complement strand
AACCCACCAGGTCCTATCGCTCCAGGATGATTACCACCATGTCCCGGATCTATTACCACAGTAAATCTTTTATCTTCTTTAGTACTTTCTACTCTTTTTTCTTGTGCCATCTCCGTCTGGAGGAGACTACCTCTTGCCTCCTGAGGAACAAAAACATCTATGACAATACGATCTGGTGTAGTTAAATCAAATACTTGAAATTCATATTTTCCCTTCAAATCGGCTACTATACGAACAGTGTCCTGGGTAAATTGACCACTTCTAACCCTATTAACTAATACATCATTCACCATTATCTCTTTTTGGTTTTCAAGTAATTGATTAAGAGAGGCTTTTATATCAACTACTACTCGCTCAGGATTACTCAGGGTAAGAACCTGATAAGTACTCTTTTCTGATATATCAATCACTATCCTGGTTTTATCTGGATGGGAATAACTTCTAATAGAAGTAACAAAGGGTTTATGACTGGTAATATTTATTTCTTGAGAAGCACTATCCCATTTGGTTTCTACCTCGATCAATAATTGCACTACTTCTAAAGGAATCATTACCCTATTTTCTATGATAGTAGGGGCATTTTCCAGAACAATATTTTCACCATTAACCTGTGCCTCTGTGTTATCTATTATTAAACTTACCTCTTTCCCTCCCAGATTAAGATTCAATAATTTTAAGGCAGGAAACCAGGTTATTCTGCCACCTAATGCCTCAATAATATCCCTTGCTGGAACAAATAGGCGACCATTTACTAAAACTGGAGCTACATCCGTATCAAGGATAGTGCCATTTAATATCACCTGTATATCATTGTGCTGGGCCCAGGCCGTATTATCTGCTAGGGAAAAGAGTAAAAATAATAACAGAACAATTAAGAATAGACAGCTATTTTTATTTAACAATTCGCTTTATCCTCCTGAATTAAGTACCGATACATTATTACTTTTAGTGCAGCAGCAAGTGGTATTGCAAATAATACACCTAAAAAGCCTAAAAGACCACCAAATATCAATACTGAAAAAATAATGGTTAGGGGATGTAAACCTAGTTCTTTCCCCAATATTTTAGGATTTAACCAAAATGCTTCTATTTGATTTACTCCAACAAATAAAACTGTGACCATAATAAAAATAGACCAGGATTTTCCAATCACAAAGAATAAGGACAAAGCCCATCCCACAATAGGTCCCAGATAAGGAATAAAATTCAATATCCCTGAAATAATGCCAATAATAAGAAAAAATTTAATTTTTAAGAAGTAGAGACCAATAGTAATCAATGATCCAACAATAAAGCAGACAATTATGCGACCTCGAATAAAATTGCTCAATATCTGATCAATTTCTAAAACAATCGCACGAAAATCCTGCTTGCTGGATGGTGATACAAATATTAAGAGGTTATCCTTAAAGAGATCTATATCTACTAACAGATAGTACAGAATAAGTGGAATGATAATTATCCCAAATCCAAACTTGGTTACAAAAGAGGATAAGGTAAAAATTGCTGTCCGGGAAAATGAGAGTAGTCCTCTTTGTATCTCGAAAAAAATATTATTAACAAAAGTTTCCAGGTTTTCCGAATCCATAATTCTATCCAAAATGGGCTCAAAAGAAAGTAGTAGATCCTGAAAACCAGATAAGAGACCTGGTATTTCCCTATATAATTGATTTAATTCATTAATAGTATTGGGAATGATAAAAAAAATCAGAAAAATGGTAAAAGCGAAGATTATTAAAAAGATTATCAGAATAGATATAGACTTTCTTATACCTTTGTTGAGAAAAAAATTATGAAGAGGACTAAAAAAATAGGCCAGAAAAAGGGCTAAACTGAAGTATATCAAAATCCAGTTTATCCGATGAGCGATGTAACAAAAAATTAATAAACCCACCACTAACTGTATAAAAAACCTGCTCTGTTTATCTTTCATGGAAAACAATATTTTTCCACCCTAATCTTTAATTAATGTGATCATTGAAAGGGAAGAAACAAATAGTTAAGTATTGATTGCACTATTTTATTTTTATAGCAAATTAATTTAAAATAATCAATCACTCCCTGATAATATATTACCAAATTTATAGGTTTACTACCACTAAACTTTGTACTATATCTTTTTCCCTTGCAAATTTATATTCTGGAATAATTATATAGAATAATTGATTATAGATATTTTCTGTAAGTTAGTGCAAAAATATAATGAAAAAACCCGAGTTATTAGTCGGGCATTCTATTATGGTGGAGGCGGCGAGAATCGAACTCGCGTCCAGAGAACCGTCAATAAGAAATACTACGAGCGTAGTCTACGTTTTCTCTTTCGCATTACTTAACTCCCATAGACTGGATTTAAGTAAGCTAGCTCCTTACTTTCTTCATATCAATTGGAGCATTTGATATGAATAGTCTGCAAATTATTACACCCGTAATAAGCTCACAGACAAAGCTTACTACAGACGAGCAGCTTTATTAAGCTGCTAAGGCCAATTCGTAATCGTTGGCAGTTATTTGCTTTCCTAGTGTTTTACGAGGACCAGGAACCTCGGCTCGCATCTCTTATCTCTGTCTTCCCTGTCGATACCTATCGCCCCCATATTTTATTTTTTAACTCTTTTTCTGCCTCCCTCTGGATTGCCCTCTGTGTCAAATCTTTTTTCTTATCATAAAGTCTTTTCCCTCTGGCCAGGGCAATTTCGACTTTGGCATAACCATTTTTAAAATATAACCTTAAAGGAATTAGGGTCAGCCCTTTAGTTTCAATTTTTCCTTTTATTCTGGCTAACTCTTTTTTAGTCAAAAGAAGTTTTCTATCTCTTTTTGGTTCTAAATTATATCTGTTCCCAAACCGATAAGGAGCAATATGCATCTGTATAATATATAGCTCATTTCCTTTGAATTGAGCATAACTTTCCTGAATACTAACCTGGTTATTTCTAATTGATTTAACTTCGGTCCCCTTTAAAACAAGACCAGCTTCATAACTCTCTAATATGTGATAATCATGTCTTGCTTTACGGTTTACAGTAATCGTCTGAAATTTTTCTTGGTCTTTCTCAGTCATTCACTTATCCCTTTAGTTCATTAATATTATAACATAATTTTTCTTGATTACCAATAAACTCTTTTCTAATGTAAATATGGGCTTGAAACAAAAGCCATAAAGTTTTTTATTTGAGCAATTTTATTTAATTTTGAGTCATTCATCATTATTACCATTATCATATAAGTTATTAGGACTCTTGTCTTTGTCCAGTTAAATTTATTAATATTAAAGGATGCCTTTCAGGCTAATCTTGTGTTGGTGAAGACTATAATGTTATTAGATGATAGGTAATGATAATTGATAATACTTAAAAAAATAATTAGCATTAATTATTGAGCTGCCCTACGTAGACGATCCATAATTGCCCTTCCCAAACCTTTGTTTTCAAAACTTTCTGCAATAATGATATCGCATTTTTGTTTGTCCAATTCTCTTAGCTGAGCAAATAAATTATGGGCACAAGAATTAAGGTCTTGAGCTTCTCCCAGTACTTTTACTAATAAACCAGGATATTTTTCTGCATTTTCTTTACAGGCAATTATTCCCACTTTATCTCCTTTTTTTTCATACTGTAAAGCTGTCTTCCATACCTTCCTAATCATTTCCTTATCTTTTTCTTCTATTAATATTAATTTAGCTTTGGGGGAATAATGTTTACTCAGCATTCCTGGTGATCTTTTAATTTCAATATTACTATTAGCAATAATAATATCAGTAACTACTTCCCGTAGACTTTCCAAAGTAATACCACCTAACCTCAATATCTTTAAGGGTAATTCAGTGACATCTAACACAGTAGATTCAACACCTATCATTGTTTCTCCACTATCAACAATTAAATCTACCCTACCTAGTAAATCAGAAATAACATGTTCTGCTCGGGTAGGACTGGTATGGCTAAATATATTAGCACTGGGAGCAGCAATAGGACATTGAGCTTCTTTAATTAACCCAAGAGCAACTTTATGATTGGGTATTCGTACCGCCACCGTTTCTAACCCGGAAGTAACGATATCGGAAATTAATTTACTCTTTTTAAAAACCATAGTTAATGGTCCCGGCCAGAATAATTCTCCTAATTTTCTTGCCACATCCGGAAAATCCTGGACTAAATCTATTACCTCTTTAAGATTATGGACATGAACAATAAGGGGATCATGGAAAGGTCTGTTTTTTGCTTGAAATATCTTTGAAACCGCTTCACTATTTAAAGCATCGGCACCTAATCCATACACCGTTTCAGTGGGAAAGGCTACCAACTTACCATCTCTAATGGCCTGGGCCGCTTCCCGTAAATTTTTCCAATTAATATTTTCCGGTTCAATCTTTATTATTTTTGTATTTATATCGCAAATATGTTCTTTCAAATTATTTTCCTGCTTCTTCCCATGCTAAAAAGAGCAGGATTAACCTGCTCTTTTTTATTTTTAGGGAAATTTTTTTACCTAATAAAGTTTAATTTTTAAAGAATATTTAAATTGGTGGCGCAAGGGGGAATTGAACCCCCGTTTGCTGATTGAGAGCCAGCTGAATTAACCACTATTCGATTGCGCCATCTAAATAGATGTAAGATAGGCTGAGGGAGGTGGGGTCGAACCACCGCTCCCAGATCCAGAGTCTGGTGTCCTACCACTAGACGATCCCTCAACTTTATTCTGCAACTGCTCAATATTAATATTTTACCTCATATTTCTTATAGGTCAAGATAGGCTGGTATATTTCTTTTCTTTACCATCACCGAGATGATAACAAAAATTCATTTTTTGTCCAATCTATCAATTGCTCTCTTTAATCTGCTCAGGTTTTTCTCTTTACCTAATACTTCCATTAAAGAAAATAATCCCGGTCCTACTGTTTTGCCAGAAAGTGCTACTCGGGTGGGATGAATAATTTGTTTTCCCTTGAGATGTAACTGATCAGCCATTACTCTGACTTTTGATTCAATATTATGTTCATTCCACTGGTCTATCTCCTGGAGTTGTTCTACTAAGTATTCTAAGATATCTTTTACTCCCTTCTCTTGCAATATTCTTTCAGCCTCTTCCTCCCACATAAAGTCTTCGGTAAAAAAATAATCGCCATATTCCAAAAACTGCCTAAAATTTCTCACCCTGCTTTTCATAAGTGACACAACTTTCCTCAACCATTTCTTTTTATCACTACTTAATGAACCCTCAAGAAAACCAGCACCTTCAAGAAAAGGCAATAACTGCTCCACATATTTTTCATCTGTCAGTTTCTTTAAATATTCATTATTAAACCAATTCAGTTTTTCTAAATCAAAAATGGCAGAATGATTAGAAATTTTCTCTATGGAAAAGTTCTTTATTAATTCTTCAATAGTGAAAATTTCCTGATTAGTTCCTGAAGACCATCCTAAATGGGCAATATAGTTGACCACTGCCTCTGGTAGAAATCCCATCCTTTGATATTCTATAACAGATGTTGCCCCATGTCTCTTACTCAATCTCGTATTATCAGGACCCATAATCATAGGAATATGAGCAAATTCCGGAAGAGATGCTCCTAAAGCCTGATAAATAATTATCTGTTTGGGAGTATTAGAGATGTGATCATCTCCCCTCATAACCAAAGATATCTTCATTAAAATGTCATCAACTACCACAGCAAAATTATAAGTTGGAACTCCATCAGATTTTATGATTACAAAATCACTTAATAATTTACTATCAAATTCCATCTTGCCTTTAATTAAATCATGAACAATAATTTTTCGCTCAGGCATTTTTAATCTTATGGCTGGTTTTCTCCCTTCTTGAAGCAATCTCTTTTTTTCTGTCTCAGAGAGATTAAGACATTTTCGGTCATAGATGGATGATTTACCCTCAGATAATTGTCTTTTACGCCTAAGGGCTAATTCCTCTTCACTGCAATAACAATAGTAAGCCTCGTTACTGGCTAATAGTTTGTCGGCATATTTTTTATATAAACTTAGCCGTTGGGTTTGAAAATAAGGACCATAATCACCACCTTTTTCTGGACCTTCATCCCAATCCAGACCTAGCCATTTTAACCCTTCTAAAATAGCATTCACTGCTTCAGGAGTTGATCTCACTCTATCAGTATCTTCTATTCTCAGAATAAAACTACCACCATAATGTCTGGCATATAACCAATTAAATAAGGCAGTTCGAGCTCCTCCAATATGGAGATATCCGGTCGGGCTGGGAGCAAACCTAACTCTGATATCTTTATTTTTATTAAACATGCTTCCCCCCTGGTTGATTATATTTACTTTGGCAAAACTATCAATAATACTTTTATAGATGTTATATTTTTTCTTCTATAAAATCAAGAAAAAAGAAGAACCTATTATCTTTTTTAATATCCCTTTATACTTTCTCTTCTATCTCTCTTTTATTATCTTTCATCTAATGTAGTAATTCTACTATGGGTACTATCTCTATCTCAGCTGGGTTTAATATTGATCTTAATTCAGTAAGAATGGAAATAGTATTACAATAAGGATGCCCAATAGCAATAGCACTACCAAACTTTTGAGCAATATCTTTTAAAACAGCTACCTGACTAATAATATATTCCCTATCCTGTTCATTATCTAAAAAAACATTACGTTGGGCAGTTTTAACACCCATTTCCTTACTTAGCTTATAACCAACTGAATTTGGACTAGTTATACTATCAATAAAAAACAGGTCATTCTTTTTTATTTCATCTAAAACTATTCTCATAACATTTTCATCTTCAGTTACCTTAGAACCCATATGATTGTTTACCCCGTCTATATCAGGAACATCCTGTAAATTTGCTCTAATTTTTGCCCTTATTTCCTGTTCTGTCATTGTAGTAAAAATGGCACCTTTACCTGGATCAATATTTGAATTATGTGGTTCCATCGGTAAGTGTAATAGGACAGTAAACCCCCTTTCTTTAGCCATTTCTGTAATTACTCTGGAATGTGGTAAAAAGGGTAATACTGAAACAGCCACCGGAAAATCTAAATTCATAATCTGTTCAGCTATATCTTTCTGATAGCCCATATCATCAATGATAATCGCAATTTTGACTTTCTTCTTTTCTTGATATCTATCCCTAATATATTTATTGTACCATGGTAAATCCCTTACCTTCTGGTCTAAAATATCTGGTAAAAAAATAGTGTGCTTTTCCGTTATTCTTTCTTTCTTTTCTTCCAATACAGATTCCGTCAAATCTTGTTCATTGCTTAACACAACATTATTCTCAACATTATGTTGAGAGCTATTTAAATTTAAAAATATTCCTATTAATAGTAATAATATTATGGATAACAATAGTGAGTAAGCGTAATTCCAAAATTTTTTTTCCATATTTTATCTCATCTACTTACTATAAATCTCGACACTGGTCAAAAAATTGATAGCAGTCTCTAGCTGTAAATCTTCTTCAGAATCATTGGGGTTTGTAACGGCAATATCTGGTTCAATACCAATGTTATTAATAACTCTACCTTCAGGTGTGTAATATTCAGAAGTAGAAATTGTTACTGCAGAATTATCAGATAATGGATAAATCTGTTGTACTAATCCTTTCCCAAATGATTTTTCGCCGATAACAATACCCCTATTGCTATCCTGAATTGCTCCAGCCACAATTTCAGAAGCACTAGCACTTCCTTTGTTAATCAATACTGCCAGAGGCCAATCGGGAAAAGTATTCCCATAAGAAAGGTAGGCTTTGGTAAAATTATTTCTTCCTTTAATTCTTACTATTTCCCCTTCTTTGATAAACTGGCTAGCTACTTCTATAGCAGCTTCCAGAAGCCCGCCAGGGTTATTTCTAAGATCAAGAATAATTCCTACTAATGGTATTTGAGAATAATCATTTAAAACCTTCTGTAATTCTGGTACAGTATTGGCATTAAAAGTAGAGATCCTGATATAACCAATGGTATTATCCTCTAATAGTTTCTCTTTCACCGCTTCTACGGTTATGGTATCTCTTATGATAGTAATTTCCAATAGTTCTTCTAAGTTTTCTCTTTTAATGGTAAGAGTTACTGGAGTTCCCTTCTCACCTCTTAATATATTTACTGCCTCATCCAAAGAAAGACCTTTGGTAGATTCTCCATCAATTTTTATGATTTTGTCATTTGCTTTAACACCAGCCAAAAAAGCAGGGGTATCTTCAATAGGAGAAATTACCGTCAGTTGTTCCTCTACAATAGTAACAATAATTCCTAAGCCATTAAAATGACCCATAAAGATATTTTCTCGTTCTCGTTGAAAGCTTATAGGATCTAAATATCGTGAATAGGGGTCTTCCAACTCCAGTAACATTCCTTTAATAGCACCCTGAACTAACTTGGTAATAGCAATATCTTTGCTAATATATTCGCTTCTAATAATACTTAAAACCTCAAAAAATGGTTCTAGATCATTGAAGATGCTATCATTTTGGCTTTGTACTAGAATAGTTGAAACAGGAAAGATTAATAAAACAGCCACAAAGACCATGATAAATAACAAATTTATGGTATATTTTTTTTTCATATCAGTTACCATCCCATTCTTTTATTTACATGATTTTAAAAAAAAGAATATTCTTTATAACCAATCAAAGGGGTTGACTGGTTTTCCCTCTACTCTTACCTCAAAATGCAATCTTGGTGAGGGAACCCCACCACTGATACCAACCTGCCCGATAATTTGTCCTTTTGCTACCTGATCATTCAATTTAACCAGTACTTTAGACAGATGGGCATATAAAGTTACTACATTTCCCCCGTGATCCAGGATTATTATATCACCATAACCTTTAACATTGCCAGTGTAAATCACAGTGCCAAAACTAGCGGCACGCACTGGTTCCCCTAGTGGTGCACTTATGTCAATTCCAGAATTAAAGACATAGGCATTTAAATCCGGCTGTTTCTGTTGACCATAATTGGATATTATCGATCCATTTACCGGAAGGTGAAATATTCCCTTTTTGGCCTTTAAGGTAGGCTCTGATTTAGAGGTTTCTATTTTTGGTTTTGGTTCACTCTGTTGCGGAGCTCTTTGCGCAGCCTGTTGTGCTTTTTCTCTTTCCCGATAAGCTATTTCAATAATCTCCTTTATTTGAGCAGAAGATTTTTCTAATTCTTCCAGAACCTTTACCTGCTTTTTTCTTTCCTCTTCAATCTTAGCTAGATATTTATTTTTAGCCTCCAAAGACAGGGCAATATTCTCTTTTTCTTTTACAATTTCTTGTTCTAACATTTTAGTAATTTCCTTTTTATTATACAGACTATCTCTCTGCTTTTTCACTAATTCCACCTGTTCTTTAACCTGCTTTATAATATCAGCATCATTTACTAATATTTGCTCTAAATAGCGATATCGATTCAAGAAATGGGTAAAATCTTTACTATTGATCAAAACAGCCAGATAGGAAATGTTATTATATTTATAAAATTTTTTCAGCCTATTTTTTATAATTATTAGCTGTAATTCAAGTTTATCCTGTTCAATGCTTAATTCTTCTTCCAGTCTTTCTAATTCCTTAAGAGTATTTTCATAATTTTTCTTGGTTACCTGTAATTCTCTTTCTGCTGCATTGAGTAATTCCTGGATTTTTTGTAAAGATTTTTGATAATCTACTTCTTCCTGTTTCAATCTTTCTATCTCTTTTTCAATATCCTTTTTTCGTTGTTCTATCTCTTGTAGCTTCTGCTGTTGTTGCTGAATGTTTATTTCTTGTTCCTGTGCCGTGCTATATGCACCAAACATAAAAGAAGTAACTATAACACTTAAGATTAAAAATGGTATTATAAAATAACCTCTTATTAGTAACTTAGTAAATATCCTCATACTTCCTCATAACTAATTTTTCTTAAAGAGAGCATGCTTCCAAAAATGCCTGTTGAAGTACCAAATACAATCAGAATTATTGCAATTTTGGTCGTAAACTCTAAGCCAGAACTAGTTGGTATAAAAGGAATAAATTTGTTTATCTGAATTAAAAAATATTGATAAGCCTTACTCAACAAGAAGAAAGCAATAAAAGATGAAATTAAACCTTTTAAAAATCCTTCAATAATAAATGGCCACCTAATAAACCAACTTGTTGCACCAACCAGGGTCATTATTTCTATTTCCTGTTCTCTGGAATGAACACTTATTTTGATTACACTAAACATAATAAGTATGGAAATAAAAAATAACACCAGGATAATCAACAAACCAGTTTTTCGTATAAAATCAAATATTAATAATAAATTTTTTGTTAATTCACCGCCATAATTAACCTCTTCAATTCCACTATATTGGCTAAGTTGTACTGCCACTTCTTCCAGATATTTTGTTTCGTAAACAGTAATTTCTAAAGAAGAAGGAAGTGGGTTTTCAGGTAGTGCTGCTAAAATATCTTCATACTGTGCTAAATCTTCTTTTAATTTTTGTAAGGCTTCTTCCTTGGAAATATAGTGTACTTCTTGCACCCCTTCTAACTGGCTGGTTGTTTCAACCAGTTTCACAACTTCCTCTGGTGAGAGGTTATCTTTTATATAAGCTACGGCAATCAATTGTGATTCAATATTACTAATAAAATTATCTATGTTAAAAGATATAATCAGAAAAATTCCCACAATTATCAGAGTAGCAGTTAAGCAAATCACAGTAGCCAAACTAATAATACTGTTCTTTTTGGCACTGAGAAAAGCTTCTTTGATATAAAAAAGGATGTTTCTATTCATTACTGAGCATAGATTCCTTTCTTAGAATCAGAAACAACCTCCCCTTTATCTAGCCTGATAACCCGTTTTTGAGCTTTATCTACCATTAATTTATCATGTGATGCTACTATTACCGTAGTGCCCCAAACATTTATCTTAAATAACAATTTCATTATTTCCCAAGAAGTTTCTGGATCTAAATTCCCGGTTGGTTCATCAGTTAACAGGATCAGAGGTCGACTTACCACAGCTCTAGCAATACATAGTTTTTGCTGCTCCCCTCCGGATAATAGATGCGGATTGGTGTTCTTTTTGGGATAAAGTCCAATGATATTTAAAATTTCATTTACTTCCTGTTTAATAACAGAGTTTTTAGTGCCTACTACTCTTAAGCTAAAGGCTACATTTTCAAACACATTTCTATCATACAGTAACTTGAAATCCTGAAAAACAATACCAATTTCCCTTCTTAAATAAGGTACTAAAGATGGTTTTAATCTCGATAAATTTACTCCATCTACTATGACCTGTCCTTTAGTAGGGAGTATACCTCTGTATATTAATTTTAAAAAAGTAGTTTTACCGGCACCAGTGGGGCCAACTAAAAAAACAAACTCTCCTTTTTTAATATGAATATTTATATCCCATAAGGCATGAATCTTATTGGGAAAAGTCTTAAAAACATGAAACATCCTGATCATGTTTTTTATTTCCTTTCTAACCCACTCTTCCCAGGTTTTCTTCAATAAAAGCTCTTAATTTATTATTACCAATATTAGCTCTATCTTGATACTGTCTTTGGGCGATAGATAAAACTGATTTAATCTTTTCCTGATGAACTCTTATATACTTCAATTTATTATCAATCTCGGTAAGTGTCAATTGGTTTAGATTTAAAAGCAATTCTGTTAAACCCAGAGAATTAACATAATTACTTATTTTAGGATCATAGCTTAAAGCTATAAAAGGAACATTATTTATTGTAGCAAATATTATAGCATGAAACCTCATGGCAATGATTAAAGATAACCTGGAAACAAGAGATAGTATCTGGGCTGGAGTAACTTCCTGATCAAAACAATGAAAATTAGAATAATCCATCTGTTTTACTATATCTTGAAGTAAAGGCCAGTCTTGTTTTTTCTGAAAGGGTAGAAAAATTATTTTGGCCTGATATTCTGTGATTAGGTAATCTGCTATTTTGGCTATCTGTAGAGTTATTTTTTGATAATCTTTTCTAATTTCCGGGCAATTTCTAATCACTATCCCAATAGTCATACCATTTATTATTTCTGGTACAGAATTTAACTGATACTTCTTTACCATATCTTCAGGCAATTCCTCTGGACTTAATAAAAAAGCAGGATCAGTAACTACTACCAATTCTTTCTCAATCCCAATCTCCTCTAAGAATATTCTGGACTGATCATCTCTAACCATAATGAGATTCACTTTTGTCAAAACCGATTTTATTATTCTTTTATTAATTCTTCTTTTCACCGGTCCTATGCCCTGAGCATATATGACACAGGGGATCTTGAACAACCTGGCCAGCATTACTAATCCCAAATAATAACTTATACTCAAACCCCTTCCACTAACATCCTGTAATAAACCACCACCACCACTAATAAATATTCCTATTTTCTTTAAATTACATAATATCCAAAATAAATTTAAACGACCTATAGCATTAACTCCATACCTTGCTCTGGTGATATCAGGAGATTGGGAGAGAATAAAGATATTTTCTCCAGGAACATATTGTCGGAGCCTTTGTAGCATACTCATCAAAATAGCCTCATCTCCACAATTATCAAATCCAAAATAACCTGAAATCATAATAAATTGATTTTTATTAATCTTAACGAGCATGATTTTTCCTCTACGGCATCTTCTAAAGCAAATTAATAATTTCTATGCGTTACTGTCAAGTCTATTAAAAATTATTAAGAGACCATAAGGAGAATATTTATTCTTCCCACTTGCTTTTTTAAAAAGTCAGGTTCTTTATAAAAAACAATCGGAAAAACTACTTTACTAGTTTAACATAATCCTGGTTATAAAACTATTTTCTTTGACCTTCCATATTACCAGGAAAATATCTTTTCTCTATTAAATAAAATAATGCTGCTAGGAAACCACCTATTAGCAACCCCAACCAGTAACCATGGAAAGTTCTTAATATGGAAAAATAAATAGGGGTATGGACATGACAAAAGGTATTCAGTACCGTAACCGGAGCTACTGTTCCCATAATTATTATAATATGTTTTAAATATTTAATTCCCAGTGTATTAAAAGTAATCGCTAAGGCCAGTAAGGGATAACCAATTAAAAATTCTTTGCTCCTGGGTCTGGCTACTAGTAGTTGTTCCAAAAATAGTCTCATCTTCTCTTCCCAGCCCGGTACAGGTAAAAAAGAGAAATTACCGGAGCGTGAAATATAGACTACCACAAAAACTAACAACAAAAATACCAGAAGGGCATGTTCCATTAATATCGGTTTTTTCAGCTCAGCACTTATAACTTTTTTTTCGGCATCATCTTTCAACCATAAATGAAATGCCACTAAAAGTAATGGAACAAGATAGGATATTTTTATCCCACTAAAAAGATTAATGGCCAGGATAAATTGGTAATGAGTTAATAAAGCTCCTACAAACAATCCGCCCAGTAAAGAAAAAAACATAATACCAGTAATTCCAAAAATTATTCTCTTTTCTATTTCCAAAAATAATTTTATTCCATAAGGAGAATTATTTTTTTTACTCTTCACTATTGAATAGGGAATAATAAGATATTCTTTATTTTTTATGATAGCCAGTGTTGGAAATATTAGAGCACCAGCCAAAGCCATTATTTTCATCAGTAATATTTTGTTGATTAAAAAGTTAATAATAAGCATGCCACCAAAACCAATAACTAGCAGTAAAGCTTTATACCTATTCGGGACATAAAAAAAATCTGTCAGTAAAATTATTCCCCCTGCAATAATACCCATTCCTATAATGTAGATATAGATCAGGGGGATCTGGTAATCGTTAAACAGACTGGCCTTACCTAAAGAGAAACCGTTTCGCCATAACTCTTGCCTGATACGATTAAGGTAGTCTAGATTAGTTAAGACAAAACTACCATCTCTTACCTGTAAAAATGGATTTAGATAAAAAAGTCGAATATTTCTTTCTTGGGCAGCTCTAATCCATCTTTCTATAGCCCTGTTTTGTGAAATTTTCTCTATTTCCTCTTTGGTAATACTATGCACCCTCACCGCTTGTTTACTCAAACCAGAGGCAATGATAGCCATCCCCTTTTGAGAGGAAAATTCAATAATACCAAAAGGAAACTTATTTTCTTGCAAGAATTTTAAAGTTAGCATAATATGTTCATAAGAAGGATATCCCAGGACTTCTTCCTCATCAAATATTATCATTGAGACATTATCCATATTTTGCATTGCTGATAGTTTGAATTGGATGATATCGGTTCTTATTCTTGGTGGATTTTTTGGCCTTAAAATTATATCAAAATCAAGGCTTTGCACCTTTCTGATGTCTTCTAAAGAAAACCCTAATCCTAATTTAAGTAGCTCTTCTTTATCACCTCTGATTATTAAAATATCGTAGCCATTCCGAGATAATAATTCCTGAACCTGATTTCTACCCAGGTATATTTGTAAATTGTCTCTGATCCTTTGAAACAGAGAGTGTTCAGGACATATTAATATATATTCCCCTGATAAAATATGAGGTCTTTCCCCTAAATCATTTTCTGATAACCAATTCAACTTAATTTGTTCATTAGCATCCCAAAAAGCTATCTGTCCCTGCAATAATAATGTTTCAATACTATCTTCCTGAATAGCAATACTGCCAAGACCCAGATTTTTTAATTCCTTCAGTAATTCATACTCATCAATACCTTCTTTTAAGGCTAATTCCCTTACCTTGGTTAGACTCATGGCTGTTTCAATTGTTTGGAAATCCTTTTCCATCTTATAGCGACCAAAGGCAATTATAATAGAAAAAATAAGGGCAATAATTATTAAAAAAATTAGAATATTGTTATAGATTTTATTCATAAATCTCTTCCTTCTTAATAATTTTATTTTATAGATAGCAAATATTATGAAAAAGGGAATTGATTAGCTTTTCTTTTCTTCCCGATTATGAATACCATGATGTATCATTTTCCTGTCCGGCGGGGCTAAAATATTTATTATTTATTATTAGTTCACTTTTTAAAAAGACAACTTTTATGTTAATACAAAATTAGAACAATAACTCCTGATAAATCATATTATTAGGCTTGTCGTAATTATAAATTAGATTTAGTTTTTTGACAATCAACTTTCCACTAATCTGAAAATATATTGAAGAAGTTTTTAGAATATAAAGATAGCAAAATATTTCCTCACGGCGAATGTACTAATGTAGTAAATTTAATCTTTATGAACAATGATTATTAATTTTATTCTAAAATAACTGTTTTATATAACACTGTTAAAATTTGATAATATTGATATCTATACTATTTCCAATAATTAATAGCCAAAGAATATTAAGAAAATAAAGAACCCGCCAGGCGGGTGTCTTTAAGATTTTCTTAAATAGGGATAACTTTCAATTAGTGTATCTTTGTTCTGCTCTTTACACTTTTGGTAGTTACTAATTTAACTGTACTATACTTCGGCAATACTAGTTTTCACTTTGAACTTTAAATATAAATTATCCCATAAGCAAAATTATTTTTATCTTTTTAACTGGTTTAACTAACTTTTTAACAATACTTTAATTATACTCCTGTAAAATGTCCTAAACTAACAGATTGATTTATTAAAATAAATCAGGAAAATTCAGGGTAAGATGCTTTTCCTTACTGTAATAGGGTGAGCATAATCCCTGCTGCTACCGCCGTACCAATAACTCCCGCAACATTAGGGCCCATAGCGTGCATGAGCAGAAAATTGCGGGGGTTAGCCCGTTGACCTACTGTCTGAGCCACTCTGGCTGCCATAGGTACTGCCGATACCCCAGCTGCTCCGATTAAGGGATTAATCTTTCCCCTGGTCAATTTATACAACACCTGCCCGAACATCACTCCTCCAAAGGTGCTGAAGGCAAAGGCAACCAGTCCTAAACTAATAATCTTTATTGTCTCTATAGTTAAAAAATATTCTGCCTGCATGGTAGCTCCGACACAGATTCCCAGAAAAATGGTAACTATATTGATCAGTTCGTTCTGGGTGGTATTAGACAGGCGATTGACCACCATGCTCTCTCTAAAGAGATTACCTAACATCATTATTCCGATAATGGGGACGGTAGCTGGTAAGATTAATCCTACAAAGATGGTACAAATAATGGGAAAAAGAATTTTTTCAGTTTTGGAAACCGGCCGTAGCTGTTTCATTACAATCTTCCGCTGTTCCCGGGTCGTAAACATTTTCATTATCGGCGGCTGAATTAAGGGTACTAAAGACATGTAGGAATAGGCGGCCACAGCAATTGCCCCCAAGATTTTTGGTGCCATCTTGGAAGCCAGATAAATAGAAGTCGGTCCATCAGCCCCCCCGATGATTCCAATAGCCGCAGCCTCTTTAATGTCAAAACCAATCAAGACCGCCCCAATGATGGCCACAAACACCCCCAATTGAGCGGCTGCCCCCAAGAGAAAGGTTATGGGATTGGCCAGCAGTGGTCCAAAATCGGTCATGGCTCCTATACCCATGAAAATCAAGATCGGGAATAATTCATGACGTATGCCAAAAGAAAGGATATTCAAAAAACCTCCTTCTTCCATCAGGCCGGTAAAAGGCAGATTGACCAGAATAGCTCCAAAGGCAATGGGTAGCAACAATAATGGCTCATACTTTTTTACTATAGCAAAGTAAAGCAGAATCCCCCCTACTAACAACATTATGATGCTCTCCAGGTTTAAACCAGCAAAACCTGATATTTGGGTCATTTCTAAAAGAGAAGTTACCAGATTCATAATGGGCTCCTTTTTTTCTATACTGTTATCCGATAACTAATAAGGTATCATCAGTCTCTACCATATCATTTACCGAAACAGATATCTTTTTTACTGTACCACTGGAATTGGCAATGATTTCATTCTCCATCTTCATGGCCTCCAGAATCAGCACGGTGTCTCCTTCTTGTACTGCATCACCCTCTGAAACATTGATTTTAAGAATCTTGCCTGGCATGGGAGCCTTTATCTCTTCACCTTCTATACTGCTTACTGGAACGGACTTCTTCTGCTCAGGTTTGGCGGGAGCAGGCACTACTTTTTTTGGTTCCTCTTTTACTTCCATTTTGCCCACCGGGGTAATGGTGGGAGAGGCAGTGGTGCCTATTTCCTCCACTTCTACCAGATATTCTTTCCCCTCTACTTTTATTTTAAATTGTTTCATTATTTTAAAATCCTCCTTTTTTTCTGGCACTGATAGCAATTCGTTCTCTCATCATATTTTGTCTTCCGGAAATCGTCCAGGGATGCATGCTCTCTGGTACCATTCTTGTAATACTAATTACCCTTATAGGCTGAGCCGGTAGGCCACTCTGAAGATAGCTGGCTACCGCGGCGGCAAGTACGGCAATAGTAGCTTCTTTATCCCTCTCGAAAGTAGTGAGTGCTTCTTTCTCTGGTGGGATTAATATTTCTTTCTTATCCTTTGTCCTATCTTCTGGTTCTGCTGTAACAACTTTTTCCTCTTGAGCTCTCTTTAGAGAAGATGATTCCACTACTTTTCTTAAACCTACCATCAATAAAGCTAACAACCCTAAGATAATAAAGACCGTAATTAAGGCGATTAACGATAAGATAATGGCCCCTTCTATTCCTTCATACATAGACTGCTCCTTCTTTAAATTTAATAGATAAAGTTATCACATTATTATGTTTATAACCAGAACCACCGGATTACAGCGGAATATTACCATGTTTTTTCCCGGGCAGACTCTCTCTTTTACTGGAAAGCATCTCCAGGGTATTAATCAGTATTGGTCTGGTCTCTCGAGGATCAATAATCAGATCAACATAACCCCGGGCTGCTGCAGCATAGGGATTAGAAAATCTCTCTTTATATTCCTCGATTTTTCTCTGTCGGTACTGTTCTGGATCATCAGCCTCAGCAATCTCCTTCCGAAAGATGATATTGGCAGCTCCTTGAGGACCCATAACGGCAATCTCTGCAGTAGGCCAGGCGATGACCTGATCAGCCCCTAAATCTCTGCTGCACATGGCCAGATATGCTCCACCATATGATTTTCTGATCACTACCGTTACTTTGGGAACAGTGGCCTCTGAATAAGCGTATAACAGCTTGGCTCCATGTCTGATAATACCTCCATATTCCTGAGCAGTACCTGGTAAAAAGCCGGGAACATCAACTAAGGTTAAGATAGGAATATTAAAGGCATCACAAAAGCGGATAAAGCGAGCAGCTTTGTCAGAGGCATCAATATCAAGACAGCCAGCTAATACCTTAGGTTGATTGGCAATTATACCGATACTCCTTCCCTGTAGCCGGGCAAAACCAGTGATGATATTGCGGGCAAAATGCTCCTGTACCTCCAAAAAATCACCATTATCCACAATATATCTAATTATATCTCTCATCTCATAGGGCTTATTGGGGTCGGTCGGCACTATGTCCAATAAGGCCTCTTCCTTTCTTTCCGGATCATCAGTAGAAGCTACCAAGGGAGGATTCTCCATATTATTAGAAGGAATGAAACCAAGCATTTTTCTCACCAGGGTAAATGCCTCCTGTTCATTCTCTGCAGCAAAATGAGCTACACCGCTTTTTTGATTATGGGTCATGGCTCCACCTAATTTTTCCGATGAAACATCTTCACCGGTTACGGCCTTAATAACACTGGGACCGGTAATATGCATAATACCTATTTTCTTGACCATAAAGACGAAATCCATGATGGCCGGAGAATAAACGGCACCACCAGCAGCAGGACCAACTACCACAGATATTTGAGGAACAACACCAGAAGCAATGGTATTGCGATAAAATATCTGTCCATAACCGCTTAAAGAATCTACCCCCTCCTGGATGCGCGCACCACCCGAATCATTGATTCCAATTATGGGGGCACCCATTTTCAGGGCCATATCCATAATCTTACATATTTTCCTGGAATGCATCTCTCCCAGCGAACCACCAATTACTGTAAAGTCCTGGGAAAAAACATAAACCAGTCGCCCCTCAATAGTACCATAGCCGGTT
>Ga0067045_1003672_pt1 | contig 18979 bp, 17 predicted proteins | sample TerdegcTABiofilm_FD_59184 | JGI IMG/M metagenome (GOLD analysis project Ga0067045, IMG submission 59184) | Combined Assembly of (Gp0054472, Gp0054536) Wastewater bioreactor microbial communities from Singapore -Terephthalate degrading... | reverse complement strand
GCCGCTGATCGAGGAGGATGTGACGGCGTTGAGAGCCGCCTATCTCGGCGCCATACCGGCGATCATGACAGCGCGAAAGGGCTAGGTACCCCGCCCATGCACTCCCAGAGACCGTCGCCGTGGCTGGAAGCTCCTCAGGAAGAGTGTGGGGTATTCGGCGTTTACAGCCCCGACGAGGAGGTGGCGCGCACGACCTATTTCGGTCTGTTCGCCCTCCAGCATCGCGGACAGGAGAGCGCGGGCATTGCCGTCGCCGATGGGCACAGGATCGTTCTCCACAAGGCCATGGGATTGGTAACTCAGGTCTTCGACGAGGAAGTGCTGAAGGCTCTCGGCGACGGAACCATGGCCATCGGGCACACACGCTATTCCACGTGCGGCAGCTCGGTCGAGCAGAACGCGCAACCCATCTGCTACGCCTCGGCCTATGGCGACATCGCCGTGGCGCATAACGGCAATCTGGTGAACACGCAGGAGCTCGGTGACCGCCTGCGCGCCGACGGCGTCGAGCTTGACGCAACCAACGACTCCGCACTCATCGCCCGTATGCTTGCCAGATGCAACAAAGAGCGTATCGAAGATGCCCTCGCAGAGGTCCTGCCGCAGCTCCAGGGGGCCTACTCGCTGGTTGTGATGACACCGAGACAGATGGCGGCTGTGCGCGATCCCTATGGCATACGCCCGCTCTCCATCGGCCACCTCGGCGATGGGCGATACGTCTTCGCGTCGGAGAACTGCGCCATATCCGTCGTGGGCGGCCACTTTCACCGAGAGATAGAGCCCGGCGAGGCGGTGATCGTGGACCGTGACGGCCTGCGAGAGATCCAGGTCCTCCCCACCGCCAAGCGTGCGACGTGCGTTTTCGAGTTCATCTACTTTGCCCGGCCCGACACGCAGATCTACTCGCGGACGATCTACGACGCACGCCGTCGCATGGGCCATCAGCTCGCCCGCGAGCATCCCACTCCCGGGGCACACATCGTCATACCAATCCCGGACTCGGCCGTGCCCGCGGCGCTGGGCTACGCCGAGGCCTCACGCATACCGTTCGGCGAGGGGCTCGTGAAGAACCGCTACATTCAGCGGACGTTCATCGAGCCCGTTCAGCGGATGCGAGACCTCGGAGCCCGAATGAAGTACTCGCCGCTCCGCGAGGCCCTGGCCGGGCACAAAGTGGTCATGGTGGACGACTCGATCGTTCGCGGGACGACGACCGGAAAGCTCGTGCGCATGCTGCGCGAGGCGGGCGCGACAGAGGTGCATGTCCGGATCACGTCGCCGCCGGTGCGGTTCCCCTGCTACTACGGCATTGACATGGCCGACCAGAAGGAGCTCATTGCCGCGCGCAAGTCCATCGAGCAGATCCGCGAGGACATCGGCGCCACCAGCCTTGGGTACCTATCGCTGCAGGGCGTCATGCGCGCCATCGGCCTCCCGAAGAAGCTCTTCTGCCGCGCCTGCTTCGACGGCGAATACCCGATACACATTCCCCCGCATGTGCGCGTCACGAAAATGATGCTCGAGGATCCCAAGAAGGACGACGAGGTCACGGACTGACGTCGCACCGCCGGTTGTGTGCAACATCGGGAAACCCCGGGCCGCACTGCTCCGTCTATGCCGTGTCGCTCACCCGGCGAGAGATTCGATCTCCCATGCATAGGAGGCCAACATGCTCGGCGCGCTCTTGAGACAGGTAGTACGAACGGCGATCCTGGCCGGCGGCGCTGCGGCCGCAACCGCGGGCGCCAGATACGTTAGCAGCAAACGAATCAACGCCGCCGAGCGCCTGGGATACGCGCTGCTTGATACTGAGCGCCTGACCGACGCTGCCCAGTACACCGAGACCGAGCCGGAGGCCGCTCTGGCCGCCTGTTCCGCGTATCTGGTGAACGTTGCGCATCAGGCCGCTGCCGGCATCAGCGGCCCTCCCACCCTCGATCCCGTCGGTTTCGAGCGAACCGTCCGCAGCGAGAACTCGCCGGTGACCGCCATCGTGACCACCACGGCGCACGAGCCCGAATCGAGATGGCAGTTCGAGGTAGTGGTGCCGGGCGTCGCACGCGTCACAGGAAGCCGCCGGCTGTCGGCGTCACGCTTCTCGGGTACGAGCGTGCGCATGAGCACCCCCGACACGGTATCCATTCGCTTCGACAACGGGTACGCGGCGCGCATCGAAAGCGATCTGGAGTTCGCATCAAACCTGATACAGATCACGGGTCCGAGGACGCATGTCTCCGGCGCAGCGCATCTGTCCGACAACCGCAACAATGTTGGACGGCTTCAGATTGACCAGGCTGGCGAGGTGACGGGTACCATAACGCGCGGGACCCACATCGTGGGACGCTTCGAGGGGTCGCTGTCCGAAGGCATCACCTTCAAGCAGTACTCTGCCCTCGAGGAATAGCTCGGTCGCCTTGAGGGCGGCCGCAGACTCCTGGCGAAAGCGACGGTACCAAGCTATGCCAACCGGCCCAACGACGTACCGCGACGCCGGCGTGGACATTGACGCCATGAACGCCGCCGTCCACCGCATGCGCGAGCACGTTCGCTCTACCTTCACCCCGCAGGTCCTTACGGATGTCGGCAGCTTCGGAGGCATGTTCAGCATGGATACCGGTTCCCTCAAGGAGCCGGTCCTGGTCAGCAGCATAGACGGCGTCGGCACGAAGGTGCGGGTTGCTTCTGCCATGCAGCGGCATGACACGATCGGCGCCGACCTGGTGGCCCACTGCGTCAACGACATCCTGGTGCAGGGAGCGCGGCCCCTGTTCTTCCTGGACTATTTCGCGACGAGCAAGCTGTCGCCCGACGTGGTGGTCGCCGTGGTGAAGGGACTGGCCGAGGGTTGCCGGAAAGCGGGTTGCGTGCTGATCGGCGGCGAGACCGCGGAGATGCCGGGCGTATACCTCGACGGGGAATACGATCTAGCGGGCTGCATCGTGGGGATTGTGGAAAGATCGTCGATCATAGACGGCCGCTCGATCGAGCCAGGCGACGCCGTGATCGGTCTCGCCTCCGACGGCCTGCATACCAACGGTTACTCGCTGGCACGACACGTGCTTTTCGAGAATGCAGGCCTGTCACCGCACAGCACGCCGCCGCAACTGGCCGGACGTTCCGTGGGCGATGTGCTGCTCGACCCGCATCGCTCGTATGCGTCGGCCGTGCTGCCGCTGCTGGATAGTTTCACTGTCAAGGGCATAGCGCACATCACAGGCGGCGGGTTCTACGACAATATCCCCCGCATTCTGCCAGCCGACTGCAGCGTCACCATCGATCGCCGGCTCTGGACGCCGCCGCCGATCTTCTCCTACATCCAGGAACTGGGCAGCGTGCCCGACGCCGAGATGTACAGGACATTCAACATGGGCATCGGCATGGTGCTCATCGCCGAGCGAACTGAGGCAATCGAGATCATGGCGGAGCTGGCGCAACGGGGCGAGACGGCGTCTCTGATCGGCGAAGTGCACCGCGGCGTCCACGAGGTGGACATCCTCTAGCGTCCGATCAATCCATCAGGTTCGGGTTGGCACGGTTGCGGCGGATGATCGCATTCACGCGCCGCGCGATGTTCGCCGCGGCCTGAGACGGCGTGATCTCCTTCTGCCAGATTCGATCGCACTCTTCCTCCCGAATCGTATCGGCATCCAGTTGCTGAATCCATGGCGACTGCTGCTTAACCCTGGCGTACTCCATCTCCGAGAGGTAGAGGTGGTTTCGGCGCTCCCTGGGATAGGCAGGGTTGAAGAGAAACCGCTCGGTTCGGCAGTACGCCTCGACGCTCGGCATGCCATCACCATAGTCGGCAACAAGCATCTCATCGTCCTCGCTGACCAGGTGACGCAGAAACGCGAAGGAGAGCTCCTTGTTGCGAGCCGAGCGCGGTATGGCGTAGATCTTGCTCTCGAGCATGCCCACGCGGTGCTTGCCGTAGGGAACCGGGGCAATGTCCCAGTCGAGGTCCTTGTTCTGCCGCCATTCGATGGAGAGCCAGCGACCCGTCACGATCATGGCGGCTTTTTCTGCCTTGAAGAGATTCTGCGAGCCGCCCCAGCCGCCCAGAGGCGCGAGGCCCTGCTCTTCCGTGGGGCTCGGGGCAACGCGATGCGTCCGGCGGAGCGAAGCCCACCACTCAAAGGCCGCCTTTGCTTCCGGCGCATCCACCGTGCAGAGCGTGCCGTCCTCGTTGAACCAGCTTCCGCCCATCTGCCACACGAACATCTCGAGCAGATAGGCTGGCGGCAGGACTACCCCGAACTGCACCGTGCGGCCGGTCCTGTCGCGGCGCGTCAGCTTCTTGGCGGCTTCCGTGAACTGCTCCCATGTCCAGGCGGTATCCGGCTCCGGCACGCCCGCCTCGCGGAACATGCGCCGGTTGTAGAAGAGCATATAGGTGCCGCAGTTGTCCGGAAAGCCGAGGATGCGGCCCTTCGTACGGTCGCCATGCTCATAGATGAAGCCGTCGAGCTGCGGCCAGAACATGTTCATGTCGATGCCGTAGCGGCGCACCCAGGGGCGAAGGTCCTCCAGCACATCCTTCCGAGCGAACAGCGCAGCGCTCTGCGGCGAGTAGATCGCGAACACATCGGGAGGAACGCCGCCCGCGAGCTGCGTCAGCACCCTCTGGGGACCTGCATCCGGATCATTGATCACTCTGACGTCTGGGTACTTGGCATTGAACAGCTTGATTTGCTCGGCGCGAATGGGGTTTGGATCCACCACCCATCGGAGCTGAGGTTGCTGACGTCCTTTGCGAGCACATCCGAAGGAGGCCAGAAGAAGCAGCGCTCCGATGAGACAGAACGCCAAAGAATGTCGGTATCGTGAGGGCGGCATCGTGCTATTCTAGCCGCTTTGCACGCGCTCTTCAATCAGGCTGCCTCGGCGGCAGGCGCATTGCCTCACGGAAGGTCCTGACTGAAGGCGTCTCGGCGCCTTGCCCCCGGGCTCTCTGTGGTGACGATCCAGGGCGTGCAGTCCCCGGCCCTCCGGACCGGGCTGAGCAAGGGCGCCCGTCACAGCGGCCCGCCGCCAGCGCCCAACCCATCCGTCTGGATGCTGGCCGGCGCCGTTCAGCCTTTAGGGCCGATCGCATTCGGGCCGGGCCAGCGACACGGTCGAGGCAAAGACGCTGCAGACTGCCGAAACGCCCCGTCAGGCATGGTGCGACGCAGTCGAGCGGGTTGACAGCGCGCGGGCGTGTGGGCTACTATGCCACGCTAGCGGGCCCGCCGACGCGTCGGCGCGGCTCGTTTATCATCTTGGCTACGACGGCAGGGAAACCCAGACGGTGATGCTCCTCGGTACGCAGCGCATCAACAGCAACGGACACCTCGAGATCGGCGGCTGTGACACGGTCGAGCTTGCTCGCGAGTTCGGCACGCCGCTCTACGTGGTGGATGAGGAGGCCCTCCGGCTCGCGTGCAGGACCTACCGAGCGGCCTTCGAAGCCCGTTATCCGCGCAATCAGATCCACTACGCCGGCAAAGCGTTTCTCTGCACCGCGATGGCCAGGATCGTCGAGGAAGAGGGGCTCGGGCTCGACGTCGCCTCGGCAGGCGAGCTCTACACGGCGCTGCGCGCAGGCTTCCCGCCGGCCCGCATCAACGTCCACGGCAACAACAAGTCCGTCGAGGAGCTGGAACTGGCCACAGCGAACCACGTTGGCCACATCACGGTCGACCATCTCGGCGAGATCGGCATGCTGGCCGATGTGCTCCGGCGACATCCTCGGCGACGCCAGGACGTGCTGGTCCGCTGCGCGCCGGGCGTGGACCCCGAGACGCACAAGTTCATTCGCACCGGTCAAGCCGACACCAAGTTCGGACTCAATATTGCCGACGGCTCGGCGCTCCACGCCGTGGCTGAGGTACTGCGGCAACCGCAACTCCGCTTCCGCGGCATACACTTTCACGTCGGATCGCAGCTCACAGACGCCGACTCTCACACCGGCGCGATCGAGGCTGCCGCAGAGCTGATGGCAACGATATCGTCGGAGCTCCGGGCATCGTGCGAAGTCCTCAACATCGGCGGCGGTCTCGGCGTTCGATACGTCGAAGGCGGACCCGTGCTGAGCATGGAGGATTTCGCCGAGACGGTTGTCGCCGCACTCAAAGCGTGCGTTGCACGCTACGGTCTCTCGGAGCCGATTCTGGCCCAGGAGCCCGGACGCTCGATCATCGGCGAGGCCGGCACCACACTCTACACCATCGGCGCCGTCAAGACCGTCCCCATTGAGACGAGCCCCGGCCAGCGCACGTATGCAGCCGTGGACGGCGGTCTCTCGGACAATCCGCGCCCACAGTTGTACGATGCGCGATACGAGGCCATTTGCGCCTCCCGAGCCGCCGAGCCCCATGACCATTGCATAACGATTGCGGGAAAGCACTGCGAAACGGACGTGCTCATCTGGGACGCCAAGTGCGCCATGCTCAGGACCGGCGACATTCTGGCCATCCAGACGACGGGTGCGTACAACTATGCCATGGCGAGCAACTACAACCGCTTCACGAAGCCGGCTGTCGTCCTCGTGGGCGATGGTCAAGCCGACCTCATCGTGCGCCGGGAAACGCTGAGGGACGTTGTGCGATGCGATCTTATTCCCGAGCGGCTGTCCAGAACCATGAAAGGCTAAACGGATGAGCGGTGACATCGTGATGTTCATCATCCGCATGTCGGTGCTGGTGCTCGCCATCACGGTGCACGAGTTTGCGCATGCCTACTCGGCGGATCGTCTCGGCGACGACACGCCCAGGCGTCAGGGCCGAATCTCGCTTCTGCCTCCGGACCATCTGGATCTGCTGGGAACGATCATGATGGCGGTCTCGTCGTGGATCGGGTTCGGAATCGGGTGGGGTAAGCCGGTGCTGACCAACCCGAACAACTTCCGCAACCCGCGGCGCGATCAGGGCATCGTCGCCATAGCCGGCCCCGCGTCCAACATGCTTCAGGCTGTCGTCTTCGCCCTGATCATCCGGTTCGCGGGCGGGGCCATGCGCGATGACGTGGGGATGATCTCCACGCTGGGCCTCTTCCTCCTCAGCGGCGTGACCATCAACCTTGCGCTCGCCTTCTTCAACTTGCTGCCGGTCACGCCGCTGGACGGATCGTGGGTAACGTCGGCGCTGCTGCCGTACAACCTCGCAGCACGCTACCAGATGTGGATGTCGCGCTACGGCGCCATCGTGTTCTTGCTGCTGATCTTCGTCTTCCGTGACTTCCTCAGCGCGGTCATCGGTCCGCCGGTCTTCTACCTGCGCGGGATACTGCTCCACGGAGTTGATATTTAGGGGCTCAGCCGCTGCGCGCGGCACCCCCACAGGAGGCATGTCAGAGTATGGGTGAGAAACGGATCCTCAGCGGCATGCAGCCGACTGGCTCGCTGCATCTGGGCAACCTGGAGGTCCTGCGCACGTGGGCTCGCCTGCAGCACGAGTACCAGATGTACTGCTGCATTGTGGACTGGCACGCGCTGACCACGCTGTACGATCGCACCGAGCAGATCGGCCCGGCGGCGCGCGAGGTAGCCGCAGACTACATTGCCGCAGGACTGGATCCGAACCGGGTCAGCATCTTCATCCAGTCGCACGTGAAGGAACATGCCGAACTCCATCTGCTCCTGTCCATGGTGACGCCGCTGGGATGGCTGGAACGTGTGCCGACCTTCAAAGAGAAGCGCGAAAACCTGCAGCTCAACGAGGAGTCGGTCTCCTATGGTCTGCTAGGCTATCCGGTACTGCAAGCCGCCGATATCCTCGTCTATCGTGCGCATGCCGTTCCCGTCGGCAAGGATCAGCTCCCCCATCTCGAGCTCACTCGCGAGATCGCGCGGAGGTTCAACAACCTCTACGGCGAGGTATTCCCCGAACCGCAGTCCATGGTGAACGAGGCGACGGCCGTCATTCCGGGGCTCGACGGAAGGAAGATGAGCAAATCGTACAACAACGCCATCTATCTTTCCGACGACGCCGACACCGTCGCTCGTAAGGTGAACGACGCTTTCACGTGCCCGACGAAGATACGCAAGACCGATCCGGGCATTCCCGAGAACTGCGTGGTATGCCAGCTACGCAGAGTGTACGATCCCGTCGGCTATCAGACATCGTGGGAGGAGGATCGTCAGGGAGTCCGGGGATGCGTGCAAAACAAGCGCGAGTTGACCGACATTCTCAACGCCCTGCTCGACCCACTCCGAGCACGCCGGCGTGAGCTTCTGTCCGATCCTGAATCGCTGACGCGGTATCTGGCGGAAGGCGCCGAGCGAGCTCGCGCCCTCGCGTCCGAGACCATGCAAATGGTCCGCAAGGCCATGCACCTCTGACTTAACGGCCACGGCCATCCGGCGCCAGACGCATAGCCGTCGCAGGTACCCCACCTACTGGAGCAATCGCCATTGCTCCTGCGCTTCGGCATAGCGCCCCTGGTACTCCAGGGCATACCCCAGCAGCCGTCGCGCATCCGCCATCTGCGGATCGGCTTCGAGCGCCGTCCGCAAGTGGCGCTCGGCTTCGACGTAGCGCCCGCTCGAAAGCTCACACCATGCCAGTCCTGTGAGGGCCGACGGCTCGTTCGGACGCCATCCCAGAGCGGTCGCAAAGGCCGTCGAGGCGCCGCTGAGGTTGTTCTGGCGCAAGCGCGAATAGCCGAGCTGCACAAACAGCATGGTCACATAGTCCTCGGCCTCACCCACCGCGCCGCGATCCTGCATGACCTGAGCACGGACACGCCAGCTCCTCCGTAGGGCTTCGTGCGCCTGCTTCGGATCCTGCCAGTTCCATCGGCCGCGATCCTGGCCGTATAGCCAGCTCAGAATCGCCGCGAGTTGATGCTCCGCCTCTGCGTCGTCCCCGCGCTCGACGGCCATTCGTGCCAGCATCAGACGTCCAACGGCGGCGCCGGGGTCGTAGTGCACCATGGTCTGGAAGAACGTGTCCTCTGTTTCCCATGAGCGGGTCGCGGTCAGCGTCTGGACGGTAAACCAGAACGCCAGGACGCTCACCGCCATCATCGCGGGAAGCCGGGTCATGGTCGCTGTCCGCATCTGCCATTGGAGGACCCATCGAGCTAGAACCGGCGCGATCCCGATGACCGCCACGGCAGCTCGATAGGGCGCGAACAGGAGGAACGGCATGGGGATCACCCCGGAGACGGGCGCAAGCGCAAGCGCCGCCAGCGTCAGGAACCAGGCGCTAACCCGATCCGTGCGCCAGAGCCATAGCAAGCCTCCCACCGTGGCCCCGATCAGCCCGAAACCGGCGATGGCAGACCACGGCATCGCCTCTCCAAGGCGCGCGAGGCTGTAGGTATGCAGGATGGTCTGCGTTGGCCACAACAGCAGTTCTCCGTATCCGGCTGCGATCTGCCCCACACGCAGGGCATGCTCCCACAGCGGGGTCATGATCGGAGGCAGCTTGGGCATGCCCAGGAACACGCCCAGGGCCAGATAGAAAGCCGCCACTACCGCGAATGGCCCGAGAGCGAACCACGGGGTCCCAGGGAGGTTGACGCCGCGTCGGGGTTTGAACGCGACAAATGCGGCGGGGACCAAGGGGAGCAGCGCCAGCGACTGCTCCTTGGTGAAGACCGCCAGACCGTAGGCGACAACCGATCCGGCGAGCGCCAGCGATCGGCGGTCCCCCATGTTAGTTGCGGCCTCGATAAGCCCCCATGCGAAGAGCGCGGTCCAGAACACACCCAGCGCGTCGGTTCGGCCCCCGATCCACGCCACCGCTCCGACATGAGCCGGATGCACGCAGAACAGGAGCGCCCCAGCCACGGCGATGCTCCACCGCCTGTAGGCTGATCGCAAGAGACCCATGACTGCAACCGTGGAGCACGCATGCAAGATCACGCCGACCCGATGGTAGGCCGCTGCGTCATTGGGCCACCACAGTCGATCCAGAAAGAAGCTGAACGAGACGAGCGGCCGGTAGTAGTGATCGAGGAAGGCTGTTGTGAAACACGCTCCGAGGCTGCCGCCGCCGATCGCAGAGCCGTCTGCCAGCACATGATCGTCCCAAACAAAGCCGCCCCGCATCGCTGCCCAGTACAGCAGCGTTGCGATGCCCCCAAGCGCCGCGCCGCACAGCAGGCCGACCTGTCTTGACTTTATATCCCGTAAGCTCATCGCTGATGGATCCGCACCGAGCCGGGGAGATGATCCTTAGTTGTGCTAACTTTTTTTCTGGAACCCCTTGACAGGCTCGTCATGGCTGGTGTATCCTGTCGGCATAGGACTGACCGGTACTATCCACTATGGCTATTGAGAGACACGTGAACAACAGGGATCGCATCCTTCAAACGGCAGGCGAGATGCTGTACCGTCAGGGCTATAACTCGACTAGTGTAGATGACATTGCCGCCGCAGCAGGCGTTAGCAAGAGCAACTTCTACTATCACTTCCCCAGCAAAGAGGATCTCGGCCTCGCCGTGCTGAGCATTCGCCGCGAGAAGCTGGAGCGCCTGCTCGTTGATACGCTGCGGGACACGTCGCGCGGTCCATTGAGCAGACTCGCCGGCTTTCTGTCGGCTCTGCTGGACCATCAGGAGGATGAGCTGGAGCGCAGGGGATGCCCGTTCGGCAACCTCGTGGCAGAGATGACCGAGCATAGCGAACGCATGCGGTGCTTCCTGCACGGCGTCTTCCAGGACATGATCGGCGACATCGCTGCCGTCATAGCCGAAGGGCAGTCGGTCGGACAGATACGCGACGACCTTGACGCTCAAGCTGTCGCCAGATTGCTTGTTCAGACGATACAGGGCATGCACTTGATCGTGAAGTGTGATCGTGATGCACGCGCTGCTCGTGTCAGCGGCAACTTGCTGATTGATCTGATCGCCGCACGGCCCCGCCTGTAGATTGTGCAACCAGGACAATGCTTAGTCAGTCTAGATTAGTAGTACCGGTCGGTAGCAATGAGCGCGAAAGAGGGAGGGACACCATGACCGCAACCGAGACAACGTCGACCACATATACCGACAGCCACAGCACCAGCCGCATCCATGCCGAGTTTGAAAAACTGGTGGCGCGCACCAAGCGCCAAGCATATAACATGGCCTACCGTATGACCGGCAATCGTGAGGCCGCCGAGGATCTCACGCAGGAGGCGTACCTCCGGGCATACCGGTCTTTCGACAAGTACAATCGGAGCATGCCGTTCGAGAACTGGCTCTTCCGGATCCTGAGCAACCTGTTCGTAGACAGCTTGCGCCGACGCCCCAAGCAGGCGCCCCTTTCGCTGGATCGAGCCCTCGGCGGCGCCGACGGTGACGACGAGTATTCCTTCGAGATTGCCGATCATGAATCCGACCCCGAGCAGATCATTCTTAAGGACATCATGGATGAGCGATTGCAGGAGGGCATCGAGGCGTTGCCGAAGCATTTCCGAACTGCGGTTCTGCTCTGCGATGTTGAAGGAATGAGTTACGAAGAGATCGCCAACGCGATGAACACGAGCGTAGGTACCGTGCGGTCGCGCATCCACCGCGGGCGCATGCAGTTGCGCAAACACATGCTGGGCACCACCAAGAAACCTGCGCACACGTCGAGGCTGAGTCCGGTCGCTGCCTGAACTAAGCGTGCTGACATGCAGTCAGCACGAGTGCGGCCGGCACGCCGGAGGTGGCTTTGGACAAGCGCCGACGCGTGACGATAGAAGCTTGCACGCCGAACGATGCGGCCATCATTGCCGACATCGTTCGGCGTGCGTACCTGGGATTGCCTCTTACGCAGGTTCCCGACGACATGCCCATCTACCATCCCGAGTACCATGCCGAGAACCTGACCGACCCGCAGACGCGATGGTTTCTGCTGCGCGACGGAGACGGTCCGGCCGGCATGTCCATGTGGCGAGCGCTGCCGTCGCTGGCGCACCTGCACCTGCTGTTCGTGGCCGCCGACAAACAGGGGCTCGGGTACGGATCGCAGTTGCTGAAGCACTTTCAGCAGCAGGCAGCCAGCGAAGACGCGTCGCTCCGTCTCCTCACGCTGCACTGCCTCTCCGACGCCCATCGGTCCATCCGCTTCTACAAGCGACACGGGTACACAGCCTATACAGAAGGTGACGAGGGCAGGATCGTGGACCTCTATCTGTGGCTTGATGCCGCAAGCCGATACGACATATCGTGGCCACTGAAGACGGACAAGCTGCTCTTCTACAAAGTGTTGCGATGATCTCCCGACGCCCGCTCGTCGCCCGACGCGGAGTCCGACGCGCTCAGGCCAGCAGGAGAGGGCCAGGAGACCGGCGAACTTGCTCAAACGATGGCACAGTTCGAAGGTGGAACGCATGGCACCCTATGAGGATCACGACATCCTGAGCCGTCGCGAGCTCCTGCGCCTCGCAGGGATGGCATGGGGCGCAGGCATGTTGCCGACGGTGGCCCTCGGCATCCCGCACAGTGCGCTTCCTCAGGAGGTGGAACGAAAGATGCGACTGGGTTTGGTGACCTACAATGTGGCGCGCGACTGGGATCTGCCGACGATCCTGCGCGTGTGCAAGGAGGCGGGTCTGGAAGGCGTCGAGTTCCGAACAACTCACAGGCACGGCGTGGAGCCGACGCTCGATGCTGCCCGGCGCGCGGAAGTACGGCAGATGTGCTCCGAAGCAGGGCTCAAACAGCTCAGCCTCGGCACCGTCTGCGAGTTTCATTCGCCTGATCCTGCCGAGGTGCGCCGTCACGTTGCCGACTGCGCAGCGTTCGTGAAGCTCGCTCAGGACATCGGCGCACGGGGGGTCAAGGTTCGGCCGAACGGACTGCCCAAAGACGTTCCGGTCCAGAAAACGCTCGAGCAGATCGGTAAGGCGCTGAACGAGTGCGGTCGCATTGGCGCGGACCACGGTGTCGAGATATGGGTAGAAGTGCATGGAGGCGGCACCTCCGACCCTGCCAACATGCGCACGATCATGGATGTCTGCGGCCACCCGAACGTGGGCGTGACATGGAACTCCAATGGCACGGACGTGCGGGACGGTTCTGTCAAACAGGCCTACGAGCTGCTCGGGCGCTTCATACGGTGTTGCCACATCACGGACCTTTGGAGCAACTATCCCTGGCGCGAGCTCATGGCCCTGCTACGGGCTGACCGGTATGACCGCTTCATGCTCTGTGAGGTCGGCACCCCGGTTCCCCCCGAAGCGGGAACGCTCTTCCTGCGATGCTATGCCGGACTGTGGAGGGAGCTTGCGCGATGAGCGGTCTCCATCGTCGTGAAGTCGTGGCAGCGGCCATCGGCGCGGGTATCACGGCATGCGCAGCGGTGAGGGCACGCGCCGCCGATCCCCCTGCCCGATCCGGCAAGCCGCTCGTCAAAGCGGGTATAGCCGCCTACTCCTACCGCCAACAGCTGACCGGCTCGCAACAGCCCACCATGACCATGCTCGATTTCGTACGCCTTGCGGCCGAGACAGGCTGGGACGGCGTCGAGCTCACCTCCTACTACATCCCCACGCCCGTCACCCAGGCCTATCTGGCCGACCTGAAGCGCCTCTGCTTCGTCAACGGTCTGCAGGTGGCGGCCTCCAGTGTCGGCAACGTGTTCACCCATCCTGCCGGCGAAGTTCGTGACCGAGAGATCGCCAAGGTCAAGGAGTGGCTGGGTCATGCGCAGGCGCTTGGGGCGCCCGTCCTGCGCGTGTTCGCGGGCAATGTGCAAGCAGGCCAGACTCCCGAGGAGGCCGAGCGGTGCTGCATCGAGTGTCTGGAAGCATGCTGCGACCGAGCCGCCGAGACGGGAGTGATGCTCGGGCTCGAGAACCACGGAGGCATCGTCGCCGAGGCATCGGCAGTAACGCGCATTCTGCGCGCCGTGAAGTCGCCCTGGGTCGGCGCTAACCTCGACACGGGCAACTTCCGGACCGACGATCCGTATGCCGACATCGCGGCCTGCGCCCCCTACGCCGTGACGACGCATCTGAAGACCGAAATCCAGCCCCGCGGCGGCCAGAAACAGCCGGCGGATGTCAAGCGCATTGTGCAGATCCTGGCCGACTCGGGCTATCGGGGCTTCCTTACGCTCGAATACGAGGGCGCCGAGCCGGTCGCCGCTGCCGCACCGCGAACGCTCGCCGCCATACGCCAGGCGGTCGCGGCCCTGTCCTGATCAGCGTTAGGGCGACGTCTCGAGCGCAAGCCGGTCGCCGATCCGGATATCGCCGCTGTCCAGGGTCTCGGGAAGCATCTCGACCGTTATTGCGCCTCCGCGCACAGGACCGATCACGCGGCAGGGGGCTACCTTGTGATGGATCGCCACTACCGTACCGTCCTTGCGCAAGGTGACGACAGCGATGGCATACCGCATGCCAAAGGTGTGGATGCCGTTGCAGCGATCCAGCCACAGCGCATCGCCGGGTCGTAGCCTTGGCTCGCCGATCAGCCCCCGCAGAAGCGCGGGCAAGCTCGATGCGATTCGCACCCGCCCGGCAATGATTGCACCGGTCCGGAGACTGCGAATCCGCATAGCGTTCGCCGATTGACCGACACGTTCGCTTGTGCTTGACTTCTCCTCCATCGTTGCACATAATACAGCACGGTCCGTCCAAGGACCGATAGTTGTTTGCGCCTTCCGCAAGGCATCGCGCGGTAGGGATACCTCCACGTTGATGTTACTCTCTCGGCAATGGCGCGAGGAGCCTCGCTGACATGATATATCCGTCGCCCGACCGACTCGATAAGGCCGGCAGCAAGTACGCGCTGGTCATTGTTGCGGCCAAGCGTGCGCGCCAGCTCAAAGACGGAGCGCGCAAGTTGGTCAACAGCGCCTCGTCTAACCCCCTGACTGTAGCGCTGGAGGAGCTCGCTGAAGGCGCGATCGTGCCGCTGCAGGTCGGCGGCCCCGAGAAGCTGCCGGATGCCACTTCGAAGGGCCCGGTGCTGCAGGGGCTTCTCGCCAGCCTTCGATCGGACGCGCTGGACGATCCCGCAGCGCTGCGCGCCTTGACGACCGTTGACGATGAGGCGGAGTATTCCGCGGACGACATCGAAGACGTGGAGCTAGACGACGAGGAGGACGAGATCGTGCCTCTCGGCGAGGAGGCCGATGGGGACGTCGCTCTAGCCGACCATGACAGCTTGCCCCAGCTTGACGACGAAATCGCCGAGGACGTCGAGGACATCGTGGCCGACGATGACGAGGACGCCGCGGCTGCCGATGACACAGAGGTGTCCCTTGCGGAGGTCGCAGAGGCTGAAGAGGCTGGCGCCGATGAAGAGACTGAGGAGTGAACCTCGCGGACGGAGCTCTCGACCAGCCGCAGCGCCTATGCTCTCTGCGTGGGATAGCAGCAGCAACGCACTCAGCAGAGCCATCCAGAGGCCTCTGTCGCCCGTTCGCTTGCCGACCTCCAGCCGATTAGTCCGGCCATGAGCAGGGTTGTCGGCATAGACCTCGGGACCACCAACTCGGTCGTCGCCGTCATGGAGGGCGGCGAAGCGACCGTCATTCCGTTGTCGGATGGCAGCCGGCTGCTTCCGTCCGTAGTCGGATTCAGCAAGACAGGTGAACGGCTGGTCGGCACGTTGGCCAAGCGGCAGATGGTGTCCAGTCCGGAGCGAACCATCGCGAGCATCAAGCGCCAGATGGGCAAGGACTACAAGGCCGTCCTCGGCGATCGCGCGTACACTCCGCAGGAGATCTCGGCAATGATCCTGCAGAAGCTCCGGGATGACGCGGAGGCCTATCTCGGAGCCAAGGTCACCCAAGCAGTCATCACGGTTCCTGCCTACTTCACGGACCATCAGCGCCAGGCTACCAAGGATGCGGGGACTATCGCCGGCCTCGAGGTGCTGAGGATCATCAATGAGCCGACGGCGGCCGCTCTCGCCTACGGTCTGACCCGCGATGATGTTCAGACCGTGCTCGTATGGGATCTGGGAGGCGGCACGTTCGACGTGTCCATCCTCGAGCTCGACAATGGGGTCTATGAAGTGAAGGCGACCAACGGCGATACGGCGTTGGGCGGGGATGACTGGGACGCTGCGATCGCCGACTGGCTGTGCGACGCCTTTTACTGTGACCACGGCGTGGATCTGCGGAAGGATCGAGTGGCGATGCAGCGCCTGCGCGAAGCCGCAGAGAAAACGAAGATAGAGCTTTCGACGGTGGTAACCAGCAACATCAACCTCCCGTTCCTGTCCTCGGGCGCCGACGGCCCCTTGCACCTTGACCTGAACCTGACGCGAGCCCAGATGGAGGCGCTGACCCAGCATCTGCTGGATCGGATGGTCGGACCGACCAAGCAGGCGCTAGAAGACGCCAAGCTGGAGCCGTCGTCCGTCGATCGTGTATTGCTCGTCGGCGGCATGACCAGGATGCCGGCGGTTCAGCAGATGGTACAGACCATGTTCGGGCAGGAACCGTTCAAAGGCATCAATCCTGATGAAGTCGTCGCCATCGGTGCGGCCATTCAGGCAGGCGTGCTCTCCGGAGATGTGAAGGACGTGGTGCTGCTCGACGTCACTCCCCTGTCGCTCGGCATCGAGACGCTCGGCGGGGTCATGACGAGGCTCATTGAGCGGAACACGACCATCCCGACGAGCAAGACCGAGACGTTCACGACCGCCGCGGACAACCAGAAGACGGTCGAGATCAAAGTCTTTCAGGGCGAACGGGAACTGGTCCAGTACAACAAGCCCCTCGGCAACTTCCAACTGACAGGCATTCAGCCGGGCCCACGGGGTGGTCCGAAGATCGACGTGACGTTCGACATTGATGTCAACGGNATCGTNCAGGTGTCGGCCAAGGANCGCGCNACGGGACAGGCCCAGAGCATCACCATNACCGGCGCGGGCGCCCTGCCCAAGGATGACATCGCACGCATGGTGGCGGATGCCGAGGCCAACCGCGCAGAAGACGAACGCCGCAGGAACATCCTCGAGATGAGAAACAAGGGCGACTCCGCGGCAGAGCGCGCCCAGCGGCTGCTGCGCGAGGCTGGCGAGCGGGCTCCGTTGGAACGCACCGGCGTGCTCGACGCTCTGCAGGACCTGCGGGCAGCATTGGCAGGCGAGGACGTCGAGGCCATGCGGCAAAAAACCGATGCCCTTGCATCGGCCGCCTATCAGCTCGAGACGGCGCTAAGCCGGCCCGCCGACCAACCTGCGCAATCCGCTGAAGCCGACGCCGCCGCGGAGGCGCCCGAGACGCCTGACTGGTCGGATACTGCCAGCGATGAGAATGACTGAAAAGCGCGATTACTACGAAGTGCTGGGGCTGTCGCGCAACGCGACGGCCGACGAGATCAAACGCGCCTTTCGAACCCTGGCCCGTCGCTACCACCCCGATGTCAACAAAGACCCGGACGCCGAGGCGCGGTTCAAGGAGATCAACGAGGCCTATGACGTCCTGAGCGACGACCAGAAACGGCAGACGTACGACAGGTTCGGTCATGACGGGCTCAATGGCGGCGGCATGGGAGACGCGGGCTTCGGCTTCACGGGCTTCGGGGACATCTTCGATGCATTCTTCGGCACATCGCAGCGCCAGCAAGCGGCCTATACCAGCGCCGTGCGCGGTGACGACCTGCGGCAGGATGTTGAGATAACGCTCGAGGAAGCAGCGCAGGGAGTCACCAAGGGACTTCGCTACACGCATCTCGAGACATGCGATCTCTGCGAGGGCAGCGGCGCTCAGCCGGGCACGCAGTCCGAAGTCTGCTCCACGTGCCGAGGCACGGGTTATGTGCGGCACACCCAGAACACCCTGCTCGGCACGTTCCAGACGACAGCTCCGTGCGGGCGATGCCGGGGCGAAGGGCGCATTGTCACCGCTCCGTGTTCGCAGTGTGCCGGAGCAGGGCGCCTGCGCAGGACGCGCGAACGGAACCTCAAGATACCGGCGGGCGTTGACACAGGATCGCGCATACGCCTCAGCGGCGAAGGTGACGCTGGATTGCGCGGAGGACCGCCCGGTGACCTCTACATCGTGCTTCATGTGCAGCCGCACGATATCTTCGAACGCCGAGACCGCGACCTCTACTGCGAGGTGCCCATCTCGTTTCCGCTGGCGGCGCTGGGGGGCCAGATCGAGGTGCCCGTGATCGGCGGCGTCGAGAAGCTGACCATACCCGAAGGCACCCAGACCGGAGCATCGTTCGTGCTCAAGGGCAAAGGGATGCCGGAGCTAAACGGCTACGGACGCGGCAACCAGTACGTTATCGTACGCGTAGAGGTCCCGCGCAAGCTCAACCACGAGCAGCGACAGGCGCTGAGGCAGTACGCCCTTGCCATGGGCGAAGAGACCAACGGCGACGAGAAAGGGCTCTTTGGCAGGCTCTTCCGAGGAGACCGATAAGCGGCGCCCCATGCGATGGGCTGAGATCACCGTTCGAGTCAGGCCAGATGCATCAGAGGCCGTGGCGCAGGCGCTGATGGACAACGGCTGTACCGGAGTGGCCGAGACTGCATCGGGGTCCAACGCCACCGTGACGAGCGCGTGGCTACCCGTTGACGACTTGCTTGAGAGCCGCCTGACCCGCATACGCGAGCGGTTCGACCGGTTCGGCGAGTTTGGCCTCTCGGCGCCGTTTGATATGACCGTGCGTCGCATTGCGGACCCCGATTGGCTGAGCGAGTGGCGCAAGCACCACAAGGCTCGTTCGTTCGGTCACCGACTGCTCGTCTGTCCGTCATGGGAGGAGCCGGCCTCTGGCACCGATCGAGCCGTGGTTCTGCTTGACCCGGGCATGGCGTTCGGCACAGGAGGCCACCCCACGACGATCCTGTGTCTGGAGGCTCTGGACGAGCTTGTCCGCCCGGGCATGCTCGTGGCGGATGTCGGCACCGGCTCCGGGATCCTGGCCATAGCCGCCGTCAAGCTGGGGGCCGCTCATGTCTACGCTTCGGAGATTGATGCGCTTCCGCGGCGCATTGCTGCCGAGAATGCCCAGCGCAACGGGGTCGCCGATCGGGTCACCATTCTGACCCCGGAAGAGCTCGACGCCCTGCGGCCTGCATGCGATCTAGTCGTCTGCAACATCATCGC
>Ga0067045_1029678_pt1 | contig 19017 bp, 14 predicted proteins | sample TerdegcTABiofilm_FD_59184 | JGI IMG/M metagenome (GOLD analysis project Ga0067045, IMG submission 59184) | Combined Assembly of (Gp0054472, Gp0054536) Wastewater bioreactor microbial communities from Singapore -Terephthalate degrading... | reverse complement strand
CCAGGCGGCTCCAGCATATCCGCGCTGACAAACCGCAGGCAAGTACCATTGGACACTGGACTTATGCCTTGAAAATCCCGGGCCGAAGGCCCGCGCACCCTTCAGTCGGATGAACCAAAGAAAAGCGGTGGACGGCTCAAAGGCAATCCACCGCGTCAATTCTCGCCGAAGAGATTGCCGGGTCCATCTTCAGGGTGGGCCCGGGCACAACCCTAAGGGGAACGCCTCAGGAAACCGAGATGGCCTCGGTCGGGCACACGTCGACACATGCGCCGCAATCGCCGCAGGTGTCGGGGTCCACGACGGCCTTGTCTTCCTGAATGGAAATGGCGTCCAAGGGGCAGGCTTCCACGCACTCACCACAGGCGGAGCATTTTTCCGCATCGACAACGGCTGCCATTGACTCAGTCTCTCCTCAACAAGGGAAACGGGACAAACCATACCTCCCCATGGAGAATAGCAGAGGCCACGACGTTTGGGAAGCCAATACACAGCGCGATCCGGTTTATTGCGCTTGCACCTTGCAAAATAATCGCGTCCGCGGTTACGGATGCGTGGTCTGCCGGCGTTGCTGCGGCTACATTGGACGGGGCTACGTAATGCGAACCCGCGAATGAGGAGACTGGTGATATGAGACGATCCTGGACACTCCTGTGCCTCTTCCTGCTCGTGCCGGTGGTGTGCGTCGCAGACGATGTGACGCCGTGGCATCATCCGTTCTACCTTTCTGGAGGGGGGTGGTGGCGTCAGCGGATCCGGATCGAGGTGCGGAACGACCAGGCCCGGCCGGCGGCGGGCGAGCCGGTCGCGGTTCCGGTGGGAACCGGGGCGGGGCAGGCCGATCTGGCCGGTCAGGCGGCGGAGTCGCTCCGCGTGTGCGATGGGAGGGGCACGGAGTTGCTCTGGGGCTTGCTCGGCCCGGACGGCGAATCCCTGACCCGTGGCCCGATCCCCGCCCAGGCGACCCTGATCGTCCCCGCCCAGTGCGAGGCCGGGCAATCGGCGGCCTGCTACGTCTACTTCGACAACCCTTCGGCCGGCGAGGTCCCCGACTTCCTGAGGGCCCACCTCGGCGTGGTCAACGGCGACGTGGAGAAGGGCGAAGGCGACGTGCCCGCCGGCTGGGTCCACGACGCGGCTGACGAGACCCACAAGGCCTCCTGGAGTTCCGAGGAGCCGCAATCGGGCAAGCGGTGCCTGAAGACCGTGGTCGCCGCCGGGGCGGAGCCCACGTGGATCGCCACCCGGCAATCCGGAATCCACATCGCCGGCGGGGCGAAGTACCGGATGACCGCGTGGGTCAGGGCGGAGAACGTCAAGGGGTCGGCCGGATGGTACCTCCATGTCGGCAACGCGACCAATCCGATGCTCATTGCGCCGATGCTCGGCGGCGGCGCGGGGACCTATGCCTGGAAAGAGGTCTCCGCCGAGTTCACCGCCCCGCCGGAGGCCGACGTGGCCAGCCTGGGGACCGTGCTCCGTGGGACCGGCGTCGCGTGGTTCGACAACGTCCGGCTAGAATGCCTGGAGCCGAGCAAACTGCGGGCCGTGGCGGGGAAGCGTGAGACGGTGAACCTTAAGGAACTCGACGCCGACGCGTCCTGGCCGACACCGGCCGACGGCGGCGGGTGGGATCGGCGGGTCCGCGTCCGCGTGTTCGACTTCGGGGCTGAGGATTCCTCGAAGTCGCTCGTTTGCGTCGATGGGGCGATCTTCGCGGCCCGGCTCCGCAGTCCGCTTTGCGATGACGGCCTCCGTGTGTTCGACCAAGGCAAGGCCGTCGCGTATCGCACGCTCGGCAACCTCGTGTTGTTCGCCGGGAACGTGCCGGGCAACTCGGTGCGGACCTACCACGTCTACTACCGCGGCAACGCCTCGCCCGAGGCCCCTGCCGCGTCGTCCGAGGCATTTCTCCTCCGGGGCGCCTACAACCTGGTCAAGAACGCCGGGTTTGAGGAGGGCGACCCGCAGCCGGCCGGGTGGACCAACGACCATCAGCCGTCCGCCCAGCACGGCATCACGTTCGGCTTCGACGACCCGCAGCGTCCGGAGTTCGGCCGCCGGTGTGCCAAGATGCACGTCCCGCCGGCAGCGCCGCAGGGATGGCGCGGCTGGCGGCAGAGTGTGCCGGTCAAGCCGGGGCATACCTACCTGCTGAGCGCCTGGATCAAGTGCAAGGAGATCGAGGGCGGGGAGGTTCGTGTTCACGCCCACGCCCATACGGCCGAAGGCAAGCTGAGCCAGCACAACGCCATGATGAGCGTCGGGCCGGGCATCCGCGGGACGAGCGACTGGACGCTCGTGTCGGGCCTGCTCACCATGCCGAGCGACGCCGCGGCCCTGCAAATCCACCTGACCATGCAGGAGCGCGGCACGGTTTGGCACGACAACGTGGTCGTGGCCGAGGTGGTGCGCGGCGAGTTGTCGGGCCTGGAGGGCCGGCCGCTGGCCGCCTCCGACGGCGTGAAGGTCTGGCCGGTCCCGGCGGTCGTCAAGGTATTCCAAGATGATCCGGGCCCGGCGAAGACCGCTCCGGCCCGCGCCACCTGCGCCCGGAACGAGCAGGAGCCGTTCCAGTTGGCGGTGCGGAGCGGCCGGGCCGTGCGCGGGGTGCGCGTCGAGGCCGGGCCGTTCCAGGGGCCGGGCGGCGCGACGTTGCAGGACGTCGAGGTGGGCATGGTCGGCTTCGTGCCGGTCGATTACCCGACGAACTACTACCAGTCCAAGAGCGACCCGTGGTGCCGCAAGTTCCCGACGCAGGCGCCGGGCTGCGACGGGTGGGCCGGGCCCTGGCCCGATCCGCTCCTGCCGCTGGGGCCGAAGGACACCTTCGACCTCGCGGCCAACGCGACCCAGCCGATCTGGATCACGGTCAGCGTGCCCAAGGACGCGACGCCGGGCGATTACGCGGGCAAGGTGCGGCTCGTTGCCGAAGGGGGCGAGGTCGCTCAGGTGCCGCTGGCCCTGCACGTCTGGGGCTTCGCGCTGCCGGAGCGGAGCCACGTGGGGGCGATCTACGACGTTCGATTCACCGACGGCGGCAAGGCCTGGGGCAAGTCGTCCGAGGAGGCCCGCTGGGACGTCATCCGCTTCATGGCCCGCAGACGGCTCTGCCCGGACCAGGTGCCCGTGTCTCCCTCGATCCGCTACGAGAACGGCCGCGTGATTGCCGACTTCGCCGCGTTTGACCGGGCCGCCGAGGTCTACTTCAACGAATTGAAACTCCCGTTCTCTTACACGCCGTGGGAGTTCTACCTGTTCGGCTGGGGCTTCCCGCCCCGGGAACGCTTTGGCGAGCATCCTTACCCGGGCAAGCCGCCCTACGAAGGCGCCGACCGGAGCAAGCTCCGGCCGGAGTACAAGCGGGCGTACCAGGCGTGCCTCAAGGCGTTTTGGGACCACGTGGCCGAGAAGGGGTGGCAGGACAAGTTCGTCCTCTACCTCTCCGACGAGCCCTTTGACAGCCAGGCCCCGATTCGCGCCCAGATGAAGGCCCTGTGCGCCATGATCCAGGAGGTCGATCCCAAGATCCCGATCTACTCCAGCACGTGGCGGCACGTGCCCGAGTGGGACGGCTCGATCACGCTCTGGGGCTTCGGCCACTACGGGATCGTCCCGACGGAGGTGATGGCCCGGCGGCGCGCGGCCGGCGACCGGATCTGGTTCACGACCGACGGGCAGATGTGCCTCGACACGCCGCTCTGCGCCGTGGAGCGGCTCCTGCCACACTACTGCTTCAAATACGATGTCCAGGCCTACGAGTTCTGGGGCGTTTCGTGGACGACTTATGATCCGTTCCGCTTCGGCTGGCACCGCTTCATCCACCAGAGCGACCAGCCGGGCAAGTCGTACTACGTGCGTTATCCCAACGGCGACGGATACCTGCTCTATCCAGGCCCCCTGGCCGGCCGCCCGGGCCCGGTCAGCTCCGTGCGTCTGGAGCAGGCCCGGGAAGGCGTCGAGGATTATGAATACCTCGTCCTGCTCAAGTCGCGGATCGCCAAGGCCAAAGCCGCCGGCAAGGACACCGCCAAGGCCGAGCAAGCCATGGCCGAGGCCGCCGCCCTCGTGACCATCCCCAACGCCGGCGGCCGCTACTCGAGCAAAATCCTCGTGAACCCCGAATCGCTATACGCCGCGAGAGAATCCCTGGCCAAGGCGATCGAGGGATTCCTGAAGTAGAACGACGTGATTCGCAAGGAGTCTATGGCCCGCCCATGTCAATCTGTAAGATCCTCTCTCCGTGTCCTCTGTGTCCTCTGTGTCCTCTGTGGTGAGATTGATGGTTACCACGGAGGACGCTGAGGCCCTCCGACTGCACGCTTATTGCGATGCCCCTCCTCCTATGACGCGAATTCTCCGAACGGACGCGGAAGACTTCTTGCCGGACGCCACGTGGCGGCGGGGGTTTCGGCGGCGGTTGGCGGCGTGGTTTGCGCGGAGTGCCCGGGACCTGCCGTGGCGGCGGACGCGGGACCCGTATTGCGTCTGGGTCAGCGAGATCATGCTCCAGCAGACGCAGGTGGCCACGGTCAAGCCGTATTTCGAGCGGTTCGTCCGGGCCTTTCCCACGATCGAGGCCCTGGCCGCGGCCGACGAGCAACAGGTGCTGCGGCTCTGGGAAGGGCTGGGATACTACCGTCGGGCACGGCAGCTCCACGAGGCGGCCCGGGCGATCGTCGCCGAACACGGCGGCCGGTTCCCGCGCGACCGTGAGGCGGTGCGGCGTCTGCCCGGCATCGGGCGTTACACCGCGGGGGCGATCCTCTCGATCGCCTTCGACGCCCGGGAACCGATCCTCGAAGCCAATTCCATCCGCCTCCTGGCCAGGCTGGTGGCTTATCGCGGCGATCCGGCGTCGGGCGAGGGGGGCCGCATCCTCTGGGCCGTGGCCGAGGCCGTGCTGCCGCGGACGAACGTCGGGGCGTTCAACCAGGCCCTCATGGAGTTGGGCAGCATGGTGTGCGTGCCGAAGGCCCCGCAATGCGAGACCTGTCCGGTCGCGGTGCTCTGCCGTGCCCGGGCCGCGGGCCTGCAAGCGGAGATCCCCGCCGCCAAGGCGAAGCGGCCCTCGGAGGCCCGGCGCGAGGCGGCCGTGCTGGTCCGCCGCGACGGCCGCGTGCTGGTGGTGCAACGGCCCGAGGGCCAGCGCTGGGCCGGTCTCTGGGACTTCCCTCGGTTCGAGGTCCACGCCCACGATCCGGCGGCAATCGAGCGCGAACTGGTCGAAGCGGTGGAACGTCTGACCGGCGTGGCGATTCGCTTCGGCGGGCATCGGACCACGCTCCGCCACGGCGTAACCCGGTTCCGCATCACGCTCGACGCCTACGACGCCGACTACGTGTCGGGCCCGCCACCCAAGCACGCCGGTCCGGCCGTGCAATGGCTTCGGCCGGATGAGTTGGAGCACATCCCGCTGAGCACCACGGGCCGGAAACTCGCCCGCCTGCTCGTGCCGGATCGTGGCGACCCGGGGGGAAGTGCGCAGCACTGAAGATGGAGCTTCGTGGTGTCCCTTTTTTCGCCGGCGCCGGTTGCCCCCGCAGAGAGCGAAACAGGAGAAGCCCGGGGCAACGGGGGCACAAGCCTCCGAACAGACGCGGCATGGCCGCTCAGGGAACCGTCACCACTTCTCCGCCGGCGCGGGTGGCCATCGCTTGCATTAGGGTTTGGGTGATGGTGTCGGCGATGAAGGAGACGTGGCCGTCGCAGAAGGCGACGTTGGCCCCGCCGGCATGGTAGCTTCGGGGGCCCATGCGGGCGGAGGTGGACTGGCCGTTCATACAGTCGGCCTGCTTGGAGTTCGGCGAGAGGTAGAAAGTCATCGCGGCGTAGGGAAAACTCCCGCTGACCCATTTGTCGCAGCGGTCGCCGTACCAGACGTTGTCGCTGGCGGTCGCATTGCAGGCCGGGAAGAAGGAACTGCTGCGGATGTGCTGCTTGCGGACGTCCTGGAATGCCACCAAGTTCTGGCCCAGCCCCTTGGTGCTCTCGCCGATGGCGATCGTGTTGGAAGTGCCGTCGAGAATGTCGGCCATGCGGACCGCGGACGCCTGGTAAGCGACGCCGTCGGGAACCAGGCCCGTGCTGCTCACCGAAATGGAGCCGTTGTTGACCAGGCCGCTCCCTACGTTGAACAGGTAGTTGGTAGGGGCCAGGCCGTCGGAATTGATGACGCCGCCCGGGTCCGAGGGGCACTGATACACACTGACCAACGTCTTGGCCACCTCCTGGTTGGTGCCCGCATCGGCGGTCGTGCCCGACCCCGTCGTGGTCGTGTAGGGATAGCCGCGGAAGTCCAGACGGTTGTACATGTTCGCCTGCTCGACGTAGGGTGCGATCATCGCCAACGCCGACCAGTTCTGAAGCGTCGTGCCGGTCCGGTTCATCGGGAACACGCTGTTGGTCGTGTTGAGGTAGTTGTGCAGGCCCAGGCCCAACTGGTGGAGGTGGTTGCTGCACTGCATACGCCGGGCCGCCTCCCGGGCGGCCTGAACCGCCGGCAACAACAGCGCGATCAGGATCCCGATGATGGCGATCACCACCAGCAGTTCGACCAGGGTGAAGGCATGGCGTCGCATGGGTTCGTCTCCTTCGGGCAGGGCGGACAATCACGGCAGGAGCCGTGATATTACGAAATTCCGTTTCGTATTACAAGGTGCTGGGCGGGCGTTGTCAGGCCAACCGCCGCCCTTAACGATGCCCCCACAAGAAGGGGCTGCCCACTTCGCCGCCGAAGGTTGCACGCGGGGAGATGGAGTAATACAATAGCAGCATTCGTGTTACGACGATCGGCCTCGGGCGATTGCGGAGATGGGTATGGACGACTTGGGTCTGGGGGAACTGGTCTACCGGGCCAGCCTCCTGCTGCTCTATCCCACCTTGGTGCTGCTGGGCCTGGGTTTCCTGCATACGATGTGGCACTTGGGCGAGTCGATGCTTGATGCCTGGACTCTGCGGAACTACCGGAACCGCCATGCGGTCCGCCAGTTGAGGGACATCGCGCCCGACGCCGCCGGGTGCCTCGGGCCGTCGCTCAACGCGGTCGTCCACAACCGCCGGCAGCATCCCCAGGTGCGGCGATTTGCCGCCTTGCTCCTCGAAGAACTCGACGAAGGGCCCCGAAACACGCTGGCGGCCCGGATCGAGCACCTGGTCGGCCAGATCGAATCGGCCCTGGCCCGCGACGTGAACCGGGTCCGCATTTATGTCCGCCTGGGCCCGTGCCTGGGCCTCGTGGGGACGCTCCTCCCGCTCGGGCCGGCCTTGATGGCTTTGAGTGAAGGCGACTTGGGCCGGCTTTCGGCGCAACTTGTGGTGGCCTTCTCGACCACGGTGGTGGGACTCTTGATCGGGGGCGTCAGCTACGTAATCGCCGTGGCGAGGGCCCATACCGCGGACCTGGTGGCCGGGGACGTCGAGTTGATGAGCAGCCTGGTCACAACCCTCCTGGGACTCTCTCCGGCCGGCGGCCACGGCTCGCCGCGGCCGATGAACGAGGAGGTCCCCGCATGAAACGACGCCCCCGTTCCGGACGCTTCATGGACTCGGTGGCCGAAGACGACCCCCTGAGCCTGATGCCGAACCTGTTCGATCTCTCGATCGTCCTGGCCGTCGGGTTCCTGCTGACGGCCCTCGGCGCGGTCGGCTTCCGCGACCTGATGCGCTCCAGCGACGACTGGACGCTGGTCCGCCGGAATCAGGCCGGCCAGACCGAGGTGGTGTCGCGTCACGGCAAGAACATCCGCATCCAGAAGGTCAGCGCCCGCAAGGCGGGCGGACAGGGCATGCGGTTGGGCGTGGCCTACCAGTTGGACGGCGGAGAGGTCATCTATGTCCCTGATTGAGTCGGCTTCTGTGGTCTTGGGACTCTTGAGCCGGGCCGTGCCGGCCCGGCGTCAACGCGAAACGCCTGGAGGACGGGTTTCCAACCCGTCCCGGACGCGTTGGAAACCCGTCCTACAGAGCCCCGGCTCCCTCGCCGGACTGGCGGCGGCGGTGTTTCTGCTTGGCTTGGTGCTGTCCGCTGCGACGGCTCAAGACGTGTCCAAGGGCAAGCATCGCTCAAAGTCGAAAGACGCCGCGCCGGCGTCGGCCGTCGCGTCCGGTCCTCGGGAGCCGGCGCGTTCCAAGGCGAGCGGAGGGCCCGTCCGACTGGCCGTCCTCACGGTCGCCTCGCACACGCCGATCTTCATCCGCGCGTACGATCAGTTCCGCAGCCTCCACGGACCGGAGAAGCTGGTCCTGGACCTCTGGGTGGAGCAGGAATGGACCGATTCGCCCCGCCCGGTCGATCTCGACCACTCCGACATGATCCTCGCCTTGCGGTGCTCGATCCCCGGGCTGGAGAAGGCCGTGGCCAAGGCGGCCGCCAAGGGGGCCTGGGTCGTGGCCGACTCGGGCCGCAGGTACGGCGCCAGCGCCGCGTTGATCGACGACCTGCCCGACCTGGCCCCGTACTACCGCAGCCGGGGCGTCGGCAACATGATTGGCTTCTTTGAAAAGGTGTGCGAGGCGTTCCACGTGCCGGGCGTCCGGGCCCGCAAGCCCGTGGCGTCGCCGATCGAGGGAATCTATCACCCCGACGCCGACCAGGTCTTCTCCGACGCCGCGAGCTACTGGAAATGGTACGCCGCGCGTCCCGGCTTCAAGCCCGACGCCCCGAAGGTTGGACTGTTCGTCTACAACACCTTGTATCTGAACGAAGAGACCGACTACTTCACCCAGCTCATCCGCGGGCTGGAGCAGGCCGGGGCCAATCCGGTGCTCGGGTTCTGGTTCCTCCCGGTCGATCCATCGGGGACGGCGGCCTCGCCGATTGGGCGGTACTTCGCGGGGGTCGATGTCCTGCTCACTTCGAGCTTCCGGCTCCTGAACGAAAAACCCTACCACGACGAGGAACTGCGCAAGCTCGACGTCCCCGTCCTCAACAGCATCATCTTGAATGAATCCCAAGACGAGTGGCGTCAGAGCCGCCAGGGGATTCAGGCCTCGTACCTTCTGTTTGGGGTCATTTCTCCCGAGATCATGGGGCTGATCGAGCCCACGGTGATCGCCGCGAGACAGCCGGTCGAGAACCCCGAGACGAAGCAGCGGTACTTCCGCACCATGGTCCTCGAGGAGAACTACCGGTGGCAGGTGCGCCGGGCGCTAGCCTGGGCGCGGCTGCGACGCGCGAAGCCCGCCGACCGCCGGGTCGCGGTCCTGTTCTACAACCACAGCGGCGGGAAGCAGAGCGTGGGGGCGAGCTACCTCAACGTGACCGCCAGCCTCGAAGCGATCCTCGCGGACCTCGGCCGTCGCGGCTATCGGGTCGAGGGCAAGGTCGATCGCCAGGGAATCCTCGACTCGATGCTGGCCGTGGGGCGGAACGCCGGGAAGTGGGCGCCCGGCGAGGTCGATCGGCTGGTCGAGAAAGGGGCGGTCCTCTGGCCGCTCGAAAAGTACCTGGCCTACTACGACCGCCTGCCGCAGGAAACCAAGCGCCAGATGAGCCAGCAGTGGGGCCAGCCGCCCGGCGACGTGATGACCGTCACGCGCGACGGACATCAATACTTCGTGCTCCCGGCGTTCCAGGTCGGCAACGTGCTGCTGGCCCCGCAACCCGCCCGGGCCTCGGCCCAGAAACAGGCCGCGGTCTATCACGACCCGCTCACCTGGCCCACCCACCAGTACCTGGCCTTCTATCTCTGGCTGCAACACGAGTGGCAGGCCCACGCGGTGGTCCACCTCGGCCGGCACGGGACGCTGGAGTTCCTGCCGGGCAAGAGCAACGGGTTGGCCTGCGACGACCCGCCCGGCATGGTCCTGGGCGATCTGCCCAACATCTACCCGTACATCGTCGACGGCATCGGCGAGGCGGTCGCCGCCAAGCGGCGAGGTCAAGCCGTGATCGTCACCCACGCCACCCCGCCGCTGACCCAGGGCGGGACCTACGGGGACCTCGCCAGGCTTCAGGACTTGCTCAATCGCTACGCCCAGGCACGCGACCAGAAGCAGAGCGGGCTCCAGACCGAGTGCTATCAGAGCGCCATGAAGCTCGCCGTCGAGCTGGGATACCGGCGACCACGTGTGGCACAGCCGCCCTCGGCTGTGCTGGAGAATGACTCGCAGCCGAAGGCCACGGTCGTGGGAAGCGCCGCACAGCCGGGGGCGGCTGTGCCACATGCCTCGGCGTCGGTGCAGGATCGGGAAATGCACCAGGTCGAAGACTGGCTCACGGAGATCGCCTCGCAGAGCGGGCCGCGGGGGCTGCACACCTTCGGCCAGTCCTATTCGCAAGAAGCCACCGCGGACATGATCCCTCGCATGTTCAAAGACGAGCTTGCGGCGCTCCGCAAGTCGGGCCTCAAGGCGGACGAAGAGCGGACCTGGCTGGCCGGCGTGGCCAAGGCCGATTCCGCGAAGCCGCCGTCGTCGCCAACATCGCCGGCCGCTGCCGATGCCCGGGCCCGGATCGCGGCCACGGCGTGGCAGATGCGCCACAACGAGGAGCTTTCGTACCTGGGCCGCGCCCTGGAGGGCCGGTTCATTCCGGTCGGTCCGCCGGGCGATCCCCTGTCGAATCCCGACATCTTCCCCACCGGCCGGAACCAGTGCCAGCACAACCCGCAGAAACTTCCGACGCCCGAGGCGTGGGCCGTCGGCAAACGCATGGCCGAGCAGACGCTCGACCTGCACCGCCGCCGCTACGGCCAGTACCCGAGCAAGCTCAGCGTCACCCTCTGGGCGAACACCCTGATCCGCACCCAGGGCGCCCTGGAGTCAGAGGTGCTATGTCTGCTGGGCGTGGAGCCGGTTTGGAACGAGCGGGGCGACGTGACCGACGTGAAGCTGACCGCGCCGCTGGGGCGTCCCCGGATCGACGTGGTGATGACCGTGACCGGCATGTACCGCGACTCCTTCCCGGACAAGATGCTGCTGCTGGACAAGGCGGTCCGCCTGGCGAACGACGCCCCGCCCGAGTCGGGAAACGCCAACCACGTCCAGGTCAACACGGAAAAGCTGGCCCGGGAGTTGGCTGGGCAAGGGGCCGACGCCCGCGAGGGCCGGAAGCTCGCCCTGGTCCGGATCTTCGGGGCGCAGAGCGGCCAATACGGCACGGGCGTCGACGGCGTGGTCAAGGCGTCGGAGCAGGGAGGCAACCGCCCGGAGGTGGCCGAACAGTATCTGCGGCGGATGTCGTTCGGGTTCTCGGGCGACGGCTGGTCGCAGCCGGCCCAAGAGGTTTTTCAGCGGCAGCTTCGCGGCGTGCAGGGCGTCATCCACGGCCGGAGCAGCAACCTCTACGGCATCATGGACCTGACGGAGAACTTCGAGTACCAAGGGGCCCTGGCCCTGACCGTCAAGCAACTCGACGGCAAGCAGCCCGACCTGTATGTGAACGACCTCGTGCGGGGCCAGAAGGTCCTCAGCGGGCGCGAGGCGGTCGTCCAGGAGATGCTGAGCCGCTACCACAACCCGGAATTCATCAAGGCGATGCAGAGCGAGGGCTACGACGGGGCCAGGTACTTCAGCCGCGTCGTCGACAACCAGTACGGCTGGAACGTGGTGAGCGACGTCATCACGGCCGACGACTGGAAGCATTCGGCCGAGATCTACCTCGACGACAAGTTCCACCTCGGTCTCCGCGAGTTCTTCAACCGGCACAACCCCTTCGCCTTGCAGAACATCGCCTCGCGCGTCCTGGAAACCCACCGCAAGGGCCTGCACAAGCTCGACGCCAAGACGCTGGAATCGGCAGCGGTGGCCTACGTGGAGACGATCGCCCGGCACGGCGCGGCCTGCGCCTCGCACATCTGCGGCAATCCCGAGCTTGCGACGCTCGCGGAGAAACTCGCCGGGGCGTCGCACCGGCTCGCCGACGGCGCCCTGGAGCAATACCGTCAGCAGTTGAAGAGCACGGGCAACGCGGCGATGGCCAAGGCCCTGGCCGCCACCGGTGCCTCGGACCAGCCGGCCAAGGCGCCGAAGCCGGTCGAAGGCCAGGTCCTGATGCCCCCGCCGCCCGAACCCGCCCCGCGTCCGGCCGACAAGGGTGCCGCACCCTCACCCCCGTCGCCCCTGAAGAGCGCCCAGGCGTCGAAGCAGACCGAGCCGTCCAGTCCGCCAAAGACGCCTTCCCACCCTCTCCGGCTGGCTACTTACCTGGTCGCCGCCTTGTGCGTGGTGTCGTTCACTTGCGGGGTGATCTGGCGTGCCTCCCGTCATCGGCAGAGGAAGAGACGCCAGGAGGAAGTCGCCCCGCCGCGATAATCGCCCCCGTCGCGAGCAGTCGCATCGCGAGGTACCATGGTTGCCGAGGACGCTGACGGTAGACCCCATACCGTCGGCGCCGTCAAATCAGTTCGCCTTCCGCCGTCAACCTTGGGTCACGGAGACTGCCTTATGAAACGCCGCGACATGTTGGTTTCCAGCGGGGCTGCCCTGCTGGGTTGGTCGGCCTTCCCGCTCGGTCTTGCCCGGGCCGGGGAAGTTAAGAAGGAGTCCAAGAGACAGAAGGTCCTCTACTTCACCCGCAGTGCGGGCTTCGAGCACTCGGTGGTCGCCCGCAAGGGAGGCAAGCTGAGCTCCTCGGAGGTGAAGTTCACCGAGATGGGCGCCGAGCAGAACGTCGAGGTGGTGTGCACCAAGGACGGGGGGGCTTCGACGGCGACCTGGACCAGTTCGACGCCTTCGCCTTTTACACCTCGGGGGTGCTCACCAATCCGGTCTCCGGCCGCGATGCGCCGCCCATGACGCTGACGGGCAAGAAGCGATTCTTCGACGCCCTGGCCGCCGGCAAGGGGTTTTTCGGGTTCCACGCCACGAACGACTCGTTCCATTCGGTCGGAAACCAGGTGAGCGATTTCGTGGCCATGCTCGGCGGCTCGTTCAAGATGATGGATGAATGGTACGCCATGAAGAACTTCGCCAACGACCTCCACGTCATCCTCGTCCAGGAGACCGAAGGGATGGTCGATGCCTGCTACCAGCGGCCGCCGTTCCCCGCCACCTGGGCACGGATGCAGGGCAAGGGGCGAGTGTTCTACACCTCGATGGGCCACCGGGAGGACGTCTGGACCAGCCCCATCTTCCGGCAGGTCGTACTGGGAGGCCTCGAAATACTCCTCACAACAGGGGGAGGCGTCTTGCATTGGCCCGGCTTTTCCCTTACCGTGTTCGGATCGAGGATCCCATCGGGCCGACTGTCTCCAGGAGGGCGATCGCATGCTGGTCACGGAACGGGAGCGGCTCCGCGAGGAGTTGGTGGCCCTGGCCGACAAGTTCGGGCGTGAGCGGAGCGCCCTGCTGCCGATCCTGGAGGAAGTGCAGCGCCGCCATTTCCGCATCTCGGAATACTGCATGCAGGTGATCGCCGACCTGCTGGACATCCATCCCGTCGAGGTCCACAGCGTTGTCTCGTTCTACAGTTTCCTCGACGAGGAGGCCCTGGGGCAGTATGTGATCCGGCTCTGCCGCACGATCACCTGCGCCATGGCCGGCAAGGACCAGGTCGCCCGGCAGTTGGAGAACGACCTGGGCATTCGATTCGGCGAGACGACGCCCGACGGGAAGTTCTCGCTCCGCTGGGCCAACTGCCTGGGCATGTGCGACCAGGGCCCGGCCATGCTCGTCAACGAGCGGATCTTCACCCGGGTCACGCCCGAGAAGGTTCACGGCATCCTCCAGGAATGCCGGCAGACGTTCGGGGTACACGCCTTTGGCGATGGGAGGGAGCGTCGACCATGAGTGACATTACCCGAACCGGCGCGTTGACCTTCTCGCAGCTCCAGCCGGGCGCCGGGCTGGAGGTCGCCCTAGGCCGGAATGCGGCCGACGTGCTCGCCGAGATCGGGCGCTCGGGCCTTCGGGGCCGTGGCGGGGCCGGCTTTCCCACCAGCGTGAAGTGGAAGCTGGCCGCGGAAACCCCGGCCGAGAAGAAGTACGTGGTCTGCAACGCCGACGAAGGCGAGCCCGGCACGTTCAAAGACCGCGTGATCCTCTCCGAGTATGCCGACCTGGTATTCGAGGGGATGACGATCGGGGCCACGGTGATCGGGGCCCGGTACGGCGTCGTCTACCTGCGTGCCGAGTACACGTACTTGCGATCCCACTTGGAACGCGTGCTTCAGCGGCGCCGCAGCGAGAACTTGCTGGGCAAGGACGTCCACGGCCGCCCCGGGTTCGACTTCGATATCGAGATCCGCATGGGCGCCGGGGCCTACGTGTGCGGCGAGGAGACGGCCCTGATCGAGTCGCTCGAAGGGCACCGCGGCGAACCCCGCAACCGGCCGCCCTTTCCGATCGACACCGGGTACCTGGGCCGGCCCACGATCGTCAACAATGTCGAGACTTTCGCCTGGGTGGTGTGCGTGCTGGCGTGGGGGGCCGACTGGTTCCGCAGCCACGGGACCGACAAGTCGTCGGGCTACAAGCTCTTCAGCGTCTCCGGCGATTGCGCCCGGCCCGGCGTCTACGAGTTCCCCATGGGCATCACCGTGTCGGAACTCCTGGCGGAGGTCGGCGGCGAGGGGGCGAAGGCAGTGCAGGTGGGCGGGGCGTCGGGCCAGTGCGTGCCGGCCGAGCACTTCGACCGCACCATCGCCTACGAAGACGTCCCCACCGGCGGCTCCATCATCGTCTTCGGCCCCCAGCGCGACATGCTCGACGTGGCCGAGAATTTTCTGGAATTCTTCGTCGACGAGTCGTGCGGCCAGTGTACGCCCTGCCGGGAAGGCGTGCCCAAGATCCTCGAAGGCGTGGCCATGCTCAAGCAGGGCAAGTGCTCCATGCCCTACCTCAACGAGCTCTGCTCGCTGGGGGAAACCCTGCAACTGGCCTCGAAGTGCGGGCTGGGCCAGTCGGCACCCAACGCGTTCCTTTCCATTGCGGAGCATTTCCAGGACGAAATCCTCGGCCGTGTCGGCGCGGGGCGATCGTGAGCTACCCGACTTGTTCTGAATGGCGTCTTTCTCTAGCCCAGGCGTTCACGCCTGGGACGGGGGGATGCGACCTGAATCCGCAGCCCCTTCAGGGGCTTTCTCAGCCACGAAAGCCCCTGAAGGGGCTGAACGACCGAGGACACTGCGATTCCGCGTCCCAGGCGTGAACGCCTGGGCTAGAGAAAGACCGGTTTGGACGCCAACACCGGCGCAACGACATGCCGACGCGGCTACTCCGACGGTGGCGGCAACACGGACGACAAGGGATTTGCCATGAAAGAAGACATGCCCGGCGGACCGGCCACGCCGCGTGCGCCCAAGAGTCAGATGCTCCGCACCGAGGAGGCCATCGCCCACGCCAAGGCGATCGGGAAGAATATCCGGATCTCCATCGACGGCAACGAGATCGAGGTCCCGCTGGGCACCACGATCCTGGAGGCGGCCCAGCAACTCGGCATCCGCATCCCCACGTTCTGCTACCACGAAGACCTGTGCCTGGCCGGGGTGTGCCGGATCTGCGTGGTCGAGATCGAGGGGCAGCGGACCCTCCAGGCCGCGTGCAGCTACCCGATCACCGTGCCCATCGAGGTCCGCACCCACACCTCGAAGGTCCGCCGCGCCCGGCGGCACATCCTGGACCTGATGCTGGCCAGCCACTACGGCGAGTGTTACACCTGCGGGCGGAACAGCAGTTGCGAGCTTCAGGCCCTGGCGAAGGAGTACGGCGTCGACTTTTTCCGGTTCGGCCAGATGACCGCGCCGCGGTACGCAATCGACCAGTCGAGCCATTCCGTGGTCCGCGACAACAACAAGTGCGTCCTCTGCCGCCGCTGCATCCGCACGTGCATCGACCTCCAGGAGGTGGGCGTGCTCGAGGCGCTGGACCGCGGCAACCGCGCCAGGGTCTCCACGTTTATGGGCAAACCGCTCTCCGACGTGATCTGCATCAACTGCGGGCAGTGCATCAACCGCTGCCCCACCGGGGCCCTGCGCGCCAACGACACGACCGACGACGTCTGGGCCGCGATCGACGATCCCGAGAAGCACGTCGTGATCCAGACCGCCCCGAGTCCCCGGGCCGCCATCGGCGAGTGCTTCGGTCTCCCGCCGGGAACGGCGCTGACCTTTGAACTCAATACGGCCCTGCGTCGGGCGGGCTTCGACAAGGTGTTCGACACCAACTTCGCCGCCGACTTGACCATCCTGGAAGAGGGAACCGAGTTGCTCCTCCGGCTCAAGCGGGCCCTGGTCGACGTCGACCCCAAAATCGCCTTGCCGCAGTTCACGAGCTGCTCGCCCGGCTGGGTCAAGTACATCGAGCACTTCTATCCCGAGTACCTGCCGCACGTCTCGTCGGCCAAGAGTCCGCAGCAGATGTTCGGCGCGCTCATCAAGACCTACTACGCGCAACTCGCGGGGCTGAAGCCCCGGGACATCGTCACCGTGGCCCTCATGCCGTGCTCGGCCAAGAAGTTCGAGTGCAACCGGCCCGAGATGTGCCAGAGCGGCTACAAGGACGTGGACCACGGGTTGACCACGCGGGAACTGGCCAAGATGATCTGCGAAGCCGGGATCGACCTGCCCAAGATGCCTCGGTCGGACTTCGACGATCCGTTCGGCACGGCGACCGGCTCGGGTGTGATCTTCGGGGCCACCGGCGGGGTGATGGAGGCCGCCCTGCGCACCGTGCTCGAAATCGTCACCGGGCTGCGGATCGAGAACCTCTTCGACCACGGCGACGTGGTGCCGGTCCGCGGCTTCGAGGGGATCCGCTACGTGGAGATCCCCATTCGCCGCGTGGGCCCCGTACCCGAACTGGTCAAACACGTGGCCGACGACTGGGAATGGCTCCGCGGCGTGACCCTCAAGGTGGGCGTGTGCCACGGCACGGCGAACGCCAAGAAAGTAATGGACAACGTTCGGGCCGGCGGCAAGTTCAGCCAGTGCCACTTCATCGAGTTCATGGCCTGCCCTGGCGGGTGCCTGGGCGGCGGAGGGCAGCCGATCCCCACCAGCCCGACAATCCGCGCGGCCCGGGCCAAGGCCATCTACAGCGAAGACAGCTCCTATCAGATCCGCAAGTCGCACGAGAACCCCGCCATCGTGAAGCTTTACGAGCGGTTCCTCACCGATGGCCCCTGCGGTCACAAGAGCCACGAACTGCTCCACACGCGGTACCTTGCGAGGGGCAAGTATATCGTGTGAGGGGTTGGGAGTTGGGAGTTGAGGGGCGGGGGTGCGTGCCGCGAATCATGCAAGTCGCCGCTCCCGCCACAGTCCCGTCAGAGGTATTCCCGCGCAGCGGGCGGGCTTGCCCGCCGAGGCACTTGCCTTGACCGCGATCCCGTAGGAAGATGGTGCGTTCACAGGCGGGGCGCACTCCGCGTTTCCGAATCAGACGGGACCCCACGGTGCTGAAAAGGCCGGACGATGACTTCTCGGAGGACTCCCTTCTGGCAAACGGCCTGGACGGCTGCGGCCTCGCTCTTGATGCTTGGGCATGCCTGTGGGGCGACCAACGCCCACGACGCCCCCCAGGGAAGCGACCTCGCGTGGCAGCGTCTCCTCGACTTCCGCTTCGTCCAGGCGGTCGCCGTCAGCCCTGTTGATTCGCGGGTGGTCTATGCGGGGACCAATGACCATCCGTACCACGACGACTACGTCCCGGAAGGCGTACTCAAGAACACCGACGGCGGAGCCACGTGGCGTCACGAGAACGCGGGCCTGAGCCACCGGAGCATCCATAGCCTGAGCGTCAGCCCGCACGATCCCTCGCGGCTCCACCTGGCTACGGGCGGCAACGGCGTCTTTCTCGGCAAGGACTCGAATTCGCGGAGCAGGTGAGTGCGGGCGAAGTGGGCGTTCAAGAACAACTTCGGCATATGTCGGACAGTCGCCCTCGGCTGTCCGTGATTCCGCACAGCCGAGGGCGGCTGTGCCACAAGTCATTTGTTGGACGACCGCAAAGGGACTTCGTTCGACCAAAGCAACGACACCTTGGGGACTCGCATGAGCGGTTCTTTGATCCTGGTCACCGGCGCGACCGGACTGGTGGGCAACAACGTGGTTCGGATGCTGCTGGATCGCGGCGAGCCGGTCCGCGTGTTGGTCCGCAAGGGCTGCGACCCGCGCCCGCTCGCCGGGTTGCCCGTGGAAGTCGTCGAGGGCGACGTGCGGGACGGCGAATCGGTCGCCCGGGCGTGCCGCGGGGTCGGGGCCGTGATTCATGCCGCTGGCCACGTCCGGATCGGCTGGAGCGGCCTGGAGTTGCAGCGGGCCGTCAACGTGGAGGGAACCAGGCACGTGGCGGCCGCTGCCCATGCGGCGGGGGCGAGGATGGTTCACGTCTCCTCGGTCGACGCCCTGGGCATTCGATCCCTCGATCATCCCGCCGACGAGGAGACGCCCCTGGAGGGCAATCTCCTCGTGCCGTACGTCGTGACCAAGCGCGAGGCGGAGCAGGTGGTGCTCGAGGAGGTCGGACGCGGACTGGCCGCCATGATCGTCAACCCGGGGTTTATGCTCGGCCCGTGGGACTGGAAGCCTTCGTCGGGCCAGATGTTGCTGGCGGTGGGGCGGCGTCGGTTCCTTCTGGCCCCGCCCGGCTGGTTCGGCGTCTGCGACGTGCGCGACGTGGCCGCCGCGATCCTCGCCGCGCTCGAGCGCGGCACGCCGGGACGACGCTACATCACCACCGGCCCGACGATCTGCTACGCGGATGCCATGCGCGTGTTCGCCGAGGTGACGGGGGCCCGGGTCCCGTTCAGCCCGCCGGGGCCGATTACCTTCGCGATCGTGGGCCGGGCCTGCGATCTCTGGGGTAAGCTCACCGGCCGCGAGCCGCCGGTCAACTCCGGGGCTCTGCGCGTGGCCCGTCTGCCAAAAAGTTACAGCAGTGCGAGGGCGGAGCGGGAACTCGGCTATCGGGTCCGGCCTCTGCGAGAAACGGTCCGGGACGCCTGGGACTGGTTCCGGCAAAACGGGTATGTGTAGCGTGGGCGGTTCGGGCTAAATGACCTTGCGTGATTTCCGGAGGGCGAGGCTCCTGCCGAGCCGTCATGCACCCGCCAAAACGTTCGATTGTTGCAGGCTC
>Ga0067045_1029675_pt1 | contig 19027 bp, 11 predicted proteins | sample TerdegcTABiofilm_FD_59184 | JGI IMG/M metagenome (GOLD analysis project Ga0067045, IMG submission 59184) | Combined Assembly of (Gp0054472, Gp0054536) Wastewater bioreactor microbial communities from Singapore -Terephthalate degrading... | reverse complement strand
ATCCCCAGGAGGCGGACCTCTACGCCGACATGGGCGACATCTGCGCCGGCACAAAGCCCCCCGTGCGCGAGGGCCGCCGCGCCGCGGTGCTCATGGGCATCGCCAGCCACGACGTGATGACCGGCCATCTGATCTGGCGCAAGGCCATCGAGGCCGGAAAGGGCATCGAGCTGGAGCTGTAGCCTCCGACCGGGCAAACAACGTTCCCGGAATGTCCCGTGCGCGTTCTCGCGGGACTTCCGGGAATGTTTTGTTTTGCGTTGTCGTTTTGCGTTTCCGTTTTCGTGTTGCGGTGGCGCACGCTTCACGGGGAACGTCCGTTTTTTTCCTGCGAAAGAGAGGTGCGTCCTCCGGCATGGCGCGGTCGCGACGCATGCGGAAGCGAAAAAATCGATACCGGCGCGTCACCTGCCGGATTTCGCCACAAAGCGAATTTCGACGGCGCAGCCTACGGCTCGGGCGTAACTCCTGAGTGTTCGCAGTGAAGGAGCGTGGCCGTTGCTGGCTTCGAGGCGCGAGACGGCGCTTTTCGTGGTCCCCATCGCTGCGGCGACCTGTTCCTGTGTGAGTCCGGCACGCTTTCGCGCCGTCAGAAGCTCCCGTGCGAGTGCCTGTTCTTCCTCCAGCAGACCGTCCTTCATCGCCCGTGAATACGGCATTTCCAGGTCAGGGCCGAACTCCACGAGCAATTCGACGGCCCGAGCGTAAGCAGCTAGAATTCCCGGCGGCCAGGATTCGATCGTAGCCAGAAGACGCCCGTATTGTTTCACGTCGGAGGCGTTTGCATAGTGCCCAAGGTGTGGGATAATTTCTCTGAACAGCAAAGAAAACTACGCAAATGGGTTAAAAGTTTTTTTGAAAATTCGTAAAATCTTCGAAATGTGTTTTCATTGTTTTAGCGGCGCGTGGTCCGCTTGTTCTCCCTGTCCGCGAGCTAAGTGCGGCGGGGAAGTCATCGGAAAGCGGAACGTTGAAAAAAGACGGAGTGGCGTATGATCTTTTGAGGGAAGGCCTTTTTCGATTTCGGGACAAGGAGGATGACACCCTTGAGGCTGGAAGAGCTGCAACCGGATTCCATCGTGAGAGGTATTCTTCCCGATGCCTCTGTGGTTGTCGTCAATGTCGAGTGGCACGGTTCCGAGGCGCTCACGCTGATCTACCGTAATCCGGAAGGTAGAGTGGCGGAGGAAATCCTGTACCGGTACGATGAGGCACGTCTTGAAACGACGGGATCCGGTCGTCCCTGGAGCTTCGACGGAGATGGCGCGCTCTTCCGCCTCGTTTCGGAGGCCCACCGCATCCGTCTGGCCTATCTCTTCGATCCCGTTCTCGCCGTGCACACTTCCTCCGTGGACCCTTTTCCCCATCAGATAACGGCGGTCTACGAGGCCATGCTTCCTCGGATTCCACTGCGCTTTCTCCTCGCCGACGACCCCGGAGCGGGCAAGACCATCATGGCGGGGCTTCTCATCAAAGAGCTCATTGCCCGGGGTGATCTCCGGAGATGTCTCATCGTCTGCCCCGGCAGCCTTGTCGAACAATGGCAGGACGAGCTGTACCACAGGTTTCATCTTCCCTTCGAGATTCTCACCAACGACAAACTCCAGGCGGCTCGCACAGGAAACTGGTTCCTTGAAAACGATCTTGCCATTGCGCGTCTCGACAAACTTTCCCGCAACGAGGACGTGCAGGTGAAACTCGCCGCGTCGGAGTGTCGCTACGATCTGATCGTCTGCGATGAGGCCCATAAACTCTCCGCCACCTTTTTCGGCGGTGAGGTCAAATACACGAAACGCTACCGCCTCGGCCAGCTTCTTTCACGGATCACACGGCATTTCCTGCTCATGACCGCGACGCCGCACAACGGTAAAGAGGAAGATTTTCAACTCTTCCTTGCCCTCCTCGACGGTGACCGGTTCGAGGGACGTTTCCGCGACGGCGTGCATCAGGTGGATGTCTCGGACCTCATGCGCCGCATGGTGAAGGAGAACCTTCTCAAGATGGACGCCACACCTCTCTTTCCGGAACGCGTCGCCTATACCGTTCCCTATCTGCTCTCCGATGCCGAGGCGCGGCTCTACAGGGAAGTGACCGAATACGTCCGTCAGGAATTCAATCGGGCCAAGAAACTGGCCGACGACAAGCGAGCAGGGACGGTCGGTTTCGCTCTGACCATCCTGCAGAGAAGACTCGCCTCGTCTCCCGAGGCCATTTATCAGTCTCTCCGCCGCCGCCGGGAACGGTTGGAAAAACAGCTTCGCGAGCTCGAACTGCTCCAGAGGGGGGCCGTGCTTTCCGTTCATACCGGTCCGCTGCTCGGGCCTGACGACGTGGAGGACATGGAGGACGCTCCCGAAAACGAGGTGGAGAACGCAGAGAAAGAAGTCTGCGATCAGGCCACCGCCGCGGAGACGCTGGCGGAACTGCGGCATGAGATCGAAACCCTGAAGTGTCTCGAGGAACTTGCGGGCCAGGTGCGTCGTTCCGAAACGGACACGAAATGGCGTGAGCTCGCCAATCTGCTCTGCGAGCTTTTTACTCCCGCTGCCATGGTGGGAGCCTCCGCAGGATGGAGGGTCGCCTCACCCGCCGCTTTCGTGTCGAAGCCGAAACCCTCTCCCAGGCAGAAACTTGTCCTCTTCACGGAACACCGGGACACCCTTTCCTATCTCGAACGGAAGATCGGTTCCCTGCTCGGCAGACCGGAGGCCGTGGCGGTCATTCACGGCGGCATGGGCAGAGAGGAACGCAGAAAGGCACAGGAGCGCTTTCTTTACGATCCCGAGGTTCGGGTTCTCCTCGCCACCGATGCCGCGGGAGAGGGAATCAACCTTCAGCGTGCCCACCTCATGGTGAACTATGACCTCCCGTGGAACCCCAACCGCCTCGAACAGCGTTTCGGTCGCATTCACCGTATCGGCCAGACCGAGGTCTGCCATCTCTGGAATCTCGTAGCCAAGGAGACCAGAGAGGGAGATGTCTACCAGACCCTTCTGGAGAAGCTGGAGGAAGCCCGCAACGCTCTCGGTGGCAAGGTCTTCGACGTGCTCGGCAAGCTCCAGTTCGAGGGGAGGCCCCTTCGGGAGCTGCTCCTTGAGGCCGTTCTCTACGGAGATCAGCCCGAGGTTCGCGCCAGGCTCACCAGAGCCGTTGCAGACGGTGTCGATCGCTCCCGCCTCGAAAATCTGCTGGAAGAACATGCCGTGGCCAGGGATGTCATGGACCCCGGTCGCGTCGCTCGTGTTCGTGAGGACATGGAGCGCGCGGAAGCGCGCCGTCTTCAGCCCCACTACATCGAATCCTTTTTCCTGGAGGCGTTCCGAAGGCTCGGCGGCACCGTCCGCCAACGGGAACCACGCCGATACGAGATCACCCACGTTCCCGCCCCCGTGCGCAACCGGGACCGGCAGATCGGCTCGGGAGAGCCGGTGCTCTCACGGTACGAGCGGATCACCTTCGAGAAAAACCTCGTCGCACCGCCGGGGAAGGTCCAGGCCGCCTTTGTCTGTCCCGGTCATCCGTTGCTCGACGCGGTGCTTGATCTCGCTTTGGAGCGCAACCGGGACCTGCTCAAGCGCGGCACGATTCTCGTGGATGAAGAGGACTGTGGAAAGACCCCGAGAGTGCTCTTTTTTCTGGAGCACGCCGTTCAGGATGCCGCTCTCCTGGCCTCGGGCGAGCGGCGGACCATCTCTCGGCGCATGCTCTACGTGGAGCTGGACGGGGAAGGACGGACAAGGCACCTGCACTACGCTCCCTACCTCGACTATCGGCCTCTCGGGGATGACGAACCCTCTGCGGTGGAATTGCTCGCTCGGCCCGAGTGCGGCTGGATCGTCCGCGGTCTCGAACAGAAGGCCCAGAATCATGCCATCGCCACGGTAGTCCCCGAGCACATACAGGAAGTGCGGAAGAACCGTCTTGCCTGGATCGCGAAAACAAGGGCTGCCGTAAAGGACCGCCTCACAAAGGAGGCGCATTACTGGGACCATCGTGCGGAGGAGTTGCGCCTTCAGGAACAGGCGGGGAGGGCCGGAGCCCAGCTCAATTCCGCCGAAGCCAGACGCCGGGCGGAGGATCTTCGTTCCCGCCTCGAACGGCGCATGGCGGAACTGGACAGAGAGGCCCAGATATCCGCCCTGCCTCCCGCAATTTTCGGCGGTCTTCTCGTCGTTCCCCGGGGTTTGATCGAGACGATGAGAGGGCATGTCCCTCTGACGGCCGCCTCTCCGGCGGATACCCAGGCAGCGGCGGCCCGTGCCCGCGCTGTCGTGATGGAGATGGAACGTTCCCTGGGACACGAACCTGTCGATCGGGAGTTCGATCATCTCGGTTATGATATCGAGAGCCGCGCCCCCTCGGGAAAGCTCCGTTTTCTCGAGGTCAAGGGACGCATTGCCGGTGCGAGGACCATCACCGTCACGAGGAACGAAATTCTCTGCTCGCTCAACAAGCCCGACGACTATATTCTGGCCCTTGTGGAATTTGACGGAGAGGGCGGACACCGCCTTCGCTACGTGCGGACTCCCTTCCGGCAGGAGCCGGACTTTGCCGTCACCAGCGTCAATTACGATTTCGGGGACTTGCTTGCCCGATCCGAAGATCCCCGCTGAGGAGCTGATCCACACAGCATGACGGAGAACACGGAGAAGAAAAAACTCATCGAGGTCGCCCTTCCCCTGGATGCGATCAACGCCGCCGCCGCCCGCGAAAAATCCATCCGCCACGGTCATCCGAGCACGCTGCATCTCTGGTGGGCCCGGCGACCTCTCGCCGCCGCCCGGGCGGTGCTCTTCGCCCAGATGGTGGACGACCCTTCCGCGCATCCCGGTCTTTTCCCCACGAAGGAAGAGCAGGACCGGGAGCGCCAGAGGCTCTTCCGGATTCTGGAGGAGCTGGTGCTCTGGGAAAGCAGCACCGACGAGGAGGTCCTCGAAAAGGCGAGGGAGGAGATACGCGCATCCTGGCGGCGGATCTGTGCGGAAAACCGGAATCATCCCCGCGCCGCCGAGCTGTTCGACCCGGAGAGACTCCCTGCGTTTCACGATCCCTTCGCCGGAGGGGGTGCTCTGCCCCTGGAGGCACAGCGGCTGGGGCTCGAGAGCTATGCCTCGGATCTCAACCCCGTGGCGGTGCTCATCAACAAGGCCATGATCGAAATACCGCCCCGCTTCGCCGGAAGACCTCCCGTGAACCCCGAGGCGCGAAAGGACAACAGGCTCTTTGGAACGGAGTGGAAGGGAGCGTGCGGTCTCGCCGAGGACGTGCGCCATTACGGCAGATGGATGCGCGACGAGGCGGAGCGGCGTATCGGCCACCTGTATCCCAAGGTCGGGATTACCCCGGAGATGGCGGCGGAGCGCCCCGATCTGGAGCCCTACAAAGGCGCGCAGCTCACCGTCATCGCCTGGCTCTGGGCGCGGACCGTCAAGAGCCCCAACCCCGCCTTCGCCTCCGTGGACGTGCCGCTGGTCTCCTCCTTCATGCTCTCCACCAAGCCCGGCAGGGAGGCCTATGTGGAGCCCGTCGTCGGAAACGGCGGATACCGGTTTGTCGTGAAGGTCGGCAAGCCAGGCGACCCGGAAGCGGCGAAGAGCGGCACCAAGCTCTCCCGCGGAGCGCATTTCCGCTGCCTTCTGTCGGGGACGCCGATTGCCGGCGACTATATCAGGGCGGAGGGAAAAGCCGGACGGATGGGAGCCCGGCTCATGGCGGTCGTCGCGGAGGGGGATCGGGGGCGGGTGTATCTTTCCCCGACTGCGGAACAGGGAAATGTTATTCGCAGTCTGACAATGCCGGAATGGGTCCCTGAAACGTCTCTCCCCGATGACCCGAGGAATTTTTGGACCGTACAGTATGGTTTAACGACATATGGCAGTCTCTTTACCCCCCGCCAGCTCGTGGCTCTGACCACTTTCTCCGACCTTGTGGGAGAAGCGATGGAGCGTGTCCGGCACGATGCGGCGGCGGCCGGTTTGCGCGATGCCTCCGCTGATTCGGAGGGTGCGGACGGCCACCTGCGGGATGGCGGCTCCGGCCCTCTCGCCTACGCCGAAGCGGTAGGAACGTATTTGGCATTTGCGGTGGACAAAACGGCTGACAGAAACTCATCTCTTTGCGGTTGGGATTCTTCGAGGAGTAGCCTGCGAGGAGTGTTTGGTCGACAAGCTATTCCGATGGTGTGGGACTATGCGGAGTCAAATCCCGTAAGCGGTTCTGCAGGAAGCTACAGCAACGGAATAGAGCAATGCTGTCTTGTTTTGGCGAATTTAGCCCCGATTATTCACGGTGAAAGTCAACAATTCGACGCATCTGTTCAGCAGATCAGTAAAGGCAAAGTGCTGTCTACCGACCCTCCCTACTACGACAACATCGGCTATGCCGATCTCTCGGATTTCTTCTACGTTTGGCTCCGGCGCTCGCTTCAGCCGATTTTTCCGGATCTCTTCGCCACCATGAGCACGCCCAAGGACGAGGAGCTGATCGCCTCGCCCTATCGTCACGGCAGCAGGGAGAACGCCGAATCGTTCTTTCTCGGGGGCATGACGAGGGCCATGGCGCGGCTGGCCGAACAGGGGCATCCCGACTTTCCCGTGACCGTCTACTACGCCTTCAAGCAGTCGGAGACCGATGAGGGCGGCACCGTGAGCACCGGATGGGAGACCTTTCTCGCCGCGGTGATCCGGGCCGGATTTGCCGTCACGGGAACGTGGCCGATGCGCACGGAACTCGGTAACCGTATGTTGGGCAGAGGGACCAACGCCCTCGCCTCCAGCATTGTCCTTGTCTGCCGCAGGCGCCCTGCCGACGCGCCGGTGACGACACGGCGCGACTTTCTGACCGCGTTGAAGGATGAGCTTGCTCCGGCGCTGCGCCTGCTCCAGTCGGGAAACATCGCTCCCGTGGACCTTGCCCAGGCGGCCATCGGTCCGGGCATGGCGGTGTTCACCCGTTCCGCCGCAGTGCTGGACGCCCAGGGAAAACCGCTCTCGGTGGGAGATGCCCTGGCGCTCATCAATAAGGTTCTGGACGAGATGCTGGTGGAGCAGGAGGGGGATTTTGACGCCGAAACCCGGTGGGCGTTGGCGTGGTTCGAGCAGCATGGTTTCGACGAGGAGGAGTTCGGCACGGCGGAGACGCTCTCCAAGGCGAAGAACGTCTCCGTGGAGGGACTGGCGGAGGCGGGAATCCTCGAATCCAGGCGGGGGCGGGTGCGCCTTCTGCCTCCGGGGGAGCTGTTCCGGGAGTGGGATCCGGCGAAGGACTCCCGCCTCACGGCCTGGGAGATGGTGCACCATCTCATCCGGGTCCTCGAAAGCGCCGGAGAAACTTCCGCTGCGGAGCTGGTTGCGAAGATGAGGGGGCGGGCCGAAACGGCCCGCGATCTGGCCTATCGGCTGTACGCGCTGTGCGAGAGGAAAAAACGGACCGGAGAGGGCTTGTCGTACAACGGGCTGGTGCAGAGCTGGCCCGAGATCGTTCGTCTCGCCCGGGGCGGCGCGGTACGCCCGAGGGAGCAACTTTCGTTTGAAAGTGAGGAATAAACCATGGCCATGACGAACCGGGAGCGTGTCGAAAGAGCGATGGAGCTGTTGCGGCAGGGACTTGCCCCCTTTGTCGAGCGGGAGTTCCGCAATCAGTACGGAGTGGATCCGTCGGCGAAGGCACAGTCGCTCTTCGTGGAGGATCGCATGGCCCAGAGGCCCCTTGTCGAGTGGGATGTGTCGTTGCTTCTGAAACTCATGTGGGATGCGTGGAACGAGGTGTTCCGCCAGGTCCTCGGTTTTTCCGAGCGTTCTCTCGTGAGCGAACTGCGGGAGTGGCGCAACAAGTGGGCGCACCAGGAGACCTTCACGGGCGACGATACGGACCGGGTTCTCGATTCGGCGGCCCGGCTGCTTGCGGCGGTGTCGGCGAAGGAGGCCGACGACGTTGGGAGAATGAAGATGGAATTGCGACGCCTCATCTTCGACGAACAGGTCCGGGGCGAGAAACGCAGGATCGGGGGTTCCCTCGTGGAAGCCGCGTCGGGGGCGCTGAAGCCGTGGCGGGAAGTGATCGCCCCCCATGCGGATGTGGCAAGCGGCCGCTACCAGCAGGCGGAGTTCGCCGCGGACCTGTGGCAGGTTCACCTCGGCGAGGGTACGCCCGAATACCGGGATCCCCGGGAATTCTTCCGTCGAACTTTTCTCACGGAAAGCCTGAAACGCCTTCTCGTCGGCGCTGTGCAGCGTCTCCGGGGTTGCGGCGGAGATCCGGTGGTGCAGCTCCAGACGAACTTCGGCGGCGGCAAGACGCACTCCATGCTCGCCCTGTACCACCTTTTTTCCGGTACATCCCCGGGAGAGCTTGCGGGTGTGGAGGAGATCCTCGCCGAGGCTGGTGAAAAGGCGCTTCCATCGGCCCGACGCGTGGTTCTCGTGGGCAACAAGATCTCTCCGGGCAACCCCGTCACGAAGTCCGACGGAGTGACGACGGTACGCACCCTCTGGGGGGAACTTGCGTGGCAGCTCGGCGGAGCGGGGGCCTATGCCCGGGTGCAGGCCGACGACGAACGGGGAACGAACCCAGGCGACGTGCTCCGGGAGCTGTTTCGGGAATACGGCCCCTGTCTTGTCCTGGTGGACGAATGGGTGGCCTACGCACGGCAGCTTCACGACCAGAGCGATCTCCCCGCGGGGAGTTTCGAGACCCAGTTCAGTTTCGCCCAGGCTCTCACCGAATCGGCCCGTCTCGCGGGGAACTGCCTTCTCGTCATTTCCCTGCCCGCGTCGGATGCGGCGGGATCTCCCCATACGAACGCCGACGATGTGGAAGTGGGGGGCATTCGTGGGCGGGAGGCTCTGGATCGCCTTCGGAACGTGGTGGGACGCCTGGAGTCCTCGTGGCGCCCCGCCACGGCCGAGGAGGGGTTTGAGATCGTGCGGCGCCGGCTTTTCGAGCCCCTCGCCGGGACGAAGTCCTTCAAGTACAGGGATGTGACCGCCAGAGCCTTTTCGGAAGCGTATCGTGCGCAGAGTTCGGAGTTTCCCCCGGAATGTCGCGAGGCGGACTACGAGGAACGGATTCGTGCGGCCTATCCCATTCACCCGGAGGTTTTCGACAGGCTCTACACGGATTGGTCCACCCTTGTGAAATTTCAGCGTACCCGGGGTGTGCTGCGCCTCATGGCGGCGGTGATTCACAGCTTGTGGGAGAAGGGAGACCGAAGTCCTCTCATTCTGCCCTCCATGATTCCCATAGACGATTCCCGGGTGCAGTTCGAGCTGACCCGTTACCTTTCGGACAACTGGGTCCCCATCATCGAAAAGGACGTGGACGGGCAGAACTCTCTTCCGTTGAGACTTGACGGAGAAAACCCCAACTTCGGTAAACTTTCCGCTGCCCGACGCGTGGCCCGCACGATCTATCTCGGCTCCGCGCCCACTGCGGCGGCGGCTCACCGGGGACTTGAGGATCGGCGTGTGAAACTCGGTTGCGTGATGCCGGGAGAAACGCCGGCGCTCTTCGGCGACGCGCTGCGCCGGCTCGCTGCGTCGGCGACCTATCTTTTTCAGGATGGTGCCCGGTTCTGGTACTCCACTCAGCCGACGGTGACCAAGCTGGTGGAAGACCGGGCCGAACAGTTGCGGCGTGATTCCGACAAGGTGGCGCAGGAACTCGACGAGCGGCTTCGTGCGGATCTCCGGCAGCGGGGAGATTTTCCGAGGATTCATGTCTTGCCGAGAGCGGGGGCGGATGTTCCCGACGATCATGTGACGAAGTTGGTGGTCCTGTCCGCGGAATATCCGTACAGCAGGGGAAAGGAAGAGACGAGCTCCGCCGAGGCGGCGGCAAAGGCCATCCTCGAATCCCGGGGAAGTGGCCCGCGTCTCTATCGGAACACGCTCGTCTTCCTCGCTGCGGACAAGGTACGGCTCCAGGATCTCGACGAGGCGCTCCGGAAGTATCTTGCCTGGAGGTCGATCCTTGCGGAAAAGGAAAGCCTCAACCTCGACCCGCATCAGGTCCGCCAGGCGGAGGAGCGAAAACGTTCCGCGAACGACGAGGTTGTCGCACGGCTACCCGAGACCTATCAATGGCTGCTCGTTCCCGAACAGGAGACGCCCCAGCCTCCCCTTGCCTGGAAGGCGCTTCGTCTGTCGAACGGCGAGGGCCTTGCCGTTCGGGCGTGCAGAAGGCTCCGCAGCGAGGAACTGCTGTTGTTCTCCATCGGCTCGACTGTTCTTCGGCAGTGCGTGGACCGGATTCCTCTCTGGCGTGGTGATTCGGTTTCGGTGAGGCAGCTCGTGGAAGATTTTGCAAGCTATCTCTATCTGCCCCGCCTCGCCGGTCCCGAGGTTCTCGTGGCGGCGGTTGCGGATGGTGTCGGTCTTCTTTCCTGGAGGAACGATTCCTTCGCTTTCGCCGAGGGGTACGACGAATCATCGGGACGTTATCCGGGCCTGAAGGCGGGAGAAGCCCTTGCTCTCTCGGGCGAACCCCGCGGTCTTATCGTGAAGCCCGAGGTGGCGGAAAAACAGCGGGAAGCGGAAAGCCGTCCCCGAAGCGTTTCCTGGGAGGAGAAAGACGGAGGGGCTGAGGGGCGGGCTGAGGAGCGCGCCGGAGAAAGCCTCGGGAATGGAGTAAGTGGAAAGAGTGGAGAAAAGAATGTCGTCGCTTCGCCTCTCGAACGGACGAAGAAGCCCCGAAGATTCCATGGCACGGTGAAGCTCGATGCCATGAGGGTCGGTCTGGATGCAAGCCTGATCGCGCAGGAGGTCGTGGCGCACCTGGCGGGACTGGTGGATGCGAAAGTCAACGTGACGCTGGAAATCGAGGCATTCATTCCCGAGGGCGCCCCCGACCACGTGGTGCGCGCCGTGACGGAAAATGGCAGAACCCTGAAATTCACCTCCCACGGTTTCGAGAGCGAGTAGCGGTGGAAGATACTCCAGACAGGAGAAAGTGCCGCGCCGGAAGACTCCGGTGCGGCGCGTCACTTTGGGAGGGGGAACCTCACGCCATGTCGAACCCCGCCACGGCGGAGAGGAGTCGCCGTGCGAAGGGGTGCGTCACGTCGCCGATGCGGCTTACGTCGCCCGTTTCCTCCACGAAGACGCCGTCGTGCATGAAGAGCACGGAGTCGCAGAGATACGTCACCGCCTCGAGATCGTGGGTGATGAAGAGGTAGGAGAGGCCGTGTGTTTCCTTCAGTTCGGCGAGCAGGTCCATGATCTGCACCTGGACGGAGACGTCCAGCGAGCTGACGGCCTCGTCCAGAAGCAGAAAACGGGGAGCTCCGGCGAGGGCGCGGGCGATGCAGACCCGCTGGAGCTGACCGCCGCTCAACTGGTGCGGATAGCGGTCGAGAAACTCGCCGCCGAGTCCGACCCTTTCGAGAAGCTCGGCGGCTCGTTCCCGGAGTTCCCGCTTGCCGAGTCCTTCGAGAGTGCGGAGAGGCTCGTTCATGACGGCTTCGATGCGGAACCGCGGGTTCACCGAGGACGTATAGTCCTGAAAGACCACGCTGCCGCACCGGCGGGCCTTCGTCCCGCGCCGGTCGTAGAGATCCTCGCCGCACACGAGAACACGCCCCCTCTCCGGCCTGAGCAGCCCGATCAGAACCCGCCCGAGGGTGCTCTTGCCGCATCCCGATTCCCCGACGATGCCGAGGCACTGTCCCTCTCTCAGGAAGAGGGAGACGCCCTTCAGGACGGGCCTGCGCCTCCTCCGAAGGAAGAAGGGGCTCGCTTCCGGAAAGCTCACGTGAATGTCAGAAGCTTGCAGCAGCATCGGCGGTCTCCACGGAGCCCAGGGCGCGGCGGAAGCGCCGCACCAGGGACGAGCGGGTTTCCATGAGATACCGGGCATGCTCGCTCTTCGGCGATAGGAACACCTTCCGGAGTTCTCCCTTCTCCACGATCTCCCCGCGGTGCATCACCAGGACCGTGTCCGCCACCGAAGAAAGGACCCCCAGATCGTGGGAGACGAAGAGCATGGCACAGGCGCACTCCCGTCTCACGCGGCGGATTTCCTTCATCATTTCGAAGCGGGTGACGGAGTCGAGCGCCGTGGTCGGTTCGTCCGCGATGAGCAGCTTCGGCCCGAACAGGAGGGCGAGCCCGATCATGACGCGCTGCAGCATGCCGCCGCTCAGTTGGTGGGGATAGCATCCGAGCACGCTCGCGGCGTTGTCGATCCGCATCTGTTCCAGCATGGCGATTCCCGTCTTCACCGCATCTTTGCGGCTCGTTCTTCCGTGTGCCCGCAGCGTCTCGGCGATGTGCCCCTCCACGGTGACCATCGGGTCGAAGGATGTCATGGGATTCTGGAGGATCATGGAGATCTCCGCTCCGCGCAGCCGCCGGAGTTCCTCCCTCCGCGCCGTCAGAAGGTTCCTTCCCTGGAAGAGCACCTCTCCGGAGGCGGAACACCCCGCCCCCAAAAGCCCCACGATGCTCCGGCACGTCAGGCTCTTTCCGCTTCCGCTCTCGCCGAGGATGCCGACGCACATGCCCTCCTCCACATCGAAGGAGACGTTCTTCACCAGGGGCGTCGGGCGGCCGTTCTTCCCGACCGCCGAGACGCACAGATCACGCACGCGCAACAGAGGATTCACGACGGCATCCCTCCCTTGTCCTTTCTCGGATGGTGTTCCTCTCAGAGTGTTTTCGGGTCCATGGCGTCCCGGACGCTGTCCCCGATCAGGTTGAACGCCGACACGACCGCCATGATGGCCGTCCCCGGCACGAACATGAGCAGGGGGGCCCTTCCCATCACTTCTTTGGCCTCGCTGAGCATGGCTCCCCATTCCGGCGCGGGGGCCTGAACGCCCAGCCCCAGAAAGGAGAGCGTGGAGATGTTCAGGATGACCCACCCCATGTCGAGAGAGGCGAGCACGAGGAGTTCCGAGGCCACTCCGGGCAGGATGTGGCGGAACAGAATGAAGGGCGTCCCGGCTCCGGAGACCTTCGAGAAGAGAACGTATCCCCTGTCGCCGAACCGGATGACGGAGCTTCGGATCATGCGGGCATACCACGCCCACTTGATCACGATGTTCGCCAGCACCACGTTCATCATCCCCGGTCCGAGCACGCCCACGACGGCGAGGATCATGACCTGGCTCGGAAAGGAGAGCAGAATGTCGCAGGTTCTCATGAAGAGTTCGTCCACCGTTCCCCGGAAATATCCGGACACGAGCCCCACCATGGTGCCCAGCGCGAGGGTGCAGGCCATGGTGACGAGAGAGAGGAGCACCGTGGGGCGTATGCCGTGAACGAGTCGCGACAGGGTGCACCGCCCCAGATGGTCCGTCCCGAGGGGAAATTTCGCCGAAGGAGCCCGGAATTTGGCCAGGACGTTGACCTTGGTCGGGTCGTTCAGCGGCAGAACGTCGGCGAAAATGCCGGCGAGAATCACCACCGCGACGATCGCGAGGCAGGCCACGGCCGTTCTGTCCCGTGCGAGTCTCGACAGGAACATCATCCGGCCCTCCTGAGACGGGGGTCCATCAGGCAGTGGAGAATATCCACGGCGAGATTGCAGAAGATGAAGAGCACTCCCATGATGAGGATGTAGGCCTGGATCACGGGGTAGTCCCTGTTGAAGATCGCGGAGATGCACAGGCGGCCGATGCCGGGCCAGGCAAAGATGTTCTCTATCACCACGGTTCCCGCGATGAGCTGGGGGACGCTCATTCCCAGGGCGGTGACGCAGGTGTGGAGGGAATTCCGCAGCACGTGTCCGAAGATCACCGTTTTTCTCCGCAGCCCGCGGGCGTCGGCGTAGAGAACGTACTCCTCGTTCATGTTCTCGATCATGTTGTTCCGTATGAGCCGGATGTACGTGGAGATGTAGGTCAGCGACAGCGTGACCGCGGGAAGGATCAGGTGTTTCATGCCGCCGGTGCCGCTTGTGGGGAGCACGTCGAGCTTCAGGGCGAAAAGCCACATGAGCAGCAGCCCGACCCAGTAGTTGGGCATGGCCGTACCCACGAAGACCAGCAGGCGCATCGCACGGTCGAAGAGGGAATTGCGCCACAGGGCACAGCTTATCCCCGCCGCGAGGCTGACGACGACCACGATGGCCAGTGCGGCGCCCGCCAGTTCGAGAGTCGCCGGGAGTGACCGGGCGATTTCTCCCGCCACGGTCCGGTTGTTGTTGGTGAAGGTGGCGCCGAAGTCGAAACGGAGGCTTTTCGAGAGCCACTTTCCGTACCTGACCAGAAAAGGATCGTTCAGCCCGAGCTGCTCCCTCATTTCGGTCACGGCCTCTTCCGTGGGATAGACATCGCTGATCCGAAGGATCACTTCCGCGGGATCCACCGGAATCAGGTTCACCAGGACGAAGGCGATGAAGGAAATGCCGAACAGCAGCGGTATGGAGACGAGAATTCTCTTTGCGATGTAGGCTTTCATCTCGGTGCGGCTCCTCGTTTCGGATGCCGCCCCCGGTGGCCGGGGGCGGCGGTGTCCTTCCTCACGTGCCGGGGTGTCATTCCCCGAGGGACATCTTTTCGAAGGGGACTTCGAACTGCGACGGATTGAACGTCACATTCCGCACCCGCTCGCGGAACACTGCGCGATTTCGCTCGTAGGTCAGAGGAATGTAGACGGCTTCCTCGTGGAGTGTCGTGAGAATATACGAGAACAGCTCCCGGCGCTCCTTCATGTCGGTGCTCACGAGAGCCTTCAGGATGCTCTCGTCCAGCTTGGCCTTCTCCTTCAGTCCCAACTGCGCCGCGTAGTCTCCGTAGACCACTGTCCGCATGGCGCTGAGGGAGGACTGGGGGTCGTAGGGCGTGCCCCAGGAGATGTTGAACACTATGTCGAAGTCGCCGGCCTTCTGGCGATCCCGGTAGGACTGTTCCTCTTCGCCCAGGATCTTCAGATCGATGCCGAGTTCCGACCATTCGCTCTGAAGGTACTCGGCAATGGTCTTTTCCGGCACGCTGTTGCTGTTGTAGAGAATGGTGATCTGGAGAGGAACTCCATCCCGGGTCCGGATCTTCTGTCCCTTCTCCCTTTTCCACCCGGCTTCGTCGAGGATCCGCGCCGCTTCTTCCGGAGAATACGCGTAGGGCTTCAGATCCACGTCGCAGTAGGGAACGGTCTTCGCGAGCAGAAAGTCCGCCGGGCTCTCGATCCCGTGGAAGAGTCCCTCGGAGATCGTCACTTTGTCGACGGCGTGCTGCAGCGCCTGCCGCACCTTCACGTCCTGCAGGGCTCCTCTGGTCGTGTTGAGCAGCAGCATCCGGGTGGACACCGGCTCGGAGAGGATGGTCTTGAACCCCTTCATCGCGGAGAATTTTTCCATGGTCTCGGCGTCGATCATGTTCTTGCCGTAGATGAGATCGATTTCTCCCTTCTCGAGGGCGAGAATGCGGGTCTGGTTGTCGGGAATCACCCGGACCTCGATCTTCCGTATCGCGGGTTTTTCTCCCCAGTATTTCTCGTTTCGCACGAACGTGGCCTTCTGATCGACCACGTTCTCGGCGAGAATGTAGGCGCCGGTTCCCACGAGCCCGGTGACGCCGTCCTTGGTCGTGCCGTTCTTCATGCATTGCGGAGAGATGAAGCGCATGGGACGGGTGACGCCGAGTTCGATCAGCATGGGAAAGTACGGTTCCTTAAGGCTGATCCTGAGCGTGTAGTCGTCCACGATTTCCACCTTGTCCATCAGGCGCACCATTTCGAGCCAGCCGTGGCGTGCGGCGTTGTCGAGCACCGCGTCGAAGTTCGCCTTCGCCGCCGCGGCGTTGAACTTCTCTCCGTCCGTGAAGAAGACATCCTTTCGCAGGAAGAACGTGTAGACTCTTCCGTCCTCGGAAATGTCCCATTTTTCCGCCAGCCACGGTTCGATCCCCTTTTCGGTGATCCTGACGAGAGACTCGTAGAGCAGGTTCTGCGCGTAGAGTTCCCCCGCGTACAGATGGGGATTCAGATCCCGGATATCCCGGAAATTCACGTAGACCAGTGTTTCGTCGTCGCCGGTCGCCGCCGACGCATGGGGAAGGAAAACGGCCGCCGCTCCGAGGAGCGCAAGGCAGAGAAACAGGCACAACAGAATTCTTCGCAACACACACAACCTCCTTGAGAAAATGGATGTACGGTCCGGGGATCCCCCGGTCTTTCCGCCCTCGTTACGCCGTTCGCCGTTGTTCGCACGGACGGCATTCCATCGAGCGGGAGTGAAGCCACAGAAGAAACGAGAAGCAAAGCCCCGTGAATGTCAGGGCGGTCACGAGAAAAACCGGACTTCGCTGCCACAGCCAGGCAGTCGTGCCGCCTCCCGTTGCCCCGGCGATGCCGGCGAACAGATAGAACACGCCGAAGCACACTCCCTGCCGTCGCTCGCCTCCGAGTTCGGGAACCATGCTGATGGCCGGTGGAAACACCACGAGTGTGCCGACGGTGAGAACGGCCGAGGTGAGCAGGGAACCGAGGGACAGCCCGAACAGGCTCCCGAGATCGGGCAGCAGAAAGAGAAACGCGAGGGACATGAGTCCCAGTCCCACTCCCAGACGGGCGGAGCGCGAAAGAAAGCGCACCGCGAGCGCGGAGACGGGCATCTGAAGGGTGATCCCAAGCACTGCCGAGAGTGTGAATACTCCCGCCACCGAGCCGCTGTCCGGGGAGCTCAGGGGCAGCAGCACGTACAGTTGGTTGAACATGAGATAGTACACCGACATGAGGAACGAAAAGAGCATGAAGTTCCCGTGGCCGAACACCTTCTTCCAGTCGTCCCACACCGGCAGGGGAGAGGCGTGTTCGGAGCCCTCCAGGCGGGGCAGATACGCCCATTGCAACAGGAGGAGCGCGAAAAAGACGCCGGAGGCCACGGTGCACAGTGCACCGAATCCGTGGCGGAGGAGTGCCAGTCCGATCAGCGGCCCGCCGAAGGCGCCGGCTTCGGTGGTCACGTTCTGCAGTGCGTAGATCCGCTCCCGTTCCGCTTCACCCTCGGTCAAGCGGGCTACGAGCGCCTGGTAGGCGGGGGAGAAGAGCGCACTGGCGAATCCCGTGAGAAAGGCCGCCGCAACCACGCCGAAGGGGTGAACCACCACGGCGAAGAGGGCGAATCCCGCCACCCGGAGTGCGCATCCGGTCATGATGACCGTCTGGTAGTTGAACCGGTCGGCCAGCGTTCCGCCCACGAGAAAGAGCCCCTGTTGGCTCAGCATCCTCAGTCCCGCGATGAATCCGGCGAAGCCTGCGGTATATCCCAGACCGTCGGTGAGGTGCGTCGTGAGGTAGGGCAGGAGCATGTAGAACCCCAGATTGAACCCCAGATTGTTCAGGAGGAGCACCTTCACGGGTGCGGAGAGCTGGAGGACGAACGGGACGAATCCTCTTCCGGCGGGCGTGTTCTTTCCGGCCATGATCAGGCGTGCGGCACGATGCGAGGCCGGAGGGCGCGCACCGCCCGGGATGCCAGATCTCCCGCGTTCCGGGCGTGCATGTCCTGGGCGATCACATAGCCGAGGTAGCAGTCGTTGTCGTCCGGATTCGTCGCCGCCGTCCCCGCCGGGGCGAGAAAGGAGCGCACCACGCCGGGACTTGACGCCATGTCTTCCTCGCCGTCCCATCCGGACAGGATTCCCGCACGTTCCGGCAGGACGAAGGCCACGGCGGCACTCCGCGGGTGTTCCGTTCCCTCCGCCGCGAGGTCGGGGGCCTCTCCGAGGGCGAGCTGCACCATCTGGGTCAGCGGGCTGACGCCCGTCACCCGTTCCACGAGTTCCGAGATGTAATTTCCTCCGATACGCGGGTTGATTTCGATGATGCGGGGACCCTCGGGCGTGACGCGGAACTCCACGTGGGCGACACCGTTGTCGTATCCGATGCCCAGGAGCGCCGCCTCCACGAAGTCCGCGGCGCACCGCTCCGTTTCCTCCGGAATCCGTGCGGGGAACATGTGTCCCGCCTCCACCACGGTGCACCGGCCACCCAGTCGTTTGTCCGTCATGCCCAGAACGTGTACCCGTCCGTTCCGTACGGCACACTCCGCGCTGAACTCCTCCCCCGGAAGAAATTCTTCCACCAGCGCCCCTTCGAACCGCTTCTGTCCCCTTGAATTTTCCGGCAGGGCGAGGACGGCGGCGATGGCCTCCCGCAGCTCCTCCACGCTCTCCACCTTCCGAACCAGGGTGCTGCCGTTCATGTCCGCCGGCTTCACCACGGCGGGCAGGCCCGTCGTCGCGGCGGCCGCCGCCGCATCATCCGCGGCAAGGGCGAGGAAAAAGCGAGGAGAGGGCAGTCCCGCCTCTCCGTGGGCGCAACGCATCAGGTATTTGTTCACGGCGCGGGAGACGGCCCGGGGCGGAGCGGAGGGCAGGCCGATGTTCGCGGCCACTTCCGCGGCTGCGCCGATGTAGTAGTCGCAGCTCGTGATCACGCCGTCTGGGCGGAACCCGCCGCAGACCTCCCGGCACGCATCCGTCAGCGCGGAAAGGTTGTTCGTGTCGCAGACGACCACGTCGTCCGCCAATGCCACCACGGGATGCCGTTCCCCCGAGGGAGCGTATCTGTGGTAGAACTCCGGATCTCGGGTCACGAGGACGAAGCCGTGTCCCATCTCCCGTATTTTCCGGGGCAACAGTATTCCCGAGGCGAAACACCAGCTTTCGATCATCAGAAGTTTTTTCATGAGAACCTCTTTCCGTGCAAAAATTTTACAAAAATATATAAAAAATCATCCAAAATGCTTTTGTCCAAGATGATTCACGAGATTTTTCACGAGAGCGGTTTAGTTTGATGGATCTAACTTATAGCGTGCCTTTGCGGCTTTGTCAAGGGCGCGCCTCATGCTTCGACCCTGCATTTTTTGCGGCAGGTCCTGGGCAGGCGGAAAATCGGCGGAGGAACGTGCGTCCGGCGTACTCCAGGTGCCTGCCTCATCGTGGTGCACGTCGTGACGGAAAACGGCGGCACCTTGCAATGCGCCTCTTCCGAGGCCGTTTTGACGGCCGTCATGGTTGGGAGTATGCTTCTCCTCGAAACACTCGTGACGAGGAGGCGGTGAAGATGAGCAAAGTGGTTCTTGT
>Ga0067045_1029674_pt1 | contig 19037 bp, 17 predicted proteins | sample TerdegcTABiofilm_FD_59184 | JGI IMG/M metagenome (GOLD analysis project Ga0067045, IMG submission 59184) | Combined Assembly of (Gp0054472, Gp0054536) Wastewater bioreactor microbial communities from Singapore -Terephthalate degrading... | reverse complement strand
GGGCGGCCATGGGGGGGGACAACCCAAATGTCACCGGGGCAATGTCCGCGCCTGTCTGTAGCCTGGTCAGGTGCTCAATTCCGGCAACGCTACCCACTCCCCCGGCTGACCGGGCAGCGTGAGGCCACGCAGAAGGTGGCCGGCCCGCACTAACCGCGCGATGGCCGCTTCTACCTCTGCCGCCGCCCACCCGAACAGCTTGACCACATCCCGCAGCTGCGCCGCGCCCACGGAGCGAAAATAGCACTCGGTCAATCGCTGCTGCGCCTCGCTGAGGCCGATGGCGTGGGCCTGTTCCGGCAATTCCGGGTAGTGGCGCGCGACGAGGTCGTAGATGAACGCATAGCGCCAGGCCCCGGCCTCGGCTACTCCTACCGGCAGGAGCTTGAAGTCGGCCTGTAGCGCGTCCAAGGCCCGGTTAAAACGATAGTCGCTTTCGGCGCTGGTCAGGTGCGCCGCCTCGCGCAACGCCAACGTGTGCAGCGGCCCTTCCCGCAGCAGCGCCTCGTAGATAGCCCTGGCCTCTTGCGTCAGCCGGCCCTGGCGGTATTGCTCCAGATAATCCTCGGTGTAGTCGCCGTAATTCTCGCTCAGTGCGTAGAAGTACGGGACAATATCCAGCGCGATCAACGTCGCCTTTTTTCGCAGCACCTTGGCGTAATACCAGCGGCGCTGGCCCAACAGGGCATCTTTCCAGCCCCAGGTGATGTGCCCAGGGTCGTCGTGTTCGTTGGGGACGGGGCGGTCGCCCGCGACCGCGACCCACAGGCTGGGCAGCGTCACGCCCTGGATCGGCCAGAAATAGACGAAGCCGCGCTCGTTGACGAAGGCAATCGCCTCCTCCGGCGTTGTCACCCGGCGCTGGAGCCGGTAAGTCCCGGCGCGATAAGCCCGTATCCGTTCCCATGCAAGTTCCATCCGGCCTGCTCCCTAAGTCCTCACCTAATCGCATTTCACGTTTCACGCTTCCCGTTTCACGCTACCCATTCCTGCTCCCACCCCAGCGTCCCCGGTCCGGCCTGACCTCCCAGCTCCAGATAGACGCTCTCCACGTTCCAGCGATGGTAGCCGGCGTTCAACTCCGGCGCGCGGAAGAGCAGGCCGGCGCAGGCCGCCACCGTTTCCTCGGCGGTGCGACCCTGCTGCACGGCCTGTGTGACCTGCGTGCGCAGGGCGGCCAGGTAGGCGCGATCTTCGGCCAACCGGGTGCGAATGGCGGCCGGATCGGTCGTGGGCGTGCCGTGGCCGGGAATCAAGGTGCGGATCTCCAGCCCGGCCAGCCGGTCCAGCGTCCGTTCGTAGGCCTCCAGGCGGTCGCTGATTAAGGGAATCTCCACGTCGCTCAGTTGGTCAGCGGCCCAGAGGGTGCCGCTTGCCGGCTCGTAGACGATGCACTGGTCGGGGGCGTGGCCGGGCGCGTGATACAACTCCAACCTCCAATCGTCCACCCCTAACAGAAAATCATCGGCAAAAACGATTGCCGGCTGGGGGGGGATCGGCAGCGCCGCCCCTGCAATCTGCTCCTGCGCGGCCCACGCGGCGACCTGCCGGCTCAGGTCGTCGCTGTGCTTACCGACGACCTCGTGGTAGCGCGCCTGGACGACGACCGGCACGCCGGGAAACTCGCGCGGCCCCAGCAGGTGATCCCAATGCGCGTGCGTGATAATCAGCGCCTCAGGGGTGGCATCCTGCACCGTGAGGAACTGCGCGAGGGCGGCCAGCTCGGCGGGCGTCAGCGCGGGATCAATCAGGATGGCCTCGCCGTGGTGGATGAAAAGGCCGCTATTGGTGAGAAAAAAACGGCTTTGCGCCACCCAAAGCGTGTCGGTCAGCGGTCGCGGTGGATGGGGCATCGGTCTGGACCTCAGGCCGCCGTAGGAATTACTGGCCCGCCAAGCCGGGCGACGGCGGCGCGCACGGCCTCTGGGTCGGCCTGGCGCAGCGCGGCCGCCGGGGCGGGACGCTCGCCCAACACTACGGCGACGGTCCCTGCCCGGCAGGGGATGGCCAGGTCGGCGACGTAGTCGGTTCCCCCCTCGCAGATGACGTATTCCCGCTCCGGGAAGAAGCCGCTCTCTTTGAGGGTGACGTAAAGCCCGTCAGCGCCGGAGACGTAGAGATCGTTGATCTCCTCGGCGGCGGCGAAGCGGTCCCAGGTGGTCTCAATGAAGGTGACACGCCGCCAGCGCAGGCTGGGGATGGGGGGCCGGCGCTGGATCAACGGGCCGAGCTCCAGCTTGTAATAGGGGGCGTCAGCCTGCCGGTGCTCCGGCTCGTCGGGCAACAGGTCGCGGCGGCGGAGCAGCTCGTGGCCGCGCACCTCGGCATACCAGTGGATGGCCCACCGTTCCTCCCCGAAGGCGGCGGTAAAATAGAGCGCCAGCGCCGCGGTATCCACCAGGCTGGCAGGAGCGTGGGCGGCCGGGATGCGGTACCAACCGGCGTCGCGCGCCAGGGCGAAATCACGGGGCGTCTTGGCAATTCCAACTAACACCCGATCGGCAGCGTGGAACATTCGGCACCTCCGGTCTCCAGTGGATGGAGGTCATCTTACCACGAAGGAATAAAGCGGCAAGTAGATAGCCTGCATGATTCCTCTAAGTTCTCCCAAATCCTCCATTTGGATGATGACAGGGTGGCGGTTCATCGGTATAATAGGGCTTGCTGGTCTGGCATCAAACTACGACAACAGAAAGGGGTTCTACAACGGATGGACAACTGGCAACAGGCTTTGAATTCCGTTTCTGGCGGCCATGTGTTGGATGTGGCGACCGGGGGCGGCGGCTTTATCCAGGTGTTAGTGGACAACCTGCGCGATTATACCACCATCACTGGCATTGACACCAGTGAACGCGCGCTGGAGAGTGCTCGCCAGCGGTTTCCCCACGAAGCGGTCCACTTCCTGCTCATGGATGCGGCGCACCTGGACTTTCCCGACGCCGCATTTGACACCGTCTGCATCTCCCATTCCTTGCATCACCTGGCGGAGCTGCCGCGGGTGCTGGCCGAGATGCTGCGTGTGCTCAAACCGGGCGGGCATTTCATCCTCAGTGAAATGTACCGCGACGGGTTGACCGAGGCGCAGCAGACGCATGTTATGGTTCACCATTGGTGGGGCGAGATTGATCGCGCGTTGGGGGGGAGCCACAATGAGACGTTCACCCGCCAGCAATTAGTGGATCTGGTAAACGGGCTGGCCCTGCACGAGTGCGTCTGCTATGACGTGGCCGACCTGGACCGTGATCCGCACGATCCTGAGGCCCTCCAGGTATTGGAAGACAGGATAGACCATTATTGTCAGCGCGCCCAAGAGCTGCCGGAGGCAGAGACGTTGCTGCAGCGTGGCGCCGCCTTGCGCGAGCGGTTGCAGACGGTGGGGTTTCAGAGTGCGACGGCGCTCCTCGCCCTCGGCGTGAAGCCGAAAGTCTGACTGGACCTAAAGACTGATTAATTATTTTCAAGGAGCCGTTCATGCCGTACTACAAAAAACTGGTAGGTCAAAAATGTTATCTTTCCCCCTGTGCCATGGGGGATGCCGAGCGCTGGGCCGTTTGGGATAACGACCTGGCCGTCACTCTCCCTTTGGGGGACGAGGCTTATACGCTCACGACTCTGGAAAGCACACGCCAGAGCCTGGACGAGATCGGCCGGAGCCACGGCCACATCTTCAGCATCGTGGACCTGGCGACCGATCGCCTGCTTGGACGCTGTTTGCTGTTCAACATGGACCCGGTCAACCGTTCCGCGATGGTGGGGATCGTGATCGGCGAGAAAGAATACTGGAATCAGGGGTATGGTCAGGATGCGATGCGGCTGCTCCTGGACTACGGGTTCAATCTGTTGAATCTCAACAGCATCATGTTGGGCGTTTTCGCGTTCAACGAGCGAGCCATCGCCAGTTACCGCAAAGTAGGGTTCAAGGAGATCGGGCGGCGACGGCAGGCGCGTATTGTCGCCGGCCGCAAGTACGACGTGGTCTTGATGGATATCCTGGCCGAGGAATTTGAATCGGTCTACGTGCAGCAGTTCGTGACCCAGTGACAGGAGGGAGTATGGATCCTGGGGTGAGCTCCTGGATCGCCGATAGGCTTTTGGTGGTTACGGCGAATCTGTTCAATCTTTTGATGGTGGGGATTTTCCTCGTGCGGGTCAAGGGGCCACCGGGCCGCGATCGCGCGTTGGGCATCGCCGTGGAGACGTTGGCGTTGCCGGTCGTGGTGGCGCTCGTGTTGAATGGCCGGGCGCAACGGTCGGCCTGGATGATTGGGCTGCCGGTGTTGCTGGTGCTCTTTTTGGCGTTGGAACTACTCCTGGATTACATCCTGAAACTGGAATTTCGCACCACGCGCTGGCTGGGACCTTACCTGCTGCTGTACTACTTGAGCCAGATGGCGATGATTGGCTATGCGTTTTTGGTCAGCGAGCCGGCCGGCTTTGTCACGTTGGTGACCTATTTTCTGAGCCTGGCCGCCAGTGGTTATTCTTACTCCAGGGTTAAGCATGGTTAAGATCAGGAACCAGTTGTGCTCGCGACCTACGCTGTTGACATTTGCCGGAACTGGATAAGATACCTTTACTGACACTGTTGGGCCCAGGACCTCCGCGAGTCACCATAAACCGTTGGCGCACCGCCGGGGGATGAACCTGCGGCCACGTTGGCAGGGGTGCAGCAGAAAAATTGCCAGAGCTGTGGTTAGAAATCCACCACTCTATGGGGAGGGAATATGCGCATTCAACATATTGCTATCGCCGTCAACGACCTGGATGCAGCTTTGAACTTTTATGAGCACGCCTTAGGCCTGACGGTGACGGAGCGCCGTGAAGTGCCCGAAGAGGGCGTGGAAATTGCTTTCTTGCCGGCGGGAGAGTCATTGGTGGAACTGCTCCGCCCGCTGGACCCTGAGAACACCATCGGCCAATACCTGGCCAGGCGCGGGGAAGGGATGCATCACATCTGCTTTTCCGTCCCCGATGTGGAAGCCGCGGCGGCCCGCCTGACCGCGGCCGGCGCTCAGCTGATCGGTGGCATCAAGACCAATGCCCACGGCATCCGCTATTGTTTCATCCACCCTAAAAGCTCGCGCGGGGTGCTGATAGAGTTGTACGAAGAAGGTTGACGCCGGCAGGTAGTTTTCTAATTGTAACTACCTCGTAACCTTGGGCGGACGGGGACAGCGTATAATCGGCATAAGGGCAGTCTCTGTGTGAGGGGGTAAGGACCAGTGGCCCGGAACGCCGAAGCTATATTGCGTCACGTTTTCACCGATCTGGATTCAACCGACCTGGCCGATTTGGCGGCCGTCGCTGAGCCGCGCCACTATCCTCCCGATGTGGTGCTCTGCCATGAAGGGGCGGTGGAGGATATCTTCTATGTGATGATAGAGGGCCGGGTAGCGGTGACCAAGCGGGTGGACGAGACCACCGAGCAGTTCCTCAAACATCTGGGACCGGGAGAATTCTTCGGCGAGATCGCTTTGGTGCAACGGGGGCCGCGCACGGCGTCGGTGCGCACGGTGGAACCCACTTACCTGCTGGAGATCCACCGTGAAGCCTTTCTTAGCGTGCTGAGCCGCAGTGCGCCGCTGGCCATGCGGGTGATGTTGGGCGTCACCTGGCGGTTGCGCGATTCCGACCAGCGCGCGCTCACCGAGCTGCGCCGCCGCAATGCCGAGCTGGCGCAAGCCTACGCCGAGCTGGAGGAGCAAGAACGGCTGCGGTCAGAATTCCTCACGACCATTTCCCACGAGCTGCGCACGCCGTTGACCGTCGCCATGGGCTACCTTCAGCTGATCAACTCCGGGTTTCTGCCGCTGGCGCAGTCGGGGGATTTCCTCAAGATCATCGCCCAAAACCTGGACGAGGTGGTCCAGCTGGTCAACAACCTGCTCTTCCTGCAAGAGATTGAGATGATCACGCCCCAGTTTGAACTGCATACCGTGGACGAGATCATTTTCAAGGCGCTGGAAGGGCTGGGCGAACGGGCGGCGGAGAGCGGATTGACGCTGACCACACGGATTGAAGGCGGGCTGCCGCAGATCAAGGCTGACCATAGTGGCCTGGTCCGGGCCGTGCGGGCTTTGTTAGACAACGCCATCAAATTCAGCCCTGACGGCGGTGAGATTGTCATCCATGCCTATGCCCAGGGCGATCAGGTTTGCATTGCCGTGCGCGATCCGGGCGTCGGCTTCCCCATAGAGCGGATTGATGAGCTCTTCCAACCGTTCAAGCGGATTGAAGCGGTGGACGGCCATCTTTTTGGCGGCGTGGGGATTGGACTGCCGATTGCCCGGGGCCTGGTGCAGCTGCACGGCGGGCGGATTGAAGCGCAGAGCGAACCGGGCCACGGCAGCACCTTCACCATCATCCTCCCCCTGGCCCCCGAATGAAAGTGAGTCTCCCACCGCCAGCTCAAGTTTGCGTCTTACCTCTCATTTGACGTTTGTTCCCTTTATGGTATTCTTGCCCCGATTGACCGATCAGACAGGGCGCCGGGGTGGTTTGTCGTCTGCCGTCTGTGGTCTCTTTTTAACATTGGCGTATCGGCTCAGGGTGCCCCAAGCCCGGATGCGCGGGGCATGAAATGAGGAAGACCGGTGTAAGTCCGGCGCTGTGGCGCAACGGTAACCCCCTGCGGGAAGCCCGATACTCAGCCCTGAAGCGTGCTCACGGCCCTTCGCTGGAAAGGAGGTGACACATGGGAAAGTACCTTGTATCCCTCTCCCCGTAGCGTGGGGGAGGGATTTTTTGTTGGTAGCAGGTGGTTTGGCTGGTAGTATCGTGCTTCAGCGCGGTGAAGACGGCACTCAAACACTCAAAGGTTTTTTTGGTAATGCCGCGCTTATGAAGTTTAAAAATTAAATTCGGTCACAGGCGAGCCGGTTTAGCAGGCGCTAAGTGGGATGCAGTGACGCCTTTAGGCGTTCTCCCCTTCAGCGGCCGGCGAAGAAACGCCTGCTGGCCTTTAAAAATTGAATGCGGTAACACCAGGCGACTCGTTTTTTCCCGGTGGGGTGCCGGGCGATCAATCGCCCGGCTACCCAAGCCACGCCCGGTAAACCGGGCTGCCGTAGCCCCGTTCACGGGGCGTTGCTGGCTAACCCGGCGGTTAACCGCCGGGCGCCCGGCGCGCACGTGACCGGATTATTTTCTTGAAGACCATCAGCGCGGCAGAAACGGCGCTGAAGCGCCTGACTACAAACTTAAGATACGAATTTGAGATACAAACTTGAGAAAGGAGAAGACGTACCCATGAAACGCTGGAGCTTATGGCTCGCGCTCTTGATATTGTTGCTGGGGATCGTTGGCCCGGTCTGGGCGGCGGGGACACCGGAGGATGAAGCGGCACTCAAATGGCTGCGGACGCAGCAGCAGCCCGATGGCGGCTTCACCAGCGGCTTTGCTTCCGGCTCTGACCTGGGAACGACCGTGGAGATTGTGCTGGCCGGCGTGGCCGCCGGGCAGGACCCCAGCGCCTGGCGCTCGGCGGCGGGGGCTTCCCCGTTGGATTATCTCGCCGCGCAGGTGCAGGCCGGCGCCGTCAAGGATGCATCCGGGCTGAGCCGCGTCATCTTTGCGGCGGTGGCGACCGGGCAGGACCCGCGCGCCTTCGCCGGTCAAAACCTGGTGGCGGCCTTGCGCGCCACCCAGGACGCCAAAACCGGGCAGTTTGGCGATTCCCTGTACGCGCACGCTTACGCGCTGCTGGCGCTGCACGCGGCCGGCGAGACCCTGCCCGAATCGGCGGTAGCCCTCTTGCTGGCAGCGCGGCCCCCCGAAGGCGGCTGGGCGATGTTTGGCGGCGTCACGGCGGATTCCTCCGACACCAACACCACCGCGCTGGCGCTCCAGGCGCTGGCCGCGGCGGGCAAGCGCGATCCCGTGCCGGCGGCGCTGGCCTACCTCCACGCGGTGCAGAACGAGGACGGCGGCTTCCCCTGGCAGAAGCCCTCGTCCTACGGCACTGACTCGGATGCCAATTCCACCGCCGTCGTGCTCCAGGCGCTGAACGCGCTGGGGGAGCCGCTGAGCGCCTGGTCGCCCAAAGGGAAAGACCCGCTGGCGGCGCTCAAGGCGCTGTGGGATAAGGGCAGCGGCGGCTACCTGTGGCAGGCGGCGGTGCCGGGCGCTAACATCCTGGCCTCGGCGCAGGCGGTGCAGGCGGTGGAAGGGCTGACGCTGGTGCAGCTGCCGGTGGTCAAGGCTGGCCGCGCGCCGCAACCGGCGCTCGCGGCGGCTGCGGTCACGCCCACGCCGGTCCCAACTCCCACGCCGGCCCCGGTCCTGCCGGCCTCCGGCGGAACCTTGACGTTGGGCTGGCTCTGGCTGGTGGTCGGCGCAGGCCTGCTGGGGAGCGGTCTGCTGGTGCGGCGGCAGGGGCGGGATTGATGCGCGCGGCCCGGGTCAGCACCTGGCTTAACCGGCGCTCGCGCCGGTGGTGGAGGGGGGCGGCGCTGGTCGCCTTACTGCTCCTGACCGTCACGGCGGTGTGGGCGCAGGAGGAGACTCCCCCCCAGGCAGCGCTGGTCGTGGTGGGCGAGGAGGGCGCGGTGCTGACCCGCTGTGTGCCGTTGCAGGATGGCCCGGTGACCGGCGTGACGCTGCTGGAACAGGCAGATGTCGCGCCGGCTTTCCAATCCAGCAGCGCCGGCACCGCCATTTGCGCCTTGCAGGGGGTGGGCTGCCCGGCCACCGATTGTTTCTGCCAGTGCAAAGGCTCGCCCTGTCGCTACTGGTCCTACTTTCAGCGGCAGGCAGATGGAACGTGGGCCTACTCCGGCGTAGGGGCCGCCGGCCGGACGCTGAACGCCGGTGACGCCGACGCCTGGGTCTGGGGTGACGGCTCTCAACTGCCGCCGGCGCTGACCTGGGAAGAGCTCTGTCCGGCACCGGTCACGGCCACCCCGGAGAGTCCGACCCCTGAGGTCACGCCGACGGCCCCGGCGGCGCCCACTTATCAAGTTTTCCTGCCAGGCGGGCAAAGCGAGACGCCGCTACCTGCCGTTACAGGGCCGTGGCGCTTTATCCCCTCGGCCTGGCGGCGGCCGCTGGAACAGTACGGCTCGTTTGTCCTGCTCCTGCTGGCGTTGATCGCGCTGGTGCTGGTACGGCGGGCCCGCCCTGGCCGTAAAGGGTGAGAGCTGATTGGGTTTGGTAAGGGAAAAGGTTCGTAGTGGCGCGCTTCAGCGCGCTGATGGCGCTGAAGCGCCTTCCCATGACCCTGAACTGCCCCCTTCTGAAGCGGAGGGCGCGTTAGCGCCGCTCCCCTGGTTGCTCTGGGCGCTGGCCGGATTGGTGCTGGCCTCCACCACCCGCCAGCCGCTCTACCTGGTGCTGGCGCTGGCGGCGCTCTGGGCGGTGGGCGAGAGCGTGGGGCAGCCACCCTCATGGCGGCTCAGCCTCATGCTGGTGGGGTTGGGCGCGGTCTGGAACTTCGTCACCGTCCACACCGGCATGACGGTGCTTTTCCGCCTGCCGGCGTCCTGGCCGTTGCTCGGCGGCCCTTTCACGGCTGAAGCGGCGCTCTACGGGGCGCTCAACGGGCTGGCGCTGGCGGTGATCATGGGCGCGTTCGGGCTGGTGACGGGACGGCTCTCCCCCCGCGACTTAGTGCGCCTGACGCCGCCCGCCTTTTACGAAGCCGGGCTGGTGCTCTCGGTGGCGCTCGCCTTCTTGCCGCAGGGCCGCGAGGCGCTGGCCGAGATCCGGCACGCGCAAGCCGTCCGCGGACACCGGTTGCGCGGTGTGCGCGATCTGCCGCCGCTCTTCCTGCCGCTGTTGATTCTCGCCTTAGAGCGGGCGCTGGGGCTGGCGGAGGCCCTGGAAGCGCGGGGCTTTATCTCCCAGCGGGGGCGGCCGGCCCGCCGGGCTCTGGCCCTCTTGCTGGCCGGGATGCTGCTCTGGCTGGGGGGCGTGGTGGGACTTTTGACGCCGGTGCCGCGCTGGGTTGGCCCCCTCTCCTTGCTGGCCGGACTGGGCGCTCTGGCCGGCGGGTTGCGGCAACTGGGCCGGCCGGTTCGCCGCACGGCGTTGCGGGCGCGCCCGTGGACGCTGCGCGACCGGGCGGCAGCGTGGGCGGCGGCGCTCTCGTTGCTGAGCTGGGGCTTGTTAGTCTGGCTGCGGCCTGACGTATGGCGCTATGACGTTTATCCCCGCGCGGCGCTGCCTGCTTTCACCCCCGTGGCCGCCGTTCCGCTCCTGGCGCTGGCGTTGCCGGCGGTGGTGGCGGCCCGTCCCGCTCAGCGTTCCCCGCTCCCAACCAGGGCCACGCCCTGGATAGGAGAGCGCGCCCCGGTCTGCCCGCTCCCGATCTACTTTGAACGGGTCACCTTTGCCTATCCTGAAGCGCCGGCGCCGGTCTTGCGTGACCTCTCGCTGACGCTCGCGCCGGGCGCTTTCGTGGTGATCACCGGCCCTTCCGGCTCCGGCAAGAGCACGCTGCTGCGGTGCATCAACGGGCTGGTGCCGCACGCTTCGGGCGGGCGGATCGCCGGGCAGGTCCGGGTGGGGGCGGTGGATGCGTTGCGCGCCGGGCCGGCCGTCATGGCTGCCCAGGTGGGGCTGGTGATCCAGAACCCGGAGGCCGGTTTTGTCGCCGACCGGGTGGAGGATGAGGTCGCTTTTGCGTTGGAGAACGCCGGGGTCGCCCCGGCGGAGATCGCTACCCGCGTGGAGGAGGCGCTGGCGCGGGCGGGGATCGCGGCGCTGCGCGAACGGGCGCTGGCGACGCTTTCCGGCGGGGAGCGGCAACGGGTGGCGCTGGCGGCGGCGCTGGCGTTGCGTCCGCCCATCCTGCTGCTGGATGAACCGCTCAGCCAGCTGGATCCCGCCGGCGCTGAGGCGCTGGTGGCCTTCCTGGCGCACTTGCACGCCGAGGGGTTGACGATTGTGGTGGCGGAGCACCGGCTGGAGCGGCTGTTGCCGTTGGCGACGCAGGTGCTCTCGCTGCCGGGCGACGGGAGCGTCGTGGCGGGCGTGCCGGTGGGCGGGGAGGCCGGGACGCCGGAACACCGGCTGCCGGCCGCCTTCACCGGGGAAGCGCTGCGCGCGGTAGACCTGACCTGCGCTTACAACGGGCAACCGGTGCTGAGCGGGCTGACGCTGACTTTGCGGCGGGGCGAACTGGTGGTGCTGACCGGCCCAAACGGCGCGGGCAAGACGACGTTGCTGAAGGCGGTGGTGGGATTGTTGCCGCTGCGCGGCGGGCGGCTCTGGCTGGGTGAGGAGGAGATCACGGGCTGGGAGGTGGCCGCGCGCTGCCGGCGGATCGGCTACCTGCCGCAGGAGCCGGACTGGTTGCTCTTTGCCGAGACGGTGCGCGACGAACTGGGGATCACGCTGCGGAATCACGGCCTGCCGGTCAACGGGTCGGTAGACCTGCTGTTGGGGCGTTTGGGGCTGACGGCGCTGGCCGGTCGCTATCCGCGCGATCTCTCCACGGGTGAGCGGCTGCGGGTGGCGCTGGGGGCGGTCACCGTCACCCGGCCCGAGTTGCTGCTGTTGGATGAGCCGACGCGGGGGCTGGATGGGGCGCTCAAGCTGGCGTTGGGGCAGTTGTTGCGCGGCTGGTGCGCCGAAGGGGTGAGCGCGCTGGTGGTGACGCACGATACGGCCTGGGCAGCGCGCTTTGCCGACCGCGTGTTATCCCTGGAGGCAGGATGTTTGGTAGAGCAGCCTGCTCCCGCGCGTAAAGCCGCGCCAGTGGCGGTTGCGGAGCGTGGCTGAGCCGGGCGGCCGCCACCCCATCGGGCCACCGGGACATTTTTCCGGCAGTGACAAGGGCCTGTAAAAAGCGTGTAAAATCCCCGGTTACCACGTCGTGCCGCAATGTTTGCAGCGCCACTGTTTTTTGAGCCAACCCACCCGGCTGACGTCGGTGGAGCGGCAGTGCGGGCAGAGCGGGGTATCTGTGTCGGTGGCAACGGGCGTGGCCTCCGCCGCCGGTGTGGGGGCTGAGACCTGGCGGAGCTCCGCCTCGGCTTCGGCTAAGTTCTCGCGAGCTTCGTCAAAGTCGGGATCTAATGACACGGCCTGGCGGTAAGCCGCGATGGCTTCCGGCAGGCGGTCCAGCTGATCCAGGATAATCCCACGCAGGTTGTGGGCTTCTGCCGAAGTCGGCTCCGCCGCCAGGGCCTGTTCGCACTGCGCCAGAGCCGTCTCCAGGTCGCCCGCGGCCTCGCTGGCGTAGGCTGACTCTAAGGGGTTGGCGACCAGCGGCGGGACTTCCAGTTCTGTGGTCCACTCGTCGGCCACGGCCGCCGACCGGGAGCGCTCAAAGCGTTCCAGGAGCCGCTGGCGAAGATGGTAGGCCTCGGTCAGCTCTGGCACCAGCACTAAGATCTCTTCGCACAGAGTCACCGCTCCCCAAAGGTCGCCGGCATCAGCCAGCTGGTGGACTTCGTGCAGGTCGGGTTCGGCCGCGAACTCCTGCTCGGCATCGGCCAGATTATCCTGAGCTTCGGTAAAGTCAGGTGCCAGCGCTACGGCCTGCCGGTAGGCCCGGATGGCCTCCCAGGGCCGTTCCAGCTCGTCCAGCAGGACGCCGCGCAGGTTGTGGGCCTCGGCCACCTCAGGCACCAACGCTAAGATCTGATCGCAGAGGGCCAGGGCCGCCTGGGGGTCACCGGCTTCTTCGTAAAGCGCGTAGGCTGCGCTGAGGTCGGGAGCCAGTTGGAACTCCTGGCGGGCCAGCTCCAGGGCCTCGCCGGCCGCGGCGAACGCCGGGTCAATTTGCAAAGCTGTCTGGTAAGCGGACATTGCTTCCCAGAGGCGGCCCAGCTGGTGCAGCAGGCCGCCGCGCAGATAATGCGCTTCTGCGTGATCCGGGCTGAGGGCCAGAATCTGGTCGCAGAGCGCGAGCGCTCCTTCCAGGTCGCCGGCTGTCTGGCGGGCATAGATTTCGTCCAGTGGGGGGATAGTGGCCAGCTCCTGCTCGGCTTCGGCCAGATTTTCCTGGGCCTCGGTGAAGGTGGGGTCCAATGTCACCGCCTGCCGGTAGGCCTGCAGGGCCGCCCAGGGCCGGTTCAACTGATCCAGGACGATGCCACGCAGGTTGTGGACCTCGGCCAGCTCTGGCCGGTTCTCCAGGATGCTATCGCAGAGTTCCAACGCGGCCTGCAGGTCGCCGGCCGCTTCGTATTCGTAGGCTTCCGGCAGGCCCGGAATGTCGGCCAACGCCTGCTCGGCCGCGGCCAGGGCTGCGATGGCCTCGGTGAACGTGGGATCCAACTGCACGGCCTCCTGGTAGGCCGTTATGGCCTCTTCAGGCCGTTCCAGGTCGTTCAGGATCACGCCATGCAGGTAGTGGGCGGCAGCCCATTGCGGTGCCAGGCGCAGCGCGCTTTCACACCGGCGCAGCGCACTCTCAAATTCGCCGATTTCTTCCAGTGTGCGGGCTTCGTCAAGGAACTGTGCGGCCTCGGGGGGGATGGGGGATTTCATAGGGCTCCTCAATAGTTAAGGGTGGCTTGCAGCCGCCGTAGCAATGTCTCCAGGCGGAGCGGCTCGCGCCCCAGCTGGCGCGCCAGATAGCGGGCGGCGTCCAGCAGGTAGGGTTCGCGTTCTTCGGCGGGACGCAGCGCGGCGGCGCGGGTGAGCGCCACGGTGATCAGCTCATCGGTCGGGATGTCGCGGCTTTCCAGCAGCAGGCGCAGGAAGTCGGGGTGGGCGGTGATCTGGCATACCTCCTCCGGGGTGCAGACGGTGATGCGGTGCAGGATCATCGGCGGTTGGGGCGGCAGCCCATAGTGATAGTGGGAACCTGTGCAATAGCCCACGGCCGTCACGCTGATCTCCACCGGCAGGAGGCGGACCTCCCGCTGGTCGGCGATCACCTCGGCCGCGCCGGGCTGCCCTTCCACCAGCGTCGCCGCCAGCCCCCGCAGAAAGGGATCATCCTGCAAGCGGATGTCGTAGACCAGCCCAACCAGCCAGGCCTGTTGCTGCTGGATGGGGGCGCGGACGAAGGTGCCGAAGGTGGGCACATCCGGCTCCGGGATGCGCGAGGCGACGACAAAGCCACGGATGTCGGCCCGCAGCACGGTGCCGATAGCCAGGGTGGTAGCGTTGGTGGACATGGTGCCTCCTGATTAAGACGTAAGACGTGAAACGTGAGACGTGAAACGTGAGCGCGCCGGGCTTCAGGCTCAGGTGCGGCTTTTTTTGCCCAGGGCGCTCTTCTGCCGGGCCTTTTCCGAGGGGCGCACGTGCACGCCCTGCTCCCAGAGGCGGCGGAAGATGGCGCTTTCCAGAGCCACTTTATCCTCGGTGGAGACCAGAGCGATTTCGTGGGCGCGCGCCAGGACGTAAGGGTACCCCTCTAACAGCTGCGCCTGTTGCACCAGCGCGGCGTGGAGGGCCTCGGTGGTCCCCGGCTGCCGGACGGCCCAGGCCGGGGCCTCTACCCGCGCAATGACCGGGTAATCCGGCTCCCCGACGTTGAGATAACAACACCAGATGGTCTGACCGCGCTGCCCGTGGGCCTGGTTGGTGAGCGAGACGCGCTCCAACCAGACGGAACGCTCGCCGGGTGCCAGGAGGTGGGCCATCAGGTCGCGGTCGTTCAGGCGGCGCAGCGGGTTCTGGTCAACCCGGGTGGTGAGTTCAGCGGCAGGCAGCCGGCCGGCCCAGAGCAGCTCCACCAGTAGCCGGCCGGCCGGCCGTTCCACGTAGCCGATGGGCAGCGCGCCGGCGGCCTGGAGCCTTTTCAGCGCCGCCAGGTAGGCATGAAAAGCGGTGATCTCCTCGGGGGCGCGTTCCGGGTAGGCCCACAGCAGCGGCCCGTCGGTGCAGGCCAGCAAGGGCGGGCCGGCCTGGGCGGTGCGTTCGGCTTCGGCCAGCCCGGCCAGATATTCCAGTTCCCACAGGGTGCGGCGCATCCCCCACCGGCCGGGCGTGACCGGCAGATCGGTCCGCTCGTCGTAGAGTTCGCTTTCCTCGTAATAGAGCCGGGCCTGGCTGACCGGCTGTGGCGCTTGCCCGTTGTAGCGGAAGATCAGCCCGCCGACCTGGAGCAGGGCGTAGGGGATGGGCGCGTGCCGGTCCGGCAGGATTTGGGAGCCATCCACGCCGATGATGGTCGTCTGGGGGGGCAGGGGCGGCGTGGGCTCGTGCCCGGCCAGCGGCGCGTCGGTGGCCGGCAGCGCTCCCTCCCAGGGCGTGCCGAGCAGCGGCTGCACATGCTCGCGCAGCGCTGCTGCCGGGGGCGCCGCCTGGAGCCATTGCCAGGCCGTCGCCACCGCCTCCGCCCGCTGCCGGTCAGCGGCGGTGGCCTGCTGAATCAAACCTTCCAGGGCAGTGCCCAGACCGGGCAAAGAGAGCATCATACCTCCCCTGAAAATAACGTGAAATTGTAGTGAGGCGCTTTAGCGCCGTCTTAGCCGCACTGAAGCGCGTCACTACGAACCTGTTTTCATCATATTCCCGCTGGTGGATGCCAGGCCATGGTAACTCCAGCCCGAACCATGATTGGCCTGGGTTTATTATAGCCCGGTTGCCGGGGAAACCAAATGCTTTGCGGGAGTGTTACACCCCATTTCCCAAATCTTTACTCAATTGTCATTTTCAGTTTAGATTCCCTATTGCATTTGCGGGAGAAGTGGTGTATAATGTGGCAAAATGTGGGTTAAAATGGAGCGTAGTGGGGAATCTTTGTAGTTTTTCTCCTTTTTCAGCGCTGTGAATGGGGAGTATAGAACATATGTTCTTGGGCCAATACGTTTACACCTTAGATGACAAAGGGCGCATTACCATCCCGGCCCGCTTTCGGGAGGCGCTGGCCGAGGGCCTGGTGCTCACCCGGGGGTTGGATCGCTGTCTGGCCGTTTATCCCATGGCGGTCTGGCAGGAGATTGCCCAGAAAGTCAACGCGCTCCCCATCACAGATCCTCAAGGCCGCGCCTTGCGGCGTCTGTTCTTTGCTGATGCCGTGGATGCAGTGCCGGATCGCCAGGGACGGATTCTGGTGCCGGACCGGTTGCGCGACCATGCCGAGCTGGGTCCCGCCGCTGAAGTGGTCATCGTGGGTTTGGATCGCTTTATGGAGCTCTGGAGCCCGGAGCGCTGGGCTGAGGAAAACGCCCGTCAGGCTGAGATGTTAGACGCAGACCCGGCGCTATGGGAGCACCTGCAAATTTAAAGCCTCGTTTGGCCGCGGGGCACGTCCCGGTGCTCCTGTCGGAAGTCCTGCAAGGGCTGGCGGTTCGGCCTGGCGGTCGCTATATTGACGCCACGGTGGGCGGCGGGGGCCATGCGGCCGCGATTCTGGCCGCGAGTGCTCCACAGGGCGAGCTGTTGGGGCTGGATCGGGATCCGGCGGCGGCCCAACGGGCCGCGGAGCGGTTAGAGCCCTTTGGGGCGCGGGCCAATGTTCAGCATAGCTCTTACATTCATCTGGCGGCGGTCGCCACGGCAATGGGCTGGCCGTTGGTAGATGGCGTGCTCTTTGACTTGGGATTTTCGTCCTGGCAGGTGGACGAGCCGGCGCGCGGTTTCGCCTTCCGAACCGAGGGGCCGCTGGATATGCGCTTTGATCCGACTGGCGACGCCCCGACGGCAGCCACGCTGGTGAACGGTTTGCCGGAAACGGAATTAGCGTTGCTGTTGTGGGAATACGGCGAGGAGCCGCGCAGCCGGCGGATCGCGCAGGCCATCGTCGCGGCCCGCCCAATCCGCAGCACAACGCATCTGGCCGAGGTCATCGTGGCGGCGGTGGGACGGCCGCGCGGCGAGCTCCACCCGGCGACACGCACCTTCCAGGCGTTGCGCATCGCGGTGAACGAGGAGCTGGAGGCGCTAACGGCGGCGCTGCCCCAGGCGGTGGCGCTGCTCAAACCGGGGGGGCGTCTGGCGGTGATCACTTTCCATTCGCTGGAGGATCGCATCGTCAAGCAGTTCATGCAGCGGGAAGAGCGGACCTGCATCTGCCCGCCTCAGCAGCCGATCTGCACGTGCCATCACCAGCCAACGTTACGGGTCTTGACGCGGAAGCCGATCACGCCGACCGCTGAGGAGCTGGCCGCCAACCCGCGCAGTCGCAGCGCCAAACTGCGGGTGGCGGAACGCATTGGCGAGTCAGCGAGTCAACCAATCAACAAGTCAACGAGTGGTGACTGAGAGACTCAATGTCATGAAATTGAGGTTTGCACGCCGTCCACGAATGGATACACGAATACACGAATGCACGGGTACACGAATGCACGAATGCTATCCAACGCGGTTAACCTGTATGTTCGTGGTGCCAGGTGTGGGCGGCCGGTCGCCTGGCTTGCTTATCCTGACTGAGGGCTGACCGCTGAAGGCTGATGGCTGAATGCTAATCGCTGAGGGGTAACATGAGCGTTTTATGGCAGCAACAGACGCATGGGGTACCGAAACGGCGCGAGCAGCGGGATCGGGCGCTGGCATTACTTTTTCTCTCCGTGGTGGGGGTGGTCGTTCTGCTCGCCGCCAGCTATCTGAGCCTGTTGGCCTCCAACGTCCACCTTTCCAGCCAGGCGTGGACGCTGGAGCAGGAGTGGTTGCAACAGCAGCGCGCCAACCAGGCGCTGACGGTGGAGATTGCCCGCCAGAGCTCCATCCCGGTGTTGCAACAGCGATCCATCGCGCTGGGATACCAGCCGGCGGAGCAGGTGGATTATCTCTGGCCGGCCACCCCGGTGCAGGCCGCCGGTGTTGCGCCTGACGCCAAGGAGCCTTGACGATGTTACGGGGTCCTGATGCCCGACTGCGTTTAGTGGCGACCTTGTTGATCGCCATGCTCCTGCCGGTGGTGGTGCAGCTCGTGCGGCTACAGATCATGGAGCACCCGCGTTACCAGACTGAGGTAGAGGACTTGGTGCGCCGCCAGTACGCGCTACCCGAACCGCCGTGGGGTTCCATCCGCGACCGCAACGGTGACCTGCTGGTGGGCAACGTCCCTGTTTACGATGTGGGGGCTGAAGTCAACCTGGTACGCGACCCGTTGGAAGCGGCCCGGCAACTGGCCTCGCTGCTCAACCGGCCGGAAAGTGAGCTGGTGGCGGACCTGACTGCCCCGGCTGAATCCGAGGGGCTGGTCTGGCGGATGCTGGCCAAGCACATCCCCGCCGAGTCGGCGGAGCAGATTGAGGCACTGAACTGGCCCTGGCTTACCTTGACGCCGACCTGGGAGCGTTACTACGCTGAGGGCGCGCTCGCGGCGCACACCCTGGGGTTTGTGAATCAGGATGGGCGTGGTTACGGCGTGCAGGCCTACCAGCGGCGCTTTTTGCAGGGCGAAACGGTGGCCCGCATCGGTGTGGTAGGCGGCAACAACAGCCCGTTGCCCGGCGACATGGCCGAGGAGGGGGGGCTGCCCTATCCCGGTACCGACCTCCGGCTGACCATAGACCGGACGATCCAGGCTTACGTGGAAGGCGAGCTGGATAATGCGCTGCGCGAGTACAAGGCGGAGAGCGGCACGATTATCGTGATGAATCCGCGCACGGGCGAGCTGCTGGCGATAGCCAACCGGCCGACTTATGAGCCGTATCGCTACGCCGATTACGCGGTGGATAACGCCAAAATTTTCCAGGACCCGGCGGTGAGTATCCCTTACGAGCCGGGCTCGGTCTTTAAAATCATCACGGTGGCGGCGGCGGTGGATTCAGGCCGCGCTACTCTGGATTGGTCGTACCAGGACCGGGGGGGGCTGGAATACGGCGGGATTATCGTCCGCAACTGGAGCGGCGGTGCTTACGGCCAGCAGAATTTGCAGGGGCTGTTGTCGCACTCGTTGAATGTGGGCGCAGCCACCCTCTCCACTCAGGTGCTGGGACCGGAGCTGTTCTACAAGTATGTGAAAGCGTTTGGTTTTGGGCAGCCGACCGGTGTGGAGGTGAGCAACGAGGCCGCGGGGCTGGTTCACACCTCAACTGACTGGGATTGGGCGGATTCGTACCTGGCCACCAACGCTTTCGGGCAGGGCATCGCCGTGACGCCGTTGCAGATGGCGACCGCCGCCGCCGCGCTGGCAAACGACGGTGTGATGATGCAGCCGCACATCGTCGCCGAGCGGCGCTACC
>Ga0067045_1003546_pt1 | contig 19043 bp, 14 predicted proteins | sample TerdegcTABiofilm_FD_59184 | JGI IMG/M metagenome (GOLD analysis project Ga0067045, IMG submission 59184) | Combined Assembly of (Gp0054472, Gp0054536) Wastewater bioreactor microbial communities from Singapore -Terephthalate degrading... | reverse complement strand
CCGCTTCTCGTTGCCGTCCTGTTCATCGCCGTCTCCGGAGCCTCCGCGGATGATCCCGCGCGCCTGCGGCTCAAGCCACAGGTCACCGTGGCAGCGGACACCGTCTGCCTGCGAGACATCGTGGAGCCACCGGAAGCCGCACCTGGTTCCCTCCAGGCCATGCTCTCCAGTGCCCTCGTGACCCTTGCGCCCGGCACCACCCGCGTCCTCTCACGGGGCCACATCCGCCTGCTCATCCGCCGCGCCGGACTGGACCCTTCAGGCATCGACCTTGCCGGGGCTGACCGTGTCTGCATCACGCGCCCGGCCCCTGTGAAATGTCCGAGCGCCTCAACCGCTCCCACGGCGGCCAGCGCAGTATCCAGCGCCCAGGCGGCGCCCGCCGTCCCTCGTGGCAGCCGGGTGCGGGTGAAAGTCCGTATCGGCGCGCTGTCCGTGGAAGCTGATGGGGAGCTGGTCGAGCCCGGACGCATCGGCGAAATCGCGAAGTTGCGCATTCAAGATACCCGCGCCGTGGTCAGCGGAGTCCTCGTGGCCCCCGGCGTGGCGGAGGTGGTCCTGTGAGCCCCAAGACTGGCCTCATGTGCATCCTGTCCGCGGTCGTTCTCACCCACTGCGTTGCCGCCGATGGGCTCTTCGTCGGCATGTTCGGCGACAGCCGCGCACGGCAGATCGGCGACACGCTCCACCTGCTCATCGTCGAGACAAGCAGCGCGAAGATGAACAACAGCCAGGACCACAAGCAGAGCACCAGCACCACCGTGGGGCCGGGCCTGGGCGATCTGGCCTTCTTCCCCATGTACGGCATCTCAGGCGGCACATCCACCTCGGCGAATGGGAGCACAACCCGCTCCGGCGCGGTCACCGCGCGCATGACCGTCCAGGTCGTCGAGACCACCCCAGCGGGCAATCTGGTGGTCGAAGGCAAGCGCACCGTACTCGTAAACCGCGACCGCGAGGAGATCACGGTGCGCGGTGAAGTGCGGCCCCAGTCGGTGCGCCCGGACAACACGGTCTACTCATACGACCTCGCCAATGCCCAGGTGCTCTTCTGCGGCAGCGACCCCCGTCGTCCGCGGCACAAGGTCGGAATCATCACGCGCATCCTGAACTACTTCTTCTAGGGCGCATCCACTTGCGTCAAGGAGGGCCTAACTTGGCCACCGTGCCGACGGCTCGCACTGGCTCGAACCTGCTCTCAGGCACAAGCGCGCTGATCGCCATCGCCCTCTGCGCCGTCGCCTGCGCCGTCCCCAGCACACCGGTGCGCATCAAGGACATCGCAAGCGTCTCGGGAGCGGTCGGCCAGCCGCTCATGGGCTACGGACTGGTGGTCGGGCTCGAGGGGACCGGCGACTCATCCAAGTCCACCCTCACCGCCCAGGCTCTGGCCAACATGCTCGAGCATTTCGACCTGAAGGTCTCGCCTGCGGATCTTTCCACTCAGAACGTGGCGGCAGTGATGGTCACCGCGACTCTCCCCCACACCGCGATGCCCGGCGACAAGATCGATGTCACCGTGGCCTCGGTCGGGGACGCTACCAGCCTCTATGGCGCGATCCTACTCCCCACCGCCCTGAGGGCCAACGACTCCGACCTGTACGCAATGGCCCGAGGGCCGGTATCCATCGGCGGTCTGAGCGCATCCGGCGGCGGCCAGAAGGTGCAGAAAGCCCACCCGGTGGCCGCGCGCATCGTTGACGGCGCAACGGTCCTCAAAGCGGTTCCGCCGCGGTCTAGCGCTGAAACAGTCTGCTTCTCGCTGCGCCAGGCGGACTTCACCACCGCCATGCGCATCTGCAAAGCCATCAACCAGCACTTTGCGACACCCATCGCGTCCCCCCTTGCGGCTGAAAGTGTGCAGATCTGCATTCCCGCGGACCGCCGCAAGGACGTGGTCGGCTTCATCGCGGAAGTCGAGAGCATCAACGTCGTCGGCGACGCGCCCGCCCGCGTGGTCGTGAACGAGCGCACGGGCACCGTCATCATTGGCGGCGACGTCCGCATTCTGCCCGTCGCCATCGCCCACGGCACCCTGACCATCAGCGTGTCCCGACGCTACGAAGTCAGCCAGCCCGAACCATTATCGGGTGGAACGACAGTGCTGGACGGCGCCCTTCCCGATAGGCCGGGGCCCGGCGAAGCTCCGTCTCCACCTGGCGCCGAGGAACCCTTTGTCCCGGGCGGCCTGCCGGGCGCCCGCACCGTGGTCACACCTGCCACCGGTCTCGACGTGGAAGAGTCCGAGGGTAGCCTGGTGGAGTTCAGGCCCCAGACGCGTCTGAGCGACCTCGTGGAGGCCCTCAACTCCCTTGGCGTGAAGCCGAGGGACCTTATGGCGATCCTGCAGGCCCTCAAGGCCGCCAACGCCCTGCAGGCCGAACTCGTGTTCATGTAGCGCGCGAAAGGGAGGCAATTGGATGAAGATCCAGCCCAAAGCAATGCCGGACCTGTCTCCCGCTTTGCAGGACAGGCTGCGCTCCGGGGAGCGCGCCCTCGAGAAGGCGTGCTCGGATTTCGAGGCCACCGTGATCAAGCAGCTCATCGATACGGCCGACGCAGGCGGCTTCTATGGCGCCGGGGCAGGCTCCAGTTTCGTCCGTCACCTGCACAATAGCCACCTGGCCGAAGCCGTGGCATCCGGCGGAGGGATCGGGATCGCGAAGGCTCTCTTTACTCCCCTCCGGGAGGCCCTGCGGCGGCAGATCGCATCAGAAGCAGTCAGGGAGCAGCAACCATGACCACGCACAGCATCGAAACTGCAGCCAATTTGGAAGTAACCGCCAACGCGTACCGTGACTTCGCCGCATGCCTGCGAAACGTCCGGTCCCTTGCGCGCGGCGACGATCTCCTGCGTCTGAGTGAAGAGTGCGAGCGCCTGAGCCGGCTTGGCGCAGTGCTCTGGGACCTGCCCGCGAGACCGGAGCTTGGAGACGATGACCAGCGGCTCCTCGAGTGCCTGCGGGTGGAGGTCCGTCGTGAGCTTCTCGTCACCCTCGAGTTCCTCGGCGCCCTGAGCAACCACACCCGCACCCTCCTGGGCGCGTTCCCGGTGGCTGAAGTCGCCACCTACGATGCACGAGGCCTGCGTCGAGACCGGGCCGAAGCGGTGGTTGCCCGGTGAGCATCAAGGCCCTGCAGATCGCATCCAGCGCTCTCATGGCTCAGCGCGCCACCATCGAGGTCGCGAGCCACAACATCGCCAACGTCAACACGCCCGGCTACGTCCGCCGCAGCATCCTGCTGTCACCCGTACCCGGCGAGCAGAACCTGATTGGCGTCAGCTCCGGCCGCGGAGTGACGGCATCCGGCATCCGGCGCATGTCCGACGCGCTGCTCGAAGCCCAGATCGAGTACGAGACCGGCCAGTGGGGGCGCGCATCCGTGCTCTGCGAGGACCTCGAGCAGCTCGAAGGACTCCTTGCCGGGCCCGATGGCAGCGGCTTGCGCGACCAGCTCAACGCACTCTTCGATTCCTTCGGCGAGATCGCGTCAGACCCGGGAGCCACCGCCCCGAGACAACTCGCAGTCTCCAGCGCCCAGGACCTCTGCAACAGCCTGGGCGAGTGCATCGCCAATCTGCACAACGCGATCCAGAGCGGCGACGACCTGCTGGTCTCGCGGACGGCGCGGGCCAACGAACTGCTGGGTCTGGTCGCCCAGTTCAACGCCCAGATCACCGCGAACGGGGGCCCGGGGGCAGCCGCTGATCTCGAGGACCGGCGCGCGCTGGCGATGCAGGAGCTTTCGCGGTTGTGCGGCGCCACGGGAGCTGTCCGCGACAACGGCGCCATGGACGTCTTCATCGGCGGGCATCATGTGGTCAGCTATGGGCGGTCCGAGCAACTCGAACTCGTGGCCGACCCGACCAACGGCACACTGCACACCGTCTCCCTCAAGGGCGAAGTCCCGCCATCCGGTATGGACGGCGCGCTCCTCGGCGCCCTGGATTCACGCGACACCATGCGGCGGGCGCTGGCCGATCTGAACCTTTTCGCTGGCCAGCTTGCGGATGCGGTCAACGCCATACACCGCACCGGCTACGGCCTGGACGACAGCACAGGCCGTGACTTCTTCTCCTACGACCCAGCCCAACCAGGAGCCACGCTCTCCGTGCACACGGACATCATCGCCGATCCGTCCCGCATCGCGTCGGCACGCGCGGCAGGGCAGCCGGGGGATGGTTCGGTCGCATCCGCATTGGAGGCACTCCGCACCAACCCACCCTCGGGTGGCACGTCGAGCCTCACCGAAATGCACACCCAGTTCCTCGCCGGCCTCGGGCAGGACGTGCAGACCGCGCGCACCCGCATGGAAGCCCGCGAGGACCTGGTCGCGGCCCTGCAAACCCGGTACTCGTCCACCGCGGGCGTCTCGCTTGACGAGGAAGCCCTGCGCCTCGCCACTGCCCAGGATGCCTATCTCGCCGCGCAGAAGGCCGCGCAGTTGGCGCTGGAGATCATCGACCTCACACTGACCATCGGCGAGTAGCTGGGAAGTCTGCGTGCGGAGGCCTCGCAACATGCGCATCGGAACCCGGGCATTCTACGATAGCGTCGCGCGGATTCTCGTCCAAGGGCAAAAGGACCTGGGCGGCATGACCGTGGCCATGAGCAGCGGCAAGCGCGTCTCGGTGCCATCCGACGACCCGGCCTCCTGCCTGCTCATCAGCCGCGCGCGCACCAAGCTCGCCCTGTGCGACTCCCGCCGGCGTGCCACCGTCCAGGGGCAGCAGCTTGCGGGCGCCACCGAGCAGGGCCTCCAGAAGATCAGCGGTGACCTCGGTGATGCCATCGACGCGGCACGGCGAGCGATCGGTTCCGGGATCAGCGACCAGGGGCGCGCAGCATCGGTGGCCGAAGTCCGCTCGGCCATCGAAGCCCTCGTCACCGCGGGGAACACAAAGTCGGGCGACCGCTTTGTCTTCGGCGGCTACAGCGACCGCGCGCGTCCCTTCGAGCTGTCGGGCGGCGGCGTCACCTACGCCGGAGACCACGGGCAACTCGCGGTCAACACCGGATACGGGACGCCCTGTCCTGTGACCTTCGCGGGTAGCGACGTCTTCAACTTCGACCCCGGCACGGGCAGGTCCGTCCCGAAGGTGGATGCAGACGTGTTCACCGTCCTGAACCAGCTTGCCACGGCGCTGGAGTCGGGCGACAACGAGACCGCGGCAGAACTCGTGGACGACCTTCAGCTCCTGCGCGACCACGTGGTCAATCTGCGCGGGAGCATCGGGTCATCCGCGCTTCGTCTCGAGGCCGGCCTGGACGCCTTGGAGCGGTCCGAACTGCGCTGCCAGGCGTTGCTCGAAGAGCATGAAACGCTGGACATCGCGGACGCCCTCACGCGCTACAGCGCCGCCGAGACCGCGTACCAGGCCCTGCTGAGCACCATCACCAGCGTCTTGCAGATGCCGACACTGTTCGACGGCTTGCAGTAAGCAGCACGGAAGGCGGGGATCGACCCGATGGTATGTCACACTGTCCGCTTCGGCCCGGTGCATTACGCGCCGGGAGACGTCATCCATTTCCCCGAGGGCATTGCACCCTTCACCGGGGCCCACCGGTTCATTCTGGTAACACGTGGCGACGAGGCCCCCTTCTCCTGGCTGCAGAGCCTGGATGACCCCGGCCTCACGCTGGTGGCGGCGCCGCTAGAGGAGCTGTTTCCCGATGAGGCGCCGCGAGTGGGTCAACTCATTGCGGAACGGGTGCGCAGCGTCGCGCCAGAACATCTGGTAGTCCTGGTACTGGTGACACTCGATGCGGAGCCCGAGAGGATGACCGCCAACCTCCTCGGGCCTGTCGTGCTCGATCCGCACACCAGGCAGGCGGAGCAGGTGATCGTCGACGCTCCCCTTGCGATGGCGCGGCAACCCATCGCCTGCGGGACCGAAGCAGCTGTCTGACACCCACGACGGCCCATGGACGGGCCACATAAGCACCACGGAGGGTGAACCGTGCTCGTACTGACCAGAAACGTGGAGCAGGACATACAGATCGGCCGCGACATCCGGATCCGCATCCTCGCCATCAACGGCCGCCAGGTGCAGATTGGCATCGATGCCCCGCGCGAAATCACGGTCTACCGCGGCGAGCTTCTCGAGGCCGTGCGCCAGCAGAACGCGGCTGCCGCCAGCCTGTCCGCCCCTGACGACGCCCTCCGCAATGCGGCCATGCGAGTGCGGCGCGCGAGTTTGCAGAGTGTTTACGTCGGCGGGGACACGGCCCCGTCAAGCGACGCGCCGGCGGACCCGATAGCGAGTGAGTAAGAGACGCGGCGCCCGGAGGTGATCTTCCGGCCGCGACGACAGGCGAGCCCCAATCCGCCGTGGGGGCGCGCGAAGCAAGCGACGGCAGGGAAGCCGTCGTCCACAGGAGCGGCCGGCACGGGCCGAGCCGCCAACTCAAGGAGGACCGTGCAGAATGTCCTTGACGCGCATCAACCAGAACACGATGGCGATGAACGCCCAGCGCAACCTCGACATCAACACTCAGCGGGTTGCCCAGTCCATGGAACGACTCAGCTCCGGCCTGCGCATCAACCGCGCATCCGACGACCCCGCGGGCTTGGTCTTGTCCGAGTCGCTGCGGGCGGACGTGTCCGGCCTGGACGTTGTCCAGCAGAACGTGACCGAAGGCGTGAATCTCATCAAGACCGCGGAAGCCGCGCTTTCCGAGGTCAACTACCTGCTCCGCCAGATGAAGGACCTTGCTCTGGACGCCGCATCGGACAGTAACAACACCGCCGACACCCGCGCAGCCCTCCAGTCCCAGGTGGAGTCGGCGATCACCACTATCAACGCCATCGCCGCGAACACCAAGTACGGCGGCGTTAAGCTCCTCGACGGCAGCGCGGGTACCAGCGCCGACCTGATCGACACCACGAACATATCCTCGATGCAGCTTACCAGCAGCGCCGGCGCGGGTTATGCCGACGTGCAGGTGACGCAGGTCGCGAACAAGGCCCAGGCCGACTTGAGCGAGGCCACGGACTACTCTGCAGCCGGAGACACCCTGGTCACCAGCGGCACCATCACCATCAACGGCGTGACCATCGGCACCTACGCGTCCGGTGTGGACACGGTGCAGGACGTCATCGACGACATCAACGCCGCATCCTCACAGACCGGCGTCACCGCCCGGTTCGACACCGACCACATCGAGCTCAACCAGACCAGCTACGGTTCGGACAAGGGCATCGTCTATGTTGAGTCCGCTGCCATCTTCAATGACGGCGACACCGCGGTTGACTGGGGCCAGGACGCCGTCGCCACGGTGACTTGGGGCGACGCGACAACCAGCACGATGAACGCCGGCACCGGCCTGTCTCTCAAGGACAGTGCGGGAAACGTCATCAACCTGACTGAAGCCGGCAACACCGTGACGACCCACGGCGACGTCGGCTACGTGACCCAGGGGCAAGTCTCATTCCAGATCGGCCTCACCGCCAGCGAGACCGCCACCATGTCCATCGGCAGCGTTGCGGCATCGGCCCTCGGGTCTACCGGGACCGTCGCCGCGGTGGACATTTCCACAACATCCGGCGCCCAGTCCGCTCTCACGGTGCTGGAGGAAGCCATCGATCAGGTCTCGGTCATGCGGGCCGAACTCGGTGCCTTCCAGACCTACCAGCTCGAGTCTCAGGGCCGGTCGCTCGCCGTTGCCCGAGAGAACCTGGCTGCATCCGAGAGCGCCATTCGCGACACGGACTTCGGCGCCGAAATGGCCGAGTTCTCCACCTCGCAGATCCTCGTGCAGTCGGCCACGTCCTTCCTCGCGCAGGCGAACAGTCTGCCCCAGAACATCCTGTCGCTGATCCGCGGCTAGTCCCGCGCGCAATTGCACGTCCAGCAAGACACGGGCGGGAGCCGGCCCCCCGGTTCCCGCCCGTCGACCCACCATCACGGGCATCGTGAGTGATCCGTATGGCGATGGGAACCAGTTACATTCAGGGCCTCGTCTCCGGGCTCGACACCGGCAACATCATCCAGCAACTCGCGGCGATCCGGCGCAAGCCCATCGAGCGCATGCAGAACCAGCGCGGCGTGCTCGAGAGCAAGCTCGCGCTCTACCAGTCCCTCAGCGCATCCATGGCCGCCCTCCAAGTATCCGCACGCGACCTCGCTGACGCCTCAACTTTGATCACTCGCTCGGCGTCTGTCTCCGACGCCACCCGGCTCGCTGCCTCCGCCCAGGGCACGGCTGCTGCGGGGAGCTACGAGGTCGTCGTCCATGACCTAGCCCAGGTCCACAAGATCGCCTCGGGTGCGATCTCCGCGGCATCGGAGGCTCTCGGTCACCAGGGCTCATTCCTCCTCAACGGCGTCGAGATCACCCTCTCGGCTGACGACACCCTCAACGACCTGCGCGATGCCATCAACCAGTCCGGCGCAGGCGTGACCGCAACCGTCCTGCAGGTGGGCGAGGGTGACGTCCGCCTCATGCTCACCGCCAACGTCAGCGGGGTCGAGAACCAGATCCAGCTTGTGGACACCAACGAAACCGGCATCCTGCGGCAACTAGGGTTCTTGGCGCCATCCACCAGCCTGACGCACACTGTCGCCGACGGCTTCCAGTCCGCCGCCTTCACCAACCCGTCTATCAGCGTCGCCCGGGAGACAGGCATCAGCACCGCTCCTGCGGGGACCATCCAGATCAACGGGACCGCCGTGACCATCGATCTCGCCGCCGATAGTCTGGAGGACATCGCCGGACGCATCAGCGCCCAGGTTTCGGGCGTCACCGCGGAGGTGGTCACCGAGGAACTGGACGGCGCGACAGTCTATCGCCTGCAGGTCATCGGGAGCGAAGGCATTCCCGCGCTGGTGGACGACAACAACGTCCTTCAGTCCCTCGGCGTCCTGCGTGCGGACTTCGGCGATGAGCGCCAGGCTGCCCGGGACGCACGGGTGACCATAGACGGCATCGAAGTGGCGCGCGCCACAAACTCGCTGGACGACGTCATCACCGGGGTCAGCATGGAACTCATCAAGGCCAACGCCAGTGAGACAGTGACCATCACCGTGGGCCTCAACCTTGACTCCGTCGTCAGCCGCGTACAGAGCTTCGTCAACTCGTACAACCGCATCGCGAACATGATCTCCCAGGCCCAGAGCTTCGACGCTGAGGCCGGAACCGGCGGCCTGCTCTTCGGCGAGGCCAACATCCTGCGCCTCGAAGAGGGTCTTCACAGCGCCGTTAACTCCGCGGTCACCTTCGCCGGAGGGGCGTCGTGCCTGCTGTCCAGCGCCGGCATCACAAGCAATGCTTCGGGTGGGCTGTCCCTCGACGCATCGAAGTTGCGGTCGGCCCTGGAGTCCGATCCCGATGTCGTATCGAAGCTCTTCGGCCTCAGCACCAGCACGAGCCACTCCGCGGTGAGCGTGACTGCAACCTCCGGCAGGACCGCCGACAGCGGCTCAGCCGGGTACGCCGTGGCGATCACCCAGGCCGCGACCCGCGCCACCGCTGCTTCCGCGAGTCTCGCTTCAGGCATCAGCCTTGACGAGACACTCACTTTCGACGGCACCCGCAGTATCACACTCACTGCGGGAATGTCCCTGACCGAGGCTTCCAAGCATCTCAACGCATGGTTCGGGACCTACCGCCTGCCGTACGAAGCCACCGTTGACGGCGACCGGTTGCGCATCACCCACGAGGCCTACGGTTCCGGCCAGACTATCCACATCAAGTCCTCCCTGGACCGGGGCATGGGCGGCACGGATCTTGCTGGAGAGATGGCCGGGGAGTCCGCGACCTATGCCGGCCTCGACGTCGCCGGAACCATCAACGGAGAGGCATGCATCGGCCGCGGCCAGTACCTGCGGGCGCTGCAGGGCAACGAGAGCACCTCGGGCATGGAGCTGAAGATAACCGCAGCAGCCGCGGGGGATCTCGGAACCGTTGTGGTCGCTCGGGGGGCTGCCAGCCGCCTTGCCGAGTACATTGGCATGATCACTGACGCCACCGACGGGATGCTCACGCGCGGTGTCGAAGGTGTGGAAGCGGATATCGCCGGCGTCGACGCGGACATCGAGAAGATCGAGGACAGTATCGACCGCTACACCTCCACCATGTGGGAGAAGTTCATCGCCATGGAGAGCAAGCTCAGTTCAGCCTCCATTCTTGAGCAGTACATCAGCGGCCAGATTGCGGCCCTGAGGAACGCCCAGTCCAGAAAGTAGCGCTCTGGCTGGCGCCTGTCTGAACGCGTCAAAGGGAGGAAGACATCCATCGTGCTCGCCCACAGTGTCCAGGCACAGACCGCCTATCTGCAGGTGAAAACCCAGGCGACCAGCCCCGAGGAAACGCTCGTGCTCTTGTTCGACGGGATGGTGCGCATCCTGCGCCTGGCCCGCGCCGCCATGGATGCCCGGCGACTTGAGGAGCAGTCGGCGCACATTGGCCGCGTCCAGCGTATCCTGACCGAACTCACCTGCGCGCTGCACGAACCTGCAGATCCCGCACTGGTCTCCGCTCTCCGGGCGACCTACAACCACATGTACAACCGCCTCGTCGAAGCCAATGTCCGCGATGACCTTGCCGCCCTGGATGAGGTGACCGAACTGGCGGACAACCTCGGCCAGGCGTGGCGCACGGCGCTGAAGAACTTGTCCGGCGCCGAACGCGAGGCCATTGTGGCAGCCGGATAGGAGCTTGCCAGGACCCATGGAGGCCCGGTCAACTCTCCTGCCCTTCGTGGCGGCCACCTTCTTGGCCGCCACGATGCTGCGTCCCTCCAGCCTGGACGCGATCCGCGCCCTTGCTCCCGTCCCCAGCCTCTCAGCGCACCTGCGCACCAGCCACCTGCCCGACCTCAGCCCGGTCAGGTGCGTGTCCCGAAGGCTCCCGGACTCACCCCTTGCCCGGCGGAATCTGGCCATCGCCCTGGACCGCCTTAACGGCCTGACCATCGACCCCGGCGACACCGTCTGTCTGGCATCCGCAATCGGACCGTGGTGCTCGGGCGACTACCTGCTTGCTCCTAGCGCCGACCAGCCCGGCTGCATCGCTGCCTTCGGTGCGGGAGCAGAGCACGTCGGAGCCCTCGCCTGCCGGGCTGCCGAAGCCGCCGGACTCGAGGTCCATCGTCCGGTGTCAGGCTCGCCATTCGACGTCGAACCCGTCTCCGCCGAGATCACACTGAGCAACCGCACCCGATCTCCCGCTTTCCTCCGTACCCACTGGGAGGGTAGCCTACCCTGCGTTGAGTTGCGCCAGGGCACACCCGGCACCCGCGCCAGGCACGGGTTCGCTCCCCTGAGGCCTTCGGGCATCCTCGCCGCCGTGGGTGACGTCGCCCTGGACCCGGCCGCCGCGCCGTGGATCGAAGACCGCAATGCAACGATCTCCGAGTCCGATCTGGTCCCACTCCTCACCTCCGCGGATGTGGCGGTCTGCAATCTGGAAACACCGATCACCGACTCGACTGACCACACCCCGCTCAAGTCGCGCCGACAGGTCGCCCGCAGGCGCGAGTTTCTGTTCAGGGCTGCCCCCGACACTGCCCTGCCGGCCATCCGGGGTCTGGGAATCGATGTGGCCTCCCTCGCCAACAACCACATCTTCGATTGCTCGGACACCGGCATCTCCGATACACTGCGCAATCTCTCGACAGCCGGCATCGGCGCCTGCGGGCCTTCCACCAACAGTGCGACCCCGGGCATCTCACTTCGCGAAGTCTCGGGCACCCGTATCTGCTTCCTGTCCTTCGCGGCCACTGAGACCCTCCCCGAAGACGCTGCCGCCGCGCTTCCCTCAACCTGGGTCATCGACACCACGGACGCCGGTCTCGGTACATCCTGCGACAGGGTCGCATCTCGCGTCCGAAAGAGCGTCAGCCGCGGCGAAATGCCCGTGGTCAGCTTCCACTGGGGCATCGAGCGCAGCGCCGAGCCCACCCGTGCTCAACGCGAACTGGCCCGTGCGGCAGCGGAAGCCGGGGCGGGCATCATACTCGGCCATCACCCCCACCGACTGCAGCCCGTGGATGTCATCGACGGCTGCGTCGTCGCGTACAGCCTGGGGAACTTCGTCTTCGCGCCGCGTGGCGAGGGTCAGGATGCCTCGGCGGTGCTTGTGGCACGCATCGCGCACGGCAGACCAATCGCCGCTGGCCTCGTCCCCGTTAGCATCTCTCGCCGTGGCATACCCAGTCTGGCCGCAGGCGACGACACCCAATCCCTCTCGCCACTCCTCGTCGGTCTCGGACTCGAGCCACCCTCCTCCTGAGCTGCGCGCTCTCCGCTGGAGGCAAACTCCTGCCCCGTGGCGAAAGTGGCGACATCTGTCTTCACCCACGGAGGTCCACCGATATGCAGAACCTGCTTGTTCTCGCGCTGCTTGGTCTGATCTGCTCTGCCGTCCTCGCCCAGGAACCCGAAGAAGCTCCCGCACAGCCCGATCCCCTCCGTCTCGTACTGCCGCCCGACCTGTACGCCGTTCAGGGGCAGGAGTTGTCGCTCTACTTCGATAATGTCATCCTCACCCCCAACTGGCGCAACTTCCTGTACGATGTAGACTGCCGCATCGGCCGGCAGGATGAGGATCGCTGGCGGGTCACTCCACAGGAGGCCGAGGTCGGCGACCACCCGCTGAGCCTCAAAGTCCTCGATGGCGCGAACCAGATCGTCACCCAGGGCACAACCACCGTCCATGTCCTCCCTGCCAGCGCGGGGGCGGGGAAGGAGTTCACGCTGATGTGCGTGGGCGACAGTCTGACCAACGCGTCCTACTACCCCCTCGAGCTCTTCAACCTCTTCGCCACCGAGGGCAATGCGAGGCTGCGACTTGTTGGCACTCATTACGTCCGCGACAGCCTCCCGAAGGAAGTTGTCCACGAGGGTTACGGCGGCTGGACCTGGGCCGCCTTCTGCTCCCGCTGGACCGACGGCGCCGACGTCCGCGCGAAAAGCCCCTTCATGCGCCTGGTGGATGGCACGCCGACACTGGACTTCCAGGACTACTGCGACCGCGTGAACAATGGTGTCGCGCCCGACTTCATCACAATACTCCTGGGCTGCAATGACACCTTCGGCTCCTCCGAGGAAGCCATCGAGCAGACCATCGACACCATGTTCGGCTGGGCCGACAAGCTCCTGGCCGAATTCCAGCGCGTGGGTCCGAACACCCAGATCGGCATCCTGCTCCTGGTTCCTCCTGCCGCCAGCCAGGACGCGTTCGGCTCAAACTACAAGTGTGGGCAGACCCGCTGGCAGTACCGTCGCAACCAGCACCGGGTCGTGGAGCGCATGATGGAGCGTCTGTCTGGGCGCGAGAACCAGAACATCTGGCTGCTCCCAGCCCACGTAAACCTGGACTGTGTCCACAATTACCCGGTCTCGCGCGAGCAAGCCAATGCCCGCAACCCGCTGGAGGTCCTGCGCCAGAACAATGGCGTCCACCCGTCGGCCGAGGGCTACTACCAGATCGCCGACACGATCTACGCCTGGCTGAAGTCCCGTCTCGCCGCGGGGGACTGATCAAATGGCCGGTTCCTGTTGCGACAAAGAGGCGCCCACAATGCTCCGATGTCTTCTGCTCGCCGCATTCATGCTGGCATCCGGAAGCGCGAGTCTCCAGGCCCAGCAACTAGTCTGCGGCCGAACGCCTGCGCCGCCTGTACTCGACGGCCTGCCTGATGACCCCTGCTGGCAGAGCGCGATGGTCGCCGGCGGCTTCTCGGTGCTCGGCAGCGCCGGCGCGGAGCGCGCCGTGCGCCAGACAACTACCCGCACCGCGTGGGACGGTGACGCGCTCTATCTCCTCGTCGCCTGCCAGGAGACTGACCCGTCGAGCGTCACCGCCAATGTCACCCGGCGCGACGGACAGGTCTGGCTGGAAGACTGCGTCGAAGTTTTCCTCCAGCCTGACACAACAACGGACCGCACCCTTCATTTCATTGTGAATCCCCTTGGCGTCCTGTTCGATGAGAACGAACAGGGCGCCGCCTTCAACGCGGAGCTCGACGTCGCAGTCGACCGTGCCCAACTGGGCTGGACGGTGGAGATGGCCTTGCCCTGGGACCAGTTGCGCGCCGCGGTCCCGCGAAATGGTTCAGAGTGGGGCTTTAACGTCGCCCGTGTCCACCGCCCGCAGGCTCCCACCGAATGGACCACCTGGGCCCCGCTGGAACCAGGGCGCAAGCAGTTCGGCGTCCCCGCGCTTTTCGGCAGGCTGCTCTTCTCGGCGAGTCCCCAACGCGGCTGGGTCTCTGGTCTGCGCATCACTGACGGCCTGATCCGCAACCCCGACTTCACAGCCGGCGAGGGCAAGCCCGAAGGCTGGAGCCTTTCCGCAAACTCTCGGGTCGTCGAGATCCCCAAGGGCAGTGGCATGCGAGCCATCGGCAATGACACCGACTACGGAATCGCCTCCCAGGCCTTGGACATTCCCGTGAAAGCGGGCGACATCTTCACCATCGAGGCCGTAGTGCGCGCGTCCGAGGATGCCCGGATCGGCATCGCCGCGGTCCAGGAGATGGAAGACGGCCGCTCCGACGACCTGTATCCATTCTGGAAGATCGAGGCCGCCGGCGAGTACCGCAAGTACACCGGCCGCATTGTGGTGGACAAGGGCGCTCGGCGAATCTTCTCCTTCCGCCTCTACCGGGCCAATCGTGAGGGCTCGGTGGAGTACGCCTACGCCCAGATGTTCCCCGGTCTGCGCGGTGTGGCCGGCATCACCGAATCCGCCCGCTGCGTGCCCCCCGACTGGCGTCCAACCGAGACCGAGCCCTGGCAGAGCCCCTGCGCGCGGTTGTTCACCCCGCTGCCTGGTGGGAAGATCCGCGCCCTGATCTTCATCGGCGAGTTCCAGCGCGACGCCGCCGAGCTTGCGCAGCGCCTGGACCTGGACTATGACCTCGTCTACTGCCCCACCTACCGCGGCTCAGGAAAAGTGGACGAGGTGGTCGCCTTCGATGCCGAAGGCATTCTCGGGCGCCTGTCGCGGGGTGAATACTCCCTCATCATCCTTGCGGGGCGCCCGTCCGAGCAGTCCATCATCGACAGCATCATCGCATCAGTCCAAGGCGGAACCGGACTCCTTGCCGTCGAACCCCTGGCCGGCGGCGGAGCGGCGAAACCCGAGGTGCTCAAAACCCTCCTCGATCTCCTCCCCGCTCCCGGCAAGCCCGACCTGTCCGATGCCGCCCACATTCTGGGCGCGATCACCGCCGAAGCCCTCTCCGCAAGTTCGCCCACGAAGCTCGCGCCTTCCTGGGTCTCCTCCAAGGAACACGGTGAGGGCCGGATCGTGCGCCTCCACTGGCCCGAAAGCGTGAGCGGCCTCACTCCCTTCGCGCCCGGCCTCTGCCGCTACTGGGAATACCGCTGGGCCGCGCTGTGCAAAGCCGCCCTCTGGGCCGCGAAAACCGAGACGCCCTGCCGAATCGGGAGCATCACCTGCGACGACCATCTGCGGCTCCGGCTGGAGGGTCGGACACCGGCGACGCTGAGCGTCATCTGGGACAGTCGTTTTGAGCCGCTTGCCGCCGACACCCACTCTCTCAGCCCGGACGCGTCCGATGTGGTCATGGCGCTGCCGGATGCCGTCCGCAATGCTCCCGGCCCGGTGATCGCCCTCGTAACGATGCGCGATGCCGACGGCAATGCCCTGGATGTCGCCGCCTGTCTCGCGCCCACACAAAAACCCCTCGCTCGCCTGTCCAACCTGGCTGCTCCGACCGAGACCGTGCCTGACGCGCCATTCCCCGTCTCGGTGGACTGCGAACTGACCGGCCCTGGCGCCGTCTACGTCTCAGCGCGCATCACCGACGCCTGGGGCCGGATCTGTGCCTTCTCTGAGCGGAGGGTCGATGAGCCAACTTCCTGCGAGTTCACCTTCAGGATCGCGCAGCCACTCTCGGTCTACCACCGCATTACCGTCGAAGCAATATCACGCAGCGGTCGCGGCGTCACCGCGGACCGTCTCGAGCGCGATCTCTTCATCCCCGCCGCCGCCGAGAATCATCTGGATGACTTTGCTCTCGCCGCCGGATACGCCGCGATGCACGTGCGCTGCCCGCAGCACCTCGAGGACTCCATGGTCGCCTTCCTGCGGGCCAACGGCATCCGCTCGTGCACCGTGAACGAGTACATGATCCGCCGCGGCATGAGCGCCTTCGGTGGGGTCAGCGGCGCGGGAATGCGCAACAGGGGAACTGGCAACCGGCGCGATCCGTGTTTCAGCGACCCGGCGGAAGTCGAGGCCATGGGGAAACGCGTGACCGAGCACATCGCTGCGCGGCGCGCCTGGGGCTTCTACGGCTACAACATGGACGACGAAACCCACCTGCACCAGGACGGGTCCGTCGAGCTTTGCACCTGCGACTTCTGCCGTGACGGCTTCGCTGCCTGGGCACGCGAGCAGTTCGGCGCCATCGCCGCCGCCAACGCCGAGTGGGACACCGACTATGCGTCCTTCGAGGACATCCAGGTCCCCCTGCTCGCTGACATGAAGGGCGCCGAAAACCCCTCGCGCTGGGTGGATTTCCGCCTCTACCAGGAGCGCGCGTGGGCCAACGCCTACGCGCGAACTCACGACGCCGTGCGCGCCCGGATCCCAGACGCCCGCATGAGCTTCACCAATCCGTACCGTTACAACTCCCTGTCCGGCACCGACTTCGCCCTCTGGACACCCCACGAGGAACTCCTGCTGCGCTACTTCCACCGCCACGTGGTGGATCGCAACCGCTCCTGGACCGACGCGCCTATGGTCTCCTGGTTCGGGTACCAGTCCAATGCCGCCGAATGCCGCCATTTCGTCTGGTGGTTCGCGCTCAACGGCGGGGTCATCCCCATCTGGTGGGACCCGCTGGAGCCTTGGGCGTACAGCGGCAAGGAAGGGTACACGCCCTGGTACATGCTGGATCCCCTCTGGCGACCCACGGGCCGGAGCCAGGCCGTCAGCGCCGCTGCTCACGATCTCCAGACCGGTCTCGGCAAGGCACTCCGCGTCGCGAAACGCCCTTCGCCCGAGGCCCTCATCATCCACTCGCAGCCATCCATGCACGTCCTGTATGCCGGCCCTGCGCTCAGGCTCGGGCGTCCCACCGACGAGGGCTACAACGCGTACCGCGCCTCGGACGACGCCATGGCCGCCGCCATCAAGCGCCACGGCTTTGCATATGAGTACGCGCTGCCCGAGGAGCTCAGTGCCGCCAAGCTCGCGGGCGTGCAACTCGTCGCACTGCCTTCCTGCGTCGCCCTGCCCGATTCGGCCTGCGACGCCCTCCGGGCCTTCGTTGATGCTGGCGGAAAACTCGTCGCAGATGTGATGCCCGCCACCTTCGACCAGCATGGCAAGCCCCGTGCCGAATCACCCCTTGCCGACCTGTTCGACGGGACGCGCGCCATCCTCCTGCAGGCCGGCGACGACGACGCAACCACACGCCTGACCCGGTGCATCGCGGGCCTGAACTGCGCCCCGGCCGTCACCTGGCAGACTTCGGTTGCGGTGCTTCCCCGCGACGCTGAGCTATACCGTTTTGCACTCGAAGGCAATCAGCTCATCGGGCTTGTGCGCTCACCCCGCAAAGAGGCAACCGCGGAGGGCCCCATCACTCTCAACCTGCCCGCACGCGGTCATGTCTACGACTGCCGCACCGGTGCATATCGCGGCCACCTGGACCGGATCACCCTTGACATCGCCCCGGGTGATGCCGTCTTCGTATCCGTGCTGCCCTACGAGCCATCGGGCCTGGAGGCACAGGCGGAAGCTGCCTCGGGCCGGCTCGTCATCCGCGCGTCCATTCTCGCTGCTCCTGAAGCATCTGACCACGTCTTCCGCATCTCCGTCACCCCGCCGGGCGCCGGGGCTCCGGTGGAATGGTATTCGCGCAACGTCGCCGCTCCCGGTGGCGAAGCTTCCCTGACCCTTCCGCTGGCCCTGAACGACCCGGCGGGGGAATGGGTCATCGACGTGCGCGATGTCCTGGCGGGCATCACGAAAACGCTGGGCGTCGCGGTAACGCCCGATGCACTCACAGCCAGATCAGGAGACCAGTCATGAGAGCAATCGCCTGCCTCATTCTCTTGTCACTCACTTTCGCTTGCGCCACAGCCCAGGAGCCTGAGAACCTGCTCAAGAACCCAGGCTTCGAGGAGCTTGCACCCACCGGCCTGCCTCTGCACTGGACCGGCGGCGAGTTCGGCAAGCCCGGCGAAAACCTCATCGTGGACTCATCCATCGCCCACTCCGGGAGCAACAGCATCCGCCTGGGCATCCGGCCACGCTCCTTCGTTACCTGCCAGGCGGCGGCGATTCCGGTGAAGCCTTCCACCACCTACTATGTCGCCTGGTGGTGCAGGACCGCGGGCTTTGACCGCGCTCGCGCATACCTGTGGCTCCAGAGCAACAAGGCGCAGCGCGTTCTCGCCGACCCCAACCAGTACGGCACCCAGGACTGGACCCTCCACCTTGCCCAGTACACCACGACTGAGGACGAAACCACCCTCGCACCGGTCGTCACCACTCAGGACACCGGCAGCGGTCCATGCCACGCCTGGTTCGACGACATCGNNGTCTATGAGGGCAGCTTCCCCAAGGACCTGCANNAGCGTTTCGACTCCATCCAGCGCCGCCGTCTCGGGGTCTGCGAGATGTCCGTCGTCTTGTCCCGCACTGCCGACCTGACCCTCTGGGCGGACAACATCGCAGCCCGTATATACCCGGAAGACGGTCTCCCCCCTTGGGCTCAGCCCGCGGAGGCCGTCAGCCTCTCCGCAGCCCGCAACGAGCAGGCTTACTTCCAGGCGAGCATCCTCCCCGCGAAAGACCTGAGGTCGGTTACGGTCGTCCCCGGTGACCTCTCTGGCCCCTCGACCATCCCTGCAACCCGCATCCACTGGTGGCCGGTCGGTCTCGCCAACGTCAAGTCCGCCCGACAGCCCCAGACCCGTCTGGGCCCCACTCCCGACCCCCTCCTTGATCCCGCGCCCGTCACAGCCCCGGCTGGCAGGAACACCGCCTTCTGCATCGGCGTGCATGTCCCTGACAATGCGCCGGCAGGCGAGTATTCCGGCAACATAGGCATCC